>ERZ1034855.77-NODE-77-length-54056-cov-42.703228_pt1 | contig 54056 bp, 105 predicted proteins | sample MGYA00520699_ERZ1034855 | MGnify/ENA primary metagenome ERZ1034855 (study PRJEB33766, sample SAMN09781730) | gut metagenome | biome: gut microbiome | host: Homo sapiens | place: Madagascar | study: EMG produced TPA metagenomics assembly of the PRJNA485056 data set...
AAAATAAATTGTATATCTTTATGAAGAATAGTTGATTTTTAACTTAGAACTAATTATAATATAATCATAATAAATAAATCATTGATTGGAGTTGCTATTATGAAAGTTACTTACATTGTTAATAATTATATTGTTGGAGCAAAACTTAATACAACTCCTGTAGATAAACTTATGAAAAGAACTAGACTTAGTGCATATCATACAGAGCTTGTATATGAGCTTGACAGCATGAAAGAAAAAGAATTTTGTGATAAAGTTCTTAATAAATATGGAGTAATAACTATAAGATAAAATATACATTGGGCTGTCGCCAAGCGGTAAGGCACAGGACTTTGACTCCTGCATCCCGTGGGTTCGAATCCCGCCAGCCCAACCAAAAGAAGTTTGTTATACTAGTAATAAGGAGTTCAAATGAATGATGAAGTAATTGATTTTATTTTCAGACATTTTGGTAGATACTGCGAGTATTTTTTAGATGGAAATTGTTATTGGTTTGCAGTAATTCTTACTAACAGGTTTCCTTAGTTAGATATTTATTATGAACCTATTGTAGGACATTTTGTTGCTGGGGCTAATAATAAATACTATGACTGTACTGGAGAATGTAGGTTTGAAAATGAGCCAATACTTTTTAGTACATTAAAAGATTCTGACCCCACTTATTATAAAAAGATAATTAAGAATTGTATTGAATAAGGAGTTTTTATTAGAGATGAAATTTCCTCTTAACGAAGATTTTGAAGAAGAATTTACTTCGCCTGGAAATAAAAAGAAGCACTACAATAAAAGACAACGCCAAGGGCAATATTTAGATATTACAGCAGATGAATATGAAGATGTTGCTGATAAGCTAAGTAGAAAGAAAATTGATAACAAAACTATATTTGGTTATATGTCTATAACACGAGATAATAAAACAGCATATTGTAAATATAATAGAGCGACAGAGGATTTCGTTGTATATACTTTACGCAATAAAGAGCCTTATACTATTACAATGTATAAGAAAAACTAGCGTCAATATAATGCAGATAAAGCGATTGAATATTTTGATGAAATTCCTGAATAAAAGTTTCTAAATTAGTTGATTTTTCATTGACAATATTATATAATAGATATTGTAATAAAGATTAAGGAGATATTCAATATGGAAAATCTTCGTGAGACAGTAGAATATAAAGAGTTCGGGTACAGTGTAATTACTTGCCCTATATGTGGTAAAGAAACACTTAATAATCACTACATTTGTCCTCATTGTGGATGGGAATATGATAGCATTACTGATGAAGATACGTATTCTCCTGCTAATGCAATGACAATAAAAGAGTACAAAGAATTTACTAAATAAATTTTTTAAAATTAGTTGATTTCTTGATAAAAATAATATATAATATACTTGTAATAAAGATAAAGTAAAGGAGTTATAAATTATGTATTTTACTTATCAAGGAATTGAGTATGAAGATGAATATGAAGAATACGAATATGAGGATGAAGAACCTCATTAGTAATTTTCAAAAATAAAATTTATATTTTAGTTGATTTCTTAATAAGAATGTGCTAAAATATATACATAAGATATGAAGCTACTATTTAAGTAGTTCATATATTGCGGCATAGTATAATGGTCAGTATGGCTGGCTCTAACCCAGCAGGTCTTGGTTCGATTCCGAAGTGCCGTAGCCAATCAGTTTTCCGTAGGGGTTCTGGTTAAAGTTAAAAACTCCTACCCAAATAATATATGCCGCTGTGGTGAAATTGGCAGACACAAGGGACTTCATTAGAAAGGAGGTATTCTATTCAATGTCAGTTTATGAAGATTATAAATGTTACGGTCCGTATACAAGAGCTGACGGTAGACAGCATGTTATACTCATTCATCATAATAATGCAGGAAATATTGATGACCGAATTACTTGTAGCTATCCTAAATATCTTGTTGAAAAATACATTGGGCATAAATTGAGTTCTTCAGAAACTGTTGACCACATTGATGGTAATTTTTCTAATAATGATTTATCTAATCTTAGAATAGTTGAGCGTAGTTTGCATTGTAAAAGTCATGTCAAAGTAAAAACAACTCTTGAAAAACAATGTTGTGTTTGTGGAAAAGTATTTTATACTAATGACAATTCAAGAGTGACATGTGGTAGTAAATCCTGTGCTGGATATTGTGCTCATGTTTTAGGGTACAACAAAGGAAATAACTTTATTAGAAAAATGAACGAATACACTTCTTTGCGGAGCCTGGTACAAGAAATTGTATCAGTGGATGGCGCTAATTCGGGGAAGCTGTTGGTCGGTAATCCCGAGCAAGGCTAAAATATTTTTAGCTATGTGTAGAGACTTTACACGCCATACCTAAGTTACTATATTGGTAACAAGGTAAAGAGAAAGTCCGGACTACAACATACAGTAATTGTATGGTCATTGAAAGATGGAGTAGTACGAAAATCCCTCGCCCTTAAGGCATACCGGTTCAAGTCCGGTCAGCGGCACCATATCGAGAACGTAGTGTAATGGTAGCACCCTTCATTTGGGATGAAGGAGAGTGGTTCGAGTCCAACGTTTTCGACCAATGCAAAAATTTTTTGCAAACATTTATTGTATAGTGATTAATAACAACAAAATTTAGGTTTTGGAGGAATGATTATGAAAATATTTGAAAGAATAGTAAATGAGGACAATCCGCCTAAAAGATGAGACTTGTTGAAAGTCGGTAAACTATCAACTCAGTTTTGTAGTTCTGAATAAAAACTACAACACATGCTGCAATAGCTTAATTGGTAGAGCAACTGTTTTAAGCAGAAGGTCGGAGGTTCAATTCCTCCTTGCGGTACAAGGAAGCACATTAAATAACGTGAAATAAAAAATAGGGGTTGTGATGGGACGTTGAGCCTCTAATAAAATAATTTTTACTGTTACTATTAACAATAATAACAAAATATGCTGATATAGCTCAATCGGTAAGAGCCATCGCCTTATAAGCGATAGATGCAGGTTCAAGCCCTGATATTAGCACCACTTAACAATATTATTTCCACTGTTATTACTAATAATAACAAAATAGTTTGATAGTTCTATTTAAAAACTATCTTATATGGCAATATAGCTCAGTTGGTGGTAGCATCTGACTGTTAATCAGAGGGTCAAGAGTTCAAGTCTCTTTATTGCCTCCAAAGGTTTAGCTTTACCTGTATTATATGCGAAAAAGTTTTAGATAGTGTGTTAAAATCTCACGGTAAAAAGATTTCTTCATTTCTTTCTATATAGATTGATTTGTTGCAGTAAAAGGGAGAGCACTTTTCTATTCTACTTTTTACCGATATTGGTAGAAGTCTTTACCTAAAATTACCTCCATTCATTTATTGAAAAAAGGGTACGCACTTTCTTAATTTTAAGTTTGTCCAAAATATGCTGAGATGTCCGAGTTGGTTTAAGGTGGCAGTCTTGAAAACTGCTGATGGAAACATCCGTGGGTTCGAATCCTACTCTCAGCGCCAAACACCATTGTTTGTAAGTTTCTGATAAGTGTTTATAAACTGGATAGAAACTTATATATGCAGATGTCGCATAGAGGCTTAGTGCAGCGGTTTGCTAAACCGCCGAATATATATTATTCCAAAGGTTCAAATCCTTTCATCTGCGCCACCATTTCGGCGTTCACCTCCTTTCATAAAGTATAAGGGGTAATGGTTTTGCGGTTGCTTATTACCCCTCATACGCCTAAAATTAGTTGAAATTGTTAATTAATTATATTATAATATATTTCAAGATAACTTAATTATGGACAAACAAATTTTCAAAAAATCAAAAGAAGAACTTATTCAGTATTTAGCTTTCAAAAGAAAGCATCATGTTATAAATAACAAAAAAGGAAAAGGTTCTTATAACAGAAAAGATAAACATAAAAAGAGTTATTAAAAACAACGGAGACAAAGATAGTTCAAAATTCAGAAGAACGCCGATTATATAGATAAATATGCAAGTGTGATATAATGGTAGAATAACGCTCTTCCACAGCGTTTATGCGAGTTCAATTCTCGTCACTTGCTCCAAAAACTTAATATACAAGTTTTGATTTAGTTTTTTATTATTCTTTCTGTAAAAAAGAATAACTTATTTGCTGGTGTCTCCTAGTGGTCGATGGAAACGGTCTTGTAAGCCGTAGAGGATACTCCGCGTCAGTTCGAATCTGACCTCCAGCTCCAAAACTATTAAAGTAGTTTCAAGTTTTGAGTAGTTCTTGTTAAAAATTACTCAATATGAGTTAATAGTTTAAATAGTAAAACATTACACCAATGCAAAACGTAAAGATAATAGTGCAAATCTATTTTAACTCACCATGAAGTTTCGATAATTTGAATCATTGCCGGAACTCAACAATAAACAGTTAAATGTCAAATAGCGAATCGAGAAGCTATTTGCGATGTAGTTTTCTGGTAGGTTTTCTACATGAAAAAAGCCTCCTATTTGCTGGTGGTCCGATAGTTTAATGGTAAAACGCTCTCAGGTACGAGAGAAATAGGATGTTCGAATCCCTAAGGACCTCATAAGTGAAGCGGTTTGTAGGTGTTAAATTTCCTGCTCCTTGAGTGGAAACCTTCGGCGTTGTGATTAGTCGCCTTATCTATCCAAGATATTCCCCGTATTCACTTGTAAAAAGAATATGGGACGCGTTAAACTTAAAAATATAAGCACAACGTATCTTAGTGAAGAATGAATACCATCGTGCTAAGAAATAACCCCGTCCAAATGGGTTTAGGACGCAACACATAAGTTGATTTGAAGGATACTCCAATTAGACTAAGGTTAAACAGCGTGAGCTGTCCGACCAGACCAAGGCTGAACTGAGGTCCGTGCAGGGTTATTGTGCTAATCTAATCGCTCTTAAAAGCATTGTCTCATCGCTCTCGTAATAGAGGCTTTGGTGAATACCCAAAGCTGAATCCAAGAAGACGGTCGAGTGGCATCGCCCGCAATCGTTGGAAAAGCCAACAAGAGAGTTTGTCGTGAAGTTGAAGAAATTCAATGTATAAGATGAGGTCAAAGTACGAGTAGCCCAAGACAAAGACTTCCCGAATTCTAATGGGAGTTATTTAATAGGTAAATAATTTATATTACTTTTCTGAATGGTGGGTGAAAGTTAATTGTAATCAATCAATTAAAGGCTTGTTGTTGCTGGTGCAACATAGGGCAAGAACTTTCGTCGAGACGTTGGCGAGGGTCAGACTTGTCTTCCTTTTGGCTGAATATAAGAGAAGATTATGAAAGGTAAAGCGAAGGCTTACGTTTGTGCTTATATTTTTAAGTTTAACCTATCTTAAAACTTAATAATTATTAAAATCGTACTAAATAATTAGTACGATTTTTTTATTATTAGTTGATTTATAATAACAAATATTATATAATATAATCAGTAAAAGAAATAAACAATTGAAGTTCAAAACCTATAAATATGTTTGCGAGGTGTCAAAAATGAATAAAATTATCAGAAAGAATGAATTTAATGCTGAAGAATATGTAGGAAGAAATAAAGATGCATTAAGATGGGCAAGAAGATATGGAACATGGGGAAATAATGAACATGTACTAATATTTGATAAAAATGAACATCTCATAAGTGAAGCAATATATTCACAAGAAATGAAAAATTATTATAGAGTATCTGTATGAAAAAAATCTATGACTTTAAACTTACAAAAGAACAACAGCAATTAGTAGAAGATAATCATAATTTAATTTATTCTTACTTGCATAAAAGACATCTTCCCATTGATAGCACCTTTGATTTTTATGGAGATGCAGCATTAGGTCTTTGTACTGCTGCTCACATGTATAATCCTTCTTTAGGTTTCAAATTTTCTGTGATTGCGTATAAAGCAATGGAAACAGAAATAAATAATTCTCTTAAAAGAATAAATAAATATATTAACTGTATTTTAAATACTGAAAGTTTAGAATGTTTTGAGGAAAAAGCTGAAAATGAACTAATTATAGATTATGATTATTTTTTAACTTTAAGGAATATAGTTAATAAATATTATAAACAATTGTCAGATAGAGATAAGCAGTTAATAAAAATGTATTTATCAGGTGATTATACACTTGAAAAAATAGGTAATACTTTAGGTATAAGTCGTCAAAGAGTATCCGAAATTATTAAACGATTTAGAACTAATGTTAAAAAAGATTACTATGATGAATCATATACTGCATAAAGGAGAATTAAATGAAACTTATCGATTGTAAATAGCTTGAACATTTACTTGACAAAGAGTATAAAGAAACAGTTAAACTAATCAATAAAGGTGAAGTCCATCTTGATAACTTAGCTGAAGGTTTTACAGAATCAATTAAACTAATAAGAGAATTGCCAGAAGTAGATGCATTGCCTGTTGTTAGATGTGCTGATTGTATGCACTTGCATGTTCTTAATGATAAAATTTATTATGCACGATGTGAAATGACAAATACTATATTTGAAAGTTTTAAACTCGATACAAGAACTCATTTTTGTTCTCTTGGTAAAAAGAAGGAGGAAAACTTAAATGAATAAAAACTGTTGGAAAATTCCTGTTTGGGTAGGTTACAGTTTTGATGAAAATTCTAATCAGCATACTAAATATCTTTATAAAGGGTTTGAGTATACAGTTGACCAATCAAAAGATTGGGAAGAACAACACGATACTGCTATGCAGAGAATAAATATGTTTACTAGTTCAAATTTTATGTATGAACCAAAATGGTGAGAGGAGTTTTATATGGAAGAATTTATTAAGAAAAAAGACGCAATTATGGCAATTATAAGTGAACCTCCTGAAGCACATTATCCTTCTTGGTATCTTGATAAAATAGATGATTTAAGTGTTTATAAATTTAATTACACTGATAATTCTGATGAACTAAGAAGTATGTTTATTAAAGTATGTAAATCTATCCATGACTTTGAATCTAAAATAGATTCTGCTCATGATATTGGTATTAATTTGCCTGATTCTTATACAGATTGGATAGAACCTGTTATTAAACTTCTTGAGTTTATAACTAATGCAAAAGTATATGAAACAGGTGATTTGAAAAATTATTCTGATATTAGTCTTTGGCTTTATGAAGGTGGTTATTATCTTGCAGGAGATAATTGTGAAGGGCTTCATGTGAAAGACGAAAATATAGGTTATGATTTAACTCTTAAGACACCTGAAGAATTTTATGATTGGTTTATTAAATATGGAGAGAAAAATTAATGGCACAACAACTTGAAACATTTTATAAAACTGATAGTAGCGATAAAGAGTTGAGTACACAGATAACAGAGTATCTTAGAAACCATCCTAGATGTACTCTATTTGATTTACATATGAACCAAGACTTTACAATGGCTATTGCGGTTTTTAATATAGATAAAAAACTATTTGGTTAATTGAGGATTTTATATGAAAAAACAAACCTATATAGATATAATGAATTCATTGACACTCCTTGGAATAAAGTTTAATGCTATTGAAGATACTGGGGTTGTTGATTTACATTTGAATAACGGAATTTGGTCAAAAATAGATTTTATAATAGATAGTATTTGTCAGGAACTTAAAGATAAAGCTGCTCTTACAGTTTCGTTGTTTTCTGAGGAACTCAACTATTCATATACTATTCTTACAGATGTAATTACTGGTAAAGAGTTTGATATAAAGACTTTTGAAGAAGCTTACAATTTTATAAATTCTGTCAATTATAAAGAACATATTAAAGAATATAATGAACAACTTTGGGGAGTAAAAGAGGTGTATTATGAATTTGAATGATTGGGCGAGAAATGAAATTGAACTTGCTTGTAAAAAAGAACGTGGTAGTAAAGACATTAGTGAATTTGATTATGGGGTTGCTTGTTATGAAAGTGCTTATAAGGCATTTCAAAGTCTTTTAAAAGATGAGCATAGCGGATTATCTATTATTTTTACTCAGCAAATACTTAATCGATTAATTGAGCATAAGCCACTAACTCCTTATGGGGAACGCGTAGATATTAATAAATTTTTTAAGGAAAGTTCAACAGGCTTTATAGAAATTAACCAGGAAGAGTATGAAAATAGAATAAATGATAGAATAAAAGATATTGAATTGAAACCTTGTCCGAAGTGTGGATATTTTCCACGGTTAAATTATGCTTGCGGTGAATTCTTCATGATAGGAAAACGTGATTTCCCCGTATGTGGAGGATTTAAGGAAATTCACGCTACTGAAGAACAAGAATTGGAAGCGTGGAACAGGAGAGCTGACAATGGCTGAATATATTAATAAAGAAGTTATGCTGTTTACCGACGGAGCCTGCTCCGGCAATCCCGGTCCCGGCGGCTGGGGCGCAATTTTGCGCTATGCCGGGCACGAAAAGGAGCTTTCCGGGGGCGAAGCCTTCACAACAAACAACAGAATGGAGCTTTCCGCCGTTATCGAGGGGCTTTCCGCCCTCAAGGAGCCTTGCGCCGTCACCGTCGTGACGGATTCAAAATATGTTTTCGACGGCGTTACAAAGGGCTGGGCTGCCGGTTGGCGCAGCCGGGGATGGGTAAAAAAGGACGGCAAGCCCGCCCTTAACCCCGACCTTTGGGAAAGGCTTTTGGAGCTGCTTGCCGTCCATAAAGTCACCTTTAATTGGGTAAAGGGACACGCCGGGCACCCGGAAAACGAACGCTGCGACCGTCTTGCCGTGGCGCAATATGCAAAGTATCAATGAAGAAAAAGGAGAAAATTAAATGAATAAACAAAAATATATTGTAAGATGTGATAGAGCTGGCGAAAAGGAAGCTGAAATGAATAAGCGTATTGCAGAATCCCTCACTCCTAACCTTGTTAAATATTATTATATAAAACAGTGGGAAGGTGTTCTTCCGAAAACAGTTCTTGGCGAAGATACTTCGTTTATGATAAGTCTTGAATAATTAATAACGAGGATTAAATTTAAATAATATTAAAGAATAGCTTAATTAAGCTATTCTTTTATTTTAGTTGATTTATAGTAAATTTTATATTATAATATAAGTGTAATAAAAATTAAATGAATGGATACAAAAAAAATAAAAAGATATTCAATTTCAAGAGCTTACTCAAAGAATCAAAATAATGGCAAAATTGGCTTTCAATATTGCAATACAACATATTTAAAAGATTAACTTGTACAAAAGGTATTTGATATGAAAAAGCAGACTAACAAAAATATAAATAACACAAGATATGACCTTTTGATTAAAACTATTGAAAGATATGAACGCTTCCAATATGTTGATTTAGACACTGACTGGTGTTGTAATACTATTGCATGGCTCTGGAAGTGGAGAAAGATTAGTGCAGAAGAAAAAGATTCTCTTTGTGACAGAATGATTGCTATCTTGCAAATATATAGAGGAAGAGAGTGAGTGGACATAACTTATATTATAATTTATATATAAATTAAATGGAGGAATAATATGTTTTACATCATAGATTTACTACGAAATATTAGTTTTGTATTATTTTGTTTTACTATACTATCAATAATTGGGTACATAATTATATCAAAAACACTTACAGATGATACTAAAGTTGAGGAGCATAAAAAAGATGATATTTAATATGATGATTGGATTACCTTATTCAGGTAAAAGTTATTTTGTCAATAAATATAAATCTGAAAATGATATTTACATATCATCAGATGAAATTAGAAAAGAGCTTTATGGCGATGAATCTGACCAAACAAATCCAAGAAAAGTTTTTGAAATTATGTATAAAAGAACTTGTATTGCACTTTCTCAAAATAAATCAGTATGGTATGATGCTACTAATATTAAATTTAAATATAGAATTCATCTTTTAAATAGTCTTAAACATAAATTTAGTGATGTTTATTATAAGTGTTATGTAATGTGTACTCCGTTTAAGATACTTTTGGTTAGACAACAAAATAGAGATAGATTTGTTCCTACTACAGTTATTGATAAAATGCTTAGACAATTTGAAGTCCCTATGTACTATGAAGGCTGGAATGAAATAGAATTAGTTAGAATGCCTGATATTATGACTAGGTTTAATGCAGATAGATACCTTCAAACTAATAAAAATGTGGCTCATGATAACCCTCATCATATACTAAATATATTTGAACATATGCAATTAGCTGCAAATAATTATTATGAAGATATGGTAAAAGAAAATAATATAGAAGAACATATCATTTATAATACGTTAAAATATCATGATATAGGAAAGTATTATTGTAAAACTTTTGTAGATGCTAAGGGAATAAAATCAAATATTGCACATTACTATAATCATGAAAATGCTGGAGCATATTGTATTTTAACTTCTAATATCACAAACAGTGATTATAGTTTACTTATTATTGCATGGCTAATAAATAATCATATGAAATTATATAATAATAACATAAGTAATTGGATAAATAAATGTAATATACCACAACCACTAATTGATAAACTTAATGTTGTACATAAATATGATATGGAGGCACATTAACAAATTTAAATGAATTTTGAAGTATTAAAACAATATCCTTGGTGGGTGTACTATATTATAGCATCACTTGCTATAATATTTCCGTATATGATAGAATGGTATAAAGCAAACTTTGAACTTAAGAAACAGAGTAAATCTTTTTTACCTGTTGATTTTGAATTTTTTAGAGATGGACTATTTTCGGGGTTGATTATTTGCATAATACCTATCTATAATTTTTATGTTATGTATCTGTTACTTACTACAAATTACATGTAGGAGTTAATTTAGGATATGGCTGAGGAGGAAAATAGATGAGTAATTGTACATTATTGTGTGGAGATTGTTTACAGTTAATGAATACCTTACCGGATAAATCTATTAACGCAATCATTTGTGACCTCCCTTATGGAACTACTAAATGCTCTTGGGACACAGTTATTCCTTTTGACGATTTATGGATGTAGTATAACAGGATAATAAAAGACGACGGGGTAATTATTTTATTTGGATAGGAACCATTTTCTTCCTACCTTAGAATATCTAACATAACTAACTATAAATACGACATTTACTGGGAAAAGGAAAGACTTACAAATATAAACTAGGTAAAAAGACGAGTTGGAAAAACTGTAGAAACAATATCAGTATTTTATAAAAAATAGTGTACATACAATCCATAGATGATTAAGTATGAAGGAAAACCAAGAACCAATAAAATTAAAAATGGTAAGTTGGGAGCTTTGACAGATACTGAGTGTAAACCTGTTTTTGAATACAAAGATACAGGTTATAGGTATCCAACGCAAGTTTGGAAATTTAAAAGAGACTGTTTAACAAATAATTTGCACCCAACACAAAAACCGTTACTTCTTATGGAGGAATTAGTTAAAACATTCACTAATGAAGGAGATTTAATCTTAGATAATTGTATGGGGAGCAGGACTACAGGTGTAGCTGCATTGTCATTAAATCGTAAATTTATTGGAATTGAAATAGATGAAAAATACTTTGAACTTGCTAAAGTTCGTATTAACGATATTATGTCTAACTAAAATTAGAGCCAGTTTATGTGATTTTGATTATTAGTTTATTATACTTTTAACAACATCACTTGTAAGTAATATAATTTATATACTAAAATGAAGTTGTTGAAAACATAACAAAATTGTTATTAAAATAGGTAAACTTAAATATATTAAAGGAGGACTATTATGGAGTGTAATCAGTATGATGTGTATATGGATGGTGAAGTTATTGCACAAAGAATGACAATCACGACAGCACTACTACTTATTGAAGCTTTTTATAATCGTTATTGGGATGATAATAACATGGAAATGTCAATTAAACCATGTCAAAAATGTGAATGTAAGGGAGAAGAAAATACTGAATATGTATAAAGTATCTATATATAAATACGAAAGTTTTCAAGAAAATATTGGAACCGTAGAAACATTTGAAAGTGCAATATCTGATATTACTTCTTGGGCTAAAAAGAATTTTTATAATAACGATGAACCTATTCCATACATTAGGTATTGGGAAGAAACTCCTTTGATAACTAAAGTTGATTTCGGTAGTTACTCACTCTTTGGTAATATAGAGGATTTGGGCAAACACAAAGAACTAATATTGAAGAGATAAAACAATGAAACTAAATTAAATTCTTAAGGATAGTAATTTTATATTTACTATCCTTTTTAGTTGATTTATTCTAATAATCATATTATAATATATTTAAACAAATTAACTATTTGAGGTTAGTCATGAAAATATCTAAATACGACACTGTTGAACATACTGTTAATATAATTAAAGAATGTAATTTAACAGAAATGGCAATGGACAGAAATAAAGCTATAGCTGTATGTATGCAGCTAGGAGATGAATTCATTGAACATTTTCATAAAGTTTACTTAGAAGGAGTAAATAGTATAAATTTTAATCATCACTGCAGTGAAATGACAGGATGGTATAAACGTGTTAAACGAATTGTATTGAGTAACAATAAAAAACAAATATCTGTTAAACAACTAGAGGATTGGTTTTTCTGTGCAGGTTCTTCTTATAATAAACTTTTTAATAGCTATGATGAGATTATTAAATACAAAGAATTTGTTAAATTACTCTTCAAAAATACTGATACAAGCATTTCAGATATTTTAAAATGTATATTGGAGTGAAGTTTATGAATATAAATGTTTTTACTAAAAAACAAGTTAAACAAAGAAATAAAGCAATAGAAGTATGTATTTTATATAGTAAGACTTTTTGTGATTACTTTGATAGAGCATATCATAGTAATGTTGAGACACATGAGTTTAAAAGTTATTGCATAATCCTTCAAAGATATTTAGATGATATAAAATCAGCTGTTTGGAATTATAATTCTAAAACTCTTAGCAATAAAAATCTATATAAATGGTTTTTATTGCAAAATAAACAGTCAGTATTTGAACTATTTAGAGACAAAGAAGAAGCATCACTTTATGCAAAATTTATTGATTTAATTCTAAAAGAGGATTCTTCTAAAGTATATGCTATTTTAAAACATTTAATTATTGAACATATTTGTGCTCCTCGAAGCATACTTACATATAAAGGTTATTTTACCGTGATTGAATTTGAAGCTGAAGATAAAGTTCTCTATGGTAAAATTGAAGGAATTGATGATTTAGTCACTTTTGAAAGCGACTCGGCAAAAGAAATTGAAAAAGAATTTCACGATGCTGTTGATGATTGGCTTCAGTTTAGAAAGGATATTGAAAATGAATTGGACAAATAAAGCGATTTTAGCTTGGGGTTGGACTTTAACTCCTGAAGAAGTTGCGACACTTCCTAATGAAGTCTATGCAGAGTGGGTCGATAATGAATTGTTGCTTTATCCTGAAAGAATAGACAAAAAACTTTTTGCTTATTTTTATGTTGAAGCAGGTAACTTTCCTAAAAATGTGACGAACCTTTCACCTGAGATAGATACAGAAGAAATTGCTAAAAAAGTTGAAGCCTTTCATAAGGCTTTTCCTGCTCGCACTGATGAAAGTCAAGCTTATCTTTGGAGCATTCTGTATTGAAAGAAAGGAGAAAAAATGGAAGCACTTATAATTGACGGCTACAAACTCACTAAAAAGAAGTTGTTGGACTGCCCAAGGGCGTGCCTGAGGACTGGATTAACAAAAATTGGCTTATTGGGTCAGATAATTGTGATGACTGGTATTTTGCTCTACAGGTCATTGGAACTGATGAAAGTTTTGATTTGGCAATTCTCCCATAAGATTTTTTGGTACATCAACTAAAGAAGATATTGAACAGCATTAAGTTAAGGAGAGGTTGTGAAGATGGATATGGATTTTAAAGAATTTCAAAAAATAATAGATGCGGGTATATTGCCGCGAGATGGAATGAAATGTGAATGTGGGCGTGATTGTTCAAAAGAAAAAAACAGAACAGGTTGAAGACCTTCATAAACTTATTGATGACCTTATGGCAGAATTGGTTTTTCATAAAGTTGATGAAGAGCCTCGCCCGCAGAAACTTAACGCAACCCCAAAGGTTAAAACAATTAAATGTTGTCCCGAATGTTATGGTGGCAATTTGGTGCGGGGAATGAAACTTAATTACGATAAAAAGCACGATTTACTTTACATTAAGCTAAAAGATTGTCCTAATCATTATGTTGACCAACTTGAAGATAAATACTTTGATTTGTGGCGAGATAGCGAAACAGATGAGGTTGTGGGCGCTCATATTTGGAATGCAAGTGAATGGTTTAGAGCAATTTTAAGAACCACAGAAGAGCATACTGTACTTAAAAAATAAATGGGGGAGAAAGATAAAAATGTTGTCTAATTATTTAAATGAATCTAATCTGGACTATATTATCCAAGACTTAGTTGATAATGTCAAGCGACAAGTAATTGATGAATCTAATAGTGAAATTAGCCTTATAATAAATGAAAATAGAAAACTGAAAGAAGAGAATGAGAAACTACAAAAATCTATAAATGATATTACTTCCCAAAATAATGATAATAATCTTTTTGACAGTATATGGGGTAGTATTAAAAATAATCTAATAAAAAAGGTTCTTCCTGAGGAACAACTTGCAAAAAATAATAAAATATATGATTTTTTAAGTCTCATATATGATAAGGACTATAAAGAAAATTTAGATTATAACACACCATTATGGATAGGAATACTTACTCAGTGGTATTCGCATAAAAATGAAATGATACAGATTATGCAATCACTTGGAATTTCTACTCCAAAGAACATATCTAATTTTAGATTACCTATTGACTGGACAGAAGAAGAATTAGATATATTTTTTGATACTATTCATAATCATACAAATTGTAATGGTTGCACTTATGAAGGTAATTTGAGGTTTTGGGATGATGGGTCATTACAAGATGTAAAAACACAATGTAGTAGGTTTTACAGTGAAATTCCTTGGCAGTATGTTTTAAGAAACCCTCATCTAAAAAATGAAAAGTATTTAGCAGCTATTGGTAAAGGTGCATATTTATCTAAATGTTCAAATTATTTTAAATTTTTTAAGATAGAAACTTATCAAGAGTTAACTGATGAACAAATCAAAGTTATAATAGATAATATGGAATACCAAAAGATGAATAAGTCTGACGAAATTGATAGATTTCTATTAAAACATATAGACTTAATTTCTAATGAGTATTTTCTTAATAAGATTTATGATAGATTTAGTAATAATTACTCATTTGAAGTATATGATTGTGTACTACATGTGCCGTATAAATATGCTTATAAATGGTTAACTGAGCATAAAAATAAAGCTATACAGTTTTTAGACAAATATCCTGAACATTTTACCTTAGAACAAAGAAGAGAGATAATAACTAAAATATTTGATTTGTAATTATATATTTCATATGAATAAGTAATATTAAAGGTGAATTAAAATGACTTTTATTGATTGGATTTTAGGTTTTGGGGCTTTGTGTGTTGTAGCAACGCTACTTCTTGTTTTAGTTACCGCGCTTTGGTTTTTGTATAGTTTACTTGATGATGTAAAAACAAAATCAAAAACTTCTTTTAATAAAGAACCGGATGAATGGAAATAATAAATAAAGTTTAAAAGATTATAGTTAAATAGCTATAATCTTTTTATTTTTAGTTGATTTTTATTAAGAATTATTATATAATAATAACATAATAAATAATAATTATTTAATTTTTGGAGGATAACTTATGTTGTATTATAAAGCAATTTCGGACATTAAAGGTAATACTAATTACAATCATATTTATTCTACAAATTTTGAAACTTTGCCAGTAGTTATTGATAGAGGACAAATTCTTACTGAAAACGAACTTAAAAAGCTTTTCTATAAAATGGGTGGTTGGTATTCTGAATTTGATGAGTTTGTAGATTACAATATGAAAAAAGTTTATATATCCTCTCGTAATTGCATTAAAGTAGATAATAAACGGTTTGAAAAAGCTTAACCACTTGCTATTAATACTTAGTGCAAGTACTGTGATTAAAAGGAGTAGCTAACATGAAAAAATTTTTTGTAATTTGTACTGTTAATTCTATTAAGTATCTTACTAATATAGAAATAGAAGCAGAAACTACTTTAAGTGCTGAAAATAAAATACTTGACCTCGGTATTTGTGGAAAACATGAATATGGAGTAACTAGCGCAATAGCTTTTTCAAAAAATGAAACTAAGCTTAGTTTATTTACAGATATGATTCAAGATTGTCAATGTATTAGCTATGACGAACTTGCTCAAATAATTGAAACTGTTAATGATACTATTCGTAAAAAAGACCGCATTGAGAAACTTATTATAGATAAAACAAATAAGCTTAAAGAACTTTATGAGGAACTTACAGAACTTAAGTCTGAAGCTACTAATTTAAATATGAAAATTGAGGAGCATTAAAATGTACATGAATAGAGATTATATTTTGCTTGTAGATATATTCAATGTTTGTATACCTACTCAAAACATTCAACTAGTAAATGAAATGACTGATACTGTTATTGTTGAAGGGAAAGAATCAGAACTTATTAGTTTAATTCACAAATATGGTAACCACGAAGTATATAGAATAGAGCCATATGATAATACTTTAATTATTGCAATCGAACCTTAATTTTAGTTGATTATATTACATGAATATATTATAATATAATCAATAAATGCTCCGGTAATCCAATAGGCAGAGATGATTGGCTTAGAACCAATGCAGTGAGGGTTCAAATCCCTTCCGGAGTACCAATTTACATTAAGGAGAATATACTTTATGAAATTTAATACTATAAATGAAATGGCTTATTCAAGACAAGACTTAATTGAAAAGTGCTCAAACTTAGGGTTGAAATTTATAGAACATTTTAAGAAAGTTTATCAAGGAGGATTATCTGATAGAGATTTCAAACATCATTGTCAAGAAATGCAATCTTGGTATGATGATATTAAATCGTCTGTAATTAAAACAAACAAACATCCAATATCTAATGAACAATTAGTTGATTGGTTTTTTACAGCAGGAAGTTCTGTTGAAGTATTATTTGGAAATGATGAAGCAGGCGATATTTATGATGAACTTATTGGGGAACTTATTTGCAATAAACGAAATAACAAGGTAGTAGATGTATTATCAGACCTTCTTAGATAAATACTATATGTATTATATTAAATTATATAAAGGAGATTAAATTATGCGATTTAAACTAGATGAATCAGAACTTATGGAAATGGCAAATGTAAGTACTCAAGATACTGGATTGCCTTATTCTATTTGGATAGACTCAGCAGGAAAAGATAGAAAAACTTCACATAATGACCCTCGTATAAAAGTTAGAGTTGATGGTAAATTCATACCTGTATCAATATCTAAAAATCCGGAAATTCTTGTAGAACGAAAATTTGACCACTCTGCTGAAGTACTTAAATGGGTACGTAAATATTATGATGTACTAATTAAACATTGGAATAAAGAACTTACTGATAAACAAGCACTTAATTTACTGGGGAGATAATTACTATATATTATAAAAGGAGGTTTACATAATGAGAAATTATGTAATTTTGAAAGATAAACGACAAGTAATTGGCATTGACCATTATGGTGGTAAATCTATCAGGGCTATTGCTAAATGTACTGAAGGTGATACTTTTAGCGAAACAATCGGCAAAGCTCTTGTAGATGCAAGACTTAATTACACTATTGCCAAAAAAAGATGCAAAAAGATGAACGATAAATTGTATAAATGTAAAGCTGAGATTAAAAAACTCACTCAGCAATATAATATTCTTTCTCAATATGCTTTTGAAAGAGAGCGCAAAGAACATCAAGCTTACGAAGAGCTTTTTGCTGTTGAAGAAATAACAAGATAAGGAGATGATATAGTTTGTATAAACTTATTATCAAAGATGAAAAAGGAGAAGAAGTTCTTAATAAAAATTGTCATATTGCATCTCTATTTTGGATGGAAGATGAAAAAGTAGAAAAAAGAACTTTTGATGATGTAACATTTAGAGATGAAAGTAAAGCAAATGCAATTCTTGGTATGAATTCTCTTATGTGTCAAGAAGCTGCTATGTATAGTCGAACTCTTCTTGATGCACTTATTTCTCAAGAAGAAAGCAAATAATATTTTGATAAATTGAAAGGATTTTATTTTATATGAAAAAAATTATTTCTGTAATTCTTAGTGTGCTTATGGTAATGGCACTTAGTATCAATGCTTTTGCACTGACTGCACTTGAGCTTAAGCCTGGTGCTCCTACTGCTCAGAGCAAGGTTGTGCTTGAAGATTATTGTGATTTTAATGAAAGTGGCGAAAATACTTTTATTGCTCAGAGCAACGATGGGGGTAAGTTCTATGTTCCAATTTGTTATGATTATAAAGAGCTTAAAAACATTGAGCTTATTGCAGCTGGAATGACTGCTCGTCTTGTAGACTTCAATCCTGATACAATGGAATATCCAGGCTATTATCCTACTTATTGCCTTCTTGAAGCAAGACAGCCTATGGATGACCCTAACACTAAAGGTTTGACTTGGGAAGATGCAAAAGAAATGGCGAAAACCCTTGGCAAACAGAACAAAAAGACTTATCAGATTGTTCCTGAACAATATCTGTATATTGCAGAATTTACTGTAAATGCAAATTACGGAGCTTCTTTTGTTCAGGGTAGTTTTGAAATTAGAGCTACTGATGTAGAGAGTGGTAATCGTCTTTCTACTGGCAATCAGACTGTTATTCGTGATGTAGTATTTTTTGATTATGAGAATGTGAAGTCCGCAGCCCAGTATGATTATGTACTTAAACTTGGTGATAAGGGTTATTCTGACTATCGTAGTTATAAAGAGGGCTATCTTGGTTCTGATGTTGATTATGGTGCAACTTGTATTGCAAAGTCCGCATTTAGAGCAGTTGAAGGAAAAAAGCTCTCTATTGAACTTAGCCCTACTGATAAGCTTGTAATGAATGTTGTTGCAGGACAGAATAGTATTAACCTTTCTAACTATTTTAATGTAGATAAGAAAGCAAAAACTATTAAATTTGGTTTTTATGGCTCGCCTATTATCGCTGGTAACTATTCTTATGAAGTAAATCTGGGTAAAAATGCCTATGACCTTGCTGAGTTCTTTAATCTTAGAATGAATGAAACTGATGTATATACTTTCTATGTAAAGAAAGATGGAAAAGTTGTAGATAGCTTTGTAGTAGATTACGCAAAACAGCAGTCTTATGATGATATTGTACTTAAACTTACCGGAAAAGATTCTGCTCTGACTTCTTATGAACTGACTTTGGATGGTTCTCAGGTAGCTGAAAATAAAACTCCTTCTACCTCTAAACCTGCAAATGGTGAGGTAAATCCTAATACTGGTGCAGAAGTAATATTTGGTAGATATATAATTCATAATACTTTTAATACTATTAACTAAAAGTATTTAAAATAAAATAAAGTAAATCTAAGAGCCTTAGCTTTTGGGTTAAGGCTCTTTCATATTTTATAAAATTAAGGAGTTGTCTAATTGAAGAAAGCAAAAATATTTTTTGCTCTTATTTTAACTCTCATATGCATCTGTTGCTGTTCTGTAGAAGTTATGGCTTCTCAATCCAACATCATAGAAAGAACAGTTAAACTTACTCCGAAAAATAAAATAATAATTACTGAGATAACTAAAGTTGATTTACCTGAACTTGGATATTTTTCTGATACAATTCAAGTTTTAGTTATAGATGAAACAAGAGAAAAAATATTAACTCTTGTAGATGAAAATATAAAGCATATTGAATGTTTAGCGAAAATTATATGGCTTGAAGGCGGGGGAGAATCAATTGAATATCAATCCGCTGTTGCTTGGACAGTCTTTAATCATTTTGATTTAGGTGATTGGGGCGACACTCTTACAGATGTTATAACATACCCGGGACACTTTGCTTGGGACAAATATGCACCTATTAATGATATTCAACTTGAATTAGCTAAAGATGTTTTCATTAGATGGCAGCTTGAAAAAGAAGGATTTGAAGATGTTGGTAGAACCCTTCCTAAGGAATATATTTATTTCTGGGCTAATTCTAAAGGTGAATGTAGGTTTAATACGGTGTATGGAGTTAAAGAAGGAGCTTGGGATTGGTCTTTGCCTTCCCCATATGAAAATTGGTAAAATAATTATTAAAAAGAGTAACTATTTATTTAGTTACTCTTTATTTTTAGTTGATTTTTATTACGAATTATATTATAATATAATCACAATAAATAATAATTAGTTAATTTTTGGAGGTAATGATTATGGCAACTATGTGGTGTACGTGGGATGGTTACGATTATGAGTGGGAACATGTTGTTGATGATTTTGGTCATGATAATGATGACAGTGAGCCTGGATTTATAGAACTTAAAAGGGATATAAGTGATTATCTTAAAAACACTGATGAAGGACATCAACGCCTTTTAGCTACAGCAAAAGAAATGAAATGTGAACCTTCTGATTTGGAAGATAGGGAAACATATGAAGAAGTCGTAGAAAATGCAGTGAATGATATTCTTGATTGCGAAATTCGTTACCATATTGATGAATAGGATTAAATAACTAATCCTATTATAATAAGAATTAAGGAGTATATAAAATGTCAAGAGTTAACGTTAGAGAGATAGTTTCTTATGCTAAAATGCTTCAATCAGAATATGATGAAGTTAAAGAAGAACATTCTAAATTAGATATGGAAATAACAGATGTTCTTCATTACATAGAGTTCAATAACTTTAATGCTGTGCAAGGATACAAACTTGCTAAGATGCTTAAAGATATAACAAAACAACGCAGAGAAGTAAAGAAAGTTGAAACTCAACTTGACATTATTCTTAATAATACTATTTCTAATGTTTCAAAAAAGAGCAATAAAATAGCTAATATTGAAAAAGAAGATTATTGCAATGAGCGATATACTCCTCGTGTACTTGTTAATTTATTTAAATATGGGGTGAAATAATGAATAAGATAGAATCGTTTAGAGCATCACAACTTAATGAAGTAGTAGAAGCTGCTAATAGCTGGCTTAAGAAGAACGGTGGTAAAAGTGAAATAATAACTTCTACTACTTGTTTTGATTCTCGTATGTACGGTGAATACATAATCACAATACTTTATAGAGATAAGAGGAAAAATAATTATGAAGATTGAATATAGACCTCAGCTGGAATTTACTGAGAATGAAACATTCGCTATAATTGAACTTCTTAAAATAGCAAATAATGTAATAAATGAATTTGAAAATTCTGACTATGTGTCAGAACAGGATTACAAAGATTGGGTTACTACACGAAATCTTCTTAGAGAAATCATTAGACAAAGACTATGGAGGGAATATAATTGAAGGTAATGCTTGATAAAGGTGCTTATATGCCAGAATATGCACATAAAACAGATGCTGGTATGGATATTAGATGTAAAGAAGCTTTTCTTCTACCTGGAATAAACGGAGGAGACATTGGGTCTGCCATTGTAGATACAGGTATTCATGTAGAAATACCTGAAGGGTATGTAGGTTTTCTTAAATCGAAATCTGGGCTTAATGTTAAATCCGGAATTACTTCTGAGGGGGTAATTGATTGTGGTTATACTGGTTCTATCATAGTTAAACTTTATAACCATACTACAGAAAATATTTGGTTTAATAAAGGGGATAAAATAACGCAGCTGATTATTTTGCCGTTTGCAAGTGTATCTATAGAACAAGTAACCTCTCTTAAAGAAACTGAAAGAGGAAACAATGGATTTGGAAGTACCGGAAAATGAAATATATAAAAAATAAAGTTGATAATATTGTTATTGATATAGTGTCAGCAAAAGGTTATTTTACAGAAATTGAAAAATCAGTAATAGCTGATAAATCTGCAAATATTGATTTATATAATTAGTATTGTGTTGTATATGAAAAGTTTGTTAAATCTATATAGACAATAAAAGAACTATAGGAAGCTATATGTGAATACTATAAAGGTATTGAATAAATGAAGAAAAAAGATTTAGAAAATGCGCTTAAATATGTTATTGTTGATAATGATGATAATATAAAGTGTCAATCAAATGATACCAACTGTGGATATAATAAAGAGTAGTTAAATCAAATAAAAGCTGCAAAATATCATATGTATGTTAATAAACAAAAATATTGGTGAGGTGAATATTTATGAACACTATTTGGAAAGTAATTCCTAATTACGAGAAGTATGAAGTAAGTAGTACTGGGCTCATTCGAAATGCAAAGACAAAACGTATAATTACTCGATACACAGGAACTAAGTATAATCGTATGAAAGAGTTGTATGTAAGAATCTATGATAATAACAATAAAAAGCATACTTTTAGCGTAGCTACGCTTGTAATCTACGCTTTTCATCCGGAACTTAAACAAAAAGAACATTTTAATGTAATATACTCTAATGGAAATCATTATAATGTTGCTTTAAATAATCTTATTGTATTTAGTTCCGATATTGGATGTAATCCTAATCGTGACAAAGTTGAAGATAATATCATTCCTAGCAATAAACAGAAATTTTATTTTTGGATAGATGAAGATACTATGGAAGCATACCCATATGATTATATTAATGACTGTATTCAAGAACTCAAAAATCAGTATGTAAATGATAGAATGGAAATGCTTAAATGGTATATGAATGATATGTCAGTAACATCGTCATCAGTTTCAGTTAAAGATATTTCCAAATTGTGGGAAACAGTATGTCAAAATAAAGCTGAAAATGAATTTACGAGTAAATACATTCTATATAATATTGGAGTAATCAGTCCAAATAAAGAGGACCCTAAACTTTCTGAGTGCGTATTTATGGTGTTTAAAAATGAAAAATTCAATTAAAAGTGTAACTGGATTAGTTTATGGTTGGACAGAAGATTCTTTTGGCGATATCATAAAAGGGTTTAATAAATTTGGAAAACTCATTGGAGAATATCGTAAATCTTCTGATACAACTTACGATGGGTATGGAAAGCCTGTATACAAAGGAAACGCACTTGCCCATCTTATTATTGAGGATTAGAATTAAAAAAATCGGGATTTTACTTCTAATTAAAATATAATGTATTAAATAAATTATTATGGTCAAAAGTTAATTCTCAAACTTATAAAATAATATAATCTAAATTATATAAACTGAGTAACATAATACTCAGTTTATTTTTTTTTATTTTCATTATATTAGTTGATTTTTATTTATTTTTATTATATAATATAATCACAATAAATGATGTACAATATGGAGGACATTAAAAATGAAAAAAGCTAACAAAATCAAACGTAGTATTCTTATTGCTTCTGTTATCATTGCATTGATTGTATTTGTAATTTCTGTTTGTATGCTGGATTCTGAAAGTTGGATTCCTACCATTACTTGTGCAATTTCTCTTGGTTGGTTGTTGATTATGGGAATTGCTAATGGGCTTTTTGGCTAATTATAGTAAATAATATTATTTGGAGGTTATAAAAATGAAAAATAATACTCAAGGTTGGTACACATTCGAAGATGGAACTTGTATGTGGTTTCATGGGCTGAACATTCAGGAACTTAAAATTGAAGTCTATAAACATGGTAAGGTTGTAAAGTTTGAACCTACAAAATAACATAATCTAAATTAAATAAACTTTATATTAAAAAATATCAAGTTTATTTAATTTACTATTGTTATATTAGTTGATTTTTATTAAGTTTTATTATATAATATATTTGTAATAAAAAATGGTTATTTAATTTTTTGGAGGTAACGATTATGTCAGCACTTGTAGAGACTATGTTTTATGTTAGAGAGACCCCTTGGCACGGTCTTGGAACGAAGGTAGATGAAGCTCCTACTTCCGCAGAAGCAATTAAACTTGCAGGGCTTGATTGGAATGTTGTTTGCGAACCTATATACACAGCAGATAATATTGAAATTCCGAATATGAAAGCTAATATAAGAGAAACTGATAGAAGTGTTCTTGGTGTTGTATCTGATAGATATAAATTAGTTCAAAATAAAGAAGCTTTCGAATTTACTGATTCGCTCATCAATGAAGAAGTAAGATATGAAACAGCAGGAGCTCTTAAAAATGGCAAAGTTGTTTGGATGCTTGCTAAAATGCCTGAAAGAAAAATTCTTGATGATAAGTTTGACCCTTATATTTGTTTCACAAATAGTTTTGATGGTAGTGGTGCTATCAGAGCTTGCATGACGCCTGTGCGCGTGGTATGCCAAAATACCTTGAATCTCGCACTTGATACTACTACTCGTCAATGGTCAACTCGCCACATAGGTGATATTGATAGTAAACTGATAGAAGCTCAGCATACACTTGGTCTTGCTAATGATTACATGGATGGGCTTTCTGATGAAGCAAATAAACTTGTAGAAGTTAAAGTAACAGATGCACAGCTTGAAGCTATTTTTGATGAGCTTTATCCTATTGATATTACTAAAGATTCTCAGCGTAAAATCAACAATGTATTTGATTTTAAAGAAAAACTCTTCAAGTGCTACAATATGCCTGATATTTCTCAGTATAAAGGTACTGCTTGGGGTATTATAAATGCTACTACTGACCTTGTAGACCATATGGCTCCGGCAAGAATGACTGAAAATTACAGAGAGAATAATTGGGGAACTATTATGCTCGGACATCCTCTTGTAGATTTGATGTATAAAAAACTTAATGCACTTGAAAAGGTAGAGGCTTAATTGCCTCTACCTGATAATAAACTTATATAATTAAGGAGTAATTAAAATGGGATATATATCTATTAACATTGAACCTGTTGTTTGTATATTTATTATTATTGCACTTATGTTTGTAATAACTGCACATTTCTTTAATATGTATATGAAATATAGTAAAGAAGATAATAAACATATCAAGGAACAATATGAAAAAATTCTTAAAATACAATCCACTAATGATGAATATTTTAAGTATATTGAAAGAATTGAAACAGAAAATAATTTGATTCTTAAAGAAATTAAAGATACTATTGATACTAATACTAACGCACTTATGAGTATTCCTAATTATATTCCCAATAAAGCTGAATATAATGGGCAGGAAATTACACTTAAACACATTATTAAGAAATAATGCGCAATATTGATAAACTAAGATAATATAAGGAGAACTTTAAAATGAAAATTTGGTGTGTATGTTCTAAATATTTTGATGATTTTCATGCAGAAGTAAATATGTATGAAGAAGAGCTTGATAATATACCTGCAAATATTTATGAATCCCGTGCAGAATATGATATTTATTGTGATTATTTCAACAATAAAGCAGAAGCAGAGGATTTTTATGAAGAAGCTAAAAAAGCTCAGTAACTATTTTATTAGATAATTTTTACTATTATAAATAAATAGCCTATAAGGAAATTTAAGTCCTTATAGGCTATAATTTTATAGTATTTTAACTTTATTATATTTAAATATAGATAAACCTTAAATAAAATTGCGTAAACATTTCAAAATTTACGAGCTTGCGAAGTAAATTTTCTAAATAAGTACTTACTAAACTATTTTATCAATAATAATTGATAACAATTATAAATAAAATAATCAATCACATTGTACTTACTTTAGTAAAATAAAATATATATCATGTAATAAATGTTACGCAATTTTATACAATATTTTTTTGGCGAAATGATTAATAAACTATTAAATTTTCGTAAATTTTTTCTTAATTTTTTAATAAGGGCATAACTTTAAATTACTTTAATATGTTATTAAATTGTATATATATTTTGTAAATTATTTATGAATTTCGATAACTGATTAGTTAGAACAATTTATAAGAAAGGAAGAGCTTTGTAAGATGACAAATTCCTATAATGTAAACGACCGAGTAGAACTATATTTTAAACGCAAATGTGTTCATAATGGGCAACCTATAGAATTTGATGACCCGTATGCAGGTACTATAATTACATATAGATTACTTACAGATAAAACTACAGGTGAACCTTATTATTTATATAAAGTAAGTGTAGATGGTATTGGAGATATTGTTTTTGCAAAAGAAGTGGAGACAGGAAAATTAAAAATAGTTTAGGATTATTCAGAAGATATGAAATAATTAAGGGGGAAGTATTTTGAATGGCTGTAAAGTGAATACTTCTAACATTTCTATTTGTCCTCTTAAAAAGGATACAGTTATTATACACCCTTCAGGATGTTGTAATAACAACAATCATCCTGCATGGACTGATATAAAAAATAAACCTTTTTAGGATATAGATAAAACTTTTTTTAGTGTAGATACAACTGGAAATATTACATTAAGCAAAGATTTAAATAATAACATTAGTTACCTTAACGTAACAATAAATGAGATAAAAACTGATAATACATAGTTAGTTAATAGATTAGAAATAGTTGAAAAAAGTATAGAATTTAAGGATTTTTAAGGAGAAATAAATTATGGCAAATGTAACTTTCCATAAAGGTCTATTAGCAAATTTACCCGCTACAAAATCTGCAGGAAGTATTTATATTACTACAGATGAAAGAGCTGTATATTTTGATTATGATGCAGAAAATAGAATCCGTATAGGAGATTTTATTTCTGTTGCAAGTATTTCCGCTCTTCCTGAATCTGCTTCTACAGATGCTTTATATTATGCAGAAGCTGAAAATGTACTCGCTAAGTTTAATGGTACAACTTGGGTACAAATAAATCCTGATACAAAATATGAATTTGCATCAGGTGATACTAATGGTACATTTAAGTTTAAATCAAATAAAGATGCATAGTTTACTGAAGTTGCTATTACCGGTCTTAAAGAAGTTGCTTTTAGTGGAAAAGCTGCTGATATTACAGTAGAAGACGCACAGAATAAATTTACTGCAACTGACCTTGAAGGAGTATTACTTGAGATTTTTCAAGCAATAAATGTTGGCGGTACAGGTTCTGTTGTTACAGTTGAAAAAGATGAATCTGTTGATGGTATTGCTACAAGATACACTATTAAACAAGGTGGTGTAGCAGTCTCTCCCCCTATTGATATTCCTAAAGACTTAGTTATTAAAAGTGGTCAGGTATTAGAAGATGCAGATGCTTCACATCCAGGTTCTTGGATAAAAATAGAACTTCAAAATACTACTGATGTTCTTTGGATTGATGTTAGAACACTTATTGAGTATGTAACAGCAGGAGATGACACTGCAACTATTCATGTTGAGGTTAGTGCTGACCATAAAGTAATTGCAAATGTTATTAACGGTTCCATTGGCAATGATTAGTTGTCTACAGAAGTAAAGAAACAAATTTCTGATTTAGAAGGTTTAGTAGGAAGTACCTCTGTTCAATCTCAAATAAACAGTGCTCTTTCTTGGATTGATTTCTAATTATTTGATATTTTAAATATATTAGGGAGAGATTAAATTGAACGAATTAGGATATATTGCTAAAAAATTATCTAATGGACAAAGTCCAGGTTCAGGTAAATCATATACTGGACTTGCTTCAAATACTGCTAAAGTAACTGTAGATAATAATGCAGATACTATTAAAGTAGATATTCCTGTTGCTACAGATACACAATATGGTGTAGTTAAATTAGGAACATCTTTTGAATTAAATGAACAAGATTAGTTAAGTTTATCTGATTCATTATCTGTTGATATTGTTAATGGTGTACCAGATAATACTATCAATATAAATAAACTTGATTTAGATGATGTAATAATTGATGGTAATAATATTGGTATAACCGAATAATTATATCAATGTTTATTTTAATATATATTAAAATCAAAAGAAAGGAAAATAATTCATGGCAGAAAAAATTATAAATACAAGATTAAAATTGCTGTATAAAACTCATGCTGAATGGGAAGCAATAAAAGATACTTTTGCTCCTCTTCGTGGTGAGGCGTGTTTTGAATTATTTGAAGATGGTTCTGTTAAATTTAAAATTGGCGACGGAACTAAGAAATTATCTGAACTTCCTTATGTAGGAGGAGAAGATGTAGCTGCTACTCAGGTATATGAGGTAATCCCTGTTGAAAATCAATCTCATGCAGATGCGATTACTGCTGCTGTTGGTCAAAATGCTCTTGTAGCAGGAGATATTGCCATTGTTAAAGATGTAATATCCGGTGATAAATATCAATATACCGCATATGTTTACAACGGTACTGCTTGGGTTGCTATGGATGGCAATTATAACGCAGAGAATGTTTACTTTGATAAAGACCTTGTAACTACTTCTGCTGTTGGTAACATTACTCTTACTAATGGTCAAGCAACTATTGCTGCTACTGGTAAAAACTTAAAACAAGTATTTGATACTATTTTTGTTAAAGAGAAAAATCCTTCTATTACTCAGCCCTCTGTAAGCGTATCTCTTGCAGGTGCGGGTGCAAAAGAAGTAGGTACTAAGGTAACTCCTTCTTATAATGCTTCATTTAATCCTGGTAAATATGAATTCGGTCCGGCAACAAGATGTTCTATAACTTCTTGGTCAGTAACTGATACTAATAATGCAGAACCTCTTAATACTGCTGCAGGTAGTTTTGCAGAAATTACTGTTGCAGATGACACTAATTATAAAGTAACTGCTACTGGTAATTTTAGTGAGGGTGCTATTCCTGTAACTAATGTTGGTAATGAGTATGCTGCTGGTAAAATTGCTGCTGGTAGTAAATCTTCAACTTCTTCTGCGATTACTGGTTATAGAAATTCTTTCTATGGCACACTTACTGAAAAAGGTGAACTTACTAGTGATATAATTCGGTCTCTTGGTAAGTCTAACAAAGCTCTCGCTAATGGAAATACTTTTGGTATTACTATTCCTGTTGGAGCAATGAGAGTAGTATTTGCATATCCTGCAACATTAAGAGATGTTACCAGTGTTAAAGATGTTAATGGTCTTAATGCAGAGATTTCTGGGGCATTTACTAAATCTACTTTGTCTGTTGAAGGACTTAATAGCTTTTAGGGTATTAACTATAAAGTATATGTAACTGATTTTGCTGAAGCTGTAGCTACTGCAAATACTTATAATGTTACTATATAATTTAAGGGGGGAGAATAATTATGGCTATGAATTTTGGTAAACTTGATTTTGCAGTTTCCTTTAATAGACAAACTGCATTCCCTCTTGATGCTAAGAGCTACTTTGAAAGTTTAGAAAGTGCTAATGCTGCTGCCGCTACTGCTCAGGAAGCAGGAAGTTCTGATAGTTCTTATTATTATGGTCAGCAAGTTGCTGTTGTTGAAAACGGAGTTGCTACTCTTTATGTAATTCAACCTGACAAGACACTTAAAGAAGTTGGTGGAAAAGTAGCAATTAACGAAAATGTTTTCGTTAAAGATACTGAAGGCAAACTTGATTTACTTGGATTTGCAGATGCTGTTGCTGGTGCTCAACTTGTTAAATCTGCCGATGGTAAGGTCTCTTGGGTAAAACCTGATACTACTACTGTTGAGGGACTTTCAGCTTCTGTTGAAGCTTTAAGAACAGATGTAAATAACTTACAAACTGCTCAGACAGCTACTGAAGGTAAAGTATCTGCTCTTGAAACTGCTGTTGGTAAAGAGGCAGGAGAAGGTCAAGTTGCTACGGGTATTTTTGCTGATTTAGCTGATATCGGTACTGACCTTTAGGATATTTATACCACTATTGGTAAGAAAGCAGAAGGTGAAACTGCTGCTACTGGAATGCAGAAAGATATTGCAGATGTTGCTAAGAAAGCCTCTGATAATGAAACTGCTATTTCAGGAATAAATACTAAACTTGGCGATGTATATACTAAATCTGAAACTAATACTCAGATTAGTACTGCTGTTGCTGCTGCAGCTCATTTAAAATATAAAAAAGTAACTGCTATTGGAGATATTAATTTAACTGCTCCAGATGCTGACCAATATATTTATCTTGTTCCTATCGCTGATGCTGGTGAAAATTCTAATAACCTTTATGATGAATATATGGTTATTGACGGCAAACTTGAAAAAGTTGGCGACTGGAAAGTAGATTTAAGTGATTATGCAACTGTAGAATCAGTTAATGCTTTAACTACAGAAGTTGGTAATAAAGTTGATAAAGTTGAAGGTAAAAGCCTTGTTTCTGATACTGAAATTGCTAAACTCTTAACTATTAAAGAAAATGCTGAACCTAACTATGTAAAATCTGTTGAAGAAGCGCAGCTTGCAGTTGATGAATCTGGTAAACTTTCTGTTGTTGGTGTAAATCAGTCTCTTGTTAAAGGGGTTAAAGATAAAGCTGGTTCTGACGCTACACTTCAATCAGCTTTGGATGAAAAACTGGTACAGAACGACCTTGCTAAATACATATCTACCGATGATACTCTTATTTTAGATTGCAACGGAGTAACTTTAGAATAAGGGTTGTAATTTAATCTAGGAGGAATAAATAAGTAGTATGAAAACTATAAATACTATTATATAGTTACGTAGAGATAATGAATTTAATTATCCTACTACATATGTTCCGCGTAATGGTGAAGTACTCCTTATTGATACTCCTACTAAAGGTTTATAGGTAAAGGTAGGTAATGGAACATCTACCTTTACCCAACTTAATTATTATGCGAGTGACATAATAGTGTTTGGTTATTATTTAGATAATAAATTTTATTCTGATATTAACCATCAAAATTTAATAACAGGTTCTAACTTAAAAATATATATAGATATTTCTACTTGGAGATTGTATATATATTATGAAGAACAGTATACTACAGTGAATACTGTTCCTTATGCTTCTTCTACAGATGCAGGTATTATTAAACTATATGATACTGTAGGCAGTAATACGGATGGTACAATGACTCAAAAAGCAATTACTGATGAGTTAAATACTAAAGTATCTGTTACTGTCGAAGAAGCGTCTGAACTTGCAATTTTTAGTAATATTTAAATCGTTTAATTTAAGGAGAAATTTAAATTTATGGCTCAATATTTAAGTAAATTTAAAATTGGAGAAGTAATTTATAACTTAAAGGATGCTGAAGTACAGCAGAAACTTACCGACGAACTTGCTAAACTCAAGGCTGCTGCTTATAAAGATGTAGTTACAGCTGTTTCTGAGAGTACTGAACTTCCTACTGCTGCTGCTGTTAAAGCATATGTAGATTCTCAAGTTGGTTCTATTAACAAATTTGATGTAGTAATTGATGCTCAAGGCACTAAAGCTGGTCCTTCCGTAACTGCTTCTGCTGACACTATGTATAAGCTTTATCTTGTTGCAGATGCTGATGCTGAAGCAGGTGCATATGTTGAGTGGATTACTATTAAGAATGGTGATACATATTCTTGGGAAAAAATTGGTTCTACTAAAACCGATTTAACTGGTTATGTAGAAAATAGCCGTAAGATTGCTGGACTTACTCTTGCTCAGGATATTTCTGTTGCAGACCTTCAAGGAGCACTTGGTCTTAAAGCCCTTGCTTATAAAGATTCAGGTTCTGTTGCTATTACTACTGCAGATTCTGTTACTATGGGTCCATACACTCCTGCAGGTGATGTAATTCTTGCTGCATTTACTCAAACTTCTACTGCTGCAACACTTACAAAAACAGATTATACTCCTGAAGGTTCTGTAAATGGTGGTAAAGTAACTGCTGCAGGTTCTGTATCTGCTGCTAAAGCTGCTGATGGCGCTTTCCAAGTTTCTGGTTCTATTGCTGCTCCTACTGTTACTGTAACTCCTGCTACTGCTAGTGTACAGTATGTAACTAATGTTGGTAAGGCTGCAACATTTACCGAAGGTGCATATACTCCTGGTAGTTTCTCTTCTACTTCTGGTAATTATAATACAGATGCTATTAAAGCTCACGTTGCAGCTGGTGCAGAAATTTCTGGTGATGTAACCGCTGAAACCCTTATTTTTGAAGCTGCTTCTACCGCTGCTGCTGTTGCAACTGCTTCTTATACTCCAGGCAACAAAGCTGCTGATACCTTTAATGGTGGTGCTGTTCCTACTCTTGGTACTGCACAAACTGTTGTTACTGGTATTACTTCTGCTAAAGCTTCTGCTCCCGCATTTACAGGGGACAAATTTAATCTTACATTTGCAGGTACAGAAGTTGCTGTTAGTGGTGCATCCTTTACTGGTACTACTGCTGCTGATGCTCTTGTATCTGAAGTTAAATATGATAAAGCTACTGCTAATGGTGCTTCCTTCACAGGTGCTGCTGCTGAACTTACTGGTACTCTTAATAAGACTGAGAAAACAGTAGATGTTACTTTTGCATGATTCATGTTAGTTAATACTTAATTAACTGTTGAGCAATATTTATATCCCCTCAGTTGAAATATATTGAGGGGATATATTTCAATTAGAAGATATTTGTAGTTAAATATAAATTAAATATTAAATTAAGGGTATTTATATTGGACAGTAAGATACGCAATATAAAGTATGTTTAAGTATAAATATCCTTTAAATAAGGTGATTTAGATGTCTTTATTTAAAATTTATAAAGGTAAAGCAGAAAATCTTTCATCTTAGCCTTTAGTAGAAGGACACGCTTATTTTACCCCTGATGACGGAGGTTTTTATATTGATGCTACTAAAGGTGAAACTGTATCAAGAATTAAAGTAAATAATATAGATGAAAAGATAAATGCAGTAATGTCATAGATAAAAGTACAAGATGAGGAACTTTAGTTTCCTGAGACATCTTAATGAAAGGAAAATAATTTATGGCAGATATTTCTAAAATTAAATTAAATAGTATTACATATGCAATAAAGGATGAAACTGCAAGAGCTAATTTAGGTATATCTCAAACTGACGCAGATAATAGATATTTGAAGCTAAGTGGCGGAACTATGTCAGGCGCACTGTCATTAAATAATCATAAAATAACTGCTGTTGCTACACCTACAAGTAATTCAGATGCTGCAAATAAATCTTATGTTGATAGTCAGATACCTACAGCACTTAAAAATCCAAATAGTATTAGTTTTACAGGTGCATCTGTTGCTACATATGATGGCAGTAGTGCAGTTACAGTAAATATTCCTATAATTCCCACTTCTTTAAAAAATCCTAATAAGTTATCATTTACAGGAGCTGTAAATACTACTTATGATGGTTCTGCAGCGGTCAGTGTTGCTATTACTCAAGTCAAATTAAAATATTGGACAGCAGCAGATTTTACTTAATTTAATATATTTTAAGGAGATAAATATGGCAACTGAACAAATTTTGTCTACGCTTACTATAAATAAGGTTGATAGTGAAGAAACATTTAATAAAATGAAAGCTGCAGGTCTGGTTAATGATGACGAGCTTTATTTAACACCAGAAGGTGTTGGAACAGAAGACTAGATTACTGTATCTGAAACTGAGCCTGCAAATGCTGTTGAAAATGACTTATGGTTAGATTTATCACAAACCCCTACACCTGTTGATTATCTTCCTATTTCAGGAGGAACAATGACTGGGAATCTTAACATGGGTAATAACACTATATTAGGAATATAGCAACTTAGGTTAAATTCCGGAGTAATCGTTTCCAGTAGTACAAACAAGATTACTTTATATGGAAATGCACAATCAATAGGCATAAAAGTAACATTAACAAATCTAGAAGACCCTTCAAATTCCACAGATGCTGTTACACTAAATTATTTACAAAACCATTATTTAGAAAAAACAGACGGAGTAGCGGAAGGTTTAACAGTTAATGGTGCATTAGTTTTTAATAATGGAACATCTGGTTTAGAAGATACTACTGGCGATGGAATTACTGTTACAGGAAACTTGTATGGTGTTGATATATTAAATCCAACTAATGATACTGATTTTGTTCAAAAAATATATGTAGATACTATGTGTAATGATAGAGAGCCTGCAACTCAGACAAGTTCTAGTACAGGTTCTATAGTACAAACACTTAATGACCATCATGATTACACTTTTAATAATGTATCTTCCCTTAATTTAACAGCAGGAACTGGCTCTTGCCATGGATTTATAACTTTTGGTAGTTCTACACCTACTGTTTCACTTTCTGGTTTTACAAAAGTAGATGGTGATATAGCGAACGCTGCAGCCTCAACAGTTTGGGAATTTTCTTGTTATAATAAATATGCCGTGTTTAAGAACTGGAGTGAGGTGTAAGGCATATGGATTTATTAGAGAGAAGAAGGAATTTATTGGGTGGTAAGAAAAAATTTTATCTTTATAAAGCTGGATGGTCTAATGTTCAAAATAGTGATGTTGTAAATGGACAGGCTTATGCCTTTCAATCTAACTATCTTTTAATTGACCCTCAATTAGATTCTTCATACGCCTTTGCTCGTATGACAATCGGTAATATAACTGATTTATCTTCCTATAAAAAATTATGTATTCGTTATTATTGTAATCGTAGTGAAGGAGATATTCATGTTGGTCAAGCATCTATGTAGGGTGGTGTATATGGCAATGTTATTAAAGGCACTGTTGTTGTAAATACTATAACCACTATGAGTTTTGATGTTAATAATGTTTGGAAATTTTTATATTTTGGAGGTTCTAATGCTGCGCCTTCAACTTCTTTTAGAGTTTATGGAATTTGGCTTGAATAAACAAGGAGGAATAAAAAATGCCTGTCTTAAAAGTTAAAAATGCCTCAGGACAATGGCTTATAGTTGGTGGGTCTGGAGGGGGTTCCGGTAGTTTAGCTGATGGTACAACTGCTGGTATTGTAAATCCAATTTCAAAAACATCAGATATGACACAATCTGTTGGAGTAGATTCTGACGGTAAGTTATGGACTTCTCCAACTACAGGCACAGGTGGAGGAAGTTCATATACTTTACCTATTGCAAATGCTACTACATTAGGTGGTGTAAAGCCTGTTACAAAAACATCTGCAATGACATAGCAAGTAGGTGTAGATAGTAATGGATTGCTTTATACAGCTCCATCTAGTTCAAGTGGAGGAGGAATGACTTCTGCTTATGTAGTTGCTTCTTCTGCCCCAACAAATACTGGTATGTTATGGGTAGATAGTGCAAGTTCAAATGTTTTAAAATTCTACAATGGCTCTGCTTGGGTAGCAGTTGGAGCTGTTTGGGGATAATTACTAAGATAAATTAAGGAGATTGTTTTTATGGATAACAATGTACAAAAAATTAAAATTGATGAAGATATTAGTAATAAAATTGAGGCATTACAGTATGAAATTGATACACGTAAAGATGTAATTGCTTTTATGATTGCTTCTGATATGAATATGGAAACTGATGCTTTTAAAAAGTATTCTAAAGAATTAACAGAATTTAAAGTTCAATATGAAGCAGCAAAAAAAGTTATAGAAGAAGATTACGTTATCCCAGCAATGGAAGGTAAAAAATGTACTTGGAGCCTTGATTTTTATACTTCTGAAGTTTCAATAAACTATTAATATTTTTTATGAGGAGGAGTTATTTTGATTACTCCAAGTGAAATAAAAGAATTAAAATCAAAAATTGGTAATGAAATGAAGCGCAGATGCTGGTATGGAAATGTGAATGTAAGCCCATATAATAATACTGACATTCCAAATGCTTCGTCCATTATAAAAGGGTCAAAAGTATTAGCTACACAGGCTAATAGTGTAATTGAACCTATGAACAAATTGGTAGAGGATGATTTTTTACAAACTGCTGTTACCAATGAAGTAATACCTGAAACTTTTACATATACATATATAAATGACAAAGTTACCGCTTGGAGTAACCAGAGCATTACGGCTACATCAAGTTCATGTAATGCTGCTTGTACAGGATTATGTACTTCTACTTGTGCAAGTAGCTGTACTGGCGGATGTGGCACAAGTTGTGGAGATAACTGTGGTTCAGGATGTTCTAAACAATGTACTAATGGATGTTCTGGTAGCTGCGGTTCAGGATGTTCAGGTTCTTGTTCTGGTAGTTGTGGTGGTTCATGTGGCTCAGGATGTTCAGGTTCTTGTTCTTCTACTTGTGGTGGTGATTGTGGTTCAAATTGCAGCGGTTGTGGTAGTAAATGTTCTGCAAACTGTACTTCAAGTTGTGGCAGCGGTTGTAAAGGAACGTGTTCTGGAAATTGCGTTGAAACTAATACTAAAAGTACCGGATGCGGTGCTACTTGTACAGGATGCACTTCAACCTGTAACCGTAGATGTTCAGGTAATTGCATAGCTGGTTGTAGCACTACTTGCGGAAATGCTTGTAAAACCGATTGTAATTCCTCTTGTAGTGGAGCTTGCGATAGAGGGTGTACTGCTTCGTGTGGTTCGAACTGCTCTAATGCTTGTTCCGGAAGTTGTTCAGGAACTTGTGGCTCAAGTTGTGTTGGATACTGCGATGGTAGTTGTGGAAGTAGCTGCGGTTCAGGATGTAGTAATGCGTGCAATATGTAGTGTATAGGCGGTTGTGGTTCTGGATGCACTCATTCTTGCGCAACAAGCTGTTCTACACTTTGCGTAAGTATGGCTTCTTAATTTTATGATAAATAGAGGTGTATTAGATTTTGTATTCAATAAATTAGCTTATAAATGCAGGAATCAATAAACATGAATACGGTTATGAAATGGCAAAGATGTTTCCTAATGAGTTCAAAAAAAATATGGCTAAAACAGTTACTTTTTAGGTAACTGAACAATGTCAATTGAGATGTACATATTGTTATGAAGGACATAAAAAGAATACATATATGAGTTTAGATGTAGGTAAATAGGCAATAGATTTTTTGCTTAATTCTACGCCAGAAAATAATCCATATATAAATCCATCTAATACACCTGCTATTATAATAGATTTTATTGGTGGAGAACCATTACTTGCAATAGATTTAATTGAAGAACTTATTAAGTATTTTAAACAAAGAACAATTGAATTAAATCATCCTTGGGCAATTAGACATAGATTTTCTATATGTTCTAATGGTATTGATTATTTTAATCCTAAATTTCAAAACTTATTAAAAAAATATAGTAATGAAATAAGTTTTTCAATATCTATTGATGGAACAAAAAAACTTCATGATGCATGTAGAATATTCCCAGATGGTAGAGGAAGTTATGATATAGCTATTCAAGGTGTAAAGCATTATATGGAACATTATAACAAAAACCTTGATAGTAAAATGACACTTGCGCCAGCTAATTTGAAATATTTATATGAATCTTTTTATAATTTAGTTTCTATTGGATATAAATAGATTTATATGAACTGTATCTTTGAAGAAGGATGGACAAATAAAGATGCAACATTATTATATAATGAACTCAAAAAAGCAGCTGATTATATGATAGAAACAGAACATTATAAAGACATTTATTTAAGTATCTTTGATACAAACATTGGACACCCTATGTTAGAGAAAGATAATAGTAACTGGTGTGGCGGTACAATGCAAGGAATGCTTGCTATAGATAGAAAAGGTAATATTTATCCGTGTCTTAGATATATGGAAACATCTTTAGGAACAGACCAACCACCAATGATTGTAGGAAATATTTATGAAGGTATTGGGCATAATCCTGCAGATAAATATGTTATTGAAGGACTTGAGAAGATAACTCGTAAATCTCAATCCACAGAAAAATGTTTTAATTGCCCAATAGCTTAGGGGTGCGCTTGGTGTAGTGCTTATAATTATCAAAAATTTGGAACTGCAAATCACAGAGCAACTTTCATATGTCCTATGCACATTGCAAGAGTTTTAGCGAATGTGTATTATTGGAATAGTCTTTTTAAACATGAAGGAATGAAAGAAAGATTTAAGAATTATGTGCCTAAAGAATGGGCACTTGATATTATAGATGAAAATGAATTTGAATTATTAAATAAATTAAGTGAAGTGTTTTAATGGCACTTTATCTTGGAGATTAGTCAGTTAGTTTAACATCGGTTAATAGTAGTGGTACTGATACAAGTGATGCAACTGCTGCTACAAGTGATATAGTCCAGAATAAGACTGCATATGTAAACGGAGTTAAAGTGACGGGGACACTGGGACATGGAGTTTCTGCACTGGTTCAGAAAGCATTTCTCCAATCTCAAGTAAATGCTTATATTTTTAGAGGCGAAGCACTTAAGGACGGGTATGTCAGGAAACAAAGCGATTCTGTAGTTTTAAGACTTCCGAAAAGTGATTCCTCCGCAATTTTAGGAGATGCAACCCCTGCTGATGTAGCAGTTGGAAAGACTTTTACAAGTTCTGCAGGCATTAAGATTATTGGAACAAATTAGGGTTCTTAAATTGAAACAGTTGCCATATCATTAACTGGTAATGCCTTACAAGGAGGAGTAACAGTATGGTATATTGCTGAAAATGATAATTTAATTGAAGAAGTGAGAAATAGCGATTCAGTATTACGGGTTAAAAAAAATACAATAATGTTTTTTGCAGGGCAGCAAATAATTACTTTAGTAAATGACAATGTAACCAATTATTGTGTTGAATATGTAGAACAAGAACCTCAAATGTTTACTCTTGACTCATGGTCATTTTCTTCAGTTAAAGCTGATACTAATAAAACAATTTCAATATCAGTTATAGTATAATAAAGAATAAGGGCAAGTGAGTATTAAAATTACTTACAAGCCCTTATTTTAATAATGTTAATTTAGATTATTAGTTTTGTCTATGATATTTTTTAATAATTAGATTATGGTCAGTATCAAAGGAACCTTCAAAGGCACGATACGGTTTAAGAATTAGGTCGTTGTCATTATCAAAGAAACATTCAAATGGGTCGCCACTTTTGATTTTCAAAGTGTCTCTAATATGTTTAGGAATGCAAATTCTTCCTAGGTCGTCTATTCTTTGTATACAATCACTATGAAGTTCCTTTGCAGGAATAGTAGGAAGTGATATACCTTTGCTTTTCGCTTTTCGGTCAAAGTATCTCTTTTTTACTTCTTCTACGACTTCATCAAGATAGGTGTCCATATTAAAATGGTCGCAATCATAAGTGTCTAAGTCACTTAATCTATCTTCAGTAATATTAGGTATACATTCATCTATATCAGAGTCAGGATAATTTTTGATTACTTCTTCAACCTCATTTACAATATCATCAATAAAATCATCTTCCAATTCCCATTCTACCTCATAACTCAATTTCATAAATAATACATCCTTTCTATTTTTAGTTTAATTTTTATATATTAAGTATGATTTTATACTCTTTTAAGAACTTATTCTGCAGTAATTCACCCTTAACCATCTACGCTCACACTAAAAGTAGATTCACATTGACCGTTATTGATATATTCTTCATATTTGGCATTAAAGAAAGTTTCGAAACAATAATGCTCATTATCATTATCTGTTTGTTCACTAATACTGATACTATCTGCAATTTTACAAAAAGTATTGATTGCGTGGAGTTCTGCTGCGGTAAAGTGATAAGTACGAGTTTTAGTAATTTCCATCTTATTTAACCTCTCTTTTCTTTTTATTGAAATTATATTGCATAATAATTATTTTTTGTAGTTAAGATAACCTTATTATTAGTTGTATCAAATACATTATATTGATAATGATAGTTATGTTTATGTTTTTGCATAACAAACTTTAGTGTTCTTTCATAATCATCAGTTCTAAAACTGTCGATAACAGTTTCTATGGTATTATTACCCATATTATCTATAAGAATTGCTTGAACCAAATATTTCATTAACTTATACCTCTCACTTTAAAATTAAAGTTCATCTATTAAACTTACGCTATAAAATGTAATTTTAGTATGTTGATTCATCAACCATTCTTCCAAATACTGTTGGTAGTTACATTCATCTTCATAAGTGTTATTAGAACAATAGTTAGTAAAGTTTTTATCAATTATTGTTCCATCTTCGTATTCAGCATAAGCATTCCAAACAGTCATAACTTAAATCTCCATTCATTTTTTATTACATGTTTATTATATAATAATTCTTATTAAAAATCAACTAATTACAAGTGTTTATTGTATAAATTATTATGATTAATTTTTGTATGTAGGTGATATTGTGTTAATTTTAAGCCAAGCATTGTCATAGGATAATTATATTATCAATTAGGAATGTACTCATAATATTAAATATGGTAATAATACTTCTAATTATAATGGTTGTGGTTGGATAGCTTGTTATAATATATGTAACTACTTACATAAAGAATTTAAAATTGATTATATAATCAAATATTTAGAAAAATACTTGTGGTTTAATGGTTCATGGGGTACTAATTTAACAGGTATATGTAAATTTTTAAAAAATTTAAAATTACCTGTTAAACAAGTAGTTGGAAAGAATAATATCATTAAATTTAATCCTAAATATGGAATAATTTTTTATGTGCATAACAGAGGTGCTCATTATACATTTTTCTATAAACATGATAAATTTAATTATAGATTTTTAAATAACGGATTAGCTAACCCCGAAATAGAATCACTCAATACAATGTTAAACAGAGATGTTAAATTTAATATATGTATTGGATTTTTAGTTAAATAACACTTCTTAAAAAGGAAGGTAATTAAGATAAATAAAGATAAATTTTTAAAAAAAGTGGTAATATTTTGTGTAGGATTTATAGTATTCTATACTCTATTATAGATAACCTTAAGTTATTTTGTTTAGGTGGAATTATCTCCTACATTAACAACTTGTGTATATACATTTTTTGGAACAGAACTCGTGTCTTCTACTTTCATTAGAATTTTTAAAGAGAAATATTCTAAAGATTTAACTGATAATGAAAATAATTATGACGAAGAGGTATCAGATATAGAAGAATCAGATATTGCATAGCCAGATGTAGTACAAGAATAGGAAGCAGTAACAGCAGAAGATTTAATAGGAAAGTTAAATAAGTGGTAATTAAAAAGGAGTCTATAATAGATATAGACTCCTTTTTATTATTAAACATATTTGTATTATTTTAATTGACCTAACTCTTTCATTATGAGACCTAAACTGTTCTGCCAGTTAATTGGTCCATTAATAAATTTTAAGTTAGGGCGTTTAAATGAAGAGTTATTGTCAGACCTAACCTTTATAATCGTCTGTGTGTAAGGTCTTTCCTTGACCAGCATTTTAATATTTAACTGATTGAGTACTCTACTGTAGTGTTTGATAAATTCAGAAACTGATTCAAAGTTAGAATGCATAGGATATTCATATATCTCATCTGTACCGTTAGTAGTTATCATAAAATACTGTGATGGGGAATGTCCCAGGTATAATCCTTCTCTTTCTGCAATCTCTTCAACAATAGATTCAATTTGTTCACGAGTGGTTGCATTATTCATGTCTTTGATATCTGCATTACTGCCTGCTTCTTCAATAAACTCATAGTATGATTCAATGTCTGTATCCGGAGTAGGAAATAACTCATATGCTAACTTATCCATAGGAAGTTTTTTATCTTCCATATCTTCATGAGCATACCAAAGCAATTTGTATCCGTTACTACGTAAAGTTGTTGGAGATTCTCTCAAAATTTTTCATAGTTGTTAACCCTCTTATAATTATTTTTTTTTAATTTTATTGTGATTATATTATAATATAATTGATGATAAAAATCAACTAAACTATAACTAATCACCTTAATTTATAATTGTATATATATACATATACAATTATAAATTAAGGTGATTATATGAAATTTGATAATTTAAAAAATAAATATTTTCTAAAAGATATAGGTTCCTCACAAAATATAAATATAATGAATAAAAATTTAGATGCAGGTGATGTACCTGTTACTGAAGCTGCCAATAAACTAACTGCACAAGAAACAACAGAATTAAAAAATTTAGTATCATCTAGTCGAGACCCACAAGTTATTGCTTCTTACCTTGCTGCTAAATCTTAGCAGGAGTCTTTAATAGAAGATAATAATGTTAAAAATGATAATTTATCTGAGGCTTTTTATAATGGAGCATATGATATTGAAGATGATATGTATTTTACAAAAGATGATTTACTTGATTTTACAGATGAGTTAATCGATTCTTTATAGAATAAAGGTATAGTCGTTGACCTTGTAGATATGTATATAACTGATGGTAATAGACTAGTCATTATTGTTGAAGATGAAGGTGGTAATGAAATTAATGCAGATGAATTTATTGATATGAGAAAAATTCGTCGCCCCAAAGATATTTATAAATACGAAAATATTTTTATTAAAGATATTTTATCACAATATAATGAATTTAAAAGTTTAAATGAAGACTTAGATGAAATTCCTATTGTTGATAGATTAAATTTTATCAATAAACGTAGGAATGGAATGCCAGGAATTGCAAATATCAACGAGTTTATTGATTGTTTAAATGCTGTTGGTAAAGATAAATTTATGGTAAAAGAAACAAAAGTAGGTTCTAATTTATCTTTAGCTGATTTAAAAGATGAATGGATGACCTTAAAGAAAAAAGGATGGAAATGGTATACTAAAAATATTCCTGGTAATTTTTTAACTTATTATGTTTTTGAAAAAATTAATAAAGGTGAAAATATGAAAGAAAATTTAGTAGAAGATGATTTATATCAACTGAAAGCTGAAATTGAAGATGAAGTAAAAAAATATATGATTTCACAAGGTTTTGAACCTAATGAAGTTAAAGACTATAGTGTTGTTGATATTTATTTTGATTCTAAAGAAAGAGATACAGCTATTGTAGAAGTTAGAGCAGAATTGAGCTATGATGGATTATTTGAGCTTGGTCTTAAATTAAATAAAATTATAGCTGATTATGATGAAGATGCATATTTTGAACCAGTGGAACCTGGAATTACTAATGCTTATATTCATAATATAACTTCTGAAAAAATTAATGAGTGTTCAAAACAGCTTAAAGAAGATTATGAAGATGAACCTAATTATATAAATGATTTATATGAAATTTTAATTTAGGCTCAAGTATGTATTGATAAAATTAAAGAAAATTATTCTTCTGATGTTTATGATATTATTAAATTCGGAATTGAACAAAATTTAGATGAATTTATGGCTCATGATGAAGACGGTTGGACAATGTATGCTGCTATAAAAGAATCTCAAAAATCTCCTGAAGATGAAGAAGAAGATGATGATTATTATAACGAAAGTTATGATGATGAAGATGACGAAAACGATGAAAATAATAATTATCCAAAAAATCTTCCAGAACAGTTCTATTCATTATATGATAAGTTATATGGTGAATTTTGGACTCGTAAAGATGAACTTGAACAAGATATTGAGGAAATTAATAATCCTAAGTATTCAGTAGAAGAATTAAATGATGAATATGTAATAGTTACTGACCCAGAAGATGATATGCACGCACTTCAAATATTTAATGGTGGAACTGAAAGAACGTACGTGTTAGACTTTGACCATATAAGATATTTATAATAATATAATTTAATAATAAGAGGAAATATGATGAAAAATAATAAATCAACAAACAGATTTTTAAATGAGACTTATAAATTTAATGGAGATATTCCATGTTACGCTGTCATCAATCCTAACGGTAGTTTTGCAGGAAGTTTCTGTATATCTTATGAAGAAGCACGCGAATTAGCAAACCAAAAAGACGGGCGAATTATATATAAATTAACTGAGTTAAATAAATATAAGCAAGTAAATAATGAAAATTTGAAGGAAGCTATGAGTGGTTATGTTCTTACTGACTGCGCATATTGCGGGGAAGAACAGCGCGTAAAAGTAGATTTCCCCGATTCAGATAAAGGTTTTACTACTAGATACTATAATTGTAAAGCGTGTGGTAAAAAGAATAAATTAGTTGATGAATATAATGGAGTAAGAAAATGAAAATAATTAAACTTAATGAAAGTATTCCTAATGTAAAACTTAATATAGAACCTGTTGAAAATGCTGAACAAGGTCCTGCTACTGAATATGATACAGAGATAAGCACTTTGTTAATTGGGTTAATTAATTCTAAATGGAATTTTGTAAGTGAGTTGAATAATGATTTAATTTCTCTCAAAGATAAAAATAATAATGAAGTAAGCAATACTATTGCAGACATACGTAATGATGAAGTGAAACACATTGGAGAATTATAGAATATTTTAAAACTTTATTCTCCTAATGTAGCTAATATTTAAATTAACGAAAGGTAAATTATTATGAAGTTTAAGGATAATCTTGATAATGTAGAGCCTTGTTCTATGAATGCTGTTATGGCAGACAGAAAAGTGATTGCAAAAAAAGACCAAAAAAACTACTTAGATGTAACTTCTTATCCAGATGATAAAACTAAAAAATTAGCTCCTAAAGCACTTAGCGAAGATACTACCAATCAAAGTTAGCGAGTTAGACAACCATATAGTAAAGATATGATAGATAGCAATAATATTAATTACAGTAATGAAGACCGAAGCAACGGGCTTGATAAAAAAGTATCAAAAGATTTATGGACTTAGGTTTATGATGAACTTGCTCCGATGGATACAGTAGTAATTCGTAAAACTAAATTTCCAAATTTAAAGATGTCTCAAAGATACACTAACGACGTAGGAATTGACAATGACAGCAATATAGTTGTATATGGTGCTACTCCTTAGAGGCTTGATGCTGCTAAAGATATTGCAGATGCATATGATGTAGAAATATCTGATGTGATACCTGTTTCTAAATTTGTTTCTTAGAATAACCCTAATCGTAAATTTAAACGCATCGTAAAGATAAAATATGATTTGGATATGACAGAAGGCATTTTAGATGTTGCCCCATTAGTTAATAATATTAAGCGTTTATCTGAAACTGAGTGTGATGAAAGTGTTGGTACTGCTGTTGTCAAAGGGGGCAAATATGCCTGGAAAGCAATTAAATTTTGTATGTCCCATATGACAGAGATTGCAACAGCTTTACAAGCATTAGGTATGTCAGTAGATGAAATTAAAAAAATAATGGATACTTTCAAAAACGCTAAACCAGAGGATAAAGAGCAAGAACCTATAACTGAAGTTCTTCCTGCAGCTGTCGTAACAGGAGCTAAAGTACTCGGAAGTGCAGCAGCAAGTCTTGCAGCTGAAAAAGGATTAGAAAAAGCTTCAGACCTACTTGATAAGAATGCTGAAAGTATTAGAATGAAAGAGAATTACTCAGTTAAGTCTGCTTTAAATATTTTAAAAAGATTAGACGAATAATTTAGTGAGGTTGAGTACATGTACACAGATATGTACGTAACACGTTTTTGTGATTGTCAAGTTGATACTCACCGAGTAAGGTTTAAATGTGATTGTTGTAATATTTATAGAGGAAGCAGTATGTAGTATAATTTACTACTTACTGAACCATATACTAACTATTCTTCTTTTGAATTATTATTTGTATAGAATGAAAATATAATAATTAAACAATCACTTGAAAATATCAAATGGAATGATACAAAAACACAAGGGCTTATTTTCTTATCTGATGACCAAACATTATTATTTAATTATGGAATAGATTGTAAAGTATATGCAGTAATGACGGATTTAGAAGGCAATACTCAAATTCAAAACCCGTTTACTGCACATGTCTTAAACCCACAGTATTTACCTATAGACGATGAAAAGGAGTAATCATATATGTTTAGAATTGAAACTAATAATAATATGATGTTATCCTCCGGAGATAATACTGGTAAAGTTCCTGTGGTTATATGTGATAATAATTCAATAAATTCATAGGAAGTTATTTTTTCAAAAGATAGATTTGAGGTAATTGACCCAAGCAATCTTAATATAAGTATTAATAAGTCTGATTGGAGAAACAAGATTACACAAACATCCTTTTACACATTTACATATTTAAACAATTGGTGGATATTAGATAATGAAGTAGTGAATTTAACAGATTATGGAATAACTGTTTTAGGAACTCCTGCTAATAATGATTATTTTTAGATTAATTTTACTTCTGGCAATTACGGGGAGCTAATATTTTATCTTATGTATCCAAATTCTTCCTGTAACTGTGCTATTTTTGCAAAGAAATTTGATTCTAATTATAATTTAGATAACTAGACTGGGCGTATTTTTATTAATATAAATTCGAGCGATTCATTACTGAATGACAAAGGTACGTTTAAAGATATTCCCGCAGGAATATATTATTATCAACTTAAAGCTAAATTACTAAATGATAACAAGCAATATGAATATATTACTTTGATTAACAAACATTGTTTTTATATTATTGAAGATGACTATTCAGATAGAGTTTGGACAAATAAAGGTATTGTAGAAGTCTTTACTGCTCAAACAAATAATATTATTACAATATATTAAAGGAGTATATTTATGGAGGTTGTAACTCAGGTAATAGTGCCTATAGCAGTTGCTTTGATTTCGGCAATAACCACAGCGCTTATAAGTAATAGAAATTAGAACATAGAAAATGTTAAATTTTCTGAAAATATTAAGAATTAGTTAGACACGTTTAAAGCAGATTTACACGAAATAAAACAACACCTAAAAGAACACAACGGATATGCTCAAAAGTTTTCTGAAACAGCAGTAGAGTTAACAGAGATTAGAGGCGATATCGCGCTTATAAAAAATAATAACTCTAATCTCGAAAAACAGTTAGATAATATATAGAATAAGTTAAACTAATTTAGATAAGAGGAAGGTGTATATATAGTGTAGTATTTACGCTTACCTATTGATGATTGTAAATTTACAGCTGGATATAAAAATATAAAATATAAATAGCAATTTCACTTTACACATTATGGTAATGACATAGTTAGTCGAACAAGAAATCGAGATTTATATGCTATGGGTAACGGTAAAGTAATTGCAGTAGGGCTTGATGGTGTAACTACTAAAGATGCTTAGGGGTATGTTTGTGTTGTTGAATACAAAGATTGTTATAATCATAAATTAAAAAAACCCATCGATGTTGTTGTAACTTATTTTCATATGGAAGATGCTCCTAAAGTAAAAACCGGATAGATTGTCACAAAAGATACCTTACTTGGTTATTATGGTGCAACAGGTAGATATGTTAAAGGCGCACATCTACATATTTAGGCAGATACCGATACCAAGTATCCCTTATACTGTCAAGGTATAACTAAAGGAACTCATAAAATATTAAAATAGGGAGTTAGTGATAGTACATTAGATATATGCGAATTGCTTTACATTGATAAAAATCAGTCAGTAGTAATAGCTAAAGATGCATATTATGATTTAGCTACAATTGACTCTATACCTGTTATGCCCACTACTATAGAAATTAAAAGCAGTGTATAATTATATAAATGAGGTGTTAAAATGAATAGTATTGATATTACTCCTGTTATCCAAGCAATAATTGTTTTGATTTCGACTGTTATTACTGTATTTGTAATCCCATGGATAAAATCCAAATATACACAGGCACAGCTTGAAAATGTAAAAGCTTGGGTTAAAATTGCTGTTTAGGCAGCAGAAATGTTATTTCCAGAAGAAAAACAGGGTGAGCTTAAAAAGAAGTATGTACTTGACTTTTTAGCTCAAAAAAATATGCACTTTGATGAAGATGTAATAAGTAATTTGATTGAGTCTGCAGTGCTTGAACTTAATGAATAGATGAAATCTAAATAAGTTCATTTAATGGAGGCGAGCAAGCGTTCGCCTCCTTGATTTATATAACTAATGAGGAGAATTAATATGAATATAAAATGTCCTTTAAATGCTCAACTTGCATATTTTCCAATGAAAGAATGTACAGTTGCGGCTGGATTTAAAAATATAAAATATAAAAGAGCTAATAAATATCCGCACTATGGAGTAGACTTTGATTCTTTAGGCGGGGAATCATATTACAATTTAGCTTCCGGATATGGTGAAGTTATTGGTATAGAAATGAATAATAACCCTATCGGCGGAGTAATTGTAATTAAATATAAAAATGTGTATGTGCCAAAAAAGAAAAAAATTATGGACTTAATTTTTAGGATATATCACAACGAACACATATTAGTTAAAAAGGGAGATAAAGTAGTTCCTTACCAAAAAATAGGTACTGTAAGTGATTGTCATAAATGGTACAATCACACACACCTTGAAATAGATGCAGATACTAAATATCCATTTTATACTCCTCAAGTAGCAGAAGCTTCATCTAAACTCCTCAGAAGAAAAGGAGCTACTGATAAGAGTATGCTTAACCCTATGAATGTATTAGTTGTAGGAAAGGAACAATCTGCTATTGTACATCCGTTAGCTATATATGCAGATAAAAAAGTAGATGCACCTAAATATTTTGAAATTTAATTAAAGGTTGTTCTATACATGTTAGATAAATTTTAGGATGAGCTTAATACATTAACAGAACAAGAAAGAAATTTAGTATTTTAGATACTAAGTGAATATTCAAAAAAAGGAACTTCTTTATAGTTACAATCATTACTTTATGAAGACTATGAAGAAATTCCTGTAGATATCGACACGTTCTTAGATGACCCTGAATATCTTGGATAGGGGCTTGTTAATGAAGAAGGTAAAAAAACTGTTTTCCCATACTGGAGAGAAACACTAAGAAAAATTTTTCCAGACAACTTAACTGTGAATTACAATACCGTAGCATTAACAGGTTCTATTGGTATTGGTAAATCTTTTATTGCAGTTATTTGTATACTATACCTTCTATATAGAATGTTATGTTTAAAAGACCCGTATTTACATTATGGGTTACAGCCTATAGATAAAATTACATTTGGGTTCATGAACATTACATTAGATGCTTCTAAAGGTGTTGCTTGGGATAAATGTTAGCAACTTCTATAGGTATCTCCTTGGTTTATGAAACATGGAACAGTTAGTGGAACTGTTAATGTAGAATGGAAACCTCCTAAAGGAATTGAACTTATTGCAGGTTCATTACCAAGACACATAATCGGCAGAGCGGTTTTTGCGATTTTTATGGATGAGGTATCTTTTCAACCTAACTCCGATGTTGAAGAATAGAAACGAAAAGCAAAAGAACTTGTAAGCACAGCTGCTGCTCGTATGCAATCTCGTTTTATGAAAGGTGAATATAATCCTACTTTATTGCTATTAGCTTCTTCTAAAAGAACAGAGTATTCTTACATGGAAACTTTTATTGAAAATAAGAGAAAAACTGATAGTAAGACTACTCTAGTTATAGATGAGCCTCAATGGGTAATAAGAACAGATAAAGATAGCCCCAATAAATTTAAAGTAGCTTTAGGAAATAAATTTTTAGATTCTGAAGTTCTTCCTCTTAACTGCACTGAAAAAGATGTTAATGATTACATCAATAGGGGTTTTCAAATAATTAATGTTCCTATGGGATATTATGAAAACTTCATAGATGATATTGATATTGCTTTAACGGATATTGCAGGTATCTCTACTTCTAATGTAACAAGATATATTTCAGGTAACAGACTTACTGCGGTAAAAATGTTAACAATACAAAATTTAATGACTAAAGATATTATTACCGTTGGTAATGCACCTGATGATAAAGTTCAATATTGGGAGTATATGGATATGACAAGGCTAGATTCTAAATTAAAATCTCGTCCTATGTATATTCATCTAGATATGTCAATATCTGGCGATAAAACAGGTATTGCAGGTGTGTGGATACTGGGTAAAAAACCTCATCAGGATGGAATACCTGACAGTAATGAATTATATTATAGATTAGCATTTAGTTTTGCAGTAAAAGCTCCAAAAGGTTATTAGGTCTCATTTGAAAAAAACAAATAGTTTATTTACTGGTTACGAGAACAAGGATTTAATATAAAGGGCGTAAGTACTGATACCTTCCAAAATGCTGCATTTGCATAGTCAATAAGTGCTGCGCATTTCAACTACTCAATTATATCTGTGGATAGAGTTGATAGTAATCATATATGTGTACCTTACCAGACATTAAAAAATGTAATTTATGAGGAAAGAATACAAATGTATGATAGCAAACATTTAACAGAGGAGCTGTTAGGACTTGAACGTAATAACAACGGACGTATAGACCATAGCGAGCGAGGGATAAATTGCTTAACAGGTGATACTGCAGTTAGATTAGTTGATGGTAGAATACTTACCATGCAACAATTAGTAAAAGAATATAATGAAGGAATTATCAACTACGTATATTCTTTTAATGAAAAATTAAAAATAATTGAACCTCAGCCGGTAATAAATGCGTTTAAATCTGGAATTTCAAAAAATCTGTTAAAAATAACTTTAGATAATGACAAGAGTATTCTTTGTACTCCAGAACACCGATTCATGCTTAGAGATGGAAGTTATATATAGGCACAACAACTTATAATTGGTGACTCCTTAATGCCCTTATATACTAAAATATCAGAAAAAGGATTATTAGGTTATAGACTCTATTATGAACCAATTGAGGATTGCTGGCATTATGAGCATCGTCGTTTTGCAAAAGATGTTTATGATAAAAAATATTTAGTGCATCACAAAAATTGTAATAAATTAGATAATACACCTACTAATTTAATTTGGATGTCCAAAAAATCTCACATTGAAATTCATTCAAATAATCACACTGGTGCACATTCTGAACAAGCAAATAACGCACGGAAAGAATCTTTAAGAAAATATCACCTTCAGAATAAAAACATACTTGATTACTGGTGTAGATATCATAAAGACTGTACTCCGGAAGAGGCATACTAGAAACATGTTGAAATTGAAAACAGAGAAAAACAACGTATACAAAAATTAAAAGATAAGATTGTGGATATAGAAACTAAATTTGGAGTAAAATTTAGTACACTTTGTTCTCAACAAAGAGCTTCCTATATGACTAAATATTTAAATTACATATATGGAAAAAATATAGATTCTGATAATAAAGAACAGGTTGAACAAAAACATCGTTAGGTAGAGCAATATTTTAATGTTAATTATACTGGTATGTCAGAACACGCTCGAAGAAGTTACTCCGCTAAGTATGCACGGCAAATGAGTGATAGCTACACAAAATTACCGTAGAAAATACAAGAAAATCATAAATTAGGAAAATACACTAATGCTTACGAAGCACTGTCACAATCAAATAAATTAAGCAGTCAACTTAAAGACTTATGTCCCGCAGTTGACCAGAAAGAGTTTAAAGAAATATTTGGATTTGAATATGCATCAATTCCTGCAAGAAAGCGTGCACCTTGGGTAACAAAATATAGAAAAATAAAGTGTAAATCTATTCTTAACCACAAAGTTAAAAGTATTGAATACTTAGATAGTTAGATAGATGTGTTTGATTTAACTATAGCAAATAATCACAATTTTGCATTAGATGTAGGAGTATTTGTACACAATTCGAAGGATGAAGCTGATGCTGTTTGTGGCTCAATTTATAATGCTTCTCAACACGCAGAGGAATTTGCTTTTGAATTTGGAGAAGATATAGAAAATATGCTTACAGTAAGTTCTAATTCTGAATATAAAGAACGTAAACAAATATAGATAGATTTAGAAGAAGAACTTAAACACACATTTACTGATTCTAATCTATTCATGGATTTTGGTCAAGGTAAAGCTACAATAGATTATAATCCTTTATATGCTATGAACGGAATTATTATTTAATTGTATAAATTTTTAGAGTAATTATATAGAAAGGTAGGATTATCTATTGAACGAAGATATTAAAGTTTCATCCTCCTTGTATGATAGTGATAATCCAGAAATAGGAAAACAACTTAAAGCTACTCCTAAACCTGTTAAAAATATTGGAATGGATTTAAATAATGAATTTTATTCTAATATAGTTAATGGAGTAAAAGCTTCAAGTATAGATATTGCAAAAATACAGTCATTTACTCAAGCCTCTCAAACAAGAGAGACAATTTATTAGTTACTTGATACTATGGCGGAAGATTCTTCCATAGCAGCTATTTTGGAAACTTATGCAGAGGATGCAACAGAAACAGATGACAGAGGCAATATTGTTTGGGTAGAATCTGACAATGATGATATAGTAAAATACATAACCTATCTATTAAATAGTATTTAGGTAAATAAACATATATATAAATGGGTTTATTCATTATGTAAATATGGAGATATATATATTCGTCTGTACAGAAACTCCGATGTAGATAAAGAATTATTTAGCAATATTCCTCAGACCAGTAACTCAAAATAGCTTAAAGAAGCACTTAAAGAATCTATAAATTTAAATGTTTATTCTAAAAATGATAAATTAGTACATTATGTAGAGATGTATCCTAATCCTGCAGATATTTTTGAATTAACTCGATTTGGAAAAACCTGTGCATATATAAAAGTAAAGTCAAACAGTTATTCTAAATAGACAGATAGTTTAGCTGTTTCTAACTCTTATAGATATTCATTTAAATCATAGGATATAAATATCTATGATGCAATGACTTTTGTTCATGCAAGTATAGAAGATAATAGCTCTAGAACTCCGGAAGAAGTAGAGATATTTCTTGATACCAATGACTTAAATACAAAAAGTCAAAGTTATACTTACACTGTAAAAAGAGGACAATCACTACTTTACAGTTCATTTAAAGCATGGCGAGAAATGATGTTACTTCAAAACGCATTATTACTCAATAGAATAACTAAATCGTCTGTTATTCGTATAGTAGGTGTTGAAGTGGGAGATATGCCTAAAGAAAATGTCGGACCACATCTTATGAGCATTAAATCTCTTATGGAATAGAAATCAACATTAGATACAGGAAACGGTACAGCTGAATATACCAATCCGGGACCTATGGAAAATAACATATATGTTCCTACTCATGGAGGAATCGGTAATATATCTCTGTAGACTCTTGGTGGTGATGTAGATGTTAAGGGACTTTCTGATATTGATTACTTTACAAATAGATTGTATGGTGCATTAAGAGTTCCTAAACAATTTATGGGTTTTACGGATGACGCAACAGGATTTAATGGAGGAACATCTTTAACTATAATATCTAGTAGATATGCTAAAATGATAAAACGTATATAGAATACTATTATTCAAGCTATTACTGATATTGTTAACATAATGCTTATAGACAAGCATCTTGATAGTTATATATATAAATTTAAAATTAAAATGCTTCCTCCCACTACTCAAGAAGATATTGACAGACGAGATAATATGTCTACTAAAATTACCATTGTATCAGATATAATGAATTTACTTTCTGATTTACCAAACGAAAGCGCTAAATTAGACATACTTAAAAAGCTGCTTTCTGGAGTTATCTCTGATGGTGAGATACTTCAAATACTATCAGAATAGAAAGATAAGTTAGAAGAGGCAGATGAATTAGATATAAATGTAGCAGATGATTAGGAAGAGCCAAAATTAAACAACAGTCATTCAAGTTCACCCTCACATTCTAAATAGGATTTGGATGTAAATATAAATATTCCTGCAAAGGATACTGAACCTTTAAGTAACGATAGTGAATCTAGCACAGAGTCACCCGCAAATGACTCAGCTGACCTTCCTTCTCCTGCTGATTTAAATTCCGGTGACTTTACAACAATTCAATAATAATTGAGGTTAAATATTATGATAGATAAATATAGTTGTTTAATACTATTAAGTGATATTAAAGAAAAAGGTATAGATACAAGTAACCAAATAAAGATACTTACAAGTTCAAATAACATTCCACTAGAAGTTATCAAATTCATTAATGATGTAGAACCTATGGAATTATGTTAGTTCTATGAAAAACTCCGTAAATCTTATAATGATAAAAAATCTACATTATATAAAAATTTAATGAAAGATAGTTTTTCGGATTCAACTAAAGAAGTAGCTGAAATACCTATTATACTTAGTAGCTATGCACTTTAGCTAACTATTTTTGGCAAAACTGCTAAAGATAAAGTTATGCTATATAAATTTGGAAGACTTCAGGAAGTATATTAGTGTTTACTATAGTACAGTATCTCCTACGATTTATCCAAATGTGTTAAATTACTCTAGCTTATAAAAGCAGACATAAAAGTAATGGAGTCGACATACCGTATTTCAAAAAATTAAGAAAAAATTTACGAAAATTTAATAGTTTATTAATCATTTCGCCAA
>ERZ1034855.78-NODE-78-length-53913-cov-31.817669_pt1 | contig 53913 bp, 82 predicted proteins | sample MGYA00520699_ERZ1034855 | MGnify/ENA primary metagenome ERZ1034855 (study PRJEB33766, sample SAMN09781730) | gut metagenome | biome: gut microbiome | host: Homo sapiens | place: Madagascar | study: EMG produced TPA metagenomics assembly of the PRJNA485056 data set...
ATTATAAATAATAAATATAGTATGCATATACAAGTATATACGTGTTTTAAGCGCCTATAATACGCGTGCGCGGGTACATGAGGTATTTTTAAGGATTTGGTGTAAGAAAATGGAAAAGATAAGAGAGTCTGAAATAGAAAGATATTTAGTTGATAAAGTCAAGGATATAGGCGGTCTGTGTATGAAGTGGGTCAGTCCGGGCAATAGCGGAGTGCCTGACAGAATAGTGATATTCGATAAGGGCGTTTATTTCATCGAGCTGAAAAGGCCCGGGGAGTCACCGAGAGCATTGCAAGTGGAGACCATAAGACGATTGCAGAGGCAGGACATGATAGCGTTCGTTATAGATGAAAAGTTAAAAATCGACAAGTTTATCAAGATGATAGACCTGATAGACTATGATACACTGAGAGACACGTACACTGAGCATTATGGGTATGATGACGTGGGATATATGTATGAGATGTTCGAGCGAAGAGGTTATCTGAATGAGTGAGAATGTCAGGAACGAGATGAAAGAGTTCATACCGCATCCGTATCAGGCAAGAGGGATAAAAGAGATCATAGAGCAGAAATCTGTGGCTTTATGGTGGGATCCGGGTCTGGGTAAGACGGTGACTACACTGTCTGCGATAAAAGAGCTGTGGCTGGACTATTGGCAGATATCCCATGTGCTGATAATAGCACCGCTTAAAGTGGCTGAATCCACCTGGCAGTCAGAGCTGACAGAGTGGCAGCATCTTTCAGAGCTGTTTGCGGTCTATGAGCATGAGGGCACGAGCGCAAGCGCTGAGCAACGTGGGGGTCCGGGGGAGTTTTGGGAAAAACTGGAAACTATTTGCACTACCCTGATAGGCGATGCAAAGACCAGGCGGAAGCGGTATGAGAGCAGTAAGCGTACACCGATAACGGTCATAAACAGGGATAACGTCAAATGGCTTGTGGATCATGTGTGGGCAGAGGATCACGGCAGATGGCCTTATGATATGGTCGTGATAGACGAGGCCACGAGCTTCAAGAACCACGCCTCACAGAGGTTCAAGGCGCTTAGGAAGGTCAGAGGGCAGATAAAGAGAGTGGTCGAGCTGACAGGGACTCCCGCGAGCAACGGTCTTATGGACCTGTGGGCGCAGCTGTATCTCTTAGACGGCGGTGAGCGGCTGCTGAGGACGATAACAGCCTATAGGTCGAGGTATTTTTCATTCAACGAGTATACGCACGTCTACCGACCGTTAGCGGGCTCAGAGGGTATGATACTGGGCAGGGTAGGAGACATATGCCACAGTTTAGAGGCTAAAGACTATCTCGACCTGCCTGATTACGTGGAAGAGGACGTGCCTGTGAATTTGACAGACAAACAGCTTTCGGTGTATAAACAGTTTGAGAGAGATTCAGTATTGGAGCTTATCGACACGGACGAAAAGCTCATATCGGGTTCGGCGGCCGTGCTTACCAACAAGCTGCTACAGTTCTCAAGCGGAGCGGTCTATGACGAAGAGAAAAGGATACACGACCTGCATGACGAGAAGCTGCGAGTGTTTGCTGAGATCATGGAATCGACCGCCGAGCCCGTACTGGTCTTTTATAAGTTCCGGTTCGACCTCGAGAGGATAGAGCAGGAGCTTAAGAGGCAGAAGAAGCGGTACAGAGTTTATAAGACCGACGATGACTTAAGAGCGTGGAACGACGGAGAGCTTGACGTACTCGTAGCCTCTCCGGAATCCTGCGGTTACGGGCTGAACCTGCAAAAGGGAGGCAGACGGATATTGTGGTATACCGTCACCTGGTCGCATGAAGTCTATAAACAGGCTAACGCAAGACTGTACAGGCAGGGGCAGACGAAGCCTGTCATAGTGCAGAGACTGATAACGAGACACACGGTCGATGAGAGAGTGAGACAGGTGCTTGACGGCAAAGCGACTACACACGATCTCGTCATGAACTATGTGAAAGAGTATAAGAACGTGAAATAAAAGGCTGAGTCATCGGCACAGGCGTTTTGTGCTTGTAATCGATAAATGAATCGACTATGATATTTATGTCGATACATCGATGGCTCAGACACCTTAGAAAGGATATAGAGCTTATGTATATAAATCCATTTTTAGCGGGAGTGTTCGCAACGCTGTTCGCGGAAGGTGTGGTATTGATCGTCGCGGCTTTTATAGCCGGATGCAGAAAGGACGATCGGGATGGCAGAGACTAAAAAGCTGAGGAAGCCGAGGAAGAAAGAAGAGGTCAAGCCTGAACTGGGTCTGACAAAGAAAGGCAAGCCGAGGAAAAGAGCATATTCGCCGAACCTCAAAGGGGGAAATAAGACATCGACGTCATTCGGCGAATTGGTAAATATGGAAGCCGGTGACAATTCGAGGTACACGAGTCATTCATTGGAGATAGCGAGCCTGCCTCCGATCGACCTGAATGATCCGACTGCCGTGTGGATGCGGATACAGGAGTATTTCGCCATCGCGGTGAAGAACGACATGAAGCCGACTTTAGCCGGGGTCTCATTGGCTCTCGGAGTGAATCGAACGACGTTTATAGCATGGGCCGCTGGTGACCGTAGGGTCGGACAGCCGCAGGCAGAAATCGCCCGAAAAGTTTATCAGATTTTGAACAGTTCTTGGGAAGATTATATGCTAAATGGTAAGGTGAATCCGGCATCTGGGATCTTCATAGGAAAGAACAATTTCGGCTACTCAGACGAACAGAAACTAACTATTTCCAACAGTTCTGATAGTGTACGAGAGGGTCGAACGGACGATGAACTCAAAGCGATCTATGACCAACCGATAGAAACAGATGGAAAAGTTATAGATTGATATGTTAATTAATAAGTCAAGTAATATGTTAAATATATGTGCAACTATTATCAACTATTAAGCAAATATAAACGCAACTATCAGCGTAACGACTATTAACAATTCAACGACTATTCGCCACGACTATCACGTGAGGTTTTTACGACTATTTGCAGTAAAAAGCAGTCATGGCGTGCGTGTGCAAAATGCCTCTTCATGTTGCAACTATTCCGCATCTTGTCGGACGACTACGCCGACTATCACCGAAAAAATTTTCGTTTTACGACTATTTCAGCAAAATTTTTTCGACTGTTGCGACTATTGCGACTATTCGGTTACGACTATTGCACATGCTCGGGCATACAGAAATTTACAGAAAAGTGTACACAAAAGTTTACACTTTTACACCGAAAAACCTCTTCAAATCTACGATAAATAATTACGGTAAACCCATAAATGTAAATATATGGGAGTCCTGAACGCCGTTTTAAGCCGTTTTAATTTACACGGTCGATGTTTTACACTACCACATAATAAAACACGTTTAAAACGCAAAATAGGGCGTTGCCTGTATAACACGCTGATTTGTGATTTAAGCACGTTGAACGCTGCGAGCGTATAAGGGTACTATAATATAGAATAATTGCCGTAATAGCCGATTTTAAGCCTTAAAACGCAATATCATATAAACGGATACATAAAAATAGCGCCCCATATAGGGCGCTGGATGCGATCTGGTTTGTATGCGATCAGTAAGCATATAGCCGATGCATAAAAAAAAATAAGCCCGATGGATAATTCACCCATCAGGCTTATTTTACATTATTTATATAGTTCTGTATGTGTTAGCTGCCAGCCAGCAGCAGCGCGGCCATGCTTGCGGCGCGCTTCGCGCCTTGCGTCGACAGCGTTGGCCTTGCTATGGTTGCGGTGTTCGCTGCTGTATTTAATACATGTAAAGTCTGTACCTGTATCAAATGTAGCTATATATTTATGTATATTCATGTTTCAAGTCTCCCGTTGTTTATGTTGTTAGGCGCATCCGCTTAATTGCTGCGAAATGCTGATTTAAGGATTACATACGGTATCATTAAAATGATAGCTAATACAGTCATTACTTGAGCACCTCCGTTCTTATGTAGTAAGCGGGGTAACGACCTACAAAATTGCTGTTGCAATTGTAGTATTCGTATTTGCCTATAAGCGAATCGAATGTAACACCCCAGCCCCACCGCCTTTTATTACTTATTTGCGCATGTGGGCGCCACATGTTAAAAGGATCCACGTATACAGGTGATATTATAACATCGTGGCCCGCATTATACGCGGATCTTGCGCGGCGCTTGTTGACGCGTACCCATGTACCGCCGTCGCGATCTGTAAACATTCTGTTTGTCATTGTTTTATTCCCCCCCCCTTAAAAATTAAGTGTACGCCAATTCGCTATAATGTTACGCGCCCTCGATAGCTCGATTACTGCGCGTGGTAGTTGGTCAAGGGCCTGCGCCCTTGTTTTATATAAACCGCCCGTGATCTGCACACCTGTTGGGCGGTGTGTGATTGAATAGCCGCTTGTGAGTTTTATGAGTGTGATATCTGATCCGCCCAGGCGCCAACCTTTTACATGTTTTATTTCGTCACCTCTGCAAGGTGTAACAAGTGCATCTGCTTTAAGTGGTAGCGCGGCAAGGGCTTTTATAGCCTCCAGGATCGCGGCGCCGTTCTCACTCGGGCGCAGCTCGATAAAATCCGAGCTGTTCGGCGTCTCCCAACAAATTGTATTATCTCGAGCGTCATATTTTAAATTCGTCATTTTCAAGCCCCCCCCTTATAAGCCTTCACGCCGTATGTTGTACCCGTCCTCGAAATATGCATCGATTGCATCAACGGCGCGATCTGATAACGCAGCATAAGCGGTATCGCCCCACCAATACAATTCAACGCGTTTGTTGTTTGTGTTGATGTATATATTTGGGCCACCGCATGTAATCATAACGCGCACGCCCCTATAATCAAAATCGCCGCTGATTGTGTATTCAATATCGAGTATACTGTCCCTAAAGTAATCGTACATACTCACCCCGTCGAGGTCGTCGAGGTCGTCAATATCAACCTCGCAGCCGCAATCGAGTTCGACGCCCTCGCCCTCTTCATACGGCAGGCTTACGATCTCGCCACACTCAGGGCAACGGATCAGGTTGCCACTCACGAACGCGTCAAGTTCGTAAGCAATGCTGATGCAATGCGCAGTATTTTCATAGTTGTTACAACCTCTGTTCTCGGCTGGGCGTTCGTATACGGCGATGCGGTCGTTCTTATAGCCCTTGACACCGTTGTTGTACATGTTGCGTATCTCATCATAGTAACTGAGATCCCCATGGTTTATTGTCTCCGCCTGCCTGTCTGACCAAAACAGAGTTTTTTCATTGCTTAAGTTGTTTACTACCATTTTAGTTAACATAGTTTCAAACCTCCCGTTGTCCTTGTTGTTAAATTGATTTAATTGTTTACTTATATACAGCGCTTGAATTCGCATTGATAGCGCCACCGCTGATCGCTGCGGGGCTGTATATTTATTTGTTATCCTTATTACAGTTACTATTATACTACATATATAAATATAGTCAATACATTTCGGCAAAAAATATTGCTAATATGTAGTGTTTTTTGCCCCTGTACATAAACACACCGTTTTGCACACTTGCATGGATCGCAAGCCCGCGCAATCTGGTTTTACGCGTTGGATATCCGCAGCAGATCGCATCGGATCGCATAATATACAACGGTTCGCATCAGTACAGGCGCTCCGGCTTGTTGCTGTTGTCGCGCATCCTGACGGGAGGGGGGGGGTATCCTCGCCCCTACCCGGCGCGGGGGAACTGTCTGGGTACAAAAATTTTAAAAAAAAAGATAAAAAGGGACTTGCAATATATATGTATATGTAGTATCATGTACCTACAGTTAATCGAAAGGAGCAAAACAAATGAATATAACCACAGCAATAAGGGCAATAATGAAAAAGGAAAAAATCACACAGCTCAAATTATCAGAGCTGTTAGGTCTCAAAGGACAGAACTCAGTAGCATCAAGACTCAACAGAGGAAACACCACCGTAGCCTCATCACTCGAGATGCTCAATGCGCTCGGTTACGTACTCATCGCTCAGCCGGATGACATGCCCCTGCCTGACGGGGCAACGCTCATAACGCTGACAGATGAGGAAGAACCCATATCAGAGGACGAGAAGCTGGTGAGGAGATACAGGAAGCAGCTCGATAAAGACAAGCTCGCGGAGTTTGACGCGCTGCCGCCTGAGGCTCAGGTCGCCGTAGCACGATTCAGCGAATAACGACAACAAAGACAACAAAGACAACACGAACAACGGGAGGAAAACAATTATGGTTTACGGCTATGCAAGAGTAAGCACAGCAGGACAGCAGAGAGACGGGAACTCTCTTGAAACGCAGAAGGAAGCGCTCATCAAAGCGGGCGCAACAGAGGTGTTCGAGGAAGCATACACGGGTACGAAGATGGACAGACCGCAGTTTACAGCTCTTATGGAGAAACTGAAAGAAGGAGACACATTAAAGGTATGTAAACTCGACAGGTTCGCTCGTACAGCAACAGATGGACTGATCATGATAGACGAGTTACTTAAAAAAGGCGTGTCGATACACATACTTAACTTAGGTATGATCGATGACACGCCTGTAGGCAGGCTCACGAGGACAATATTCTTAGGTTTCGCTGAATTCGAGCGTGATTTGATATTGCAGCGCATGGAGGAAGGCAAGAGGATAGCCAAGCAGAAGAACCCTGATTACAAGGAAGGCCGCAAGAGGATAGAGTCAGACGCAGACACGCTGACGAGCCTCGTCAGTCAGGTAGAGAGCGGTAAGACCACCGTGACTGCGGCGGCAAGGCAGCTTGGCATGTCAAGAGCCACGTTCAACCGTCGCAGGAAGGAGATAGCGAAGGGAGGCGCTGTAGCATGATAAAGATACCGATACCGTATGTGATACTTAAGTCAGCATTTAAAAAGAAATAACAACACGAAAGAGAGCCCCTGAGCTCCATCAGACAGCGATATCGCTGCTTTATGGGAGAAAGGAGGCTCTCTTTTTATGGCATCGAAATTATTCACACCTGCGGAGCCTACGCCTGACAGCGTAGTCAACGGCAGAATGAGGACGCTCGATAAGATAATCGCATATATAATCAAGAATCCACAGGCCGTGGCGGCGTATGTGGATGCTACGGATCTGATAGCGCGAATACCGGCAGACTCATACGATGATACTAACGGTCGCCGCGTGATCCAGCCGGTTAAGCGAGTGATACGGCTTGCAGAGGAGGCAAGCCGGGCAACAAGCAGCCTGCAGCTTAAATCGGAGCTTTACGACGTAAGGCGAGATCTGTACACGCTCACCGCACCATTTGATTTCGACAGTTTCATGATAGCTATGGAGTGGGACAGAGACCCTAAGGCGAGGTTCTGGCTACCGCGCCGCCGCGCGTTAGAGGGCAAGCACAAGATAGCTACGCAGCTTCAGGAGTTCATGTACGATGATTCGAAGTTCCTGGGGTTCTCTATAGGACCGGGTCTCGGCAAGCTGTTGGCTGATAACACGCCTGTACTTACCCGCAAGGGGTGGAAGAATCACGGCGAGCTTAAGGTCGGTGATGAGGTCATAGGTCTTGACGGCAAGTTCAAGAAAGTGGAGCATGTGTTCCCTAAGCATTTTGCCAATCGCAGGGTCACGTTCGCCACAGGCGAGGTCATATACTGCCACGAGGATCACGAGTGGCTGATGTATTCGGAGAGGAACGCCAAAGCAAGGGTCACGCCGAGCATATACACGACCAAACAGATGGAGCAAAAGCTCTACAGGCAGAAGTCGCGCGGCGACCACTGTTACTATTACTCTTTACCGAAGCCGGAGCCTGTACAGGGCGAGCGTAAGAAGCTTCCCGTGGCTCCGTACACTTTCGGAGTGTGGCTCGGCTGCGGTGCTACAATGACGCCTATGGTGACTCGTAATAATGCAGACAAAGCGGTGCTCGACAGGATAGAAAAAGACGGCTATGAGATAAGCAGACAGTGGCCGAACGGTCCGAATCGCACAGTGACCTGTTTCCACGGACTCAGAGATGACCTTAACAAGATAGGGCTGTGCCGTAAAGACAGAGACGCGGACATGTATATACCCGAAGAATATCTTACCGCGAGCATCAAGCAACGGCTCGATCTTCTGGCAGGGCTGATCGACGGAGCAGGGATAGAGCTGCGAAGCGACAAGGAATATCAGATCAGGATAACCAACAACGGCGTGGTAGAAGGCGTGAAGTCGCTGCTTGCTACGTTCGGCTGGCGATGCAGCGTCTACACAAGATCTCGGCATGTTGCAACATCCGGCGCGGTCAGCAGGTTGCAGGTCAATTTCATAAGCTTCTACCCTTTGATGCCGATACCTTGCGTCAGGTCATGCTGGCGGTGGGACTCGCTGGCAAAAAAGCACGACCGGATAACTGTGAGGACGATAGAGCCTTGCAGACCTGTGCAGGGTAATTGCATACAGGTCGAGGGCGGCGTGTACCTTGTAGGGCACTCTATGATACCGACGCACAACAGCACGCTGATAAAGTTCTTTCTTGCATACGCCATGGGCAGGGAGCCTATGAGCATGAACATGTACGTTTCATATTCCACAGGTATGATAAACATGATGATAGAGGCGGTTACGTCGATGCTTGTGGGTTCAGAGTACCGCTTCAGGCAGATATTCCCGGCGCAGGGGGCGCCTCAGGTGTCGCGCGAGTTCAGCACCATATCCTACCGCAGGAAAGGTGATTTCCCTACGCTCGGTCTTGTGTCACTGGGAGCATCGGTCACAGGTAGGACGAGAGCCAACAGGTTCATGGTCACAGACGACCTTGTAAAGAACGATGAAGTGGCGAGAAGCCCTGAACGACTCAACAAGCTGTGGCTGGACTATACATCTACGCTGACCACGAGAACCATCGGCGACAGAGTTAAGCAGATAATGCTCGGTACGAGCTGGTCTCTCTACGACCCGATAAATCGAATGAAAGCGGAGCATGAGCATGATCCCGATTATAAGTTCATATCCATACCGATATGGAACGAGCAGACGGAAGAGTGCTATTTTAACTACGATACGCCTGACAGCTACACTACAGACTCGATACGCACGATACGCGAGACATTAGAGCCTTACGCCTTCTCGGCATTGTACCTGTCAAGACCGCTTGAAAAAGAAGGCCTTGCCTTCAAGCGAGACGAGCTTCTGCGGTATAACGGCGTGCTTCCTGCTTGTGAGCCTGACCGCAAGGTATTCGTCGTAGACGTTGCCTGGGGTGGCGGAGACAGCCTTTCCATGCCTATAGCCTATGTCTACGGAGAAGATGCCTACATCGTGGACTGGCTGTTCGATAGAAGCGACAAATCCGTGACAGAGCCGAGAGTGGCAGGCAGGATAATGAGCCATGAGCTTAGAGCCGGCACGATAGAAGCTAACAACGGCGGCGAAGGGTATAAGGATGACATAGACCGAATGCTGAGAGAGAAGAATTACCGCTGCAGTATAAGGTCTAAGAAGGCGCCGGGGGCTATGGCCAAGGTCGAAAAGATAGAGCAGCATGCGCCTACTATAAGGACGTTCATATTTCTCGATGACGACAAGCAGTCTGATGAGTATAAAGCGGCCTTTAACGAGTTGACTTCATTCAGCTTCACAGCCAAGAATCTGCATGATGACGCGGCAGACAGCATGGCCCAGCTGTCGGATCACTTGTCTAACGGTACGAAAAAGGCGTCAGTCGGAACAAGATTTATGTAAAGACTTGACATATCAACACTTTTAAGTTTACAATAATACTGGATTACGGTAAACTTATATGTTGTGATAATGGTTTGTCATTTAATCTGACTGAGAGGTGAAAACGAGACTCACAGTCCTCCTTTCAGTAGACCCTCGCGCCCTGTACGTTGTTCCTCCCGAACTTGAACGGGCGCGGAGGTCATACCCCCTATTAAAAAGAGCGAGAGGTGAAGCGCATGGTAAGTCATGGCAGAAAGATCATATACAGCGACGCGGCTGCGATAACTGCGGATAATGTCATCGCGGAACTGAAGCTCGCACAAGCCATCCATCTTGAAAACGAACAAGATGAACGCTACCTGTATGATTATTACAGAGGCATCGCGCCGATAGACGGAAAGGTCAACGACGTGAGGCCGGACATCAATAATAAAGTAAATGAGAACAGAGCGTCTGAGATAGTAACGTTCCAGACGGGTTTCCTCTTAGGCGAGCCTATACAGTATATAGGCAAGCACACAGACGATACTCGCTCGGATATGATAAGACAGCTCAACGATTATATGGAAGCCGAGAACAAGTCGGCTGCGGATAATCAGCTCGCAAAGTGGGCGCATATATGTGGCACGTCGTACAGGCTGACTCTGCCCGACAGCGAAGCTGACGTAGAGCTTTCTGAAGCTCCGTTCACCATAATGGTCCCGGATCCGTGGGATGCGTTCGTCATATACAGCTCTCAGGTGCATAAGCAGCCATTGGCGGGAGTAGTCATCGTAAGGCACCACAACGGCACTTATGATTACAATGTCTACACGAAGACTGATTATTTCCTCGTGACGGGTTCACGCTGGGAGATAGCTGAGCATAAGGCGATACTGCATAACGAGGTCGCTCTTATCGAGTATCCTCTCAATGTAGAGCGCATGGGCGCATTTGAGAAGGTGCTGCCGCTGCTCGACGCGATAGACACGATACAGTCTGAGAGAGTCGACGACGTTGAACAGTTCGTTAAGTCGTTCCTCGCCCTGATCGGCACGGAGCTGACTGACGAGCAGATAACGCAGTTCAAGAAGAACAAAATGCTTTTCCTGCCTGATGGGTCGGAAGCCAAATACATCACTGCGGGGCTTAGTCACACGGATGTACAGACCTTAAAGGATGACATAGTAAATGCTATAAATGAGATATGCTGCATGCCTAACCGAAACGGCGGCAGCAGCACTTCTGATACGGGAGCAGCTGTCATATACCGTGACGGTTGGCAGGACGCTGAAACGAATGCGCAGAACACTGAGCTTTCGTTCAGGTCGCCGGAAAAGAGGTTTCTGCGCTTAGTGTTCGGCATATGCCGAGACCGGCGCGGTGTTCCGATAGATCTGAGTCTGTCGGATGTGGACATAAAGTTCACAAGGCGTAATTTCGCCAATCTGTCTGCGAAAGTGTCAGCTTTCGTTGCACTCGCCGGCGCGGCGTCGCAGGGTCAGCTGCATCTTAAGGATGCATTCAGCTTGTCTACGCTGTTTCCCGACCCGGAGAGCGCGTTTGCCGAAGCGGTCAAGTGGAAAGATGAGCTTGATGAGGCACAGACAGCGGTCGAGCCTGTCTCACCTACAGACCCGACAGACCCGACAGACCCGACAGATCCGGATGATACTAAGAAGATAGGCGGTGAGTCAAGTGCCGCGTAAGATGAACGTGATGGACAGGACGGGCTGGCCTGTAGGCGAGGTACGCTGCCCATCGTGTAACAAGCTGCTGACTAAAGAGGTGGAGTCGCCGTTGGTCTACAGCATAGAATCGAAGTGCCCTCGTTGCAGCGATATAACGCTGATAATGAGGCGAAAAGTTAAATAGTTAAATATTTAGAGCGACATGAGCGCCGGTATGAGGTAATGGAACCAAACCTTTCTTTTACCTTGTATCGGCGTTTTTATATTTTGCTATCCCACAGCGACAAGGTGGGAGAAGCGGAGCCCACCGCGTAAATAAAGCAGAGAGGACGATAACATGACAAGAGAAGAACTCAAAGAGATCATGCCCGACATAACAGACGAGCAGATCACAGCCTTTTTAAACAAGCATCATGAAGAACTCAACGCATCTGCGGACGAGAAGTTAAAGAACGCGAAAGCTGCTTTAGCAGATGCTACAAAGGCGAGGAAAACAGCTGAGAAAGAGCTTAAGGAGCTTAAAGAGAGTCATCTCTCCGATGACGAAAAGCTTCAGAAGGCTCTTGAAGAAGCCGAGGCAAGCAAGGCAGATTACGCTAAGAAGCTCAACAGGCTCGAAGTCGAGAAGCTGTTCGTTGACGCAGGTATAACGTCTGAATACTACGGACCGATCATAGACAGCGTAGTTACCGATGACGCTGAGGCAAGCAAGAAGCTGGCGGGATCATTTGTCGATGTTATGAAGTCACAGAAGGAAGCAACAGAGAAAGCACTGCGCGAAGAGCTGTCTATAGCGCCTAAACCGCACGCAGCCGGCGGAAAAGATGATAACGGTGGCGATGGTGGCAAGCCTGCTCTCACAGCGGCTGAACAGGTGGCACAGAAGCTCGCACAGCAGAATTCTCAGAACGTTAAGAGCGCCAAGAGCGCGCTCAGCTACTACACAGGAGGTAGTGATGAAGGTAATTAAGAAAAACGTTACGGGAAACACTGAGATACTTGCGTCAGCAGAATTTCAGGCTGTTCCGTATACCATCGAGTCCTCTAAGATCAGCGCGGATTCAGAGGGCAAGAAGATAGCTAAAGCAGGTACACCATTCCCCGCGAACGATGGCACAGTTAAGGGCATCCTTATCAGAGACATCGACGTTACGGACGGTGACGAAGTAGGAGCGATAGCGTATGAAGCTACTATCGACGAAGCAAAGGCAAAGGCTAATTCAGGCGTGACGATAGCTGCTGCCGCAAAGTCAGCGCTCCCGAGAGTTACGTTCTTATAGGAGGTGTGATACATGAAGTTAACAGATATATTCAACGCGGCTTCTATCGCGTTCAACTGGGATACATATGTTGCGGATTCTAATGAGCCGCCATATATCGGTGAAGGCTTCTTCCCTGCAAAGAAGAAGGCGGGTCTCGACCTTAAGTTCATAAAGGGTTCTTCAGGACTCCCTATCTCATTACAGGAATCAGCGTTCGATGCTCACGCAAGGCTCAGAGACAGGATCGGCATATCAACGTTCCAGACAGAAATGCCATTCTTCCGTGAAGGTTTCCTTATCTCTGAACAGGACAGACAGGACATTTTAAGAGCGCAGGAGAGCAACGACCCATACGCATTACAGGCTTTACAGCGCATCTATGATGACTCGCAGGAGCTTATCAGAGGTGCGAACGTAGTTCCTGAAAGAATGAGGATGCAGCTCCTCGCACCGGCAGACGGCGCGCTTAAGATCAGCATGAAGTCTGAAAAGACAGGCGCTGATTATGAGTACAACTTTGATGCTGATGGCTCATGGAAAGCAACGAATTATAAAGCGCTTACAGGAACAGCTTCATGGTCAGACACAGAGAATTCAGACCCTCTCTCAGACATTGAAGATATGCAGGAGAAGATCGAAGAGCTCACAGGCGTGAAGCCTGATGTACTTCTCGTCAATAAGAGCACTATGAAGCTCTTAAGAGACAACAAGAAGATGCAGGCTTACATACAAGCTAAGAACGTTGCGGCTATAGTTCGCTACACTTCACAGAGCGTAAAGGACTACCTCAATGAAGAACTGGATCTTACTGTAGTTGAGTACAACAAGAAGTATCTTCTTGAAAAGGGCGGCGAGGCTAAGAACTTCTATCCTGACGGTTACGCTACTCTGCTCCCAAGCACTCCGCTTGGTAATACATATTATGGTACTACACCGGAAGAGGCTGACCTTAACGCAGGACAGGGCGCGTCAGTAGCCATCGTCAATACAGGCGTGGCAGTAACAGTCATCAATAAGGCTCATCCTGTAACACAGGAAACGATCGCTTCTGAGATCGTGCTCCCATCATTCGAGGGCATGGACAAGGTAGCTGTATTCAAGGCTGTAGACCCGGAAGTAAGCAAAGCATCGAAAGATGCAGGGCAGACTGAGCAGCCCGGCTCAAAGGGTTAGTAAGATCGATCTGTAGTCAGGAGGTCAGAACATGACGAACGAGGAAAAAGCATTGAAACTTGCTGTTATGATACCGGAAGCCAGTGTCGATGATCTCCTGACTTTCGTAGATATATCCGAAGCGATAGTGCTGAACAGGCGCTATCCGTTCGGGTACCCTGAAGGTACCGCAGTTGAGCCGAGGTACGAGATGCTACAGCTGCAGATAGCTGTGGAGATCTACAATCGGCAAGGCGCGGAAGGCGAACAGTCTCACTCTGAGAACGGTATCAGCAGAAGCTACGAGAACGCTTATGTGTCATCGAGCTTACTGAAGAGGATCGTTCCTTATGCGGGGGTGCCTAATGCGGATGCTTAAGAGGAATCGCCGGGAGATATGGTATGCAAACCCTACGGGAGCATCTCATATGGAGACGGACGAGTGGGGAAATGAGACAGGCGAAGAGACTGAGGTATTCACTGAACCCGTTCGAGTATTGCTGAATATATCGTCAGCAGTCGGACAGGAGGCTATCGAAGTATTCGGCTCTAATACTAATTATACTCGCACTATAGCGGCGCCTGTCGATTGTCCGATACAGGAGAGAGCGCGCATATGGTACGACAGAGACGTGAGCGAGCCGCATAACTACGTGGTACGCAAAGTCGCTGACGGACTTGACTCTAAGCTGTTTGCACTGAGCGAGGTGTAAGCCGTGAAGATCACTATAAAGCTCAATGACCGCAGCTTAAGGTCAGCCATTAAGGAGCTTGAAGAGGTCAAGCTCCGCATCAAACGCGCGCAGGAGCTGATAGTCGATAGATTAGCTGAGTATGGAGCGCTCAGAGCGTCTTTATACTACAGCGTGGCTCAGATGAACGCTGATGATATCAGACCTGAGATAAGCGTGGTAGTCGACCGAAGCAATATGATAGCTACTATCTACGCTAAAAGTAAGGATGTAGGGTTCATAGAATTCGGAGCAGGTTCGCGCTTCGCAAGTCAGCAGCATCCTCTTAACGCTGAGTTTGGCACAGGCCCCGGAACATGGTCGGATGGTCCAAACGGCAAAGGTCACTGGGATGACCCTAAGGGCTGGTGGTATGGCGCATCCGGTCAGTCTAAACACACATATGGCCAGCCTGCGGCTATGGCTATGTATCAGGCATCACTTGATATACAGCAGGATGTAGAGCGCATCGTGAGGGAGGTGCTGATGAGCGTATGATCGATATTTTCGACGAAGTTTTCATGCAGACAGCTACAGCTCTCCGAAATAAATTCAGCAAGATAAGGGTTACAGGCGAATATGCCCAGACGCCTGTCAGCTATCCGGCTGTAACACTCGATGAGATAGACAATATAGAAACAGAAGCAGACAGCTCGGACCGTGAGCGGTACAACAGAGTACGCTATCGTGTCCAGGTGTTTAGCAATAAATCGTCCGGCAAACGCGCAGAAGCGCGGTCGATACAAAAGGAGATCGATCTAATATTCAAGAGCATGGGTTTTAAAAGGACCTCCTACAGTCCGACGCCGGACATAATAAACAACACAGTGTATTGTATAACGACCGTGTTTTCCGCAGTCGTAGACGAGAACGGATACATACACGGAACAGAGATATGAGAGCCATAGAGCGCCAACATAACACGGAGGTAAAGATATGGCAATATCTTCTTACGGAGTGGCCCTTAAGTGGGGTGCCAGCGCTGAAGCGCTGACAAAGAAAGTCGATATCAAGGACTTCCCGGATCTTTTCGGCGATCCTAACTTGCTTGAGACCACGACGCTGGCAAACGGTCAGCAGACGTATATACCGGGCATCTTATCATCAGACTTAAAGTCATTCACAGCAAACTATACGGCAGAGGACTTTAAGGCTTGCAATGACGATGCTAACAAAAATCTGTATTACGAACTTAGCTTCTCAGACGGCTCAAAGTTCACTTGGCAGGGCGAGCACACAATGGGTCTGCCGGGCAAGGGCGTAGACGAAGTTATCGAGATGACGATAAATGTCGTGCCATCGACAGATATCGCATTCGCTCAGTCGTAAGTAATAACAGAGAACCAAGGAGAACCTAATAATGAATATCAAATTTGACTATGATGGAGTAGAGTATACCCTCGAATATTCAAAGCAGGCTGTACGCATGATGGAGAATCAGGGCTTTTCGGTAGAGAAGTTGTCAGCTAAGCCTGCCACCACGATACCTGTCCTTTTTAAGGGCGCATTTTACATGCACCACAAGGACATGAAGGTAAAGAAGATCGATGAGATATACAGCGCGCTTGAAGATAAAGCGGATCTCATATATGCGCTCACTGAACTTTATATGGATGCTGTTAACTCAGTCCTTGAAGGCGACAGTCCGGAGGATGGATCAAAAAAAGTCAAGTGGACGAAGAACGAGTAGCGGACAGTTTTTCGCCCTTAGATACAGGGAACGACGAAAAGGGCACGGAGAGATCCGCGCCCTTTCCTATTTCTCAGCTGTTTATCGATCAGTGTCCGGTCTATATGGCTATGGGTATGAGCTACGATGAATATTGGAACGGCTCAGCTGAACGTACACGAGCCTATAGAGAAGCCCATAAGATAAAGACCCGACAGATCAATCAGCAGCTGTGGCTCGAGGGCATATACATGTCACACGCCTTATCGGCTACGGTAATCAATAGGCTGTCGAGCCAGTCCGCAAAGAAGATCGAGTACCCAAGAGAACCCCTACCGCTCACTGCTGCGGAGCAAGAAGAACAGCAGGAGCGCGAGCGTAAGCGCATGGTCGAGCGCATGAAGCAGTCCATGATAGCTTTCGCGGAAGAACATAACAGAAAGCTAAAAGAAGAAAGGGGGCAGACATGAGCGAAGTAACGATAGATTCTATAGCTATAGAAGTCGATTCATCCGCGGCGTTATCCGCTGACGGCATAGAGAAGCTGTCTAAGTCTCTTGCCGATCTGAGGAGCAACGCCAAGCTCACGACCTCGATCAATAATCTGAATAAACTTAAGACCGCATTAAACGGTCTGTCTAATACCAGCGCGTCGGCGAAGAGCATCAATCAGCTGACTACGGCGCTCGGACAGCTCACGAAAGTACAGGACCCTGCAGGTCTCAGAAAAACGTTGAATTCTCTGAATAAGCTGCCGGCAGTATTAGGAAAGGTATCAGCAATGAACCTGGGGCAGACAGCAAGCCACTTGACGGCACTGTCGCAGGCTGTGAAGCCTTTAGGCAGCATAGGCAAGTCCAATTTAGGCTCGCTGCTCAATCAACTGTCTAAAGTGCCGGATATATCGAAAAAGCTCGATACACGCAGCATATCCGAGTTCGCGATGAAGATTCAGCAGCTCACAACGGCGATGAAGCCATTAGCGGCTCAGATGGATGCAGTAGCGAGAGGATTTGCCGCTCTGCCTACGAATATCAACAAAGCGGCGAACAGTCTCAACAATTATAACAAGGCGCAGGAGAAGAGCGCGGCGAAGCATGGTCTGTTGTCGGGAGCGATAGGCAGTCTCAAAACAAAATGGCTCGCATATGCATATTCATATCAGATGATCGCCGATATACTGCAGCAGTCCATGGACAGCTTCAACGACCGATACGAGAATATGAACCTGTTCTCCGTTGCAATGGGTAAATATGCGGATGATGCGTATAACTACGCTGAAAAAGTGTCGCAGGCTTTAGGCATAAACATGTCGGACTGGGCAAGGTTCCAGGGCGTATTCATGCAGCTCGGCACAGGATTCGGAATAGCCACAGACAAGGCTTACTCAATGTCGCGCGGACTTACTGAACTTACTTACGATATATCATCATTCTTTAACTTGCCGATAGAGGAAGCGTACAACAAGGTGGCGTCAGGCATCACAGGCGAGCTTGAACCGCTGAGGCGATTAGGCTATGCGCTCGACGAAGCCACATTACAGCAGGTGGCCTACCGAAACGGCATAAACATGTCCATGCAGAGCATGACACAGGCAGAAAAGGCGCAGATAAGGTATATCGCGATGGTCGAGCAGTCCGGGAACGTAATAGGCGATATGGCAAGGACGCTTGTGTCGCCTGCAAATGCTATCCGTATCTTAAGAGCGCAGATATCATCACTTGCGCAGACATTCGGCATGCTGGTGTCCGTAGTAGCCGCGAAAGTCATACCTATCTTACAGGCGATAGTCATCGTCGTAACAAAGGTCATAAACGCGATATCCATCTTGCTGACAGGCAAAGGCCTTAAGCAGTGGGATAAGTCGGCGTTCAATGTCGCTACGAATTACGGTTCGGCGGCGAGCGCAGCTAATGACGCGGCAGGAGCGGCGGACAAGAACGCTAAGGCCACGAAGAAAGCCGCTGATAACGCGAAGAAGATGAAGCAATATATGATGGGTTGGGACGAACTCAACGTTATCGACACTTCTGCGGATAAAGCTGCCGGAGGCGGCGGTGGCGGCGGAGGTGCAGGTGGAGCCGGTGGCGGCGGAGGTCTTGGCGGATCAGACCTCGGACTCGATCTTGATTCGCTCTGGACTGAGGACATGCTGAAAGGCCTCGACAAGCAGGCGCAGGATCTTGCTAATACCATATGGAACATGCTGCCTCTCGTTGCAGGAGTGGGTACCGCGTTCGGCGCATGGAAGATAGGTCACGGCCTTTATAAGGCGGTGACTGACCTTAACAAAGCAATGAAAGATTTCGCGGCCGCAAAAGGCATAGCCTCAGCAGCAGGCAATTTCAAAACACTCGGCTCTGCTCTGCTTATGGCGGGCGGCGCGGCTCTGTTCTTTGGCGGTATGTGGGATTCGTTCATGAATGGTATAAACTGGCGGTCGCTCGCTGAGCAGATAGGCGGCGTAGGCCTTGCATGGCTCGGCATTGACATGATCTTTAAGAACTCGCCGTTCGGTAAGACAGTCAAGGCCATAATGCTGTTCGCCACAGGTATAGAGATGCTTTATAAGGCATTTCAGGAGATAATCTCAGGCGACGCGTCAGCTGCCACAGTGGCACAGGCCATAGTCGGTATCGGACTGGTAGCGGGCGGTGTGGCCACTAAGTTCGGGCCTATACCGGGCCTCATAACCGCAGCTGTCGGAGCTATCGCTTTAGCGGCTGTTGAGATATACACTCACTGGGATCAGATAAAAGCCTATTTCGCAAACATCGACTTCAAGGAGCTTGCAGAGGCAGGAGCAAAGGCGATAGTCAACTTCACGGACAGCGTGGCTGACGGACTGCCGCAGGCTATCGAATCCGGATCGGATATCATAGTCAGCTTCATAAACGGCGTCACTGACAATATCTCGTCCGTGATACAGTCGGGAGTCAATGTACTCACAGCGCTGATAAACGGCATAACCACGGCGTTGCCTGACCTTATAGTCGCTGTAGTCAATGTCATAGGCACGGTCGTGTTGGCTGTGATAGAGAACCTGCCTAAGATAATCGAAGCCGGCGTAAAGCTGTTGCTCGCTTTGGCAGAGGGCATAATAAAGAGTTTACCGGAGATAGCCAAAGCCGCTGTCAAGATAATAGGTGCTCTGCTCGAAGGCATCGGTAAGCTCACGGCATCCGTGATAGCCGCCGGAGTGCAGATAATCGTCGCGCTCGTCAAGGGTATAGGCAATACCATAGGCCAGGTCTTGACCAAAGGCGGTGAGGCTGTGACCAACTTCATGAACGGTATAGCGGGCAAGATAGATAGCCTGATTGCTAAAGGTAAAGCTATGGTCGAGAAAGTATTGACCGGAATAGGTAACAAATTCACAGACCTGTATAACAAGGGTGCATCTATCGTCACTAAGGTCATAAAGGGTGTACAGTCTAAGTTTAAGGAGCTTGCAAGCATAGGTAGCAATATCGTACAGGGCCTCATCAATGGTATAACCGGTGGGTTCGGTAAGGTCTCTGAGACGGCAAAAAATCTCGGAGGCAAGCTGGTCACTGCGCTCAAAAAGAAGCTCGATATCAACTCGCCATCTAAGGTAGCTGCTGAGATAGGCGGATTCTTTGTACAAGGTCTCACAGGCGCTTTAGCTGACGGAGTGCAGGACGTGGTAAGCTCGGCTAAGACGATAGGTGATGCATTGATACAGTCCATGAACGGCACTCTCGATGTGGATGCGCTGACTTCCAAAGAGTCTGAGGCTACGGGCAATAAGTTCGTGAACGGCTTGATAGGAGCTTTAAGCGGCGGAGCATCGAAGCTCATAGCTCCTGCGACAACTCTCGGCTCAGTCCTGTTAGGCGCCATGAACAAGCAGTTCGATATGGACGACTCGGAAGATGGTGAGGGCGAGTTCAACACTTACGGCTCTACCATGGTCCAGTCGCTGACAGATGGTCTGAGCTCGGGTCAGGCAGCGCTGTACAATATGCTTAAGATGATATCCGCAAACATCAAGACGATAATGAATGACCTTGTAGCAACGACGCAGGCGCAGGCAAGGCGGATCATAGCGGCAGCTGAATCGGCTCGTATGGCGGCAGCATCGATAGGAGCAGCATCGGCTAAAACGGCTAAGGTATCGAAGAAAGCCGGAGGCGGTACAGTGCCTACAGGCGATCTGTTCCTCGCCGGAGAAGCGGGTCCGGAGCTTGTCGGTCGCATAGGCACATCGAACGCCGTTATGAATCAGACACAGATAGTAGAGGCCGTAGCTGCCGGAGTAGCTAACGCAGTCCAGGCGGTCATGGGCAACAACAGCTCTACGAACAATGTCAAGGTCTACCTCGACGGCAAGCAGATATACGCTAATCAGCGCGAGGTAGAGCGTAACAGAGGCGTACAGTTCGACGGCGGAGTATTCGCAAGATAGGAGATAAGGTCATGGCTAAGACAGATACTATAAGGATAAACGGTATCACCCTTCCTTCCCCTGCAAGGGGACTTACCGAAGGGTGGTATCAGATAGTCGATAGCTCACGTAACGCCAACGGCGTAGTGGTGGCACAGAAGATAGGCCGCAGACAGCTCAAACTCGACAGTCTCTCATGGCCTTATCTGACTGCGGCTCAGTGGGGATCGATACTTAAAGAGATAGATAAATTTTATGGCACTCTGAGCTACTTTGACGCTCGCACTCGCACTCGCAGGACACTTAAAGTCTACTGGGGCGATGCGTCGGCGGAACCGTACTGGGTCGATAACAACGGCGATCCGACGCATTATATAAATTGCAAATGCAACATAATCGACGTAGGAGCGTAGAAATATGTATCAGACAAGCGACAAATATAAAACAGAGTCAAGGCAGGTCATAAGGAATCAGTCTTTATTACAGATCACATTCAGCGTAATAGAGCCTGACGCCGCAGACTCAGCCACGATAGAGACCTCTGACACAGTAGACTTTGCAGACGCGCAGAATGTGGTGTATAAGTCGTCCACACCTTATGAATATGCCACTTTGGAAACGAACAGATTCATACTCGATGGTTCTCAGGTGTTGCTGCCTGAGAGCGATTTCGCGTATCAGGGATTCGTGTCAACAGGCTTAAGCGATGATAGCGGGGCATTTACCGATGCCCCGTATCTGTCGTTCAGCTTTTCACAGAGTTTCGCTTTTGTTGGTCTCACGTTACGGTTCTCAGACCATTTAGACGGAGACAGACCATCGGAAGTGACAGTTAAAGCGAGCCTGAGCGGAGAAGAGAAGTTCAGCAAGTCTTACGCGGTAACAGGTCAGCAACTCGCCATCTCTGATGCGATACCGCCGATGGAGGGAGAGTACGTTGATAAGATCACTATATATTTTAACGGCACACGGATACCGAACAGGCGCATCAGAGTAATAGGTGTGACATTCGGAGTAGTGCTTGAATTTGATAACGAAACGATAAACTCCGCGGATTGGAAAAGATCGATATCGCTGATAAGTACCGAATTGCCGACAGAGAGCATGTCGGTGTCAGTCATAGACACAGATAAGAACTTCTCACCTGAGAAGCCTCAGGGCATCTACGCGTACTTGCAGGAGAGACAGCCGCTTAACTGCCGAATAGGCTACGAGCTGAATAACGGCTCCGCTGAGTGGATAGATGCAGGCGCGATGTACACTACATCAGGATTCAGCGTTGACGCGAACAGCTCTATACCTATCCTTAGTCTTGAAGCTCAGAGCACGCTGCTGTCACTCACCGAGACTTGGGATAAGGGCAAGTACGTTGCCGGGGGCAGGACGTTTTACGATCTCGCCAAAGAGATGCTTGACGGCGCGGAACTTATGCATCCGCGGTATGTGTTATCCGATAGACTCAAGCAGTACACTACGACCTATCCGCTGCCCCGTGACGCGATAAGGAACAACTTACAGCTCATAGCTAATGCCTGCATGTGTGTCCTGTACACGGACAGAGCCGGCGTGATACATATAACGCCGCCAGATGAGACCCAGCTTGACTATGAGCTTTCATTCAATGACGTGTTCTCAGCACCGGTCACTACAAAATATCCGGTGCTTTACACAGTTACTGCCGAATATAGCGATATCACGGTCGATACGGAAACGAGCGAACTGACAAATATTGATATAGACCACTCGACTCCTACGCTCACGGAGATAACATACTCTATGAGCACGGGGCAGTCCGTATCCGCAGGTTCAGGTGTCACAGTGACAGGAGAGCCTACATTTTATGCCGAATACTGTACGTGCTTGCTTTCAGGCAAGGGGTCTGTTAAAATTAACGGTAAGAGTATTACGGTAAACTCAAACACCGTAAGGAAACAGTACAACACAAACGGCGAGGACTGCCCGATGAGCAACAAGCTCATAACATCAAGGGCTCACGCCGAGGCTTACGCTGATTGGATAGCTGCTTTTGAAAAGCGGCGTAACGAGTATGAAGTTGAAGATCGAGGCTATCCTGAGGTCGATATGGCGGATCATATCTACCTTGAAACTGCATTCACTCCTAAGGTCAGCGTGCAGGTCATAGAACACAATATCAGCTTTGACGGTGGCATAAGCGGATCGACGAAGATGATAATAGCCGGAGGTGATGCAGATGCCTGAGTGGATAGAGCCGGTTTATGACAGGACTGAAGAGGATGTTGAGTACGCCAAGGCATATAACAAAAGTCCATCCGAATCGGCAGCATCAGAGTATAAGGGCACCCTCAATGCATCAGACCTTAACCGTATCGAGGGTAACTGCGCTTATCTGTCTGAGCTACTTCACAGTTGCGGATATACGTCACACGTAAATGTAAAGACCGATTGGAGCATGGCAGACTTCCCGACACTGACTGAATTCACGCGCATAAGGGATAACATAACGGAGCTGATGCGAGCATACGCACAAGCGGAAGACATGCCGGATATGCGTACAGACAGCAGGACGGATTACATAGAGATAAATAATATGGAATTCGACCTGTACAGGATAAATGAGATGATAGCCAACATGAAGGCTATATACATATACAGTGGGGAGCTTTATGGGGGTGAACTGTAGTGGTTACAGTAACAGTACCGGGTGCAACAAACGATGTAACTTTAAATATCAACGGTATGACCGTAACAGTAAGGAAGTGACGAGATGAAAGATAGAATACCTAAGTACCCCGGCAGGGTAAAATTGACACGCTCTGATGGGAGCACAGAGTACGTGACCATTGAAAGAGCTGACGAACCGATAAGCGGAAATGAGGGCACACCGCTCAACAAAGCTACGCTGCTTTCAGATGATACAGCAGCCATGCTCGGATTTACAAGCAGCGAAAATCCTACAGTAAATGATGCGTTGCGGAGGCTACCGAACGTATCAAAGACATTTTTACAAAGTGACCTGTATATGTATATCATGCAAACACACCCGATACTATTCGCAAGTCCGTATAGAAATGCCCATTTATTTAACCTTGTGGCGGACCATAAGCACACAGGAAGAACTATATCGCTTACAGGTGACGCACAGACTATCACCGTATACGACAATAAGGATTTATCAGAGAGGAGATAAACATGGGATTTTTAATGATTACAGAATCTATGAGCTTTGTGCCTGCTGATTATGGCATATCAGATAAGACTATGGTAACGGCTATCGCTGTTGGCGGTGGTGGTGGCGGCATGGATGGTAGCAATGGATCAGGTAGCCCTGGGAATGGAAGCTCAGGCGGTAAAGGTGGATCAGGTGGCGCAGCTGGATGCGGAGGTACGGGCGGCACTGCTGATGACTCAGCACAGGCAGGAGGTGGAGGCGGTGCAGGCGGCGGGGGAGCAGGATTTGGTGCCGGAGGAGGAGGCGGTGGAGGAGGAGGCGGCGGATATCAGCGTAATTCGAGCCGTGGTTTAGCCGGTGGCGCCGGTGGAGCTGGAGGTTCGGCAGGGGAGGTTGTAACTAAGAACATACGTTTCTCAAAGCCAACAAACTCATACCCCATACGCGTAGCTGGCAGAGCAGCCGCCAACACGGATGGAAATAGCACATATATTAGTAGCTTAATTACCGCAGCAGGCGGGACAGCAGGGGGGTGCGCTAATCAAGGAGCTGGCGGAACAGGATCAGGGTCTTACTCTACTCGCGGCGGTGGAGGAGGCGGTGGAGGAGGCGGTGCTGGTGGGTATCAGATTGGGATTTGGACGAATACAATAAGAGGAAAATCAGCACAAGGAACAAGTGGGGAAAATGGAGAAAATGAAGGCTCAGGAAAAGGTGGCGACGGAGGAGCAGGGGGCGCAGGCGGCGACGTATATGGAAGCCCTATAAACGCAGCAGGCAATGGTGGAGCAGCTGGATCTGGCGCGTATGGTACATCGTCATTAGGTACAAATGGTCGTACAGGCACAGATGGCTACACTTACCTCGGCGAATCAGGTAAAGGTGTAGTGTTATTATTTTGGTAAATACATACGGAGGTATAAAATGGAAAAGAAAATGAATATCAACAAGGAAAACAGATTCGTTAAGAACGCAAAAGAAATCAGAGAAATAGCAGTAAAGGAAAATGTAGACGTAGGCGTAGCACTCGACATGTACTGCGCAAAGGTAGGCGTCAAGTACGCTCCATACACAGCGGAGCAGAGAGAATTTTTAGACGCTTGTAGAGAGTGCACACTCGATAAGATAGTAAAGGAAATACATTAATCGCCCGGGTCATGATAGAAATAATCATAGCAGTCCTCGGCGGCTCGGCGTTATCGGCACTGATAACGCAGGTTGGAAACTACATATCCGACCGTCGCAAGAGGAAAGACACAGTAGAGGACAGAACAGAAGATAAAGACGCCGCACTAAAACAGGGAATAAAGCTCCTGCTTGCAGACAAGATACAGTATCTCGGATTACGATATATCGAAGAGGGGGAAGTTACATTCTCGAATAAAAAGATGCTCAACGAGATGCATTCGGTGTATCACAACGGTTTAGGCGGCAACGGCGATTATGACGACCTTATGGAAGAGTTTAACGAATTACCGCTAAAAAGGTAGGTGGTCTATGTATCTGAGGGCAGGTAATACGGTCTGCCCTCTCTCAGGTGCTAAGGACACAAATGTCCTTAGCACCCACATCATTTAAACTGGTCGAAATCGACCAGTTTATCGAAAGGCTACAGGAAGGACGAGAATATGTTTTTAAAGCAGATCGCAAAGCTGATAGATGTAAAGTCTATCCTTACACTTGTGCTGACGGTCGTGTTTGCAGTTCTGTCAGTGCGTGGAACTATATCGAGCAGTGAGTTTCTATCAGTGTTCACGCTGATAATCGGTTTTTACTTCGGCGTACAGCATGAGAAAAAGAACAGCGCGGAGGCGAAGGACGAATGAGGAAGTTATTCATATCTCAGCCGATGAACGGCGTAACGGATGAATACATAAAGAAAAAGCGTGATGGGCTATCAAACGAATACTTTACTTATGATGTGATAGACAGCTATTTTGAAAACGCTCCGGACGACGTAACGCCACTGTGGTATATCGGAGAATCTATAAAACTTCTCGGCACCGCCGACCTCGTAGTTTTTGCAAAGGGTTGGGGGCAGAACAGAGGTTGCCGTATAGAGCACGCATGCGCTGTGGCATACGGCTTAGACATTGAATATGAATAAGAGGTAGAATAATGTTAAAGACCTATAGAAAAGGTCATAAGACCATACTGAGCGCCTACTTCAAGTCTACAGAGTTTGACTGTAAAGGTGTAGGCTGCTGCAAAGAGACGAGGATAAGCACAGAGCTTGTCACCGTGCTTACACAGGTGAGAATACATTTCGGCAAAGTGCTGATAACGTCGGGCTATCGCTGTCCGGTCTACAACAAGAAGATAGGCGGAGCCACGGCGTCTAAGCACGCTGTAGGCTGTGCGGCTGACATCAAGGTGTACGATAAGAACGGCAAGCTCGTAGACCCTTTACTCGTAGCCATGTACATCGACAGCTTGTATACCACAAAGTACGGTATCGAGTGCGGCAGCTACGACACAGGCACAGGCGGCTACGTACACGTAGACACGCGTAGTGGTAAGTGGAGAGCCTACAGACCTAACAGCAGCTCTCAGAAGTACACGTCGTACAGCTCTCTTAAGCCAACGGTGCGTACAGGCTCAGCCGGAGCGGCTGTGCTCGTACTGAGCCGTAAGCTTAAGAAGCTCGGTTACGGCGATCACACAGCATCCACTTATGACGATAGTATAAAGACCATGATAAAGAGCTTCCAGCGCAGGCACGGTCTTGCCGTGGACGGCATAGCGGGTCCTAAGACCTGGAACGCGCTCATAGCGGATTTGAGCAGATAAACGGAGAAACGAAATGAGCCACATAGAGACGAGACGGTATCTACGGCGGATATCAGATGTGGCTGCATTTAACGAACTATTGAACGCAGTTATCTTATCGGAACAGGAAAAACAGCTGATGCAGTTGCATTATATTGATAAACAGGATTTTCGCTATATAGGCGATAAGCTCGGACTCGCTGAGAGCAGCGTAAAGCGAAAGCATCGAGAGATACTGCAAACGATAGAAAGATATATAAATAAATGATAAAAAGCACCCATCTGAGGATATGAGTCCTTCGGTGGGTGCTTTTTATTAATAAACATCGCGCCCTATGCAAGGCAGACGCAACAAAACACAATAATATTATAAGGCGCCTGCTGACGCTCGTCAAGCACCCAATATCACTTCTGCAAGTCAGGTACCAATGCGGACATTTAGTCAAGCACTTTCCCAATACTTTTTCAATTCTTTGTCGATACATCAGACGCTCCCCAAAATCCTACACTATCAGTAGGAGGGATACATATGAACCAGATCAATCCATACGGAGCTTACGCCAGGACAGACATATACGGCAGACCACTGCCACCGCAGATGCCGGCTTACATGCAGTACCAGATGCAACCTTACGCGTCGATGCAGCAGGAGCCGGTTCAGCAGTCTGCGCCTCAGCCACAGATAGGCTGTGAGATAGTAGGTGATTATGAGACGGTAAAGGCCGCGCAGATAAGCCTTGACGGACAGCCTAAGTATTACCCACTGTCAGACGGCTCAGCTGTATATCGTAAGCAGCTGATGGCTGACGGCACGTCAAAGATATTCAAATACGCTCTCGTCACCGATGACGCTGCAAAGCAAGCCGTATCTACAGATACAGCTCTTGCAGACGCTATAAAGTCCGTAGACACAAAGATCGACACACTGTCTAAAAGAGTAGACGAGATCATGAGCATGTGGGGAGGTAACGATGGATCCTAATATGATATTGAAACAGCTGCTGCCTAAAGTAGGCGGTCAGCCGATGATAAACAATGCGGTAGACCTCATGAACAAGGGTAAGGATGACGAACTGCTCAAAGTGGCTCAAAACTTCTGCAAGACGCAGGGCATAGACTTCGACTCTGAGTTCAAAAAGTTCATGTCATCTCCGCTCTATTACTTAATTCGATTGATGCATCAATAAATAAATCAAAGCTATCTCAACAGAAAGGAAATCATTATGAACGAAAACGGGATCAGTTTAGCTGATATCGCCGCTGTCACTGACAGTAACGGCGCTTTAGGCGGCGGCAGTTCAGCGTTGATAATCTTATTCCTGATATTCGCTATGATGTGTGGAGGCTTCGGATTCGGCGCTAATCGCAACATGCCGCCTCAGACAGCACAGCCTGTTACAGAGGCAGGACTTTGCAGCGCCATGAACTTCAACGACCTCTCAAACGCTGTAGGTCGTCTGTCTGACATGTCTCAGACTCAGTTCATGCAGACTTCACAGGGCCTTGCTACAGTAGGCTACGAGAATCTGAGAAACTTCATGTCTACTCAGCAGCTCGTACAGAATGGCGATTACGCTCTCAGCAGTCAGCTTGCCGATTGCTGCTGCAAGACGCAGACAGCCATAAAGGACGTGGAATATCAGGGCGCTATGAACACTGCAGCTATCAACGCCAATGTGACAGCTCAGTCTCAGAAGATCATTGACGCTATCACAGGCAATCGCATGGCTGACATGCAGGCTCAGATAGACCAGCTCAGGCTCAGCTCAGCTCTGTGCGGAGTGGTGAGATACCCTATGTCATCTGCTTATTCAGCAGGCATAGGTCCATTCTTCAACGCTCAGTGCTGCGGAAACGGATACAACTTATAAACGCCTTACCGGCGAGGATACTTTAGGCGGGGGCGACAGCTCTCGCCATTTTATTAGGAGGTAATCATGAGCAGATCACTTGCTTACGCCGCTAACACACAGGAACAGGTCATAGGAGCCGGCGGCGTTATAAACTTTGGTAACGCTATCAGGCGTTACGGCTGTAACTGCAGTATATCAGGCGGTAACGCTACTGTAAAAGGCAACGGCTACTATACTCTCAGCGCCGATATCACTCTTCTTGCCACAGCGGCGGGTACGACAGTCATCACGCTGTACAAGAACGGAGTTGCCATCCCAGGCGCTACAGCGTCAGCTACTCTCGTAGCCGGCAATACCTATCAGCTGAATATACCGGCTGCCGTCACTCGAGAGACAGGCTGCGGCTGTGCTGACGCGTCCACTATAACCGCGGTCGTGTCAGGAACAGGCTTTACGGCGACAAACGTGGCCATGACAATAGTAAAGGAGTAGCGTATGAGCTGTTACAATGAGCTGATAGACAGGCTCAGGTCAAAGAACGTGCCTAAAGCCGAAACGGACTCTCTGATGGAGTGGGGTTTCTCGGCTCTTGAAAAAGCCGACCCTAAGACCTATGAAGAGATAATGCATAAGATGGAAGGTCTCGCATATTCCATATCACAGCAGGAAGCCGAGAGCATCGTAAAGGCCATGAAGCCGTCAGGCGAGAAGTGGCCTATAAGAGATATACATGACGTGATGCGCGCTCACGGCGTATCAGGAGATCCTACAGAATGGTATCTTGTGATGAACATGGCATGGAACGATTATAAGTCCACAGGCGATAAGTTCGGAGCCGGTAATGATACAGACTTCTACTTCTGTATCGCTAAAGACTTCATAACCGACGCGGATGCAAAGCCTTATAAAGTAGCTAAATACTTCACAAAGTAAATATTATGCCCTCAGCTGTATGTTCAGGCTGAGGGCGCTTTATTTGTGGTTTATAATACGTAATCGTTACGATCCTTTTTCTTCTTACCCTTATACTTATCAAACGGCGCTATCCATACGCGCTTACCGCTTTTATATGTACGCCAATGCCCACGAACATGAACTTCGGTATCAGGCTTTGTATAAGCTCGCTTTTCTGCATCTGAGCTGCTCTCTTTAGTCTGGATATCAGTCAGGACATATATCCTCTTCGTAGTCATTCTAACACTGTGGCTCTTCTTTTTCGATCTTCCCTGCGATCTGCGCTTGACCGGCTGTCTTACCATCTTAGGTACGATATCTTCTTTGTGATAGACCATAGCGGACATGACCGCTTTAAAGCACATCGGTATGCTGTTCTCACTGCCGTTGAGTATTACTTCAAACATCATCGCCAATGTGTGGTCGCACAGCTTATCGTCCACTGAGTAGGTATCTGTCTTAGGGTCATATATCAATGCGTATAATCGATCCTTGCAGTTTTTATCACGGTGCAGACACAAGCGTATCTCAGACTCGCTCATCTTTTTAAAATACAGGTACATGCTTAGTTCTGTGAACTCAATGACGCCTTCATCAAATGGCATCTTAAAATCGTACTTGTTGAGCTTTCTTTCAGCCCGCGCGTACCAGCTGATTATATGCTCTATTTTGTCCTTAGTACCTATGATTATCCTGTCTAAAGTATCTAACTTATTTAATGTGTCCATTTTTTGTCTCCTTGCTATCGGTCATTTCCCGTGTTATCATAAACGGGTTGCGTACCCTCTAACGCTACACAGCCATTTGGGTATGTAGCGTTAGAGGGTATAAAAGTATCTTTAAAAAATAAGACCTGTAACGTGAGTCTTTTCAACGGTTATGCCCTTTAAGAGCTTATGCCAGAACATGGCTCGATTCTCCTCGTTGAGCGCCGCATAGGCACTCTCGAAGTTGTCTATGTGCAGAGCTTCAAGTTCTTCTACCGATCTGTCAGCCGGCTTGACGCCTCTTTTGATCCTATCCAGCTTATCTGTGACCTCATCCATATGGCGCTTGTAATATTCAAAATCCATCTTACCATACAGGTACATATCGTTGAGCCTTTCGAGCTGCGCTTCAAGTTTCTCTCGCTCCTGCTCAGTCTTAAGAGCCTCTGTATCTATCGTCTTAGCTTTGAGAGTGAAGCTCTTTAACTCAGACATAGCGTGTTCAACACAGTATTTCTCTATGACCCACTGGTATAGCTCATGCCTGTAGCTACACTTCCCTGTACGGTTCCATGCCATTGAACAACGGTATTTACGGAATCCGTTCGGGTAGCCTTTTGTAGGCTTTTTGTATGTTGTTGCCAACCGGCGACCGCAGCATGGGCATATTATCAGACCGCTGAACAGTTTAGGCGGCGTGTGCTTGCTGTGAGCTTGACGCTCAGCGCGAGCTTTGAGTATGGCGTTCGCCTCGTCAAAAGTTTCCTGAGTGACGTAAGGCGGGTAGTAGTCAGGTCTTGCCCAGTGATACCCAGTATAGGCTCTCGTGCATATCCGGCGCCTTGTAGTGTAGGTCTCTGCGAATTTCTGATCCGGGTACTTAGCGTTGAGATAACGCGTAGTCTCAGCGATGTTGTGGCACTCTATGTACTTTTGGTACATGTCGGGTATGTAATCACCCGTAGACAGGTCTTTAGCGATCATCTTATGCTTAGGGCCTTGTATTATCATATATCCGTAAGGCTGATTGCCTGATATAGGCTCGCCGTTCTTGGCCATGCGCTCCAAAGTGAACCTGATGTGCTCGCCCTGGACTCCTGCGAAGTATTCGGAAAAGGTGAGGGCGAAGTTTATCATAGCCTTGTCCATAGCCGTCTCATTTTTAAAGTCCTCGGTTATGGCATTCCACATAACGCTGTGATCGTCGAGTATCCGCTGTACGCGCCAGTATTCTGACACACTGCGGAACCATCTGTTGATCTTGATGAATAAGACGATATCGATCTTATCCTGTTTCACATCCTCTAAGAGCCGCATCATCTCCGGTCGTTTCTCGACCCTGCGAGTGCCCGAGACTCCTGCGTCTTTATAGATATCCACTATGCGGTATCCGTGTTCATTGGCGTATTCCACCAACGCAGACTCCTGCGCTGGCAAGGACTCGCCCTCTTTAGCCTGCTCTTCTGTCGATACGCGGATATACAGCGCAGCCCGTAATATCCTTTTCATATTCAATTTTCCTCCCGTTGTTTTGTTGTTGTCGTTGTCGTTGTTATTATTATTTAGTTAAAGTGATCTCATTTGAATAGATATTGTCATAAGTCGTTGTAGGACACATATCTAATTTAAAAGATATACTGTCATAACTGCTTATATGATAGTCATCATGTATCTCGGAATCGAACATGACCGTATCAGTATACGCAGTTTTGCCCGGTGCAACAGAGGTTATCAGACCAAACGATACCTGTGTGTTTCCTATGGACGCATCATCAGTGGATATCATCCACTCCTCTGAATTATTATTCTCGATCTTAAATTTGAATTCATCGCCCGGAAGGCCTTTGCTCCGTTCCCATCCGAGATACGTTACTTTGATACCGTGGCTGTTATAAAGCACCGTGCCCGCTGGGGTAGACTTAGACGCAGGAGCTTTCGTTGGCTGCTCTCCAACGTATACGGTGTTGGTGCTCGCATCCCACGATACCTGCTGACCCAGTGCGGTAGCTACGCCTCTTACAGGCAGGTACGTGGTACCGTTATAGACGAACGGCTCAACAGTCTTTCCATTTGCGTCTTTCAGAGCAACGACCTTGTTGTTGACAGCCACCTTGATATCTTTATAAGTAGCTCTGATATTCTGTGAGCCTGTAGCGGCGAACGCACCTACGGTCATAGTTCCTACGAGCAATCCTGTGGTAAACCCGATAACATACTTTTTCATTTTTCTTTCTCCTTTCAGTTCTTGAAATTCAATTCTTGAAACATTATATCTCAGAAGCCTCAACGGCTTACTCTGACTTGATATTTTCTGCGTACTGCAATGTAGCGCTCAGCGGCGCAAACAGATTCATAGCCATATAGTCAGGTATCGTGTGACCGTTGACCCTTATATCACGGGTGTGCGACAAGAGGTACACAAGCTCGTTCAGCTTGTCAGTGATATCTGCCTTGTCGTGCTCCTCAGGCGTTACCCTCGCAGGCAATCTGCGCATGTCCTCCTCTGACACATGAAAATACCTGGAGAGCATTTTTATAGCTTCCGGTTTCGGCATACGCTTGCCATTAACCCACGTGGATATAGTTGCGCTGCTTAGATTAAGATCATTTATCAAGTCTCGCTGCTTAACGCCATCGCACTTCATGTAATAATTTAACGCCGTAGCAAAATCGGCGATCATTTGGCTCTTCAAAATATCGTCAGTTAAGTAGTCTTCGTAAGTTTCCATGTGTTTCCCCTTTCAGTAATTATTCGGTGTCCTTTTCCTTCGCGTATTCCAGTATCACTTTTATTGCGCTTACAGCATTCTGTACAATATATTGCGGCAGTTCTACTCTACCGACGGATATGGATTTTACCGCGTCAAGCACATGTATCAAGTTGTACAAATCATCTTCTACATCAACGTTACCGACCTCAGCAAAATCTACCCACGCCGGTAATCTGCGCATATCTTCTTCTGATACATGGAAATACCGGGCGAGCATTTTCATTGCCGCTGGTCTTGGCATGCGCTTACCCGTCGCCCATGCGGATATAGTTGCGCTGCTTAAGTTTAAATCGTCTATTAAGTCCTGCTGCTTAATGCCATCTCGTCGCATGTAATAATTTAATGCTGTAGCGAAATCGTCAATTATTTGGCTCTTCAAAGCAGCGTCAGTTAAGTAGTCTTCGTATTTTGCCATAATTTTTTCGTTGTCTCCTTTCAGCGAGCTTATAATGTAAGAATAACACACAATGTGCGATTTGTCTACGCAAATGTGTTGAAAATTAAAAAATGCGCTTGACTTACACTCCTCACTAATGTAGGATATCTATTGTCGAAAGACGAAAGGAAAATTGAAAAGGAGGTGAGATAAGTGCCTATGAAATTATCTATGTCCGCTGCGAGAGTGAACACCGGACTAAATCAGGATGACGTAGCCAAAAAGCTTGGAATTACAAGGGAAACGCTCAGTGCATGGGAAAGCGGTAAACGGGTGCCACGAGTAGATCAGGCGTATGAATTGGCAACGATCTACGGACTACCTATCGACGCTATCAAATTTTTTTAACATTATGTCCTACATTAACGGTGAATAAATGTTAGCGAGCTGGTTCTGCATATTTATAGAATTGAATCCTATTTTGTCGTAAAAGTAAGAACCAAGGTGAACGAATGTTAGCATGATGTACCAAAAACGGTACACAATTAAAAGGGAGGTATGGCGATGGAGTCTAAAAAGATAGCGGTTGCATTAGCCGCGGCATTATCAAAGCAGTTTAACTGCATAGTCGAAATAACAACAGAAGGAGAATAAGAACATGGCAAACATCACAACAAACAACACACAGGTAATCAACAATCCGGAGTTCGGAAGAGTAAGAGTCATTGAAAAGGACGGCGAACCGTGGTTCATAGGCAAAGATGTAGCTGAAATTTTAGGTTACAAAAATTCGCGCAAAGCGATTAAAGACCATTGTAAACACAGCGAAATGTGGCTGGGCAATGATTCGTTAGGTCGTCTTCAGCAGTTCAAGATTATTCCGAAGTCTGACTTATACAGACTCGCTGCAAAATCAAAGCTGCCGGGAGCAGATCGTTTCGAATCATGGGTGTTCGATGAGGTGCTGCCTGAAATGCATCAGTCAGTTTGGAATGAACCAACACCGAGCAAATCATCAGGGATTCAGATATTTGAAAACCCTGAGTTCGGAAAAGTAAGAGTTGTTGAAAAGGACGGCGAACCGTGGTTTGTCGGTAAAGATGTAGCTGAGATTCTGGGGTATTCAAAAGCGAGGAACGCAATCGCAGCACATGTTGATAACTCAGACAAAGCACTCGCCCCGATTCAGGGCGGGTGTTCTACAGGAACGCAGGATACTACGATAATCAACGAGTCCGGCTTATATAGCTTAGTTCTTTCAAGCAAGCTCCCGTCTGCTCAGAAGTTCAAGCACTGGGTAACGTCAGAAGTCATCCCGAGCATCAGGAAGCATGGCGGTTACATCGCGGGTCAGAACGAGATGTCAGACATGGAGCTGCTGTCAAGAGCGTTGCTCTTGGTAAAGAATCAGCTCGATGACAGAAACAGACAGATAGAGGAGATGCAGCCTAAAGTGATCTTTGCTGATGCCGTGGAGACGAGCAGCACGAGCGTACTGATAGGAGACTTTGCAAAGCTCTTGAAGCAGAACGGTATAGACATAGGTCAGACAAGACTGTTCGAGTGGATGAGAAACAACGGCTACCTTATGAGAGTAAAGGGTGAGCGTCGCAACATGCCGACTCAGCGCAGTATGGAGATGAAGTTGTTCGAGATAAAGGAATCAGTCATAGAACACAAGGACGGGCATCTCACCATCATAAGAACGCCTAAAGTCACAGGCAAAGGACAGATATATTTTGCAAACAAGTTTTTACAGGATAGATTTTTACAGGAGTAGAAACATGACAAGCATCAAGTGGCTGCTAACCATCGCCCTATCAATAATGATAATCGCGCTTGGGGCGATGTGCAGATATAAGTCCGGCGGCATATCAGCCAATGGCGGCGAGCTGTTTTTATCGCTCGCTTTAGTTATAGCTTTCGGAGTACATGAAAGGAGAAACGAAAATGGAACTCACGATAAGAATTAACGATGAAGATTATGAACGCCTTACGGCGGACCAGAAGAATGGTATCTCAGCCGTGCTCGGGTTGAGCGGCAGTACAGGATGTGCTTGTCACAGCGTAACTGAGGATCAGGCTAAGCCGGTGGCTGAGAAGTCCAAGCGCACTACGCGCAAGACTAAAAAAGAGGCATCCGACAACAACACAACGGATGCCCCTAACAACATAAACAACGGGAGAACGGGAATGTCTCCCGAAACAAATGATAACACAAATGACCCGGTATCGTCAAATAGGAGTGGCAGCGTAAAAGAGCCTGTAGCGTCGGCAGACGAAGCAAAGTCTGTTGAGCCTGTAGTTGAGTCAGCGATACAGGAAGCTGAGCCTGCCGTGGCTGTAGAACCCAAGAAAGCTACAGAGCCTGTAGCGGAAGTGCCGTCGATAACGGTCATTCAGCAGGCGGGAGCTAAGTACATCACGGCAAATCCGACCGAGGTCGGAGAATTTCAGAAGTTATTTGCAGAGTTTGGAATTCAGAAGATATCAGATCTCGCGTCTATCTCAGACAGGATACCTCAGTTCGTCGAGGCTCTTAGAGCCAAGGGAGTCGAGATATAATGCCGCCGTCAAAGCATGCTGTCCTCGGCGCGTCCAGCGCTGAGAGGTGGCTCAACTGTACAGCCAGCGTAAAAGCATCTCTTGATATCCCCAACAAGACCAGCTCTTACGCCGAGGAAGGAACAGTAGCTCACGAATTATGTGAGCTGTACGCCCGTCTCGCTCTGGGAATGCCAACAGAGCTGAGAGAGCGTGAGATCAAGAAGTCGGAGTACTACAACGCCGAGATGATGGAATGCGCCAATGCGTACAAGGACTACATACTTGAACGCATGGGTCATTACTTAGATCCGTTCGTTGACTTCGAGGTGAGAGTGGACTACTCACACGTAGCGCCGGAAGGCTTTGGCACATCAGATGCAGTCATAATCGGAACAGACCGCGAGACGAACGAGCTGTGCGTGGAGATAGTGGATTACAAGCATGGCAAAGGCGTTCCGAAGTATGCGCCGGGTAATCCGCAAATGCGCCTTTATGCTTTAGGCGCGGCAGCCAAATACTCGCTCATTTATGGAGACTTTGAAAAAGTCCGCATGACAATATTTCAGCCGAGGCTCGACTCCGTGAGCTTCGATGAGATGTTGATGGACGAACTTGATAAATGGGCTGACTGCATAGTGAGACCTGCTGCCAATGCCGCATTTACAGGTGAAGGCGCTACATTCAAGCAGGGCAGCTGGTGCAGGTTCTGCCCTATAAAGGCGACCTGCCGTGAGAGAGCCGGATATTACACATCGATCGAGGACGACTTTAAGGACGTTACGACTCAGGAGTACCGTTCCCCCGATACCCTGAGTGATGATGAGATAGGTCATATACTCGAAAGACTGGGATCCATCAAGAATTACATTACCGATGTCGAAGAATACGTATTCGCAAAGATACTGGGCGGCGAGCCTGTAGCAGGCTGGAAGATAGTCGAGGGCCGCAGCATAAGAGTATTCAACGACATGGACGGCGCATTCGAGGCCGTTAAGAAAGAGGGCTTTGACGAGGCCCTGCTATATGAGCGCAAGCCGCTGTCTCTCTCAGCGCTTGAAAAGCTCGTAGGTAAGAAACGTTTTAACGAGATCTGCAGTAGCTACATCGACAAGCCGGCGGGCAAGCCTACTCTCGCCCCGGAGAGTGACAAGCGCCCGGCTATGGATCAAGCAGCAGATGATTTTAAAGACATAGAAGCATAAGGAGGTACTATATGCATAACAATAAACCAAACGCTATACTCACTGCGGAATGCAGACTCAGCTATCCTAACCTGTTCAAGAAGGTAGCGCCTTATGGCAGACCTGATGCCCCTGAGGACGAGTGGACATACGGCTGTGAGCTGTTACTCCCTAAGACAGCTACAGCATGCTTTGACGATATCAAGAAGTCATGTGACTTTGTGATAGCGGAGGCCGTTGCTGGAGACTGGAAGGGCGCGAAGCCTAACCCTGTACCTGTAAAGCTCTATGACGGTGATGCCCCTAAAAATGACGGCACTCCGAGAGGTGACGAGTGCAAGGGTCACTGGATCATAAGACTTAAGGGCAAGAGAAAGCCTCAGGTCAGAAGCGTTTACGCTATCAAGGGTCCTGACCTTACTGAGGTCGAAGTGTACGCAGGTTGCTATGTAAGAGCAACGTTCAATATATTCGCTTATAACACGGCGGGCAATAAGGGTCTCACTTTCATCCTCGGCAACGTGCTTAAGACGAGAGACGGAGAGCCTTTAGGCGGAGCTGCTACAGCTGAGTCAGACTTCGCGGGTCTTGAAGAGGAGCCTAACGTAGAGGCTATGGACAATCCGTTCGGTATGTAATCATGCGTCACTTATCAGTAGACGTAGAGACCTACAGCAGCGTGAACTTAGCCGATTGCGGCGCTTATAAGTATGCGGAGAGCGAGGACTTTGAAGTCCTCCTCTTCGGTTACTCCGTTGATTTTGGGGAGCCTGAGGTCATAGATCTGGCTTGCGGAGAAAACATACCTATGGAGATAGTCATGATGCTGTTCGACCCTACGGTAAGAAAACACGCTTTCAACGCGGCGTTCGAGTGGATCACGCTGTCGAGGTATTTCAAGCTGACGAGAAAAGAACAGCTCGCCTGGGCGAGACAGTGGCATTGCACGATGATACATGCCTACTATCTCGGCTACGCAGGCAACCTCGATATGGTGGGTAAAGCGGTGGGCCTGCCTGAGGACAAGCAGAAGCTCGCTACAGGCAAGGCTTTGATACGCTACTTCTCATGCCCTGTGAAAGCGACGAAAACGAACGGCGGCAGGACGAGGAACCTGCCTCATCACGATCCTGAAAAATGGAAGCTCTATAAAGAATACAACCGTATGGACGTTGTGGCTGAAACAAATATTTATATGAAGCTCAGGGGCATACCCGTGCCTGACTTCGTATGGGATCAGTGGTTTACTGATCTTAAGATAAACAGCCGCGGCGTTTATGTAGACACAGACCTTGTTTACGGCGCTCTTGCCATAGACGAGGACGTGAGAAAAGATCAGATGGCTGAGTTCAAACAGCTCACCGGTCTTGCGAATCCGGCGAGCAATACGCAGCTGCTGAGCTGGGTAACACAGCACGGCGTAGACATGCCGAACATGCAGAAAGCTACAGTCGCTGACACGCTCAAAAAAGACGATCTTCCTGAAGAGGTGAGAGAGGCGTTAGAGCTTAAAAAAGAGGTCAGTAAGACCTCTATCAAGAAGTACAACAAGATTCTAGATTACTTATGCAAGGACGACCGCATAAGAGGACTGTTGCAATTCTATGGCGCGAGCACCACGGGCCGGTATGCTGGGCGTGGAGTGCAATTGCAAAATCTCCCTCGTACCTATTTAAAAGATATAGATACAGCAAGAGCCTTAGTAAAACAACACAATTCAACTGGAATGGAGATGCTATACGACAGTGTGTCTGATACACTGTCGCAGCTCATACGTACTGCGTTTATACCTTCTCCAGGCAACGTGTTGCTCGATGCGGATTTCTCGGCTATAGAGGCGAGAGTCATAGGCTGGCTCGCCGGTGAAGAGTGGGTGCTCGAAGAGTTCAGAGGAGCCGGGAAGATATATGAGGCTACGGCGTCACAGATGTTCGGCGTACCTAAAGAACAGATAAAGAAAGGTACTGAGCTGTACAAGCTCAGGCAGCAGGGTAAAGTCGCACAACTTGCCTGTTCATATGGCGGCGGTGTCGCAGCCCTGACAGCGATGGATTTTAACCATGAGATACCTGACGACATGAAACCCGGTCTTGTGAAGCAGTGGCGAGCGGCGAACCCACATATAGTGGCGTTTTGGTCAAAGCTCGAAAGAGCGTGCATAGACACTATAAAGTCAGGTACGAGCCATACGATCAACGGACGCATACGCTCACATCTTGTGTCGAGCGGAGGCATAACATACCTGCAGCTCGAATTGCCGAATAAAAGGTCTATCTACTACTGCGAGCCACACATGACGGTGAACCGATTCGGCAACGAGTCGATAGGCTTTTACGGCAAGAATCAGGTCACGGGTAAATGGGAAAAGCAGGAGACATATTCTGGAAAAATTGCGGAGAACTGTACCCAGAGCGTGGCAAGAGATCTGCTCGCTGAGTCGATAGAACGTCTCGAAGCCAACGGCTTTGAGATACTGTTCCACATCCATGACGAAGTAGTCATAGACTACGGCGGAGGCGATGCGGACGAAGCTCTCGAAAAAGTATACGCACTGATGAGCGAAGTACCTAAATGGGCTAAGGGTCTGCCGATGGCAGCTGACGGCTGGGTCGGCGCTTACTTTAAGAAAGATTAAAAGGAGATAAATATAAATGAAAGTACCATTATTACCTACAGAATTCGTACTGAACGGAGATAACTACAGCTGGTGGCTGACCAAGATAAAGCCGAGAAAGGACAACCCTTTTGAAATGATAGAAAGTGACAGCCTCGGATACTATCCTCATCTCAGCGATGCGCTAAGGTGTCTGCCTAAAAAGACGCTCGCAAGAGACGACATAAAGGACTTGAAACAGCTCATCGCCGCTGTTGAGAGCATGGAGAAAACGGTGGTGTCCGTAGGCGAACAGATAATAGAAAGGTATGGTGAGCTGAATGAAAAGTAGCATAGATTATATAAATGAGCAGTTATCGAACGACCTGCATGAAGTGATGGAGACCGCGTGCGCTGCAGATATACCGGGCGAAGAACTTAGCGAACTCGCTGCTTTTGACGTAGCTGTCGAGGAATTTTTAGAGCACATGGACAGTTTGTTGCTCAGCAAGAACGAGGCTTACTCTACTGACGAGGACAGGTTCTACAACTTCACGGTCGGAGCAAGCGTAATCGGCTGCCATAAGGAAAAAGCGGCATGGGCTTATGCGGCAAAGCACATAGCAAGCATAAGCAAGATGGTGAAAGATCCGGACAAGCACTCACTTGAAGAGTGGCTTGAAAAGTGTGGAGACCTTGCGAACTACGCTTGCCTGATATACGCGATGAGATACAGCAAGGTAAAAAATGAACAGAGAAGATAACTACTATTATAACGGCAGCGGCTACGCAGATCCTACTGCGGCTGCTGCCATAGGTAAGATAACAAAGGAGATACATATGATAGACCCTAAGCCATTTGAGATATGGCAATTCGCGGATGGCTCTACTGCGTTAGTAACAGCCGTGAGTGATTACAACATGCAATACGTAAAAATATTTAACACACCGAGCAGCAGACCAGACGAGATCGAAATAAGCGGTAGATATTTCAATCCTCATTACCTGGCATACAGTTTTACCGATAACTGCACGAACTTCTTGCGCGTACTTAAAGACGATGAGGTGCGTAAGGTCAAAAGCGCTATAGCTTCAGTATTCGGCATCACTATGGGCGATGGCGAGGCAGATGAGGTGTATGAACTCAAACAGGAACTTAATGACCACGACGCCGAATTGTCTGAGCTGCGCAAAATGTTAGACGAGGCGAACAATAGGATCGCTCAGCTCAGACAGGGCTCACCTGACGTATCAAAACTTGAAAAGAAGATATCATCTCAGCAGATCATGATCGACCTGCTGATAGAAAAACTTACGGAGGCTCGCTGTGGGAAAGAGTAGTACAGCTAAGAAGAAACGCAAAGGGCTTACGGCTCAGGAGAAGATCGTAAGGAAAGAAGTCAACAGGCTCGACGCCAAGAGAAACGCCATGTGGCACGACCATATGGACAGCGCACTTGAAGCGCTGACTCCGGTGTTTGAGGAATCAACATTCGTACAGATGCTGTACTTCACGCTCATCGCTGCGAACAGCAGATTCGGTTTCGGCAAGAAGCGTCTGACCGTGCTTGCAGACGCTGTACTTGAACAGTACGACGCTCTCAACAAAGACTACGTATCTCTGACTGATATGGTAGAGGAAATATACAGGATAACAGGCGAACGATACGTACTGACGGAAGCGGATATTTATGACAGATGGAAGAAAGGTTGCTCATCATTCGGCGTGTTGCTCGAATCGGTGAAGCCTTTCAGCAAGGAGAGATATTAATGAAATTGCTATCATTATTCAGCGGTATCGGCGCTCCCGAGGCTGCACTGAAACGCATGGGCATAGACTATGAACTCGTGGGGTTCAGCGAGATAGACAAGTACGCCACAAGAAGCTACTGCGCCATACACGGCATAGACGAGAGCCTAAATCTCGGAGACATAACAAAGATCGATGAGACTAAGCTGCCGAAAGACATAGATCTCGTGACTTATGGCTTTCCGTGCCAGGATATATCGAACGCAGGAAAACAGAAAGGTTTATTTAATGAGGACGGCAGTAAGACGAGATCAGGTCTGTTCTTTGATGGCTTGCGTATCATACAGGCATCACAGCCTAAAATAGCGATCGCAGAAAACGTAAAAGCGCTTACAGGCAAGAAATTTAAAAACGAATTTGAACTCGTGCTGAGATCACTTGAAGAAGCAGGCTATTCAAACTACTGGAAAGTGCTCAATGCTGTAGATTTCGGTATCCCACAGAATAGAGAGAGAGTATTCATAGTCAGCATCAGGAAAGATCTGGACGACGGGTCCTTTATCTTCCCGGAAGGCTTCGACCTCAAACTGAAATTAAAAGATATGCTCGAAGAAAGAGTGCCGGCGAAATTTTATCTGTCTGACGTGATGATAGAGGGTTTTGAAAGGCACAAAGATCGAATGGCAGAGAGAGGCAACGGATTCGGTTGGGAACCGACAGACGGACAGGGCAACGCAACATGCGTGCAGACGAACCCATCCCGACCGTCTCAGAACTTTATAAAGGAGAATGAATGAGCAAGCTGATATGCGTAGGTATGCTCGAATCCGCGGTGTACTCAAAGATGCACCGGATAAGCCGAGCGGTCTACGATGAAAACGGAACATCCCCTACCATACATACGAGCGGGGGGGGGCAACACGGAGATAAAGGTATTGATACATGAGAACGAACAGACCGATGGAACTGATAACGATATTGCCCGATAAGACGGTCAGGGTACGACAAGCCACTAAGACAGGCTACGCCATAGCGAACATCGGTGACAGCGTGAACGTGGGTCTACCGTCAAGTAAGACACGCAGAGGACGAGTAGGCAAAGGGATAGCTAACACACTCACTTGCACGGATGAGATGGCGGTGGTCGTAGATGAATGAACTTTTCATATTCGCTATGCGCGGACAAGATCCGGGCGATCCATCGAACTGCCATGCGGGGATACATACAGAACAAAGATCTGAACCAAACATGAAAGGAGTGACGAATACATTGACTACAGTACAGAAAGACAATTACTTATACGATGCGGACGGTAAGCCTTGCAGGGTCAGAAAACTGACTCCGCTCGAATACTACAGGCTCATGGGTTTCTCAGACTTACAGTTCGTGCAGTCAGCGCTGCTGTGTGATAGGACGGAAGCGATGAACGTGATCACAAGCGCCCAGATGCTCGATATGCCTCTGACTCAGATAGTCATGGACAGGCAGGCAGCAAGCAAGAAAAATATTACATCTAATACGCAGCTTTACAAGCAGGCAGGCAACAGCATCGTCGTGGACGTGATGGAACATCTGTTGCTCAATGTCAGAGCTGCTGTACCGGGAGCGTTCGTATAAAGGAGAGATACTAATGAGGATATTTAAGATAAGTGGATATGCGATAGATGAGTCAGCACTAAAAGGATGCTGCTTAGTGCTTAGACAGATGCACATAGAAGTAGCTGAGGTTCCGAGTAAAACGGTTGCAGACTTTCCGCCGGGCGTTGACCTCGCAGAACTTGAAAAATGCTTTGACCATAGAACGGAACGTGTAACAGAGTATGATAGACCGTTACCGCAGGAAGGTGAAGTGTGGAGGCATTTTAAGGGCAACGAAGTTAAGATCGTCGGCATAGCTCAGCATACAGAGTGGAATACGCTTGATGTGGTTTACACATATGCGGGCAAGCTTTTTAGCAGACCGCTCGACATGTTTATGTCAGAAGTTGATCGTGAAAAGTATCTTGCCGCAAAGCAGAAGTACAGGTTTGAAAGGGTGAAATAAATGGCAGAATTAACGAACGAATATATAGATTCTCTGATGGAGAAGGCTGAAAAACGCATAAGTATAATACCTGATTGCATGGTAATGACGATTACAGCTAAATTCCCATGCGGTTGGGTAATATCTTCAACCGTGAATGCTAACAGCATACAGAAATTTACTGAAGAAGAAATTCGCCTGCAGTGCCTAAGTGATATCAAATCAGAAGTTTGGAAACTGGAAACATATCGAAAGACGGTAGACAAATACAAGGAAGCAGTGAGGAAGGAGATAAACGAAGATGAAGTATAAAGTGGGCGACAGAGTACGGATAGTATCCGAGACAACAGAAGAAATGAACTGGGCCAGCGAAATGGACGTGTGCCTGGGCAGGGTCATGACTATAAAAAGCATAATTAGCGGTCTAATTTTTGGTGGGTGCTACATAATGGCGGAGGACAAAGGTAAATGGTTTTGGGACGATGGTATGATAGCTGGTCTTGCATCAGAAACACCGTTTGATTTTAAAGCCTGGGAAAATAAAAAGTTCTGCATGCATTGCAGAACCGAGGAAGAAGCTGAAGATTTCTGCGATGTGATGAACAAGGCAGGTCTGAGATGGAGTAGCGGCAATTCATACTTGTCATGGAGCTGCTTTGAACCCTATAAAGAACAAACGTGCTATTGCTTTAACGAAGGCACATACGATAGTACCATGTATGCTATGCTCAAAGGCTACACGATCCTCGAGTGGTCGGATTATCGCAGCACAGAGCCACTAAAGGAAGAACAGGAGAAAACAATGGAAACAAAGATAGACGATAAGCCGTTGAGCTTTCAGGAGGCTATGAAAATAAAGAAAAGAATTTGCGAAACCACGGGTTACAAATGCGAAAACTGCTGTATAACATCAGACGTAGACTCCTGCAATGATTTCTTTGCGAATTATGCTGATGAAATTGAACCCATCTTAAAAGAGTGGGCGGCAGAGCACCCAGTAAAAACGAACAGGGGCAAGTTAATAGAGGTTTTCGGAGAAATACAAAAATATGACGATAAATGCAAAAATCACTGCTCAACTATACCGTGTAAAAGCTGCAATTGGTGGAAGCAGGAGTACGTTGAGCCGTACAAAGAAAAGGAGTAAGCAATGGCTGAATATCATGTAGGCTGCGGAGCTTTCGGTATTTATGCGGGAACACTCAAGCCAAACGGAATAGAGTGGAGAAACAAGTCAGATGTGACAGACGAGGCTATAAGCGCCACGGCTCAGTACCTACTACAGCACGACGAATCCATGACGTTTACTTACAAAGACAAGCGGTACAAAATCGCGGTTACGGAGGTAGAAGAATGATAGAAAAAACATTATACACGTGTCAAATCTGCAACACTGACTACAGCAATAAGGCTGATGCGTTAGACTGTGAGAAAAATCACAAAGATATAGATAGTGCTGTGATCGTCGGAGTTTATATGCCTAAATCCTGGATAGGTAATGGAATACCGACAAAATTAAGAGTCAAGTTTAAAGGCTCTGATGAATGGGTGGTATACAAAAGATGACCAAACCATGGATAGAAAAAAGTGGATGTGGAGGTAAAGAAGTGAAAGAAGATACACTGCTGCTCAAAGGTGACTGCTTAGAGCTTATGAAAGACATACCCGACAAGAGCATAGACCTGATACTCGCTGACTTACCGTATGGTACTACGAGATGTAGTTGGGATATAGTGATTCCATTCGAACCGTTATGGGCGCAGTATAAGCGGATAATAAAGGACAGAGCGGCTATAGTGTTATTCTCGTCTCAGCCGTTTACCACAGACCTTATCAACAGCAACAGGAAGATGTTCCGCTACGAACTCATATGGGAAAAGCAGTACGGCTCAGACTTCCTCAACGCAAACAGAAAACCGCTCAGGTCGCACGAGAACCTATGCCTCTTTTACAAGAAATTACCTGTTTACAATCCGCAGAAAACGGACGGCACACCTTACATAGCGAAGAATGATGCGAAAACCTCTACCGTGTACGATAAATTCGAAAGCGGTATACCCACTGACTGTTTAGACGGTAAACGCTATCCTCGAACGGTCATGAAGTTCAACACAGCGAACAACGGCAACAGGGTGCACCCCTCACAGAAACCCGTAGAGCTTCTTGCGTACCTTATAAAAACGTACACGAACGAGGGAGATCTTGTGCTTGATAACTGCATGGGTTCAGGGAGCACTGGCGTAGCTTGTGTGAACACCGGCAGGCGGTTCATAGGCATGGAGCTTGATGAAGGTTATTTCAAAACTGCTACGCGTAGGATAGGAGAAGCGAGGGGTAGATGAATGAAAAGCAGAGAACAGATAAACAGAATCAAGAAATACGGCTTCATGGTAGAAAACGAATCTGCGTACGGTGGCGAAGGCAGGTTCCGCTGCGCCCCGTTTGACGGGGCAACGGTCGTGTGGACATACCACGACAAGCACGTATCTATATGCACACGCAATCATACTCCGTCATGGGAAGATATGTGCAAGATAAAGGACATGTTTTATGAAGATGAGGATGAAGTGTGGCAGTGCCACCCGAAGAAGTCTGAATATGTAAACCTCATGGAAAATTGCTTGCACTTATGGGAAGGAAGGTTGGTGACAGAATGAATATAGAAAAAGAGAAACGCGCTATAGAGTATATCAAAACATTTCAACCGCCGAACGATCCGTATTATTTATGCTATTCAGGCGGCAAAGACAGCGATACTATACGCATACTTGCCAACTTGGCTGGTGTGGACTATGACTGCGTACACAATCTTACGACCGTAGACGCGCCCGAAACCGTAAACTATGTAAAGTCGGTCATGGAGACTTACGGCGAGCGCAAGAGTTACAGGAATGAAGAAGGTCAGATGGTCTATCAGTACGGAGATCACGGATTTATCGTGCTGCCGAAAGAAAGCATGTGGCAGCTCATAGAAAGAAAGCGTATGCCGCCTACGAGGATGGTACGCTATTGCTGTAGCGAGCTTAAAGAACGTGGCGGAAAGGGGCGTTTACGCATCACTGGTGTAAGATGGGCTGAAAGTCCTAAGCGCAAAGAAATGCGAGGTTTAGTTAACATAAGCAGCAAGCCCAAAACTACGCGAAAGCTTGCGGATGAGTACGGTATAGACTATAGAACCAATAGTAGAGGGGGAATTGTTCTAAACGATGACAATTCAGATTCCCGACGATTCGTAGAACAGTGCTACAGAACGAGAACTGCTATGCTTAATCCTATCGTTGACTGGACAGACGATGATGTGTGGGAATTTTTAGAGCATTACGGTTGCAAGTCCAATCCTTTATATGCGCAGGGCTATAAACGCATAGGTTGTATAGGCTGCCCGATGGGTGGCTCAAAGGGTCAGAAAAAGGGATTTGCAGCTTATCCTAAAATCGAGCGGAACTACATAAAAGCCTTTGACCGCATGGTGGCGGCTCGGATAAGAGACGGACTTCCGACGGAATGGAAAGACGGTGAGGATGTTATGGCTTGGTGGATAGGTGACAAGAAGAAAGAACGCTACCGAGACTATACTGAGGGCGAGTAAAGGAGAAAATAATGTTAGTAGATAACAAACCAATGACAGATAAAGAAGAATACATTCACCCAGTAGACATTCACGCAGCAGCCGTCACGGAGATAGTAAAAATCCTCGTGGATACTGCGGACAAATTAAAACTTGATCGTGACAGCTATATAAAGGCAACTTTAGAACGGATGCAGTCTATGGCGGAAATATCAACGTTCTGGAATAATGAGGCGAAATAATGACCAATAGGGAATACGTAATAAACCTGCTGCTCGATGGCTTAGAGTGGCAGGATAAGGAACTTGAAAGAGTAGATATCGATGATGATGGCGCAAGCTATGAGTCTATGGTGTATTACAACATAGACTGCCCGTATACATGCAAAGATATAAGAGCGTTATGTGGCGATGATTTTAGCAAAGCAAACTATGATGCATGTTTTAGATGCAAGGAACGGTGGTTAAACAGCGAGGTGGACGAGTGACAAACACAGACATAACAGAACTGCTTGAATCATATGTAGACCTGCTCGAAAAGGGCGGCATACCGAGAGAATCAACGGAAAGTAAGATTATGCTTGAAGCAGCGAAAGAAATAAAGAAGCTGAGGGAACAGCTTGACTTTCAGCGAAAACTTGCTGACGAAAACAACAAGTCAAGGCTAAGGTATCAGGATGTTGTTATCAAAGGCATGGAATTGTATGAGGAGACTTGCAAGAACGTCAGAGAACAGAATGGTGATGATTCAGTATGCGGAATGTGTATTGATGATTGTAATCATGGACTTGATGGTTACGCCAACGAGTGCAAGGGATTTTATCAGGACGATTGCTTTAGGTTGAACGTGAATAAGTATAACGACATAGTTTTTAGAAAGGACGAAGAGTAATGAATTTTAAGGCAAAACAGACACACAGCGGACAGTATAGAAGATATGGCGATTTTTTCAGGGTATGGGAGATTGAAACAGATTGCGAGGATGAAGCACAGGTATTAGATTTCTGTTTCAACGAATTGTGCAAGAAAAGAGTTCCATCAAAGGCGGAATGGTCAGCTGAAATCCGTGTGGGAAGTGGTAATCATGCTTACGACCCTTACTATTACTTTGCAGGATACTACACACTTACAAAAATTGAAAATGGCTATGAATTTAAAGTTTGTGAGCCATTTGCAGATTAGAGAAAGGTGAGGAAATGATAGAACGCTTAAGCATAGATGAAATAATCGATCATTGCGAGAGAAAAGTAATAGCCCTAGAGGATATATTTGGCAAAGAAAAAATCGCTCAAATGCCGATACAGGATACTGTGATAGCTAAAGAATATTGGGAACATAAACAGGTAGCTGCCTATCTTAGGGAACTGAAAGCTATCAGGGAGTATGTAGATACTTACAAAGAGGTGATGAAATGATTTCTTTAGATGAAGCAATAGAGATAGAAGAGGGGTTAGCCCGTAAACTCTACGAGAAATGGGATGAGTGCGATGACCCGTCAAGCGACCTGTTATACCAATGGCAAGCACATGAAGACATTGCAAGTTGGCTGAATAAACTGAAAGCTATCAGGGCGTATGTAGACGAGCTGAGAACGTTTGACTAGCATAATGAATACATAGACAAGATAAAGGATATCGTGAAATGAAAAACTATGAACTGATACACCTGCTACAGCAGCTGCCGTACAACTATGATGTAGTAGTGCAGTACAGAGACGATGGCGGCTACTATTACGGCACTGATAGTAACATAGTGCCAACTGCGGACGATGAGAAGAAGGTTATAGTTTTATAAAAGGAGCAGCTATGAAGTGGAGTAAAAAGAAAGCTCATACACCTAAAAAAGAGAATTATTACAGGACAGCGAAGAAAAAGCACTGTCAGGCGATATGCAATGACTTTTACATAGGCGATGACGAATACTTTTACTATACGATAAATGGGCAGGACTACGAGTACAACTCATTTACGCATGGTGACGTTTACAAGTTGGAAGACGAATGTATGGCAGCTGCGGAGAAACATATTGACGACTTATGTCGCGAACCAACCATGACTATATCGCAGTTTATTAAATTTGTAGAATCTTGTGCCGGAAACTCTGAATTTATAGAACTGCTGGTTAGAGGAGGACTAATTGATGAAAATACTCACAAAACAGAAACAGCGTGAAATAGAAAAGTGCATAGTTGCAAATTTAATTATAGCTAACGACATGGGTAAAAACGGCTTCTCCGTAGATAGTATAGATTACTATGCTAACAATGCGTGGAACGCTTTAAATCTCATTGGTGGAGCAAAAGCGACGGACCGAGCAGTGAACACAATCATCCGTTACTTTTCATAATTGGAGGCATAGAATGATAAAAATAGAACACATAGTTACTGCTAGTCCGGAGCAGATGGAGTTCATAATCGAGGGGATGCGTAACCCTATGAACTCGTGGGATAAGAGCGACAGCTATGCCGGTCATGAGAATATGGGCTCAGGGAACGAATATTTCCATCTGGGTGAAAACGACCACTCGCTCATGCAGCGCTTATCTAATGCAGGCACAGACGACAGAAAGTTCATGCGCATGATGCCGGTGTATGTGCGTATTACAGCGCCGTTATATTGGTATAAAGAATTTGATACGTATAAGGTCGGTACAGTTGCGAACAGTTGTTCTACAATGCATAAGATAGCGGCTAAAGAGTTTAAGATAGAGGATTTCAGTACTGATAAGCTGCAAACCGCATATAACGATGACCCGATGGACGCCCATTTTGAAGGGGTTACTCGTTATGGATCTGATGATGTGCTGAATATTATCGTCAGGGTTCTCAACTATTACCGCCATCGTTATATCCTGACAAAAGATAAAGTTTACTGGTGGCAGATGATACAGTTACTACCTTCATCTTACAATCAGACACGCAATGTAATGCTGAACTACGAGGTGTTGGCGAACATATATAAGAGCCGTAAGGATCACAAGCTCGACGAATGGAGAGAGTTCTGCAGATGGGTAACGACGCTTCCGTACTCTGAATTGATAACAGGTGACAGATAATGAGCGGCGGATATTTTGACTATCTGGACGGACAGCTTAAGACCGAGATATTCTCATACACAGACTCACCGAGCAACGCGTTTGAAGATCTTGAAATATCCGAACTCACGTGGGATCTGCTAAACCTCATACACGCTTACGACCTGTATGTGAGCGGAGACACAAAGCGAGACAGCTATCTCAAAGCTAAGGCTGCATTCAAGTCAAAGTGGCTCGACAGCAGTGCGGAAACCCGGATCAAAAACATAATAGACAAGGCGTTAGACGAACTAAGGCAGGAACTGTACGAAACATACAACGTAGAAGGAGATGATCGAAATGGAAATGGACAGCTATCAGAGGGAAGCGGCAAGGACGATAAATAAGGGCCTGTCACGCAGCGAAGTAGAGGCACACGCGCTCTACGGGCTTGCCGGGGAGTTAGGCGAGTTGCAGTCGCTGTACCAGAAAACTTACCAGGGGCATGAGTTCGATGAGGCTCATGCGAGAAAAGAATTAGGCGATCTTTTATGGTTCGTCGCTGAATACTGCACGGCGCGAGACTGGAACCTCAGAGAGGTAGCGCAGGAGAACATCGACAAGCTGAGAGCGAGATACCCTGACGGGTTCAATGCCGATCAGTCGTTGCACAGGAGAGACGGTGACATTTAAGGAGGCTGATTATGTACAAGGCGAAGATAGCGGATTTTGATAACGTGGCTATAGGCGATATGGTCAAGCGCAACGGCATAATATACAGAGTGGCGGATAAGACCGTAGACGGCCTCGGCGGGTATTTGGAGCTGAGAGTTTTAAGATACGGAAAGTTCGATATCCACAGAGACATAGAACTGTGGAACAAGCTCGATTTCAACAACAGACGGTTCAGAGTCTACGGATCGGGAAAGGAGGTAAGCTGATATGATACCTGATCTCGTATTCACGGGCGGTGTAAAGATAAAGCTCGTGGATGGTACATGTTTCGAAGCGGATAAAGTGGAGGTATACGACAGACACATCCTATGCATCTGGCGCGATCCTGTAAAGTATTTGTGCCTGAATCGGATACATGTAAAGTCTATAGTAGCGAAAGAACGGAGATAATGGACAGAAAATTAAGCATAGCAAGGAATCCTGACCCGTTCATCTATGGCAGATGGCAGAATGAGACGATAAGCTGGCGGAACTTCGCCGCCGGCTTAGCCGAGCCCTACGTAGGCTCAGAGCTGTTCGCAGATTACCTTAAGATGAACAAGAAAGAGAAACGAGACTGCAAAGGCTCAGGCGGCGGATACTTCGGGGGGTTCTTGTCGGACGGTATCCGCCGTAAGCACCATGTAACAAAACGAGACATACTCAACCTCGACTTCGACCATCTGCCATCAGGCGATGACAAGGTGATCCTGTCGATGTGCAACATGCTCGGCTGTGACTTCGTGATACACAGCTCGCAGTCGCACACGACAGCGGCGCCGAGGCTCAGAGTGATAATACCGCTGTCCCGGAGCATAACGAGCGAGGACGAGTACGCTGCAGTATCGCGTAAGATGGCATCAAAGATAGACCCGTCGATGTCCAAGCTCGACAAGACGACGCACGAATATGAACGGCTCATGCTGTTCCCTCGTCATTCAAAGGACGCGCCTTATATCTACATCTGGGCGGGGCAGAACAGACCCGACCTGCCGCTGTGCGACGTAGACGCCGTGCTTGCGGAGTACGCTGACTGGCACAACGCCGACGAGTGGCCCAAAGCGCCTGAGAACGACTTCCCGAGGCCTCAGCCGAGCGAGAGGAAGCTCAAAACGGACCCTGCTCAGAGAGCTGAGCCTATCGGCTCGTTCTGCGAGTATTTCACTGTAGAGGATGCCGTAGACGCGTTCCTGCCGGACGTGTACGAGCGAGTGGACGATGACGCGAGCGGTCACGCAAGGTACACATACCGAAGCGGCACGACCGCAGCGGGTGCTATAGTCTACGACGGCAAGTTCCTCTTCTCGCACCATGACACAGACCCGGCTGGCGGCAAGACGCTGAACGCGTTCGAGTTGTTGCAGCTGCATAAGTTCGGTGATCTCGATGAGAAAGCGAACGCCAACAAGGACATAGACCAGTGGAACGACAAAGAATCGTTCAAGGCTATGTGCGAGTGGCTACAGGCCGATGATGCGCCTGAGCTACAGGCTTACCGCATCGAGGTCGTGAAGAACCGTAACACTCGGTACAGCGACTTTATCAGCAGCATCGAGCCAACTTCCGCGGAAGAGGACTTCGGAGCTATAGCGGCGGCTGAGGGCGCGGAGGAAATAGCATGGGATGAGAACGCAAGGAACAAGGACGGGTCGATCAAGGCAACGATAGCCAACGCGCTGCGTATCCTGCTCGATGACCCAAGGCTCAAAGGAAGGATCAAGTTCGATGTGATCCGCAATCAGTTAGTGGTCAAGGGCGATATGCCATGGCAGTTCGGCGATATGCTTGAAGGGTCGCTTCACAGAGAGGACAAGTGCCTCGACGAAAACGGCTGGCGTACCTGGACGGAGGGCGACGAAGCAGGTCTCAGGAGCTACATCGAGGATGTCTACGGCATCGGCGGTGCCAAGAGAGCCGTCGTGATGGACGCACTCAAGATGCTCGCGGCGGCAAGGCTCAGGAACGGAGTCAGAGAATACCTCGAAGGTCTCACGTGGGATGGCAAGCCGAGGGTAGAGACGGTCTTTGTAGACTACCTCGGCGCGGAGGACGACCCGACGACTCGTGAGATGACCCGTAAGGCGTTGCTCGGCTGCGTCTACAGGGCGTTCGAGCCGGGACATAAGTTCGATGAGATGGTCGTGCTCATAGGCCCTCAGGGAGTCGGTAAGAGCACGATACTGCGGAAGCTGGCTCACGACGCATGGTTCAACGACTCGCTGCACAACTTCGACGGGCAGAAGGTCGCGGAGAACATCAAAGGAGCATGGATAGTGGAGATAGGCGAGCTGCACGCGCTCAGGAAGGCTGAGGTCGGTCAGATAAGACAGATCCTCGCCTCACAGGTGGACAGGTTCAGACTGCCTTATCACCCTGACGCGACAGCCAACCCAAGACACTGCATCTTCTTTGGTACGGGCAACGACCCTGAGGTGGTCAGAGACCCTGAAGGCGAACGCCGCTTCTGGATCATCGAGACCAGTGTGAACGAGCCTGAGAAGAGTGTGTGGGATGACCTTACCAAAGAGGAGATCGATCAGATCTGGGCAGAGGCGGTCGTGTACTACAGAGCCGGCGAGAGCTCAAGCATCTCAGCTGAGAGCAAGGTCAAGCTGCTTGAACGGCAGAAGGACTTCAGAGACGCAGACCCGTGGGAGACGAGCGTCGAGGAGTTCTTAAGGCTCAAGGTGCCTAAGGACTGGCGCAAGTGGCCGATGAACAGGCGGCGCGAGTTCTGGGCAGCAAGGCTCGAGGCTGACGTGGTAGACCCGGGCGAGACCGACGACTGGTCTAACGTGAGCGGCCTCAACGGTCAGCCTGTCGGCGAGCTCGTGCAAAGAGACCGTGTCACATGCCGCGAGGTGTGGTCAGAGTGGCTCTCAGGCAGCAGCACCTATCAGCGTGACTGGTCGGGTAATAAGCTCGACCGCATGGAGCGGAAACGCATCGGAGCCATACTCAGAGCACTGCTCGTAGGCGGTCGGTTCGACGGTACAAAATGGCGCTACACGAACATGAAGAACGGCCCGGACGGTGTGCAGGAAAAAGGTTATAAAAAGGTAAAATAGGCTCTGGACGAGAGAAAAAAGTTACCCTGAAATAGGGGTATCCTGTAAGGTAACCTGTAGGGCAACCGAGGAACCAAAAAAATATGTAATTTATTAACAGTAATAATATTACAATAGTGCATCAAAAAAGTTTCCTCAGTTGCCCATCTAAAAACCGTTGAGGCTACCAAAAAAGTAACCAAACGTATGTTCGATTTATGGAGCGGCTAAAGGGCGATGGTCATAGGCGGCAGCCTTGCAAATAAAGGCTCAGAGCCATTTGTAAAATTTTACCTTATATCAGTCTATATTATAGTTATATACGTATGTTACCTTAGTTACCCCTATATATATATAAATA
>ERZ1034855.79-NODE-79-length-53294-cov-43.312966_pt1 | contig 53294 bp, 91 predicted proteins | sample MGYA00520699_ERZ1034855 | MGnify/ENA primary metagenome ERZ1034855 (study PRJEB33766, sample SAMN09781730) | gut metagenome | biome: gut microbiome | host: Homo sapiens | place: Madagascar | study: EMG produced TPA metagenomics assembly of the PRJNA485056 data set...
TAATTTATATATATAAATAAATCCGGGAAAAATCGGGCGACCGACTGCTCAATGTGATTCCACACTTTCTGTGCCTATTTTTGCGAATTTCTGATTACTCCGTCGAGTAATTCTCAATAACGTGTAATAATATATTTCCGTTTCTCCGACCGTTTTCCGACTATTTTTCTCATAATTCCGACCGTTTTCCATTTCCCCATCGAGTAATTCTCAACCCCTCAAGCCAGCTCCCGCTACACTTTCCGACCTTATCCGCACCTTTCCGAAAATTTTCTCAAAAATTTTCCAAAAATTTCGCAAAAAGGGCTTTACTTTTGCATCCGGAGGAGTTATAATTGTGTCACAAAGTTGAGCTGAGGATAAAACAGAATGCTCCCTGAGCAATATCCTCCCTCTTTCGGGCAGGTGCGCTAAACAGCTGCGAAAGGCAACCTCAGTTCAACTTCACCACACACCACACACCACTTCTAAACAGTTCGAATCTGAAAGGAGACTACTATGCTGAACTCTATTAAAGACCTCTGGAATGTCATTGAGAATGACCCCACTTACGACGGCTGTGCCGTAGACCTGCCGAGTGGAAAGTGCATCGGCACCACCTCTGGTGGCTGGCAGCCTGTTCTGTACTCCAGTCCCGAGGACGACCACCCCACTCACATCACTTGGGAACAGGCTCTCAAGCTGTACAACGAAGAGTTCAATGCCTAATAGGAGGACAGCCATGAATACCAACATCCGTTATCTCATCAAAGTCACCGCCACAGCGCGTCCCAACAACGACAATTTCCCCGGAGTGGTTCAGACCGCTTACTATGGCAAAGACCAGAAGCTCATCGCCGGGACTTACACATACATGAACCCTACCCCCATGGAAAAGGACATCCTTTCCTATGGCTACAGAGTAACTCCTTCCAAGCATGCTCTGGACTTCTGGAACGTTACTATGAACACCCCCATCGGGGACAACCCCATCTTCTGGGACTACAAGGCCGAGGTCGTCAAGTATGACCTCGCCTCCAAGAGCTTCATCACACTGTAACTACTACAACCTCACCCAAATCTGAAAGGAGACCACACTATGTCTACCACCACCCGCCGCACTATTGCCAACAGCGTTGACCTGCACATGGGAGTCCTCAAGCGCAGATACGAGGACATCGTCGCTTATGGCAAAGACGCCACCAATGACCTCCGCGTTGCGTACAACATCTACAACCAGATTATGAACATGTACCGCCTGTTCCGTCAGGTTCCTGCATACTCCGACGACCCCGGAGCTGCCGCCCTCAGTTGTGCTGTAGCCGATGCCGTTAAGAAGAACAGTCAAGAGATTGAGGACATCCTGTTCCGCTTCTATGGTATACGCTACTACTACGCGCTGGGGTATTATGGCTGGTATCACACTGTTCATGAGTCTCTCATTCCCAGAGACCAGCAGCCGGAGCTCATTCGTAACTTCCCCTGTTCCATCTGCTTCCCTACCAAGGAGGACAATGACTAATGGACACCATCACCTTCATACTTACCTACACTGGAGCTGCTGCCATAGCGTACCTCATCACACGCCTTATCACTGCGATAGACCACCCCACCACCCACAACCGAAAGGAGTGTACAGGATGACCACCAGACTTTCAGACCTCACTTATCCGAGTTACAAGGCGCGATACAGACACCCCATCACTGGAAAGACTTTGCCCTGCTCCCTCGCCTACAACCCTGCTCTTAAGCGCCTGACCATCCACCTGCTGGGCTCCAACTTCAGCCCGATACACTATGCTGACATCTCTCCCGAGGACTATGATGCCATCGTTACAGAGTTGAAGTCCTTCGGAAACGATGCGACCATTCTCATGTTCGGGTGATGCTTATGGATGACTTCAAGTTCGCTCTCAAACCCGGACAGCCTAAACCGCCCTGTCCATATCCTTGCCCCCATCGCACAACCACCTGTCACTCTACCTGTTCCAAATGGCTCAAATATGAGCACGACCTTCATGAGTTCCGTAAGACACAGAAGAATCCCTCGGACACTATATACACCGGGAGCTACACTCACGCGGGAATCACCCGGAATCGGGCACTTTCCAAGGAGATTTCGCGTGGGAAGCTCCGCCGGGGATAGCTACATACCCCACCCCTAGCGTGCCGTCTCGAGGATTATAAGATGAAAGGAGACCGCTGAATGAATTTTATCCCGATGACATATTCCCAGTTGACCGACCTGTACCTTACCCCTCCCCAGTATGCCAAGATGCATGACCTCAAGGCCGAGCTCACCAAGTTCCTCAGTCTCAATTCCTACTCTGCCAAGGTCGAGTTGGAGCCGGGGGAGTACAAGAGCTACATCAGCGCACAGAGCGCTCTCTTCTCCGCTGCAAGCCGATGGAAGATGCCTATTCAGGTTACGGTCATTCGCGGGGAGCTGTATCTCATCAATCTCAACATCAAACCACATAAGTAGGCCACAACATGAACTTCACCGAATTCTTTGACGACTCTACGCAGTTGCCTACTCCCGTTAGAAACAAGACCTGCTATACTGACCTGCACAACATCCTCAAGTACTTCTTGTACATCGATACCTACGCAGTCAAGGTCGAGAACTGGCCGCACAATAGCATGTTCTCAGCTCGAGCGAGTATCTACCGAACCATAAAGAGGTTCAACATGCCCATCCGCGTTCGTATCATCAATAACGAGCTGTACCTTATCAACACTCTGAAGGAGGATAACAAACATGCAAATTCTTGAGAACATCCAGACCCTGTCGGACTTTCTGACCAAGGAGACCTATCTCATCCTTGAGAACAGATTCCGTAACAAGCCCAGACCCATCCGTCGCACTGTGTACAAGGTCAGTACCGACATCGTCAAGTATTACAGCTTCAGGCTCCCATTCCTCGGTAACGAAACGGTCGTAGCATTCTACGATGAGGGCAACGACATTGAGCCGACCATGTTCGTGTCTGACAATTTCTATACCCTGTACCACACCAAGCCCCTGTGGAAGACCATCCAAGAGGACTGTAAGATGGCTTACGACCTCAACCATATCCAGCTCATTGATTTTTAAGGAGGACAACAAACATGAAAGCTAAACAGTATGCAAGCGAGTACGTCGCCAAGCTCAACCACTCCAAGACCGAAGAGGAAATCAACCACGCCACCGTAGAACTGCTCGTCCAGCTGATGAAAGAGGGTGAAGACCTCCAGCAGAAACGTCATGTAAAGTTCGACAGGGGCTTCATCCCTATTTGCAAGGAGCTCAACCAGAAGTGGAACGTCATCGCTGACCTCGTCGAGAAAGAGATGGGTATGACCGTTCTTGTACCTAACGCATACAGGGACTTCCTGTTCCTGAAAATCCCCGGTATGGAGGAAGCATGGAGAAAGTGAGTGAATCCACCCTGCTGAGATACGGGTCTGTGCTGAAGAGTAACAACTTTACCACCTCCCGAGGGTTCTACACCCTCCGCATCATCAGCTACAAGGGTCAGTTGTATTTCCACAAGATGAAAGACGGAAATCTGGTTGAGCTCATCAACCTTACAGAAATGGAGAAACGAGTATGACGACTATAAACATTGGATACAGCAACTTCGTCAATGCCGACCATGTGGTTGCTATTGTCAGCCCGGAGTCCGCACCTATCAAGCGCATGGTGCAGGAGGCTAAAGACTCTGGCCGCTGTGTAGACGCCACCTACGGACACCGCACCAGAGCCGTGCTGGTCATGGACAATGGAGCCATCGTCCTGTCAGCGGTCCAGCCTGCAACCATCATCAACCGCAACGGTCAGAAGGAGGACAAGTGATGAAGCCTATTGCTTTTGATAAGCGCGTATGTGTCTGTGGAGGAACAAAATTCCACATGATGCCCAAGACGTTCCTCAACGGTCAAACCGCTGTTGGATTGTATTGTTCTGAGTGCGGACAGTGGCAGAAGTGGATGAACAAGAAAGACCGTAGTAGATTTGAAGCTCTACAATACAAGGAGGAGAAGTGATGAAAGAGTATATTGACCGGGCAGAGTACAGAGAAAGACTGAGCGACCTCGAAAGCTGGTGCCAAGACCTCAGAAAGCCGGGGCTGACACAAGCGTTGCAGATGTTCGACGAAATTCCTGCCGCTGATGTAACAGAGGTGATACCCTGCAGAGAGTGTATTCATTATGAGCAAGGTGTTTGCCTGAAAATCTACTCGGATGGTAACGTGCATACAGAGGCGTGGCAGAGCCGTAAGCCGGACGACTTCTGCTCCTACGGCGAGAGAAAGGAAACAGAGTAATGGATGCTGTGAAATTTATCGAGGAGCGCAGAAGAATGAGTAAGGCTACCAGAGGGTACTCGCCTATTATGATAGAGAGAATTCCACCTGAGGACATTGTAAAAGAAGTAGAGGACTGGTCTGCTGCACACCCCAAAAAGACACGCCAGGACGTATTTCTGGAGCAGTGGCCGGAGGCAGTGCTTACTGAAGACGGTGTCATATCGATATGTCCGATTACAGTCTCTGCTGCTTACAGAAACAAAACTAGTGGCTGCGCCTCCCCAACACGCCCACAATGTGATGTTTGCTGCCGCGAGTTCTGGACAAAGGTGGTGGAGTAATGAACAACCTCTTACAGAATCTTGCTTCAGCGTTATGGATTGTCATAGGCATTCAGGTTCTTGTCTGGCTGAAGCATTGGAACAAGAAGTTTAGTGACCTGTATGACGAACTGAAGGAGGAGATGGAGTGATGGGTGAGCACAAGTACAACCCAACAGCCATAGCAGCCAAGAACGGTGAACTGCCACCGAAGAAGAAACCTATGGGCACGGCGGAGAGCCGGGAATGGGTGTATACATGGATACGAGAGCACACGCTGTTACCCATTATGGGACGGGAGATAAGGAGAAACCTTTATGGTATGTAATTGTAAAACATGCATAGAGAACGAGGACGGTTATTGCTCTTGCTCAAGCTATGTAACCATTTCTGAAAGCGGTTACTGCGAGACAGAGAGAAGTAAGGGTGATGATAAGCCTACCACTCATCTGGAGGTTGCTCGTTGGAAGTATTTCCGGAAACAGGGGATAGCTGTCTGTACTGCTTGTAGCTTCGAGCGGAAACTCGATGACAACTTCGGTAGAGCTGTGGCTTGTCCAAACTGTGGTGCAAGAATGGAGGAGCAGAAATGAGAGCAACAACCATTATTCTCAGTATCTGTTGCTTTATAGGGTTCTTTAGTCCCTTGTACTACAGACTGGCTGAAAAGATGCCTTTGTGGGCTCTAATCGTATTCTTTGTGCTCGGAAGCTCATTAGCAATCTACATAAACCTTTTGGAGGCCTGATATGAAGACAATGGTTGTATTCAGTAAAGAAGATTTTGAAGCTCTATCTGCCCTTCTTCAGAACGCTATATGCGATGCAGAAACCTTGGAAAAGACCAATCACAGTTACCTAACCAACAGACTGACAGACACACTGTACAGAGCGAAACAATACCTGAAGGAGGACAGCGACAATGGAGATGACTAACCGTATTGTGAAGATAATGCAAACCCTTAGAAGTATGGGTATGCGAGAGGACTTGGATGGATTTATGTATACTGTATCCGCTGTAGACTCGATTCTCGCTGCCGATACTGTACCCCTCCAGTACTGTGGACCGAAGGGTATCTATGGACAGGTTGGATCTCTGTACAACACTACTGACAAGCGCGTGGAGCAAAGTCTCATCTATGTAATCAGTGCACTGTATAGTGAGGGCGCGGAGTACCGGATTGATGAAGTCGTGGGAGAGTCCTGTGCACTGGAGAAGGGCTTCCCAACTGTCTCTACCTTCCTGTGCTCTGTAGCCAACTACATTCGTATGCAGGAGTATGAGGACGCTAACAGAATCACCTATCATCCCCGGCCTGTAAACGCGGATGGAGACACTGTATTTGCTTCTGACCTTGCGGAAAGGAAGTACGTAGCTGGATGGGGTGGTGGAGCGAAAACTGGTAGATACTGACCCAACTTGGAGGAGGTGGTTACTTGTGATACAGAAGCCTGATTTATCTGATGTAATGAAGCGTCTGTCTGAGTAGAGATGCCCCTGATGGGAGAAATCCTGTCAGGGGTACTCTTTTGGAGATTTTTGAAAACTTTTCAAGAAATTTTGTAAAAAGGACTTTACTTTTGTAAAAGATAGAGTTATAATTGTATCATAAATCAAGAGTAACACCACTTCAAGGAGGATACAGCATGACTACTAACGAGAAAAAGACTTACATCAAGTCCATGAACAAGGTTGCTATGGTTAAAGAACTGGTTGAAGGCTTGAATATGTGTGTTGATGATGCAGTTTCCTACATATATGACACCCTCACGCTCACTGAGCAGGAATTCACTGCCAAGTATTTTTAAGGAGGATACAAAGATGGTTAAGATTTACAAGGACAAGCGCACCAACAGACTGTGGGCACTGGATGAGATGCTCACGATGGGCACCAAGGTTCACATGGTTCCTCTGACCGGTAAAGAGGACAAGTTCGTTTCTCAAAGCACTCTCAAGCGCTGGTACACCAAGTGGGACGAGGCCAACATGGTCGTGGAGCTCAAGGCGTTCACCGGAATGACCCTTGGCTGGTTCAAGGTCGAAGAAGAGACCAAGGACACCATCAGTTTCTGGACCAAGGCAAACAAGTACCTGACCTTCGACAAGAAGACTGACGCTCAAGTAAACGCCAAGAATCCCAAGTTCGCTAACCACATCGGGATGACCTATGGTTATCCCACCGTATTCTAAGGAGGACAAGACAATGGCTAACATGGACAAGATTGCTGACAAGATTCAGAAGCTGCTCAATCTGGCTGGCAACAATCCCAATGAGGAAGAGGCTCAGGCCGCTCTCCTCAAGGCTCAGGAGCTCATGGCTCAATACAACGTGGATATGGAGGCTCTTGGTGACAAGGAGAAAATTAAGTACTCCTTCGAAATCTCCAACGTCAAGGCCAACCCCAGAGCCAGAAAGTTACTCAACATCATCGCTGATGCTTTTGCTTGCAAGGCTCTCATCTCCGCTGGCCGTCACTGTGGCTTCTTTGGACGGGAGGATAATGCCAAGGCCGCCAAGGAGTGCATGGAGTTCATGCACCGTACTATGGAGCGTGGTATCAACCGGGTTTGCAAGGAGCACGGTCTTAAGTCCTCAGCTGTGGCCGGTGCCTCTGACATCTATAATGGTTATGCAGCAGGATTTCTCTCTGGCCTGAAGGAGACTGTAGATGCCCAGACCGTGGCTCTGGCCGTGGTTGTTACTCAGGACGTCAAGGACGCCTTTGCTAACCGTTTCCCCAACATCGGACAGTTCAAGGGGAAGAGCACCACATGGAATCCTGCTTACAAGGATGCTTTTTACTCTGGCGTGGCTGATGGCCGTTCCGCTATGGGGAAGCGCTCCCTGAAGGCTGGGAACTAAACACGAAAAGGTACGAAAGGGGTAGAATGAGACAGGAATTATGAGGAAATTCACCCAAATTCTTGTCTCATTTCCCTGATTTTCCGGCTTTCTTTTTCTGGCCGGAGGAGTTATAATTATCTGTAGATTGAGCGAGGAGGATGAATAATGGATTTTAACTTTGCTGTAAAGAACAGGAGTGAAGAGGAGCGTATACAGCTGCTTCAGAGCACCCTTGTGATGAGCGGAATCAGTCCTAAGAGCTTTCCTATGGATTGGCTCGCCAGTACTGACTACTTCCGCGCCCCGGCCTCTAAGAAGTTTCATGCAGCATACCCCGGAGGTCTGTATGAGCATAGTCTGAACGTCACCTACAAGTTGCTCCAATTCACTGAAGCTGGCCTGTGCTCTCCGTGGGGACGACCGGAAAGCCCTATTATCGTTGGTATGCTGCATGACGCAACCAAGATTGGACGGTATGCAGAGTTCAAAGAGGTCAACCCTGATACGGGGGAGATGGAGATTTTCTACAAGGACAATCCCGACTACGTAAACCTCGGCGGACATGGAAATGACTCCGTTCTCAAGCTCAAGCAGGTCATGAGGCTCACGGAGGAAGAGGAGTTGTGTATCAGGTATCACATGGGTGCTTATGAGACCGATGATTGGGACGGCTTTGACAAGGCCATCCGCAAGTTCCCGAACGTACTATTCACCCATACCGCTGATATGTATGCCTCCAAATGCATGGAGGTGACTCCGTGAGGGACAAACCGGGGGACATTCCCTACCTCGGCGTTCGCAAGGAACTGGTACTGACAGCTGAGCCTACCTTAGATGAGGAAGTCCTGCTGCACCTGTATCGGTTCATCACTCGGCGGTATAAAGTCCATATCAAGAAGGACATTCAAGGTCTCCCAGCTCCTTGGACAAAAGACCCGGTCATACAGAATTATCGGTTTACCAATGTCAGACGGGAACATGACAAGGAAACTCGTTGGCTGATACAAAATATCGTCAACAATCCAAATGTTACCTATGAGGACAAGCTGCTCAACTGTGTACTCTTTCGACTCTACAATAAACATGAAACATCAGAGCTGCTGTCTCAACCTATTCCCTTTACTCACATCATAGAGAAGAATGGCGTATGGGACCCGGATTCCTATCGAGCACTCTTTGCCGCACAGGATTACATAGACCCTGAGCGAGTCTTCTTTACTGGAGTATTCATGGTGAGTGGATTACTTCGTATCGCTAATCAGTACACTCCCGAAGGAAAGGACGAAGAGGACACCAGAATGCGACCTCTGTGGCTTCTGAGACATCTGGTAGACCTGCACCTACCTGACCGGATAAAACGCTGCAAGACGGCTCGAGAGGTCTGCAGAGTCCTTTCTCGAATTGATGGTATCGGGGTGTTCCTTGGGTACCAGATGTTCGTGGATATGACCTACATACCGGAGTTCCCTTTCAGTGAGAACGAGTACGTAGTGGCTGGCCGTGGTTGTCAAAGGGGCTGCGAGTATCTGTTTGAAGACTCCGATGACATGACTTACGAAGAGTGTATCTTTTGGCTGCGAGACCATCTTGAGGACATCTTTGCCGAGCATACAAAGGGAAGATTTAGCTGCAAGACCCTGTTCCATGACCTCCCTCCTTATGACCAGCAGTTCAATGTCATGAGCATAGAGAACTGTCTGTGCGAACTTAGTAAATACACCAGAGTTCTGCGTAAAGAGGGAAGACCAAGAAAACGATATCAAGGAGGACAAGATGAAAAAGACAAGAAATGAGTTGCGACGAGACCGGATTTATGACATCATCATAACCATTGTGATGGTACTGGTGCTCATTGCCGTAGGTATCCAAATCGGTGCTTGGATTGAAAATGCCAAGTATGAGCCCAAGGAGAGCAAACAGGTCTACTACGAAGCGGGCAGCTGCTCTTTTGAGCTCCCTGAAGACCCGCTGGAGACCTACCTTATTGAACGAGCAATTATGGTCAAACCTACTCCCGCTGTAATGGGTTATGACTATGATTATGTGTGTCGTGTTGTTATGGCTGAGACCGGGGGTGAGTACAATGAAGACCTCACGTTAGCAGTCTGTCAGGCGATTGTCAATGCTGCTGTAGAAAACAACTGGACTCCTGAGGAAGTCTGTATCAAGTACAAGTACACCAGACCCCATGAATACACCAGTGACTTCATTCAAGACATCTGTGACCGAGTGTTTATTCAGGGCGAAGTGTATGAGGCCTCCGGAAATGCTCAGGTCTTCTACAATCCCAGCTATGGTCACAGCAGCTACCACGAGAGTCAGAGCTTTGTGTGTGAAATCGGTGGTGTTCGGTTCTTTGAGAGGGTTAGTGTATGATACCTGTATTCGTACCTTCCTATAAGCGTCCCAAGGCTAAATTCCTTGTACGCGCCATGGAGCAGGAATTTCCTCTGTATGTCTTTGTGCGTAAAGAGGAGAGGGATGCCTACGCATGGATAAAGGAGCGCCCTGATACTACTCTGGTATTGCTGTCCAACGTTTCCAACATTGGTGAGACTCGCAGAGCCATGTTCCGCTATGCTGTACACCATCGGATACCTAAAATCATTATGATAGACGATGACGTTACACGTTTGGATTTGTCTATGGTTGACCCGGTGTCCGGAAGGGTAAAGGCTTCCGGTAATGTGATTGGTCGTACTGAAAGCTGGAACAAGGTCATTACTCGATTTGAAAATCTCTGGGGTAAACAGGCCATGTTCGGTGCCTCTTATAGACCCTTTAGTTGGTCTATGTCTGAAGAGGAAATTCTCAAGCTGAGTAGAGGCCAGCTCCAGCAGGTCGTCGGTATCAATGTCAAACAGATTTACAGGGCTGGTCTGAATTATCAGAGCAATACAGTTGTTGGAAACGAAGACCTGTTCCTCCAGCTGGAATGCTATCAGCAGGGATTGGAGTGTGTCAAAACCAATGCTATTCAGTATGACTGTCCCGCTATGGGTGCCGGAGAAGGAGGTTGTAATGCTTCGGAGCTCGGTTCTCTTGCAGAAAAGCAGAGAGTCAGGGTAGAGGCATTTCTCAAAGCATGTAATAATTCTCCCGCTGTACGAGTGGCTACTACCAGAAGCGGGATTGAGAGTATCAAGTTCAATTGGAAAGAGATAAACAAAATGATGGAGGGAGTACTATGAATATGAACAGTTGGTTGGATATGGCGGAGATGTACGCTCAGAAGAAAAGTGGTTGTAACAAAGTCGCCGTCGGTTGTGCCATAGTCAGTTCTGACCGGAAGCAGCTTCTGACTATGGGAGCAAATCAGGCTATGCCTGATTTGTGTAAGTCGGAGCGTGGCTGTCTGCGGATGGAGCTCTATGGTGAAGACAGTAAAGCACACCGGAACTCTGGTGATTGCAGAGCCATTCACAGTGAGATTGATGCTATCTCTGACGCGGCTGAGTGGGGTGTGTCTCTGCGTGGGGCTATTGCCTTTGTTACTCGGTATCCTTGCGAAAGCTGTGCCAAGGCACTGATTCGCGCCGGTATCAAGGAAGTCTACTATGGCGGGACTGCTACTGTGAGCGAATATACCAGATACTTGTTTGAGATGTACAATGTCCGATGCTATCATATTACAGACTGGCGTGAAGACCTGTCTGACCGATAAGGAGGAGAATACCATGGCGGATGTAAAGCTGAATCAAGACCAGCTGAATGTGTTGGCAAGAGCAAGGATGACCTATGGTGATACCGCACAGATTCTGGTATCCAATGAGGAGCTCTGTGAGCTGGCTGCGGTATGTGCCAAGTTCCCTCGCTATGAGTCCCCTAACAAGGCTCGAGAAGAGCTCTATGACAAGGCTGTGGATGAGGTGGCTGACGTCATCATCGTCCTTGACCACATCATCAACATCTTTGGTGTAAAGGACACTGACCTGAGTGCCCGCATCAATGGCAAGATTGCTCGTTTGACAAACTGGTTGAACAAATCCACCTCTATGGAGCAGACTACCATAGATAGAAACGTCCCTCAGGATGACCCGGAGCAATTATCTCTCTTTGAGACGATGGGTTGTCCTTGTGTGGGGTGTAGCTACTACAAGAACTTCCTGGAGCTGAAGCTCGGTGGGAAGTGCTATGAGTGCCGAGGAACTGGCAAAAACTTCAATCCAAGGGAGGACTAATCCATGCCCATGACATTGAGCGAGTTCAATCGCTTGATAGGACAAGACTCATACGTCCGCTGCATGGGTAAAAAGCGGCTGGACACAGCGATTGTGAATGAAGCTGCTGCAGATGCTCATCTGTTCTCCGGAGGTCAGATTGGCTGGTGGGTTCGTACCGGATACATAGTCGTTGACATAGACGAGGGTAAAGCAGAAGCTCTTAAAGTCATCAAGGCTCTTGGTCTCAAGACTCTGATGGCGAAGACTCCAAAGGGGTTGCATCTGTATTTCAAATGTGATAAGGAATACCCTCAGAAGGTCGGTATGGTTCTGCCCTGTGGTCTGAAGTGTGACTTCCGTTGTGCAAACAAGGGGTACGTGATTCTTCCGTGGGGTACAGATGGTCGTTCCTTCAACAAGTGCCGACAGATTGCAGAGCTCCCACCGGAGTGGACACCTATGGTCAACCGGAAGGAGACCCTCCTTGGACTGAAGGACGGTGATGGCCGGAATGCTACCTTGTTTGCACATTTGATGGCATACAAAAATCGTGGAGCAGACGATGACCAGATTGAGCGCATAGCGCACGTCATAAATCAGTATATCTTTGACGAGCCTATGGCGGATAAGGAACTGGAGCGTATCATAGAGAATACCAAGAACTATGAAGCGGCCAAGCAATTCGACAATCCGTATCTCCTGTACAATGGCAAGGGCATTCCCAATGGCGTGAACTACCGAGCCATCTGTGATGCCTTTGTCAATCGAGGGGACATCTTTGTTCTGGGTGGTGAATGCTATCAGTACAAGGAAGGTGTCTACTCTGAGGCCAGCAGCTTCGTTCGGAATGCTATCAAGGACATGATTGTGGTTGACAACCTCATTACTCAGACCCGCATAATGGAGGCCTATCGGCTCATCACTGATGATACACGGTTACAGAGAACAGCACTGGAGCTCAACCGAGACAAGAATCTCATCAACTTCCAGAACGGTGTATGGGACATAGAACGGAAAGTGCTGCTTCCACATGATAGCAAGTATCTTCAGACTCTGCAGATACCTCATGAGGTCGGGGAGTACGTACCCTTTAAGGAGACCCGGCTCTATGACTTCTTTCAGAAGACTAAACTTCCTAAGGAAGACATCAAGATGCTGCTCAAGTACATGGCCTATTGTCTAACCTTGGACTATGGTCTGAAGACCTTCATGATTCTCTGTGGTCAGTCCAATACTGGTAAATCAGTTCTTATCCGGTTCTTTGAGACACTGGTTGGTAAACAGAATGTGTCTTCTTTGAGTATGCATGAGCTCAACATGAGGTTCTACCCGGCTCAACTCTATAACCGGCTATTGAATTCCTGTGCTGATAACTCTTCACTCCCTTTGTCTTCGATTGAAAATTTGAAGAAGATTACTGGTGGTGACCAGATAATGCACGAGCGCAAGGGTAAAGAGCCATTCTTCTTTGTGCCGTTCTGCAAGCTGATTTTTTCCTTCAACCAGCTCCCGCTCCAGTTGGAAGAGAAATCCAATGCATTCTACAAGCGCATGAGAATTCTGTTTATGAATAGGGAGCTGTTCCTGAACAACGAATACGTCAATGACCTGTGCAGTGAAGAAAGTGTCTCTCAGATAATTCCCTACCTGTTACACCTACTTCCACTGAAAGAGATTCCTCGTACAAGTATGAGTGACCGGTATGTGGAAGCCCTGCGTCAGGATAGTGATAGCATTCATGCATTCGTTTCCAATCATTGTGAGCTCGGCAATGACTGCATAGTGGAGAAGAATGCTCTGTATGAAGCCTACTGTCGGTTCTGTATTGATACAGGGCGAGAAAGCCATAAAAAGCACGCATTCGCTCGTAACATGAGAGCCAGAGGCTTTAAGGATTTGAGAGACAGTAAATCCCGGGACTATGTCTGGTCCGGTATTGCTTTAAAGAAAGGGGTGTAATGATGGAAAGAAAGCCTGTTCCCGGATTTGAAGGGAGCTACGAAATAGATGTCAATGGTGCTGTGTACAACATGAAGGGACATCCTATAAAGCCCACCAGCACCCCCTATGGAGCTGCTGTTGACCTTTGTGCATACGGACAGAGGGAGCTGCTGCTCATAGCCGATATTCTCAAGGAGGTTTTCCATGGCAAGAATCACAGTGCTTGATGCCTACCGTGTAGCGATTAAGACCTTGGAGGGTCTGCCTGATAAGAGTCTGGTCAGTAAGACCGGGAAAAGAGTCACAATTCATGAGGTAGCAGGGGTTCTCCGTACTGTTGCTCACTGGTGTTACCCTGAGCTGTCCTCTGAGGACATCCAGAAGGTCGTCAGGTGTGAAAAGTGCGAGCATTATCATCGTTACCGTAAGAAGAGTGAGTACAAGTCTCCCATTGTATACATGTGTGATATCGACAAGGTTCGTCGTCCGCCGGACTTTTTCTGTAAGGATGGTGTAGAGAAATGAAACAGAAGATAGGGCATGCTGGCTCCATAGAAGAGCCTATTTCTGATGCTCAGGTTGTGTTTCATGCTGTTTACAACCTTCTGTATGAAAAGATAGAACAAGAGCCGAATAAGGGTATTGTCGTTTCCAAGGGTAATCCCAACCAACGAAAAGTCTCTTGGTCTAAGGTGCTGCGGATGGCTCACATGCTTGAAGACTTCTTTGCTCTGAGGAGTCAGCGCTGTGGGGAAGAAGTCTGCCAGACCTGTAAGTACTGGGAGTCCATTTCTGAGGTATCTCCTTGGATGGGAGCCTGTAAAAAGTACACAAAACGCATGCACGCATTAGAGCGTTGTAAGAAATGGAGGGAGTCCTCATGAGTTACCAGTATGCCACAATCGATATTGAGACTACCGGTCTTAACCGTTATAAAGACTCCATTACGTGGATTGGCGTGGGTCTTGCGAAGACCGTTGATGATGAGCTGTCCAAAATACTCATCTACGATGGTACATCCAAGTCAGACATGCAAAAGTTTCGCAACGTGATGAAGCACGTCAGGGAAGCCAAGGCCAAGACGGTGTTTCAGAACGGAAAGTTCGATACTTTGTTTATCGAGCAGCAGCTCGGTCTGAAAATCCCTATCCACGAGGATACCATGCTCATGGGAACTGCCTATGACCTTGTAGCTGAGCATGGTCTGAAGAAGATGGCTCAGGCATACCTCGGCGTCCCTGACTGGGATATCTCCAAGAAAGAAAAGCTCGGTGGAGACCGGGAAACTGTTGTCCCATACCTAAAATGTGACGTCAAGTACACATGGCAGCTTTTCCAATACCTGTGTGCTCACATGAATTCCCAGCAGATGAAAATCTATACAGACCTGCTTCGTCCTGCTTACAGGGCATACCGAGACATCGAGCGGAATGGTCTGTACCTTGACCTGAGTGCCCTGAGGTCCATACAGAAGAAGTACGGTGACGAGGAGAAGCGGCTTGCCAAGGAGCTAAAGGCTCACCATGACATCAATTGGAATAGCTCTGCTCAGGTTGCTCATGCACTGTTTGACCTTGATGGTATACCATCTCTGTACAAAACAGGCAAGGGTGCTCCTTCTGTGGCTGCGGATGTCTTGAAGGAACTGTCTATGCAGGGATATGAAGTTCCCAAGCTGTTACTCCAGTACAAAGACGCTGCTACCAGAAACAAAATGTTCCTCAACCGATGGGAAAGTGACTGCTATGAAAGCAGGATACACCCAAACTTCAACCTCACCAATGTAGTCTCAGGCCGTACCAGCTGTAACAATCCCAACCTCCAGCAAGTTCCCAGAACAAAGGATATCAGAGGTCTGTTTGCAGGTGCTCCGGGCATGATTCTCTTTGAGGCTGACTACTCACAGTTGGAGTTGAGAATAGCTGCCCACTATGCCAATGAGAAGACCATGCTGGACATCTACCGTAACAACGGTGATATCCATACAGAGACTGCCAAGCTGTTCACTAATGGTCGCGAACCTACTAAGGAAGAGCGCGGCAAGGCCAAGGCCGTGAATTTTGGTTTTCTGTATGGTATGCAGGCCAAGAAGTTCGTGAAGTATGCCCTGGACAGCTATGGACAGACATTCACTCAGCATGAGGCCGAGCACATCCGTGACCTGTTCTTTGCCAAGTACTCCCGCCTATTGCCATGGCATAAGGAACAAGAAGCACTCTGCGAGATGCAGGGTGGTGTAGCTAATATGTTCGGCCGGTTCCGTCGTCTGCCTCTGATTTACTCAGGGAACAAGTGGGAACGTGCCAGTGCTGCCCGTCGTGCTATCAATACCCCGGTTCAAGGCTCTGGCTCTGACCTTCTCATTTCTGCTGTAACTCAAATCAACAAGGAGCTCAAGGGGATTGCATGGGTCGGAGCTACCGTACATGACTCCATCATTGGAGAGTGTCGTGAAGAGGACAAGGAATTCGTGGATGAGACCATCCGCCGGATTATGAAGCACCCTCCTGTCTTGGACAAGTTTGGAGTGGAGCTGCGTGTCCCTTTGGATGTGGACATTGGATGGGGTCCTTGGGGAACTCACTAAAATAGTGCGAAAACTGTAGAAAAACAAAGACCAGGGATGAGAGATAAAGCCAGTCAGCAAAATTTCCTCAAAAATACTCAATTTTGGGGCTTTACTTTTTCAATCCGCCATGTTATAATACACAATGTAAACAGGAGCTGACCGCTTCAATAAAACAATAATCTTAAGGAGGATACAACAATGTTGGATGTCAAGAAGGGCGATAAGGTCATCGTCAAGGGTTTCACCGGTATCAAGCTGTGCGTTTCTGAGGTCGCTGAGGCTACCAAGAAGACCATCACTGTCCTGAAGAAGGATGGCAGCGAGATGGTCTTTGACCGTAAGACCTGCAAGCAGATTAACGTCGAGGAGGGCAAGGAGAAGTATGCCAACTCCGTCATGGAGGATGATGGCAGCTATGTCGCTCCTTCTACCAAGAAGGTCGTCAAGAAGAAGGGCAAGAAGGTCGCCAAGCCTGTCACCAAGAAGGCCAAGCCTGAGCCCGAAGACGATGAGGATGAGGACGACGAGGAGGAAGAGGAAGTCAAGCCCGCCAAGAAGTCCAAGCCCGCCAAGAAAGCAACCAAGAAGTCCAAGAAGGTCGTTGAGGAAGACGACGATGACGACTTCGAGGATATGGACGACTGATTCAACGGTTGGGGGCTGATGCCCCCGCCTCTAATGCAGCTCAAGACTGGTGGGAAAGCCTTTACTGGTGAGTAACTCGGTGTACACCACTCAAAAGTGTACCTCGCTTGAACGGTGACAAGCCCGTGTAAATGCAGAGTCGAGTAGTGCGTGTGTTGAACCCCCACACGCCATATAACGGGAGGCTCCGCCTTGCCACCCTTCTGGGAGGTAGAGAGTCGATGGCGGAGCCTCTTCTATGCAGACGTAGCTCAATGGTAGAGCATTCGGCTGTTAACCGAAGGGTTGTTGGTTCAAGTCCAACCATCTGCGCCACCGTCGGTACAGCACGACGGCCAATACTCTTTCCCCTACTGGAAGCTGTGACCATAAGTAAGTTCTGACCTCGGTCAGAGAGTACAGCTCACCTGCGTAATCTGGGTGCTCCGAAGCCAATCGGCAGGTCTATTTCTATGAAGGGAGGAAAGAACCATACATATCAGCTATTCCAGGATGTCCACTTACCTCAACTGTCCCTATCAACACTGGCTCCGGTACGTCAGACGGCTGGAGAAGAAAGCGCCGGAAAGACCTCTGTACTTTGGTACTGACTTCCACAGGCTGCTGGAACTCCGGAATGACCCTGTGGCACTGAAAGAGGCCAAGCAAGCCATCAAGGATACCTACTACGAGTTACCGGCTTCACAGCAGGGTATACTCGGTGAGAATTACATTGATGACCTGTTTACTATCTTTAAGGACTACCGGCGTCTGTACAGAGACGTTCGTCAACCTCAAGTCACTGAGAAGGAATTCGAGCTGGAAGTTGGACGTATCAGCAACGAGCCTATTGTCTTTGTTGGGAAGATTGACGAGCTGTATCTCATGAAGAGACAGGGAGTCAAGTACATCACTATTGGTGAGCACAAGACGTTCACCAACAAGCCAAGCGCCGAAACTTTGGTTATGAACACACAGAAGTGTCTCTATGCAAAGGCGGCGTATCTTTTGAAGGGTGTATTACCTGACAAGGTAAAATGGGACTACATCAAGTCCACTCCAGCGGCTGAGCCGATTTGGCTTGAAAAGACAGGACGGTTCAGTGAGGCTACTTCCACTAAAATCACTCCTATGAGCTGGCGGCGAGCCTGTAAGAGCAGAGACATCATTGACCCTGAGATTCTCCATAAGGGAGACCGATACAAGGACAACATCACGGAGTTCTTCTTCCAAGTTGAGCTCCCCATAGACCCGAAGATGGTGGATATCATTTGGGATGGGTATCTGTATACCGCCCAGAACATCATCCGTTGCGGGGCTAACAACAAGACTCATAATGTTACCCGGAACTGCTCTTGGTGTAGTTACCATGACATCTGTTATGCCGAGATGACCGGGGGTGACGTTGAGTATACTATCGCAAAAGACTTTGTAGAGAAGGAGTGATTCTATGGGTCTATTAGACTCCGCTGTCGACATCCATGAACTCGGTCAACGTAATTTCTGGGTGTTGTACGGCAAATCCAACAGCGGCAAGACGTATGTCGCATCCACATTCCCCAAGCCCCTGCTGTATGTACAGATAGGTGATGATGGCTCCAACACGATTGCTCATGTGGATGGCATAAAGGCCATATCCATTGAGAATGTAGAGCAGTTCAAAACCCTCTGTGAAGAGCTCAAGAAAGACAAGAAGTACGCAACCATTGTTGTTGATACCTTTTCCATGGTGGTCAACGAATGGGTGCAGCAGAAGGTTACTACCAAGGGCAAGAAGATGACTCAGCAGCTCTGGGGCGACCTGAAGACCGAACAGGAGGAGCTCATCAAGTCCCTTCATCGGTTAGCAAAGAAGCACATTGTCGTGGCTACCTGCCATGAGAGCATGGATGCAATCGAGGGTATGGAGGACGAGATTACCCCGGACATCCGTCCGTCTGTGTCCAAGGGTGCTCGTACCTACCTTGAGGGCATGGCTAACTACGGTATCCACACAACTAAAATCGTCAAGGAAGTCACCAAGGGTAACGAGACCAAGGAAGTTGTCAAATATGCAGCCGATATCGGTCCCAATCCTTACTACTGGACCAAGCTCCAGATTGACCCGAGTGTCAAAGTTCCCAAGCGTATCATCAATCCGACCTACGACAAGTTCATGGAAGTCATTGGGTCGGTTGACAATAACTAATTTTGGAGGTACTACTATGAGCAGAAGAATGAAAGTCGATATGACTGGTGTTGAGAGTTACTCTCGTTGCCCGGAGGGTCAGTTCCCCGCCAAGCTGGTCAAGCTGGAAGAATGCAGCATTCAGGGTTCCGGTGACGATGGTCTCAAGGCCAAGTTTGAAGTCACCAGCGGTTCTGGCAAGGGCAGTAACGTCTTTGAGACCTTCTCTCTGTCCGAAAAGGCTCTGTGGAAGCTGAAGATGATGCTGGAGGCCATGGGTATGAAGGCTGTCGGCAAGATGACCCTTGATTTGGACAAGCTGGAGGGCAAGTCCGTCGGTATCGAGGTCGTCCATGATGAGTACAACGGCCGTAAACAGGCCAAGATTGCTCAGTACCTCAAGCTGAGCGAGCTGGAGGATACTGAGGCTGATGAGGATGATGAGGACGATGACGATGAAGATGAGGATGAGGAGCCGGTGAAGAAGCCCGCCAAGAAAGCTCCCACCAAGAAGTCCAAGAAGCAGCCCGAGCCTGAGGACGATGACGATGAAGATGAGGATGACGATGATGAGGACGAGGAAGAGGAAGAGGAAAAGCCCGCCCCCAAGAAGTCCTCTAAGAAAGCTCCTTCCAAGGCTTCCAAAAAGACCAGCAAGAAGTCCAAAAAGGACGAAGACGATGACGAGGACGACTGGGAGGACGATGAGGACTAATCCCATCTGACTTCTACCGGGGGAGGGGTGACCCTCCCCCAACACAAGGAGGAACACTATGGACAAGATTACAATCCATTCCGAGCTTTGCACGGAGATGCATGCCCTGTATACGCGCAAAAATGCTGACTATGGAGATAGCTTTGCTCAGCTCCGAAAGCGTTACCCGAACTTTGTGTGTATGCGGCTGTTTGACAAGCTCAACCGTCTGGACACCATCATCCAGCCGGGGTATGAGTGTAAAGTGTCTGACGAGAAAATTGAGGACACCCTGATGGATATTGCCAACTATGCTATCATGGAGCTGACTGAGCGTAGAGCTGAACGCCCTTTCGCTGAAGAAGTGATGAGACGAGCTCGTAATAGCGAGCCTGTGGTCATCAAGAACACCGATATCTGATAGGAGGAAAATCATGGCTGTAACTGTATTCAATGCAAAAACCGTGAACGAGGCTTGGGAACAGGCTTTCGAGGCTCTGAAGGCTCAAGCCAATGAGGGCTTCAATGATACCTCTCGCGACGGCGGGGTTGTGGGTGAGATTACCGATGCAGTCTTCTGCATTGAAGACCCCACTCGCAACATCGTGACCAGTCCAATCCGCAAGATGCCTATGCGCTATGCCGTGGGTGAGCTGGCATGGTATCTGTCCGGCTCCAACAAGGCCTCTGACATTGGTCGTTTCGCTAAGAAGTGGCTGGAAATTTCTGACGACGGCGAGACCAATAACTCCGCGTATGGCTATCGTATTTTCACAAAGTTCGGCTTCGACCAGTGGAAGCACATAAAGAACATGTTGCAGAAAGACCCCAACTCCCGTCAGGCGGTTATCCACATCAAGGACGCTGACAACAAGCCTACCAAGGATACACCTTGCACGGTCTATCTCCAGTTCTTCATTCGGAATGGCAAGCTGAATCTCTCTGTTCACATGCGCTCCAATGACATCTGGATGGGTGTACCCTATGACATGTTCAGCTTCTGCTTCCTGCAGATGAAGATGGCTATGGAGCTGGGGGTTGAGATTGGTGAGTATCACCACTATGCCGGTTCTCTGCACATGTATGCTCGGGACTGGGAAGCCGCCAAGAAGAACATGGGTGAGGTCTGCTGTACTGAGCTGAAGAGGTGACCTGATGTCATACAACAGGATTACCAAGGGACCAGAGCTCATTAAAGTGATGGTCAAAATCCTTGACGAGAACAAGGACATACTGGTATGGGACCATTTCTGTTACGCGCCCAAAGACCTGTACCTCAAGTTCTTGGAAAACCGGGGCATTGAGCGATTCGAGATGGCAGAGTACCTCCAGCGTTGGTGCCTGTTGGACTTCAACTGTGATTTGCCTATGACCAGAGCGCAAGACATAACCGTGCTCAAGGAACTGATACTGGACAAGTACTCCAAAATCTTCCCTTACCTGTCTCGTCCGAGCAAGACAGACCGGCAAGGGTGGATTAGAGTGTGGCTATCCGAACACATGGAAAGAGAAATGAGGAAAAAGAAATGATTGACAAGAGTACCTACAATGAGGATGCCCTGTTTCCTCAGATTGCTGCTGTGGACTTTGATGGGCTGCTGGTGGAGAACAAGTTTCCTGAAATTGGAGAAATTCGCCAGCCGATGTTCAATGCCGTAAAGTGTCTCCAGGAGAACGGCTGGAAAATCATTCTGTGGAGTTGTCGTACTGGGGATATGCTGAAGGACGCTGTGGAGTTCTGTGTTCAGCACGGTCTCGTTCCCGATGCTGTGAATGAAAACCTCAAGGAAGTACAAGAGTACTTCGGCGGCGATACTCGTAAGGTCTTTGCCAACATGTACTTGGATGACCGGAGTGCGAACTACCGGAGCGACCTTGGAGTATTCGCAACTATCCCACCGGAGACTCTGTAATCATGAAAGAGAACAGCTTTCAGAGCAGAGCACTCCAGTACCTCAACTCCATACCGGGGTGCAGGGCTGAGAACGTTTCCGGTAACGCTATGCAGTCCGGTAGACCCGATATCAACGGCTGCTACTGTGGTAGGATGTTCAAGTTGGAGTTGAAGGTGCCTGACCACAAGAATGTAGCTACCAAGAAACAGGAGCTGGAGCTCCAAAAGTGGGCAGTTGTGGGAGCTGTTGTGGGTGTTATCTACTCTATGGAGTCTCTCAAGAAATTCATGGAGTGCTTAGAGCACCCTGTTTACCCTATCCGTGAGAAACGGTTCAAAGAGGAGAATGGTTGTGAGTCTTGGTTCAAGCTCTAACTTCATACTCAAGACCAAGCCTTGGGCACACCAGCTCAAGGCTCTTGAGTATCTATACTCTCGGGACGCTGCTGCTCTGTATACTAAACCGGGCAGCGGTAAAACCAAAATCATGATTGACCTCATTGTCAACCGAGGGTTCAAGCGTGTATTGGTAGTAGCCCCTAAAAAGCCCTGTGAAGTGTGGAAGCCTCAGATACAGCTACACTCTGACATCCCGCCGGAGAACGTTCATGAGCTGTATGCTCTCAGTGGGAAGAAGAAAGCTGAGCTGCTAAAGACCTTCAAGCCGGTACGGCCAGGAGAGAGTTGCTCCGTCTTCATCTGTAACTATGACTCTGTCTGGCAAAAGCCTGTTGATAAAGTCTGGTTCTACAAGAAGCTGGGAATTGACTGCGTTATCTGCGATGAGAGTCACCGCATCAAGTCTCCATCAAGCAAGTGTTCCTGTTTCCTTGCTCGTCTTGGAAAGGTTGTTCCTCATCGGTATCTACTTACCGGTACACCACTGGCTGAAAATCCTATGGATGTGTATGCTCAGTACAGATTCCTTGACCGGTCTATTTATGGTACCAACTACCGAGCATTCTGTGAGCAGTACCAGAATATTGACATCAACCTAAGTGCTCGTGTCGGCTTTCCAATTCTGGACAAGAAGCAGCCTTACAAAAACCTTGATGACCTAAAAGAGAAGATGTTCAGTTGCGCTTTCTACATGAATTCCACGGTCAAGCTCCCAAAAACGACCAGAATGGTTGTCAAGGTGCCTATGCCCGCCGGATTGGAGTACTTGTACAAGGAGCTTGATAAAGAAGGTGCTCTGGAGATGGAAGAGGGCTTCCTGACCGTGAACAATGCTCTGTCCATGGTTATACGGAAACAGCAAGTAACAAGTGGGTATCTCCCTCTGGAACGAGATGATGGTACAACCGAGCTCAAGCGTATCAGTACATATAGGCGTACATTTTTATACAAGTTTCTCAAGCAGTTACCGGAGTCAGAGCCTGTTGTCATCTTTGCGAAGTTCCAAAAAGACCTGTACTCTATCCGCAAGGTCACAGAACGCCTTGGCTGCGGATATTCAGAAGTGTCTGGCCGGGAAAATACCCTCAGGGACTGGAAGTCTGGAAAGACCCGAGTTCTGGGTGTACAGTATACAGCAGGGTCGGAGAGTATCGACCTCACTCGTGCTCACCTCTGTATTTTTTATACCCTTGACCACTCTTTGGGGAAGTATGAGCAAGCACGGGCACGAGTACATAGACCCGGTCAAGAGAGTCCCTGTATCTACTATCATTTCACCGCTGTCATGTCTTCTGGCAGAACGGTTGACCAAGATATCGTTCAATGCTGGAAAGACAAGAAAAATTACATAGACCTTATCATGAGAGGAGCCTTGTAAATACAGGGTTCCTCTTTATTTTACAAAATTTTTCTCAAAAATTTTGTAAAAAGTGCTTTACTTTTCCAAAAGATAGAGTTATAATATGCTTGTAAGTTAAATCTGACCTCTCAATTCTGAAAGGAGCTCTACAATGAAAAACGATATGATTAAAATCACCTGCATAGAGGGTACCAACTTCCTGACTTCCTTGGATTACACCACCGAAAAGATGACCGAGCTGATTGATGAGTCTATCAAGCAAATGCCGGAAAGAAAGCTGTCCTACAAGGTCTTCAAGTCCGGTGAGATGCCTCTGGAGGAGCTGCCTGAACTGATTCAGACTCAGGTCAAATCCGTTCTTCGTGCGTATCCCCGCTGCACTGTGACTTATGAGTATGGCAAGTTCTCCGTCAGCGCTGGTTGCTGCATCAAGAGCCATTACAACTTTGACCACTATGTGGCCGGGACTTATTGGGACAGCGATGTCTACACTGAGGAAGAGCGTCGGCAGAACTACAAAGAAGAGTTCGGATATGCACCCTGCTTCTAATCCCAACTGATGAGAGCTGGACAGCAACCAGCCGAAACCGCCTTACGGCGGTCTTGGGAAGCTCAAATAGCTGGAAAGGAGAGGTTGACATGGACAAACTTAAACAGTTGACGGTCGAATATTTCGCACTTGAGGGCAAGTGCGACGGGACGGCTGATACCTTTGCTGCTCTTCACCCTTTGGCGAAGGATTTGGCAGAGCAGGTAAAAGATCTTCAGCATAAGGCGAGAAGCCGCGAGGTACGATATTTTGCTTCTAAGTTGTACCAAGATGTTTCTGATATGGAAATTCGCTTTTGGAAATACACTATTTAGAAGAAAGCAAGCAGAGCTACATTGAAGAACTGTAAGGAGATAACACCATGAAAGAGTATACCGTCAAGAACAATGATTTCACCGAGTTCGACATCAATCCTGACCTGACCTTGACCAAGGTTGACCGTAATGGCACTCACTACTACACCGATACTCGTTGCCATAAGTGCGGCGGAGAGAAGTACATCTCCTATTACACCCATGTTGATGGCGGTGTTTGCTTCCTCTGTGGCGGTACCGGTGTTCATCCTACCAAGGTGGTCGTCAGAACCGAAGAGTACGCTGCCAAGCTGGATGCCAAGCGTCTGGAAAAAGCTCGCAAGACTGCTGGTGCTCGGAATGCCGAGTACCTCCATCGTCAGGGCTTCAACGCCGATGGTATGACTTGGGTAGTCATGGGTGAGACCTATTCTCGCAAGGACGAGCTGAAGGCCGCTGGCTGTAAGTGGAGTCCTGAGTTCGGCTGGCACTTTGACCACAAGACTGAGCAGTTTGACACTACTGTGGTGACCATCCGTACCATGATTCCGTACTTTGAGGACGAGAATGGTCAGCCCTGCACTTCCGCTATCGGTCAGTACTCCGTTGACGGTACTCTGTACTTCCTTCCCTTTGAATTTATACAGGACTATGTGAAGTCCCTCCGTGAGAAGTACATCGCTGACCACGCTCCTAAGACCGAGTATTTCGGTAACTTGGGTGACAAGGTGGAGCGAGAGGTCAAACTCGTTCGTCGCGCTGGGTTCGACACCATGTGGGGAACGACCTTTGTGTACACCTTTGTGGACTCCGATGGTCATCAATTCATCTGGAAGACTGGCTGCTACCTTGACCAGCCTGAGGGCAGCACACTCACCGTCCGGGGTACGATTAAAGCCCACTCCGAGTACCGGGGATCGCGGCAAACTGAACTCACCCGGTGCCGAGTCGCGTAAATCTCGTTCTTCCGAATTCCTCTCATCCTATTTCGAGTCCGAGGGGAAGGGGGTGGTAAACTACTACCCCCGATTTCGGAGGACGCCTCGAGGATTTTAGACCAAAGAAACTCCCCCACCACACGGCGGGGGAGTACTTTATTGAATACCATGGGGTGGCAGGGGGATAATCCGGTGCTCCTCCTCGCTCCATACAAACATCTCCGTACCGGGCTGCACCGTACAGACAGGAGCGTACTTGTTAGGTGATACCCTCACGAAGAGCTGTGGAGGGTTCAGCACAGAATCTTTCCTACATCCTTGCACTTTTCCTTGTACCTCTCATGGTATTCTTCCTGAAGCATGCCAACATAGCCGAAGTCATAGTCAGCTGCTTTCAGTTCTATGCAGAGTCGTTCCAGATACTTCAGCTCCAAGTCCACGTCGCATACGAGGCAGTTGATTTCGTTGAAGTCAGCTACGCAGCCCCAGTCAAGCAGCATTCTCGCGCTTTTCTCATACAAGGCTTTGGTATCCGTCTCCCACTCCTTGTACTGCTCCATGGCTCTCTGTACGGCCTGTTTTCTTACCGCAGGGGTGACGGCCATACGATTGTACTGGTACCAGTCATAGGGGATGATGTCAACCGGTTCCACGTCCTCGTTGGGAAGCAGCATGCCATGATGGTTGATGTAGTACCGCTTGAGCTTGCGGTGCATACAGGACTCCTCCAGATACTGGTACTCGTGCATCCGTTTGAAGCCTCTCAAACCGAGAAAATCGAAGAGGTCAGCCATGTCGTTATGGAACATAAGAGCTAAGACCTGACGGGAGTTTACCGCAGTGAACAGCTCTTTGACATCCTTGGGACTGTATTCTGCAATAGACAGTTTTCCGTTCATGCTTGTCCTCCTTCCAGCTTGCTGAGCAGCAGGTCAATCTTCTCATCTTGAATGGAAAGGTGCTTATGGATGTCGTCAACCGCAGCTTGGACGGCCTTACTCATCGTACTTTGGTCGACATTTTCATCATAGTTGGCTACACCAATCAGAAACGAGATGATTGCCAGTGCATCAAGCAAAGTCAACTGTTCTTTCATTCCTTGACCACTTCCATGGCGACGTTCATGGTGTTGACGGTCTGGCTGTTTACATAGATGCTCAGGATGCTTTCACCCTGACCGCAGAATACACGTACCGGGGCTGTGAAGCCGAAATTTACGATACCGTTCTCAGCCGCAGAAGAGGTCTGAACTGCACCGGGTACCAAATTACCGTCCTGATACAGAGAGACAGTAACCTGACCTTCAGCGGAAGCTGTCAGAGTCGCGTTAACGCTCACGGTGTAGTAACCAGCAGCTCTCTCGTTGCTGTCGCAGCAACCCGCATTCTTCAACACGACCGTGTTGTTTCTCAGCCGAATGCAGCGTCCAAACTGACGAGTAGTGTTGGTCAGAGGCAGGATGTTACCCGCCTGAACTTCTTGTACACCTGTAAAAGTGTAGTAACCAAGAGATTTAGCCATTGTATTATACCTCCTTCATAATGAAATAGGCGGGGCAGCTATTGCCACCCCGCCAGAGTTCCTCGCCAAACAGGGCGTATCAACAGGATTTACTTAGACCGCGGGAGAATACGAACAACCACAGGTGTTGGCCGTATAGGGAGAGCAGGTGATGTACGCAGGACGCGCTACCGGCTGAAGCCGGTTGACCAGATACATGTTCTGGAGCAGCTGGCTGTTTTCGAACTTACTGTCCTGCAACTTGTCACGCAGCTCCTGAATGGTGTTAGCGGTCATCATAGCGCGGGTCGCGTCACCATCAGCCTTGATTGCGTTGACGATGTCACAGGTGTTGCGAGCGTTCTCGTACTTGACGGAGTCAATGTTACGATTGGTCTCGCAGCAGCAGCTCTGCTGAGCGAACCGATTGTCAGAGAAGCCCTGAGCAATCTGGCTCTGCATGCTGTTCATGCCCTGAAGCATGGTAGTGTTCATGGCGTAGAAGCCATCACACAGACCATTGGACAGGCCACGTACAGCATTATGCAGGTCGTTGAAGTTGAATTCCTGGCACAGGTCAGCTCTGGTCACAGCACCCTGAGCAGCCGCGCCGTTGCCGAAGCCGAAGCCACCGCCGCCCCATGCCAGCAGGAAGAACAGGAAGAAGACCCACACCCAAGTGCCACCGGCACCTCCGAACATACTACCGTCGGTGTTGCGATTCTGGAGAGCCATGACATCAGCCACGGACATCCCACTACCAGTTTCCATACCCATTGTAGATACCTCCTTGTTAAAATTTTATCTCAACCCAGCGGGAACTGGGATTGAAACTGAGCCCACATCTGGTCAAAGTCCAGACCCCTCTGCTTACAGAGATTCATACAGGTCTGCTTGAGCTGCTCCGGGGATTTACCCTGAGCCATCTGCTGTGCCTGACGAAACATAGGATTGGAGCCAAACTGCTTGGACATAAAAGACATGGGATTCATCATAGCACCCATCATCTGGAACGGATTCACTGTTTATTCCCTCCTTTCAGCTTCTGCTCAATCTTAGAGAGCTTTTCCGTCAGCCCCTGTACCGCTGCATTAAAGTCCTCCTCCCGGACGTATCCTGACAGGTCGACGGTCTGCGGAGAGGCCTCGACGGGCTTTGCTACCGGGGTGTCTATACTGTACCGCTGGAAGATGATGTTGCCGTCAAGACCGAGCTGCTTAGTGTAGATTTTGCCATGTGCCTTGTCAGGGAACACAAACAGAGACCCATCGAAGTCAATCATGGCGGCATTGGCTTCTTCCTCGTTAGATACCGGTCTACCCTTGAGAATAGGAGCCGCAGGGGTCTGAGGCTGCTGAGGCGGTTGCTGAGGGAAACTGCTACCCATCTGAGGGTACTGAGCTTCCATCATTTGAAGTCTTTGCTGAGCGCTCTGCATGGCCGGATTGTTGTACGGATAGGGAGTCATTGGTGCCATAGGATACATAGAAATTACCTCCTGTCTGGTATATTCTACCTCTATTATACCTCGTCTGAATTGGCAGGAGTATACTAAAAGTATTCGTCAAGAATACTAAAAGTATAATTTTAGGCATAAAAAGAACACCACCCTGTATAGAGTGGTGTTCCTTATTTAGAAAAGTTTGGACAGCTTGGAGAGAGCTTTGACGTGTCTTTTCTTTATGGTGACCTCTGCATAACCGAGTGTATCACCGATGTAGCGGAAGTCCTTGCCTTTGAGGTAGTGGAGCCTCAATATCTCCTTGTCCTCATCCGATAGGGTGGATTCGTTCAACAGGTCATCGAAGCGTCTCACACTTGGGATAGCCTCAAGGCGTTTCCTTGTATCAAGGTGAGTGCTCAATCAAAACACCCCTTACTTGTACCGGCCACAGGTGGGGCAGCGACTCTGTCCCTTACCTGTACTCTTGCCTCCGATACCTGTTTTACCCGAGGGACTCGACTTCGTCACTGATGCTCCCTTGCTCGGGCTGTATGTTCTGGTCCTCGTTGTTGTCACTGTTATGGTCTGCTTCGCCATAGTTTACCTCCTCAGAATTGCCTTGGACGTATTTGGCACTCTCACCAGATTGGAAAACGTTGTTACCGCTGCCCTCTCCGGTGTCTTGCTCAACTGTCGTTGTAACCGTTTCAGTCGTGGTCATGTGCTTCTCGTACTGCACAAATATGATGCAGATAACGAGGTTGACCAGTATGCTGATGATGAGAATCAACCGCAGCCAGAAGTCCTCGCGCCGCTTTGATTCCAGCATGGTCATCACGATGTGGTTGAGAGCTATGCTTTGGTCAAGGGCGTCTTCTTCAGTCTTCATGGTTTCCAAGTCCTTGATAGGAATGTCCATGCATTTCAACTCCTGTCTGTTTGATATAGTTCAGAATCTCAATGAGTACATCGTGCGTATTGTTGAGGTCGCTGAGATTGTGGAACAGCGTTTTAATCTGCTCTTCATGAGAGTTGACCAAGAGGGCGAGGCTCTGCTGGCTGTTCTTTATCTCTTTGACATCGGTTTTCAACTCTGCAATACCGGCTACTGCTTGATTGAGCTTTTGTACGACCTCGCCGTCGGCTTTGGCACGGCTGTTCATACCTACAACAAAGGTTGCAATCCCAATCACACAAGCAATGATACTACAGATGAACAAAGTTGTCTCCATGGGTGCTGTCCTCCTTTCTTCAGTTTTACCCTATTATACTCCTCCGGAACGGAAAAGTAAAGGGGAAATTTTCGCTTTGGAAGGATTATAGAGGGGACATCTGAGTTTCTCCTTCGTCAGAGGAAGTTTCTTCCTTTGATGTCTCCTCCACCGGGTTGTTCAGCTTCTCCAGATACGCCGCCAGATATGCCTCCGGGCTGGCCTGTTCGCCTACAATACTCTTGGCCGTCCGTAGGGTGTTGATTTCGGTAATGTAGCCGTCCTTGCCCACGCAGATGACCGTCTCGTTGTCGTACTTGAAATTCTTGATACCTTTTGCTATTCGTTTGTCCTTACAGGTCTCTCCTGCTTTTACAATGTAACCAGTATACATTTTGTTTCCTCCTTTTGTTGTTTGGTGGCGTTTGTTACCAACCATGTAATAAAACTGTCAGATGTACCCTCAAGGGTCGGGGTGGGTTCAGGTGTTACCCCCAATATCCGTAACTACGCCGTTTTTGATAATTGCCGCAGGTTGTTTGGCAAAGCCGTCTGAGGATTGGTAATACACTTCATCAATCCCAAATGATACTGTTGACAGTTTGTCTGTATACATTTCTGTAGCATTGGTTTTAGAGGACGGTTGACAAACTACGGTACCATTAGTAAATTCATTGGTTTGAATCGCAAACTTAATGACAGTGTTTAATCGAGCGTTAGTGTCTTTTTGATACGGAGTTCCTCCTATAACATACGCAGTACCATCTACAATAGCAGCAGCGGTATACCTGTTATACAGAGGGTAAGGAAGAATACTGGATAACAGCTTCGACTCTTTGGATGCTAAATCATATATAAGTATGGATGCCGCTGTCTTACGTTGTTCAGATGAACCAGATGTATAGGAGGCTCCTCCAATAAGATACACCTTATTCAGTAATTGTACTCTACCGGCGCTAATGTCACTTGGGGATACTTCGGTTAAAAGGGATTCTTTCTTAATGGTGTATTCCTTTCGTTGCGTATCCCACGTTCCAACCAAATAATTTCCTGTGATTATCTGTAATACACCATCATACCACCCTAACAGGTATTTCGCATTGGAATTCAACCCGGAAGCAGTGGATTGTCTTGTCAAGTTTGTAAATGTTTCTGTTTCCAAGTCATAAAGAGACACATACAGCTTATAAGAAGCGCTGGAAGAAGAAGTTCCTGCTATCACATATACCTGATTCCCAACTTGCTTTATTCCGGATATAGTGTTGTATTGGTCGAAATAGGAAGTAGCAGCATTTACGCGAGTCTGAGAGAATGTTCCAGACTCTATATCATACTTAATGATACTGACCGTAGTGGAGCCTGAAGATATCATCTGAGAAAAGAAAGAAATAACACCATTCAAGTACATACACTCTGTACTTCTTGCTTCATAAGCGGCACTGGATGCGTTGGCATAAGAGATGGTATACTCGCCTATGTGTGTAAAGAGGTCCGTTTCTGTATCGTATGCGAAGCATTCGCCATTAGAGTATACATTGTAGTAGTTACCACCAAAAATGTATATGATTTTTCCAACGGCGATACAACTTTGTGTATCTCTTCCTATATAACCGGCAGTCTTATTTGTAAATGTACCAGTTCCTTTAATTGCTTCTCCGTCAGCCAGATAATAGTCATTCTTTATGAGAACTTTACTCACTTCGCTCTTTGCTCTCTTTACCCATAATCCATTCTGTTTATTGGGTTGTGTTTCCTGCACAAACACGTTCAGTCCGTTGGCAGAACCACCTACGGTAAGGGGATTACCCAAAATGGTTGCCATAAATTCACTCCTTTCTAATTTCCAACAGGATATGTAACAGTCTTAGTACACTGAATGTTCATGGCGGTTGTGGGCTTTCCACCAGTACAACGTACAGTTACTGTACCATTGGTATTTATTACTTGGATTCTTGTTACTCCGGCCTCCGACATCTGTTTAGACTGTTCCGCACTCGGCTGAAGGTCAATTTTGTAGTTTGCATTTTGATTTGTAAGAACAACCTGTTCGTATGGGTCAGAACCAGTCCACTCAGTACCAATAGACAGCACTCTTCTGACGATTTGAGGCTGATACTCTGCAGGCTCCGGAATAACCGGGTCTTCAATGTCAAAGGTAACTGTTTTTGTAAGAACAACACTGAAGGACTCTGTAGGCTTCGCTCCAGTACACTGTACTACAATGGTACCATTCACATTGAGCGCCTGAATAGATTTAACTCCCATATCAATCAGAGAAGCCAGTTGCTCTATGGTCATCTCAATATCCACCAGATATCGAGTATCCTGGTCAGTTAGAACAGTCTGTTCATAAGGGTCAGTCCCACTCCAAGAGGTGGACAGGGCAATAGGCTGCTTCACTATCTTTGGTTGATATTCCGCCGTGCCTACTGCCCTTGTCCCATCCGCTTTGTAAAAGACCTTGCCTTTAGTAACAGATGACGGAACAGCCGTAGTATCGGTGACGTCCATCAACGTCTGACCGAAGTACTCTACCCGGCTGTTAGCCACTCACATCACGCTCCAATCGTCACGGTCTGACCGCCAGCAGGATTGTCAGCGTAAGAAATGGGAACACCGTTCACCACCACTTCAGTCAAGTGGTCGTAGCCTTCATCGGGCAGAACAGAGAACTGGTCTTTGGCAGGAGTAACGGTCTTCTTCTGGCCGTTCACCAGTTCACCAGCGTAGTCACCAGTGACACCGAGGATTTCAACACCGCTCTTGATGTTACCTGCAATCAGCTTGGCAGCTTCAGTGTCGTCCAGACCAGCAGTACCGGAACCATCATGGTAGCCAGCCGGGATGGGAACGGTGACACCCTTCTGAGTAACTTTCAGGGCAACAGCACCCTTGTTGGGCATGGTGCCGGTCACCTTCTGGCCGCCGACATACGCGGTCTTACCCAGCAGAATTTCCGCAGCAGTTGCAGTCGCATTGGAAGTATCGGAGTCGAAGGTACAAGTACCAACAACAGGAGCACCAGTCTTGTCATGAGCGGTGATACCCTTCAGCAGCTTGTCAGCAGTAACGTTGTCGCCGGTCAAGTCCATCAGTACCTGACCATAGAAGATTATTTTGGAATTGTACTTGGTTTCGGGCATTTTGTTATCCTCCTATTGTAATAGTTTTGCCACCCGAAGGGTTATCAACGACGTAACGCGGGATGGCTTTGAACGTTACATCGTCCTTCATGAGTTTATCCTTGGTCAGTAGTACAGAATCCTCCAGCCCCGGATACAGCTCGTATGCACCCTTGTACACCTCAGAGGCCACTCCTGTAACCACACCAAAATCGATGTCAAACAAGTACTCTTGAGGAGTGAATTGAGCTTCAAACAGGCTGTCTACCGCCGTGAACTGGACATCAACTATCATCCAGCTCACCCTCCTTTAGCACATCCTCCACACTACAACTGATGATACCGGAATTCAACCGAGAGGAGCCAATACCCACTCTCAACTGAATCTTTACGGGATACACCGCCTTGAACAGAGCTGTTTCCTCTTCTGTAAGAGTAACCGAAATGGAGTTATCTCTAAGAGTGACATCCTCAAGGTGTTTCTCCATCAAAATGGTATCAGCCTGTTCATAAACGATAGACAGCAAAGTGATGGTAGAAGGGTCAAAGGGGACGGTGAAGATATGCGTCGGAGTAGTGTACCGTCCAACTCTTGCCATATTACATCACCTCCGTCAGTGTTGCTTGTATGGTCAGGTCTATAGAGGGCTTGTTTTTCAGAGCCTTGGCTGTGAATACCCCATTGATATTGTCTACCCTGAGAGCCAAAACGCCATCTTCAACGACCTGCATAATAGTCATATCATCCGGCTGGAGGTCCACCACATCATTAGTTGTACCTGAAGGGATTCTCACAGTCTGAGTATAGGGGGATTCACTGCCAACCCAGCCAGTAGCTGTCATGCTGATAGTTACCTTACGAGGCTTGAGAGCTGTTTTTGCCTTGGGAATACCAGAATCGACCAGATTACCAGAAGAGTCAAGGCTCGGAAGATTACCTTCCGTCGCGTTGGCTACCTTATCCGCCTTGGTATCATCCAAGTCATCAATTAGGTTGAGTAAATGTCCAGCCGTATCAGCGTCCAGGATGTCCTTAATGGTTGCAAACCATGCCTGGAAGTCAGCCTCATTGACGGTTTTGAACTGATTCAAGTCGCTCTGAATCTGGTTGTATAGGGTAGCTGTGTCCACTTGAGTAACCGCGCCAGTAACAATACCACAGATGGCGGTGTTCATACGGGTGTCCTCGATTGCGGCCTGAGTGATGGTCGTCGCGCCTGCATTTACATTCACGATAGCCACACACAGGTCGTAGTAGTCGGCCGTTCTTACAGGACTGGGAGCCACAGCAGACGCGCCGGGATTGCCCTGAACTTTGTAAGCCTTGACCACGCGACCGGCCTTGTCCCACCGAATCATGATGGCATCCTTACGGTTGAGAACACCATCTGCAACACCGATGTCAAAGGAGATGGCCGCAGTATTCTCATAGGTGTAACCATTGATGTATCCATAACCGGGCTGTAACAGCACCGTCATGGTGGGACTGGGTGCCGCAGTTACCTGCAAGCCGGTACTGGGATTGGGGAAGACTCCGTTGGCTATGAAGCGGGAGAAATACGCAGCGAAGTCTTCTACAAGGTATTCTCTGTCATAGTTTCCGCTGGAGTCTGCTACTGCATTGAAAAATCCGCTTTTCTCAGCCATTACATCATCCTCACTTTCAGTTTCTGTGTCAAGGTGAGAGGTCCAAACCCGAATGTCAAGTTCAGGGACTCACCTTTGGAGCTGTAAGAGTGCTCAGCCTCAGTGATAATGGCGTCAAGCTGGATACCCAGCTGAGAGTCAAACACTGTGACCTTGTCACCGAGGAAATAGTCAACACCGTACCGAATGTTGCCTTGGGTGTTGATTGTTCCGTCAAAGCTCTCTACCCTTCGGCACTCAGCCAGCTTCTCCGAGCCACGCTGTTTGAGGACTTCAAGATATTCTTCTGCTGTCATCTCCATACCATTGTCATCGGTACTTTGAAGGTCTCTGGCATCTACAAAGATTTCTTTACGGGACTTTCCACTTGCTTCACCGACCGTGGTATAGGTACGCTCAATTCCCTCGCCCTCACCAGCTATAAGAGCCACATTACGAGAGTCTTGGGTATTGAGATTGTACCCGGACTCCAGCATGTTTTCAAAGATGTAAGAGAACAGACATGGAGCCACTTTCGTCTGGTTGATAGTTCTGTCTGTACCCTTGTACACTTTGAAGACCATTCTTTTGTTCTGGAGCTCCAGCCGCAGCCGGAAGCCCAAACTGTCAGGACTACACAGAGCAATCAGATTGTCTCCCACTACTCCGCCAGTGTCCTGCAGAGCGGTCTTTACACCGAGCTGAACTGCCTTATCTGCATCCAGAGCCACGATGTCCGAAATAGCGCGGGCAGCGATAGTCGGCGCGGTGACGTGTTTTTCCACCATATCGTACGCTATATCGCTCGGGAAGCCCGACTTCGTGTATAACCCCCAGCATATCCTCCGGAACAAAAATTCCTCAAGCAAGTTGCCCTTCACGGTCAGTTCCGGGACGCCTTTGGAACTGATGGTTTTCTGCACCACTCCGATGATACCGGCGATACCCTTGTCCATGTCAAACAGAACAATTCGCTCTTCCTGTACCAGTGTAGTGTTTGTGCTGTCAAGAGGGAGATTGAGCTGGAAAGTACCGAGGGAGCAGTACCCCTCTGTATAAATGACTGCTACCGGATTGGAGAGGAAGCCTTGGAGTTCGTAGTCCTGTGTAAGGATTGCAATATCCATTACTTTTGCACCTCCAGATACCCGGTATCATAGTACACCTCCACAGAGAGGTTTACCACGCCCTCTTCCGCGCCATAACGAATATAGGTTTCTCCCACCGGAAGGGAGAAGAAGGTGGAGCTGAGGTCAAGAAGATTGAATGCATTGGTTTCTACACCGTCGGAGATTTTCTTGACCGTCTTGTTGTTAGGCACTGTACTGACTCGGAGCGTCTCACCAGCCTCCATTATCTCAACCAGTCGAATCTTCTCCTGAGTGAGGATGTTGAGGATGTAGGGATTTTTGACAGTGCCAGAGGCTTCAAACGTTACCACAAACCCACACGGCATGGAGCCATCATTGTTCAGAGTTGCGATACTGGCTGGACTCCGCAGACCCATGATAATACCCTTGTCTTTAGGGATAATCAGCGGGAAATGGAACTTGGGCAACCAGTCAGCAATGAGAACGTTGGTACCATTCTCCGTATGGAACAGGGGGTCAGGGCAGAACAGCGAAATCATGAACTTACACAGGACTTCATTGTTAGTACTGATGTCTGTGCCATAGGAGATAGTTTTGGTGGGAATACCATCAATCTGGTACTCCTCGTAATGGAGTCGAAGCTGCTGCAAAGGATTGACAAACCGATTGAGGAAGTTTTTCCTTCTGGTCATGTCAGCCTGAGAGTCAGCCACCACCCAACCGATGATGTTGATGGTACGAGACTCGAGAGTAGTGCCTGTTACATACACGCCCACCTGATTGATGTACTTGTATGTGTTGCGGGAGCTCTGGATAGTTCCAAAGTCTGCACTGTCCAGTACATACTCACGATTGTTAATGTTTATGGGAAGGGAGGTGCCTATGGACAGATTTTCGAGAACGATACTTTCAATCATGTAGGCACCTCCTTACACCAAACCTTCAGCGAGTTCTATCTTGACCCGCTTGAATTCACGCGCCGCCGTCACCGGGTCAATGGCTTCAGGCGAGTAGAAGTTGAATGTGTCACCATTGGACTCACCGTATCTTTGGTTTTCCTGCTTAGTCAGGATACGTTCACCCTGATGTACCTGCACGGTCATGTCACGAGGAACATAATCCAAACCAGAAGCATAAGAACCTCTAACTCCACTTGTGGCATCACTGTATCCTTCCTTGGCTGCACCGAAGATGCTCTTGATTTTCTGAACCACGCCATCAATCCAAGAAGAGATTTTTTGCCAGATGGATTTCAGGCCGTCCCACAAACCGGTGAAGATATCAGCACCAATCTGGAACAGGGCTTTGGGTAAAGTTTTCAAGTAGTTGATTGCGTTGGTAAACCACTCCTTGAATTTGCCGGGGAGCTTTTTCAATCCTTCAACAAATGCCTTGAGGAAGTTGGTAATGGCTTCCTTAGCCTTGTTGTAGATATCAACAGACCACTGAACGATACGATTGAAAGCCTCAACCAACCATTCCCAGATGCGACCAGGGAGCTCCGAGAACCATGTACCGATGTCAGATATAATCTGAGGGATTGCTTCCTTGAGATGATTCCATGTATCAGTAGTCCACTGGACAACCTTACCCACAGCGAAGCCCAACCAGTATGCAATCCGCTCAGGAAGAGTAGCAAACCAATTCACCACTTCATCAAGGAACTGACCAATTTTGGTAGGCAAGTTCTTGAAGAACGAGATGACATCCTGAATAGCTTGGTCAAACCATTCAACTACAGAATGGAATACATTTTTGATACCTTCCCACAGGTCTATCCAAAACTGTCGGAATCCTTCACAGTTATTCCACAGGTAGATGAAAGCAGCCACCAAAGCTGCGATTGCTGTGATTATCAACCCTATGGGATTTGCTGCCATAATAGCATTCAACCCTGCAAATAAGGTTTGTAACTTTGGAAGTAGGGCAATGATTCGTGTTACAAAGCCAACTACTTTACCCAAGATAGGAATGATTCGTGTTACAAAACCAATTATTTTACTCAAGATAGGAATGATTTGTGTTACAAAGCCGATTATTTTACCCAAGATAAGGAGAACTGGACCAACAACAGCAGTGATTTTGAGGATGTTGATAATCACTTGTTTCTGCTCATTTGTAAGGCTTGAAAGCCAACCAATAGCTTTCTGAAGCAACTGATTGAGAGAGTCAAGCATAGGAGTCAACAGCTCTCCAAAGGATGCCGCAAGGTTTTGAGCGCTGTTGCGAAGCATAGCCAACTTAGATTCAGTTGTTCCATACCGGGTCTCCGCTTCGTTTACCAGAGCTGTATTCTCTTCCCATGCCTTGTTTGCAGTATCAATAGAGTCTGCAAGCAGGTCAGAAGCCAAACCCAGAGACTTCAACATATTGGACTGACGGATACCAGTCAAACCGAGGTTATCAAGTACCAATACAGCGGACTCGCCGCTCTCGTCCAGTTTACCCAACCCTGTGATAAAAGATTGGATAGCAGTTATGGGAGAAGTTTCCCAAGCGGTTGCAAATTCTTTGGAAGTCATGCCGGAGACTCTTGCAAACTCAGCCAGCTTTTCTCCTCCAGTTGCTACGACTTTTTCAATCTCATTGAAGGTCTGTGTCATAGCAGTACCACCAGCCTCGGCCTCGATACCAACAGAAGACATAGCCGTAGCCAGAGCCATCAACTCAGCTTCCGTAAGACCAGCCAGTTTACCACCAGCAGCCAATCTATTGGTCATAGCCACAATCTCAGACTCAGTGGTAGCAAAATTGTTACCCAAATCAACGATTGTTGCACCGAACCGAGAGACATCCTCGCTGGAGGTGCCCATGATGTTCATTACTCGCGCAATAGAAGTAGCTGCCTCTTCCGAGCTCAGGTTGGTTGCATCTCCCAGCATCACCATGGTCTTCGTGAACTGAAGCAAGCTGTCTGTGCCACGGACACCCAGCTGACCAGCCACTTCCATAACACCGGCGATTTCAGAGGCCGACTGAGGCATGGTACTACTCATCTTTTTGATACCATCGCTTAGAGCAGCGAACTCTTCTTCCGTGGCATCCACGGTTTTACGAACACCAGTAAATGCGGACTCAAAGTCGACCGCTGCTTTCGTAGCGACTGTTCCCAATCCAGCAAGAGGAACAGTAACGTTCTTGGTCAAGGTCTTACCAGCAGAGGTGAACGCAGAACCAAGTCCTGTTAATTTATCTGTTACAGTCGCTCCTTCACTCTTAAATACGTTCAGCTGAGATAGAGCACCCTTAATGCCATCTTTAAAGCTGGTTGTATCAAGCAGAAGATAGCCAACTGCACTTCCGAGATTTATCAAGGTTTCACCCCCTTACGTGTATTGAGAGTAGAGGTCACTGAACGAACGGTACTTTGTACGGAACACAGGCTCCTCTTCTGAGTCTATCTTGTTCATAATGTATGCACAAGCTTCATCAAAACAATAGGCCGTGTACTCATCCAGAGCACCCATCAATTCAGAGGGTCTCACCTTGTACCGTTGAGCGATACCGAGAATTTTCAGTATGTCACGACTCCCCACGAAAGGGCTGGAGTGCCTTGATACCCTGCTGGGTGTAGTTGAAGATGAACATGTACTGCTCATCAGTCAGTTCCACACCAACTTTCTGAAGCTGTTCATAGGTCGGCTCAACGAACGCAGCCGCGCACAGAACGTCAACTACACTCAATACGTCCTTCATAACGGAATCATCAGTTGCATCCACACCACCCTTGATGAACAGAGAATTGGCCGTGCTCAACAAAGCATTGGGAATCTTGCCGGACTTGGCGAGAGCCATCATAGAGGGTCTACGCAGCCGAGCTACGAAGGGCTGACCCTCGGCAAAGGACGGGAGTTGTACGATAGCACCCCGACCATACTCCTGAAGAGATTCCAGAGAGGTAATGTCCATAGAAATATACCTCCTTAACCCGCAGCCTTGGGCAGCTCATCGGGACCGATGTAACTGATTTTGTAGGGAGCCTGACCATCGGCCGGAGCAGAGTTGATGGTGTACTCGGGGGCGCGGAAAGCACCGTCCTGAGAGTTGAGCTGGATGGGAGTACCCTGACAATTCGGGTATGCAATCTTCTCGTACCCGGTCAGAATGCCCGCAGCATTGTAGATGGCGGAATAGGCGTTGATGGTAACGACCTTGCCCTTCTCCTTGGAGCCAGCCACAGGAGGGGTATAGGAGCTCACGCCGAAGCCCTTATCCTCGTCACCTTCAGCAGTATGCTCAGCAGTCGTCCAGTACTTGACCGTGCCACCCTGCAGAATCTTGACCTGCTCGGGGTTGAAGACGTTATCGGTCAGGACGATGGTGTTACCAGTGATGGTAGTGACCGTGGGCTTCTGAGCAATCAGACGACCCTTAACCACCAGCTTCACGGCGTCCTGGGTATCCGCCTGAACAGTGACCTGAATCTGGGAGGCCGTATCCAGAATGAGCTCATTGGTGCCGTCGTCCAGAGTTACCAGAGCGACATCAATAGTGGGGATTTCATTACCCTTTTTGATAGCCATATTGTACCTCCTTAGTTGTTGTAGTATTTACGATAATTGACGTACCGTGTTGATACCATGTGACCCTTGACAGAGTCATCATAGAAGGACGGTGTCCGATAGTGCATAGATTTCACCATTGGGAACAGTTCTTTCATAGCAGCTTCAACAGAGTCGACATAAGTCTCCAGAGTTGTAAACTGGTCTTTCGGTACATAACACAGTACGTCATACAGGTTTTGTGTGGTGCTGAAGCCTTGGAACTGAGTTGTACCCTCGTCCCGGAGCACCAGATAGGGCTTGATGCATTCACCCTGATGTTGCGCGGGGGTGTATACATCGAAGCCTTTGCTCTTCAAATGCTTGAAAATGTCTTTATAGCGCGTATTTTCCATTACAGTTTACCCAGCCTTTCAAGGAGTCGTTGGAATCCCGGCATTATCTCATTGTTACCGACGTAGTTGATTGTTGGGTCAATGATTGCGAACCGTTTCTCGTGTGCCAGCTCCAACCAGATACCATAATCAACACCGTGAGCCAGAGATAGCTCATACCCCTTCTCAACCTTGTAAGAGGAGCCTGTAAGACGTTGTCGTGCGTGTCCGGTACGGTCTGTCCATGGTCGGTGCTGCTTGGCATAGTTCTGGAGCTTGAGAGCAGAGGTCTGAGCATACACCGAAATAGCGGCATCTGACTTGCTCTCAAATTTCTCCAGTCCTTTGACGAGGTCAGAGATGTCGAGGTTGAAATCAAACCCGTTAGGCACCTTCTTGAACCTCCTCCAAGTAAACCTCGCAGACAATACCAGACTCAGACACGTCCTTGATTTCGCCGATGTTGTACTTCGTACCGTTGATAGAACAGGTATACTCAGTATCAATCATATCGACAGCTTCACGCAGACACAAAATCATAGGAGCTGCTTTGGAACGAATAACCGCGCCATCGGCGGCGGACTTCTTCAGGTAAGAAACGTTCTCGTGATAAATCCCCTTGAACGTTACTGTGGATACGGCCACACCGTTGGGCTCCCCGAAGTCGTTCTTATCTTCTTTGTCAAACACAAACCACTGACCTTGGGTATTGATGCACCGCCGAACTTTATTCAGCTGGAAATTGGAAGCATACATTTAGAACGCTCCTTTCAGAATACCCGAGTTGTTGGGTCTGTACTTGGCAGCCAGCCGCCGGAAGTACTTGGAGCTGTCCGCAGCACTCAGCCCGGACACCTGCAAAGTAGTATCTTCAGCCTTGATGAGCAAACACTGATACGCCGTCAGGTCGTAATTGCCACCATTCTCTCGCAGATAGAAGTCGAGCTGTTCATCCGTGAAGAAAGGGATGTCTGCTTCTCGCAGTACAATCTTCAGGTCTTCAATGTTACTCATACAGTTACCTCAGCTTTCCCGGTGCCGCTTGATGAGAAGCCGCAGCTCTTTCTTGGAACGAATACCGTCATGGTCGATACCCAGCTGGTCGGCATAGTCACAGAGCTCTTCGAAGCCCAGCTCACTCAGAGGGATTTCGGAATAGTCAACAGGCTCGTCGTCCTCTTCTTCATCCTCCAGCTCGTCATCTTCCAGACCATCCTCTTCGTCCTGAGCAGAATCATCGAGGTGGGGCATTTCCGGAGCCGGGGGGTAGTTATCTACCCCCAGCTCGGAAGTGACCGCTTCGTCCTCGAGAGGACGGAATCCTGCGGATTTATACATACACTCGTATGCACCGCGAGAGACCATCAGGGTAGTTACCCCATTCGTGATGCGAAGCATACGGTCACACCTCCTTAAGACGCGATGACGTCCAGGATGTACACGCTGTCCGCAGACTCGAAGGAGGGCAGACAAATCATGGTGACCTTGGTCTCCACGTTCACGGGGTCGGTCTTCTGGACAGTGGTAACGGCCACGCCAGTGTCAGTGATAGACACGTTGGCGGCACCAGTACCCATCAGGTCGGACTCTTCGGGAGTGGTACCGAACCACGTATTACCCAGAGTACCCTCGGGGAACAGGACGACGGTGTCATCGGGCACGAACTGAGTAGCCGTACCGGCATCGTTCTTGTAACGCTTGCCGTAGACGATGAGCTCCAGACCCAGCTCATCCATCAGGTACTGGCTCAGGCGGGCATCGGACAGGGCAGAGACCTGACCGTTGGACAGGACGAAGATGGACTTGATGATTTTCTCATTGACACGCAGATAACCCCACGTCTTACGAGTGCAGACACCACGAGTGGGACGCACACCAGTGTCATCCTCAATCTTGTCCATGGCCTTACGCATATCCTCAATGGGGTCAGAAGTCGTGGTGCTCCAGGAAGTAGTCACCTCGGACTTGTGGTCACTGGGGATACCGTAGTCGTAGTTGTATGCCTGACCGTTTGCAGTGATAGCGATGGCACCAGTGGTCAGAGCCATCATTCTCATCTGCTCACGGCGGGCACGAGCGCCCTCCAGCAGATGCATCTCGTCGGCGAACACACGATTCATGACAGCATCGATGTACGCCTGATTGCCGGTCTCCATGACCATGTTCAGCTGCTGACGCAGCTCTTCGTCGATGTAGGTACTCTCCTTGAAGAAGGGCATCTCAGCAGACAGCTTGTCGAAGCCGATACGCGGACGAGGCACCGCGCCGACATCGAATGCAGAGGGCTTCAGCACGACGGGCAGACCGTTGGCACCCTTAATCCAGTCGAGCTTCAGACCCAGCTTCTTGTCAGCGGGGAACAGCTCCTCGCCCAGATAGGGAGGCATGTCCTGACGGTGCTCTTCCCAGTAGGAAGTCAGCTCCGGGGCTTTGACGAGGTCAAAAATAGTCATCTTGTAATTCTCCTTTCTTTGATTACTTCAGGAAGGTGATGTTCTTCATCTCACTCTTCCGGGTCGCCGTGATGAGCGCGGCGGTGGTGGTGTCCAGCTTGTTCAGGTCAACGAAGCCCCAAATCAGCAGGGTGCCGTTGTTGTCACCGTTGGTAACGTCAACGTCATGCAGCAGGACGCCGGTAGCGGCCTTGCCGTCGTTGCCAGCAGAGGTAGCATCCTTGGCCTGTACGAAAGCCGTTTCACGAGCGGTCAGGTCACCGCTCAGGGGAGTGCCCGCAGGGACAATCTTCTTGCCGTCGCGGGTGACAGAGTAGGCGTCATCGACCACGATACTGACAGACATCTGGTTCTGAACGTTGAACAGAATCTGTACAGGAGCCGCGCCGGTGACTTTGGTAATGCCGGTGTTGTTGAACATTTTGTTTCCTCCTTATCAGTTTTTGAAATAGCTGCTCTTACCGCCGGAGGTCTTGTGTGCCTTTGCGAGTCTGGCACCCAAACCCTCTTCATCGGTGGATTTACGATTGGAACCTCTGGTGGAACCACCTGTTCCAGTGTTCTTCTGGGTCTCACCAAACAGGGTGGGGTACTTGGTCTTCAGCTCTTCCAGCACCTTGGTGATGGGCTTTTCCTCCGTCACCTTGGGAGCCGCCAGCGTAATGATGTCATCAACGTAGTCGGGATTTACCCCGGCCGACAATGCAACGACCTTCATTTCCAGCTGAGTTGCCTTGGCATTGGCTTCGTCACGAGCAGCCTCCGCAGCCTTTTTCGCTTCTGCATCCAACTGCTGCTGAGTCTTACCCGCGTCGAGAGTCTTCTTGATGGTGGCCATCTGAGTTTTAAAGTCCTTGTCGTCCTTGTACTCCAAACCCAGCTCTTTCAGGATAGCCTGTCTTGCAGTACGCTTCTCATTTGCCATCATAGCATTGAGCTGCTCCTGTGTGTAGGACTTTCCCTCTTGCTGCTGATTGTTCTGATTGCCCTGAGTATTCTGCTGACCGCCTTCACCGCCACCGGAATTGCTCTGGGAGCCGCCGTCGCCACCTTCTCCACCCTCAGCGAAGAACTGTAGACCAATATGCTTGAGACTCATAGATTCCTGTTTCATAGTGATTCCTCCTTGTAATACCCATGCTCACCGTGCATGGTAACGGTAATCCAGTTGATGAATTTCGCCCTCAATCTGGTAAAGGGCACCATCAAGTTGTTTTGCGAGCTCAGCACGCATACAACTCAATTTACTATCAATCTTGCCGATTTTGTAGGCAAGCTTCATGGGGACGGGCTTGTTCATGGCGAAGAACTTTGCCCTCTTGAGGTACAGTTCCTTGGCCTCGGAAAGAACTTCCTTGGTGAACTGGTCATCCACCTGTACGACGGACTCCTTACCGCAGCAGGGGCAATTCAGAACCGTCATTGTGATGTCCCGGCCTTTCTCATTCAGCAGGAATGTGGCATACACCACCTTCTCGGAAATGTTACCGGAGACCTCGACCATGGCGTGACATAAATCACACCGTGTAGCGTTTATTTTCATACCGTCCTCCAGAAAAGAATACTAATAGTATAATTCTGTCACAATTATACTCTTAGTTATCGAAAAAGTAAAGCCCTCCTGTGGGAAAAGGAGGGCTTTTCAGAGTTATAATTCTCTCAGGAATTCAGTTTTATACCAGCCACGCAGCCACGTGAGAGAGCTCGTCTGAAACGGTCTTCTCGAGGACCTCGAGCCACTGTGAGGGGATGGCAGAGTAACCATATAGGGCACCGGCGAGACCACCAGCGAGAGCCGCTATCGTGTCAGCGTCGCCACCATCGTTCACGGCACCGAAGATGGCCTCCCGGAAGCCATTCGTGCTCTTCACCCAGTACAGAGCATTGTTTAGAGTGTTTATCACGTGACCAGTAGGCTCCATGTGCTTGCACGGAATAACCGGCTGCCCATCCATGACCCGATTTACGGCCTGATAATACTTTACGATGGCTTCATCGCACACATCATTGGTATGGGTGAGCTTGGACTGTTCCCGTGCCAGACTGAGGTCTTTGGCAAGGCAGGGCACCAGACACCGCATCAGGCCACCGTTACCATAGTCCTGACGGCCACGCTTGCGCTGACGTTCCGTATTCCTAACACTCCAAATATCCCATCTGTGTCCTCTGTTCCCGGAGATGGCTGCATGACAGGTACTGCCAACATCAATCGGACCATCGTCCAACCAGTTCTCAAAGTTCTTGGCAATCTGAGTCATTCGACCGCTGAAAGTCAGCCTGTCCATCATACCTTTTGCCACACAGAGCATCATCTGTGTATCGTCAGTGACCATACCGATGTCAATATTCAACCAGCCACCACCGATGATGTCAGTCACCTGACCATACTGCTTCTTGATGGCCTCGGCGGTCATGAACTCCGTCGTGGCACCCATAGCATCACCGATGGCAAACCCAAACAGGGCACCCATTATCTTGTCAACTCTCTTCTCATTCGTGTTCATACTTAGGACAACCTCCTCCCAGCAGAGTATCTACCAACTTTACCGTGTACCTCTTGCACCGAGACACATTTCCCAGCACCTTGGTATCATCCAGTCTGTATATGCAGTCCTTGCATATCAAGTCCTTATTGGAGATACCCATAACTGCCTGACTCTCAGACTCTATACGTTCTTTCATGCTCATAGTACAGCCTCCTTACTGCCAGCGACCATCGTACAATTCCTCGACGGCCATATCACGCCAATACACATTCCGGCGAATCCAACCGTTACTCTGATGGGTCTCAACCTCAATGAAGTCGCTCTCAATATCGATAAAGGTTGTCTCGTCCTTTACATTCTTGCCTATGAGAACCGTGGGGTACTTCTTCTCATTGTCCATCAGCTCAATCAATTCAGCATAAGAATTGAAGTTGATGTACATAGACTTGTTCTCAGTGACCTCTACAGCAATATTTTCCATGCTCATTCCTCCAAGTAGAATTTACAGGCTCTTCTCACCTGTCACCCCTATTATAACTCCGTTCCTTGGAAAAGTAAAGCACTATTTTTGATTTTTGACCAAAATTTCCATAAACACACGAATTACAGAGTTTCTGTGACCATCGGACTCCTCAATCTTGTTTATACGCACCGTTGTACCGGCATTGAGTAACGTTTCACCCTCGCCTGTACCGAACTGAGAAATGGACATGATAGAGGACGCCTGTGTACCCTTGGGAGCATAGAAAACAATCTCGACATCCCCTCCAAACCCCTTATTCCAGTCAGAAGAGGTACTGGTAAATCCAGCATATTGGCCAACCTTGCCTTGAAACAGCTTGTTCAAAGACTTAACTGACATCCCCTCTAATATGCTCTTATTATCAAAAAAGTCTCCATCAAGAAAACCAGCCAAGTCTCCAAGGTCTGTACCGCGACGCAGTATTAAATCCTTTTCCAAAGCAGCTTTCTTCAGTGCAGATTGACACCGCTGTATGTCACCAGCGTACCAATCACCATGCTTATTATCAGCAGCCTCTTTACCTCTCTTCGCAGCAGTACGCAGCCAACCATTCATCTCTTTATAGCTACTACCTGTGTATTCTCTCAAGGAAGCCTTTTCTGCCTCGGTAAATCTTTCAAAGGCCGACTCTTCCATTTCCAACATTCCCGACGTAGTTTGACGTTCAAACAGACTTATCCACTCCTTAGAGGAAGGAATTTTCTGTATGTTGGTACCGGACTGTACATTGTCCTTGACTTCGGAGGTGATACCCCCCATACCCTCAATCCATTTATCCAAGGACGGGTCAGCCTTACCCTCAACCCAGTCAGCCAACCGGTCTGCAATTTCAGTCATACTCTGTGGAATGTATGCCTCAAAGGTACACATGCCGTTAGGGTGGTCAAGAGGGAGACTGTCTTTGGGAAAATGTTTACCGTCTCGCTCCATACATACTTCACAGGTACGATTGCCCCCCGCAGACAACCAGACGTAATCCTCAACGAAGGGATTGTTTTTGGTAGTTCGTACAAAAGCCTGTTGATAGGCGTGAGACACCATTGTACGAGCCAACCGTTGAGCATTGTAGTCAACTCTCTTGGCCGCGCCGGGGTACACCTTAGACCAGTCCCAATCTTTTCTTGCTTCAGGATTCAGGTACTTCTCCAAATCCTTGGCTATGTCATAGGCACTCTTGTTCTCTGCGATACCTTGTGCTACAACCGCGTTTATATTGTACTGAGTCTTCATGTGATTTTTCCACAGGGCACGGCTCAGGCTCCACTTCCCCTCATAGAGCTGACCACTTGCTACCGACTTAACAATGTCAGCCGGAACAAAACTGTATGCACCTTTAATCCTAAGACCCAGCTTGTCTACGAATTTACCGTTGTCGTCTATCACGGCCTGAGCCGCTGATTTCATATTGCCCTCAATCTCGCCCTTGAGAGACATTTCTGCTTTCTTGAGCTCCTTCTCAAGCTCTTTCTGTAAGTTCTTCAAGTGCTCCTCATACAGAGGGGCAGAGGGTGTCTTAGGCAGCGTTTTGGCCTTTTTAGCAACAGATTTCGCAGCATTCTTGTAGATATCCATGATATGCTTCTGCTGTTCTTTTGTTAGCTTTACTCTCTCCAGCTCAGCTGTATTCAGGTTAAACGTTGCCATAAGACACCCTCCTCATGCGTTAGTTTTCACCCAGCAACTTTTTCCAAGTTGCCTTGCCCACGATACCGTCGGCAGACAAACCAGCGTGGGACTGGAATGTCTTCACAGATGACTCCGTGCCGGAACCAAAGTCCCCATCAGCACCGTATCCGCCGCAGCCATATCCATACCCAATCAGCAGGGTCTGGAGAACTGCAACCTTTGCACCCTCAGACCCGGCCTTGAGCAGAGGGAACCCAATAGTGACGCAGTTATCTGTGGACGGCTGCACTGGCTCAGGGATAACAGGAGAAGTAGGCTCCACGTAGGGGATACCAAACCACTCGCAAAGACCCTTGGCTGCACTTTCCGCAATTTCAGTCATGTGTTCATGGAACCATGTGGCGTCATCCATATTGTCGTGGAACACGTGCTCCTCGTAAAAGGAGACAGCCTTCGGCACACGCAGCTCGTACAGGCCACTCCGCGCCACCAGCTTCACCGTGCCGGGATAAATCTGCCTCCGGTACTTCGCCATAATCTGGCCGAGCTTCCTACCCCGGCTGGAGTACGTATAGTACATAGGATGGCATCCCCGGGAATTGCCCTTGCCGTCTGCGCTGCCGTTGGTGTGGCTAACGTAATGCACGTCCGCACCCCACGCGTTGCTCTCCCGCACGTTCTGCTTCATAATGGCATTGCCGTTATCGCTATTCATGGGGGTGCGCCGATAACCACGCTTTGTCTCGATGCCGCAGCGGTTCAGAATCGGCTCAAGGATGTCGATGTACTCATTGTTCTCCAGTGCCTCATAGCACTGTTTCCCGTCCGGGCGGGGATATACACAGGGGTTTGCCATGTGCATAGCCGGGGACAGGTATACCTTCGGGGCGGCCATCTACATAGCCTCCTCGTCCAGAGTACTGCTCTTGTACTTTGCAGAACTGAACCCCAGCACCGCGCCGAGGAACACCGTGATACAGGAAATGGTGCTCACAATCTGCTCGGCATACGGCCAGTCCCAAACCCCGGCCAGACCAGAGTACAGGGCGGAGATGGCGGGCAGGACGATAATCACCACCCACTTCAGGACGTCGTACATTTTGTTGCTCAACTTCATGTTCATTCTCCTTTCAATATGTTACAGCTTTCGCCAAGAGAGACTTATTCGTTGACAGGAGGCTCCTCTTCTTCCTCTTCCTCAGGATTATTCTTACCGTTACCCTGAGGGGGCTCAGTGTTCAGCTCCATAAAGGCATCCTCCAAAATCTGACGCTCAAGGGCAATCTGCCGCAGCTCCTCATCAGCCTCTTCATCTGTCAGGTTACGCCATTTCTTCATGTAGGCTTTCTTGGACATCGTCTGGGCATTTACCTCAGCCAAATCCACCTGTTTCTCCTCGGACTCATCCTCGGGGAGGGGGTACTGGTTGTCTACTCGGACGGTATAGTCCACATCAGGAAGCTGTTCCTCAATGTACTTGGCACCGGCTTCAGGATACAGACGAGCACCCTCAATAATGCACCGAACCATCAGCTCCAGAGCAGGACGCCACACCAGCATCTTGTCCTCGCAGCGGACAATCAGGTCCCAGTAGATGGCCTTGAGAGTCTTACCAGAAGATACGACACCCTTCAGAGCCTCAGGGCTGACATTGGGGACGGCACACTGTTCGTGAGTCATGCTCTTGATGCGGTCAAGGGTCGTACCCAAAGCCACACTGTAACTCATCGGGGAATCCAGAACACCTACCTGTGCTGCACGGTCTGTGGCCTGATTCTGGTCGGATGCGATATCCCAGAAAGCACCCGCAGAAATACTCAAGCCCTTGGTACTCTCGGGGGAGGCATCCACCGTGTACCGGATAGGATTCATGCCCTTGCGCTCTGCATCCATATCAGCAGCGGCCAACTTACTGTACCACGCCTCATACTCGCTGAGCAGCTCAACCTCGGACATACCAATCAGGTCACCAGTCAGACCATCGTTGACGATGACACAAGCAGGGATAAACTCAAACAGAGTGGCAGTCGGCTCGGACAGAGCCTCAATGAGTTCGCCCATGCCGTTGTAGATTTCCTCAGAGTACCAGCACACACCGTTCTCCAGCCAGTACTTCTTCTTGTAGATACGCTGGTCTTGCTTGGACTTTTCGTCGTTGATACCGTAGAAAGCTACGATTTTGGTGAGCTTGTTGTAATCTTGAGGGTCAACGTCATACACGAACTCAAGGCTTGGAAGGAAGCTGACCTGCATACCCTCCTCGGTGTTGACATTGAACATCAGAGCTACCCGCTTACCAATGAAGCAATCTTTTGCAGCCTGAACCAGTGCGGGACGGAAGTTGTTTTCCTTCAACACTTTGTCCACCAACTCCTGATAGATGGTGGCTGCTTCCTTGGCCTTTTCTCTCTGCTCCTTGGTATCACCCAAATCCACATCTACAAACAGGTCAGGGGACTTGGAGAACAGAAAACGCGCTTCCTTGTCTATCAAGGCTCTTGTGATTTTGTACCGCAGGTCTGCCGGGGTGTAGTCCTTTGTACTCTCAACAGGGTACTGGACGCCTTTCTCATAGGCACCATACAGTCGTATGATTTCATACATATCCCGCAGAACGGCGGAACCATACATGCCCTCCAACTCGGTCTTGATAAGCGAGGAGGGGACATTCAACAGGCGGGACACCTCTATGGAGACATCCCTGTTTACGCTTGCTGCCATTATGATTCTCCTTTCCGACTATTTCTGGGCAGATACTTGATATCTGCGACCTCATACACGTCCAGAGCATACCAGATAGCCGAGAAGGTATGAGGGTCTATGTTAAACTCGTCATAGACGAGATTGCCTTGGTTGTCCTTGGCATAGGTCAGAGTACGAAGTTCTCGTATCGTGTTAGGACAGTTGGGACTGCAGATGATACGCCGGAAGCGCTTGACCTTCCTTGTATTCGCCAGTCTTGAGCCCGCCCATTTGTGGCACCCACGCATCCTGAAACCGGATTGACGATAAAAGGCGATGGCTTTGGGGTCTTCACAGTCGGCGATGATTTGTACCTTGTCCAGTCCATCCTTTTTGAGCTCCTTCTCCGTCTTGTCGTCTGTCATCTTGTTCTTGTAGTACTCGTAATAGATGTACAGAACCTTGGCTGCATCGTCCACAGCACACTTGATTACAGCGTTGTAGGACTCTTCAAATCCAAAGTCCATGCCACAGAACCGGAATTTCTCAGGGATACCCTTCACCGCTGCAATCACCTCAGCATGACTCTTGGCAACCTCAAACTGAGGCAGTACCTGTCTACCGTTCAGACCGAACCTACCAAGACGAGCCACCCTGTACAGGTCAGGGTCATACTCCCTCATCTCATTCAGAGTGTCAATGTAGGACTGAGGGAGGAACAGGTTGTCATCGGCGACGCTATGGTGATAGTACACCCCATTCTTTACAATGGTACGCCGTTTATACAGCAACTCATCGTCTAAGACAACGTGTTCCCGCCCCTCCTCGTCTACGTGCTTGAAGAAATGAGTGTAAACCCAATTTTCCGTACCGACGGGATTTGTGCTCATGATGAAGTGCAGAGGCAAGGTGGGATGACGCAGACGACCGAGGAGCTCCTTGTAACCGTCATACTTGATTTCGGAGCACTCCTCAAGCCATACAATCGTCACACCATTGATGGACTTCAGCTTGGAGGGCTTGTCCATTCCCTTGAAGATGATTTTGCTACCGTTGGGAAACCGTATACCGAGGGGAGATGTGGTGCAGCGCACTTTCTTGGCGCTCTGACCAACCAAATCCAGCTCATCAAGGATTTCCACCAGCAGGTCGTAGCAGGATTCTCTCAGGGTATCGTACACCTCACGCACAACCAGCACTTTGCGCTTCTCCATGAGACACTTGAAAATGATTTTACAGGCGATGTGATAAGACTTGGACGAGCCATATCCTCCTACAAGGAGGTATTTACTGTAATCCCAGTCCCAGATGAAATTTTCAAACCGAGGATTGACCTCCTTGTAGAGTTCCATAGCTTACTCCTTACTTCTTTTTCTTGGCCTTGGTGATGGTGGTTTTAGTCTTGTACATATCCGAAACTGAGCCGAACTTTTTGGGTCCCGTCATATAAGTTTCCTGGACTATGTAGGTATTTCCCTTGTTACCCTGCTTGATATAGGTATACGTCTTGGAGCCATCAGCATTCACAACCGTTTTACCGGTATCAATGGTGCTGCCTATGCTCTTGTAGATACGCTCATTGGTGCCCTGAACCGTGTATCTGGTATCGGATTCTTTGACTGTTACGGACTCGCCCTTGGTGTAAGTTCCACTGAGAGTCTGTACAGTGTTACCTCCGGCAGCTCCTCCTCCGCCACCTTTACCGCCGCCACCGCCACGGCCTCCAAAGAACTGCAGATTGATTTTCATCATGGTCATCGTCCTCCTTATTATATAAGTGTATTTTACAGGCCAGCCCGATACTTGTCGATTCTGACCTTCATTTCGCTTTCCTGATGCACATAAGGGATACCCCCAACCCGCTGACGGATGTCATCGTCAATGACACCGTACAAAATCAGCTGACTGGGCTTGAGCCGCTTGAGCATCTCGCTGAATCCTCGATTGAACAGCATCCTCGCATTGGAATTTTGCATGCAGCCTACCGTGGATACGCAAATACAGGAACCCTCAGGCATACCGTCGAAGCAGTATTCAAAAGACTCTTCGTCGCTCCACTGAGCGGAGGGTACAACCCGGATACCCAGAGAATTCATGTAGGAAGCCAACCACATGTTTCTGTAGTAGTTCCAGATACGCATAGCACGAGGCATCGTCGTGTACTGGCTGAGGTCAGGCTGGATAATGCCCTTGTACTGACCAAGGATGCCAGCATAGAAGTCCGGATTGTCCCAAACCCTCTCAATGTACTGGTCGGGCAGATAGAAATGAACCAGCTCGTCCTCTCTATCTACCATGTTCTCGGGCTTGGTACAGTAGTTAAACCCGATAAGGTGCTGTTTGTCCAGCTTCTTGAACTTCACCCCCGGAATTTTAGGCACATCGTACCGTCCAACCAACTCCGGAGAGAATTCCTTTGTCTTCATAAAGTGTAAGAAGTCCTTTTCGCCAATAACCATCAGTTGTCATCTCCTTTCGCTTTCGCTCGGACTACGTTGATTGTAATGGAGTCATCTCCATCGCCCTCTTCAAGCAGCTTTTTCTTCATGTTGAACTCATCCAGACGCAGCTTCATCTCTCGACTCATCTTGTCAATCTCAGCTCTCTCCCTGGAAGTTACCCACTTGGCACCATAGGCACAATCAAGGACATGCCTTGCACCACCTTGACCGTCTCTATCATACAAGCGGCTCTCAACATACTCCTCAATACGCTGTCTTGCGGTATTCAATACACGCGCAAAAGTACTCATATCATCTGTGTCACAGCGCATTTCATCCAGAATGTTGTCTATAGCACCGCCTCTGTACTCCATCATCGTTGTAGTTGAGAGTCCAAGGGCTCTTGCAAATCCTGAGACCGTGTAGGGACGGACTTGTACCCTGACAGGGCGACCATCCTCACCCATTACAATCTCACCATTCTTGTTAAATGTGTAACCCATGCAAGACTCAAAATAAGCCTCACACTTGGCTTGCAAGTCTTCAACCGACAGAAACAGAGCTCTTCTACCGGGATTGTCAGTCATGCCTCTTTTCAAGGGCAACCGAATCCCTCTGAAGTCCATTACCACATGTCTGGCGTCCAGCCAGCGTGACCGTATGACCGGATGTGCCGGGGCGTCGATAATCACTTTATGAATCCGTTCCTTCGCACGAGTGGCCATCACGTTCACCTCCTTTCCAATTTCGACGAATAATACTAAAAGTATTCATCGTACTGCTCAATCGTTTTCCACAGTCCAATTATACTACTTCCCGTGAAAAAAGTAAACCGTTTTATTTTATAAGTTATGCTCCTCAATAAAAGTTTCTCTGCGAGAAATAAAAATAATACTAAAAGTATAATTCTTGAGCTCTCATGATGCGATTTTCGGGTCAAAAATAGTCGGAAATTGTAGAGTTCCGACTATTTTTATTTCAAAAATAGGCGGAAAATTATGAGCCTCAAGATACAAGGATTTATTGAGAATTACTCCGCCAGGAAAAGCAAAAACGGTCGGATTCGTCCCAAGCATGTCCACATTTTCCATTGAGGCATCCTCTGCCTATTTTTACACCCCCTTACTTCATTATGCGAGAAAAATAAATTATAAATAATAAGAAGAGTATAATAAGTACATATAA
>ERZ1034855.81-NODE-81-length-51791-cov-76.391140_pt1 | contig 51791 bp, 115 predicted proteins | sample MGYA00520699_ERZ1034855 | MGnify/ENA primary metagenome ERZ1034855 (study PRJEB33766, sample SAMN09781730) | gut metagenome | biome: gut microbiome | host: Homo sapiens | place: Madagascar | study: EMG produced TPA metagenomics assembly of the PRJNA485056 data set...
ATTATATTATTTATATTATATTATTAATAATTATTTTCTAGTTAAATTTAATTTTATAATAATATAAAGTAAATATCCAGTTGGCGAGTGTTACTACCCAACTAGATTAATAATGAACTATAGCGAATATTTTTACATTATCTCCGTAATTACATTATAACAAATTAACATGTCATTATTGAGATATATTTCACCACACGGAATTTTAAGTTCATCTTCACTGCAGAACTTTATCCCCATGTGTTTTGCATAATAATCAAGTCTTGAAAAAGTGTCGGTAGGATCAATAAGTTTATCGCCAACCTTAACAACATTCGTACCTGATTCAATCCATGATTTTACACCGATCTTTTTGATAAGTTTCTTTGCATCTTTGAGTTCCATAATTAATACCTCTTTGATAATATAATTATATCATATAAAAGTAGAAATGTCAACTAATTTCACGCAAATATACTAAAAATATTTTTCCTATCATTTAACATTTATTTTGTTATATATAAAGAATATATGTTATAATCAATCCTGGCTTACAAAATAGCCCTTATTTTGCGTATCTTTGATTCACTCGATAAATATATCGACCAATGTCATATCGCTCAATTTAAAGGCATTTTAAGCGATTGTAATTAAAGAGTGGGAGATTAAGATAATTAGCTTGATTGATAGATTGATTTAAAACCTTCCTACGTTGACAGAATGGGCTCAAATTTCAACGAGAATGTTTGAGTGGTATAAGTTATCGATTGAGGTATATCGTTTAAATTTGACGTGTTACAACGCAAAATAAAAGAAACGCCCGATTAAGAGCGTTTCCTGTTTTTAATTATTAGTTATACCATGTGATAACAAATTCTGTTACGAATCAATGTAAGTCATCATTCCTTAAATAATAATCAATCGTATGAATCGACTGGATTATTATTTATTTAATCAAATCTTTGGCGCAAAAAATTACTAAACATGTAAGAAGAATTAGTGTAATAATGCAAATTCCAAATATCATTAATTTAGAATGTCTATTTGCAAATCTATTATTGTTCCATTCTTCAAAATCATCACCTAAATCTTCTCTTAAAGAATCACCTGGCGGTGCTATCTCTATACATAAAATAATCAACGCCGTAATCAATAACACTATAATCGTAGGTTTTAAATAACTCAAAAGTTGTGATTTTAGTATATTTATAAATATTCTCATTTTAAATTTTCGCCATTTTCTCTTTCTTCTAATCTCTTGGTAATTTCGACTTGCTTTTTATAAAACTCTTCCAAAATCTTTTTTAAATCAATACAATTAAAATCAATACAACACGCATCATCTATCGTTTTACGATTAGCACGCACATCGCATTTAAACTTATTCTTCATAGTTTAACTTCCTTGGCAACTTTGATTTCAGCTACTTCGCGTTGTTTTGGATCGAGGGAGGATTTTATTCGCTCCCTCGCATCGTCTTCATTATTAGCTTCAATTTCAATATATTTTGGAATGTTTACTTCAACAATATATTTCATTTCTTACCCTCAATAAACGACATAATCTTTTCCGTGGTATAAGCTGTGATTATATTTGCTTTGGTATCGAAATTAGTATCGATAGGCTCTTTTGTGATAATATAATCATCTTCGCCGACACATTCTTTCGGATCGTTTACTCTTTCTCCGACGTTCTCAAAGAGCTTGTAAACGTTCAGATATTGAGTAAGATTAATATATTTCTTCACCCAAGAATTATCTTCGGTGAACGAGCAACGGGCGTTGGAATTAACGTTTTGATTAAGCCAAATCATCTCTCTGGTTTGTAAATCAATCGCAAACAAAGCGCAAAACGTTGAATCTGACGTGATGTTGAAAGCCGTCTGGACTGTTTTAGGCTCATAAACTTCACCGCTGTTGAACTTGTCGCGAAGCATATAACCAGCTCTGCAGAACACGTCTTTAAATTTTACGCCAGAATATACGTTGTTAAAGAAAATCATATAGCGCGACGTGGAATAAGTTTTAAGAACATTATCAATATCAATATCGAAATACTCACTGCTGCCGTTATAACCAGATGTTTGATCACCAGAGAAATTTACGGCATTTAAATCCCAATTTGTCTGATAACGATAATTTCTGATACTGCTCCACTCACTCCAATTGAATTCTCTAATATTGTTAAAATCTTTATCTACAAGCCAGCAAGACAAATCGACATCATTTACCTTTTCCCAATAAGTGAAAGCACGAACGATTGCACCGTTTGGAATTGTCATGCGCGAGCCAGTTGGCAAACAACCAACACCGCCGTTAGCGGTAGCCATATCAAGTGGCATAGCAATGTCTTTCATTCCTTCTTCAATATAAACTTTACCCGCTTTTTTCTTGCTCATCAGCTCATAAAAAGCTTTGGTGAAATAGTCTTTAAGATATTTCACTTCGAGTTCGTCAAGATGTGATTTGCTTCTTTCGATTTCATAACCAGTTTCTCTGTGGGTTTTCTTCATATTGAATTTGTTAAAAGAAAAACTACGTGCTTCATCTGGCTTACGATTATAATCACTATAATGCTGAATAAGCTGCATCAAGATAATCGGGTTGAGATCTTCTTTGAGTAAACCAAGAACTCTTTCAATCTCCGAAAGCTCTTTTGTTCTTGACACGATATAATCAAGATGACGAAGAACTGCGCTTGCCCCTTTCCAATACTTTAACATCAAAGTAGCACCGTAAGTATTCTCACTTTCCATAAGCAATTCGAATTCTGACATTCCAGAAAATACTTTCGAATTATAAATGAAAGAAAGTCTGTCATCTTTATAGTGTAAGTGATAAAGGATTCCTTTCCAGGTAGCTCTCTTTTCAACACAAGATGCCACTTGATATTCGGAAATAAACCCGGAATTGTTATAACTGTTCATAATCAAAATTTTCAAAACATTGATCAAAAACTTTCTGTCTTGGTTTTTAAGATTGAGCTTTTTGATATTATTGTTGTGATAAACTTTATAATTAAGCTCTTCAACGATTTTGGGGAAATGGCTTAATTCGAGCGGTGAGGAATATTTCAAAGCATACTTCAAATTTCTCGTTTCAAGCAAAACTTTGATTGCAGTATTCGCTGATGCAAATTCAAACGTAAACATGTCGTATTCGCGAATAGCTTCAACAAGCACTGAGAACTGATATTCGCTCATAGGTCTTGTTTGATTACATAAACCCTGCAACAAACTTTCAAGTTCTTTTTCTGCATCTCTTTCGTTTAAGATTCTCACGTTCTTCGTCGTAAAAGATTTCAAGAGCGCAATTCTCTCAACAGGACTTTCACAAACCGAATGCTGTTCTTCGGAAAAATCGCCAAGCCCGTAGGTTTTATAATAAGACCAAAGCTGGTCAAACAAACGCTCTTCTGGGCAAAGTTTTTTAACACTTTCTGGAAATCCCCTATAAAAAGGCTCGGTTGGCTTAGCGATATAACGAATCTGTTCCGCTACGTAATTAAGTACTTGCTTCGACATAAGCTCTGCGCCAGAAACAACGTTATAGCCATATTTAGCCATAAGAGCCGTGCAAAGCAAAGATTCGAGTTCTTCGTCTTTCTCTTCTGCACCGTCATTCACAAGAATGTTTTTGTCAAACAGATATTTTTTAAAAGTTTCTTTCATCGTAAAAAGTCTCCTTTCGTTTTTGCTGATTATATTATAGCATATTCTTTTTATAATGTCAACTAATTTTATGCTGAAAATAAAAAAGAATCGAGATTTTCGTAATTGTCGCGCTATATTTTCTTTTATATGCAAAGTTGATATTAAAGTAAGCTCGACTAGCTGAAAATCTCAATTCAAAATAAAAAATAATTATGTCGCGGAGCTATTCAATATTTTAAGTATTTGTTAAAAAGTAAGTTCCGCTAGCTGCGACTTTATTAGGACTTAATTATAGCACTGACACAAATTAACAATTTGGAGCTATGAGCAAAGTAAGCACTATTAGCTGTCCGTATTTTTTGTCGCGATTTTTGACTTTGTTAGAATTACCCAAGATAAACCACGTGGAGGTCAAGTCATTATTATCTCTTGAGTGGGAATTAAACTTCCCACAATGTGGACTGTCATTTAGACTTCTTGTTTCAACGATTAACAAATCTCCACAAGCGTAACTTCGAGATGTCCCATCTCTACTATGTATATCGGATGCTTGGCTTTCGCATCCTACATTATATTATACAGAACTACTTATCAGATAATTCAAGTTTACATAAAAGTTTTTTAAGATTTTTGTAATATTTTTGTTCTAGTCTGATTCTTTCTGTATCAAATTCTTTTTGTAAATCCGTTCTATCATCCTTATAGTCAAATCTAGCTAAGAAGTTGTCAAAATTTTCAAGTCTAGCTTTACCAGAGCTAATGGCTTTTAACTGCTTTTTTAGATCTTCCACTTCTTTATTAACAATTTTTTCCTGCTCTTCTACATTGTAGCTAAAGAAAGTCATTTCGTACAGTATAGAGCAAGCAACCTTATATTTACCGTAAGCATAAATACAGGCATTACTTACAGAGTAGCCGAGAGTTTTAGTTACCTCATTAAATTCATAAGCATAACCGTCAATCTTATTTTTAGTTAGATCCTTACGATGTACAACAAACGAATCAAAATAAGTACTGTCTAAAGTAGGTAAGCTAAAAATGATACATGAATCATCTTCAACAGCTTCTTTTGATAAGATATTATCAAAAAACTTATTTAGAGCTTCCTTGCTCTCCTTAGTTATTTTTTCATTGCAATAATTCAAATAACTATCTATTAATTCTTCTCTATCAATAGATTTTAAAAATTCTTGTACTGTCATTTTCTTTTTCCTTTAAACTGCCCGGTATGCTTATCTCTGGAAGTATGTTTCTGAATCTCTGCAATCCATCTATCACCAGAAGGCTTAACAGAAGAAATAGATTTAGGAACGGTATTACCAAAATATGTAGATTTAATCCAAATACCGTTAGCAATCTCTACATCCACATCAAAATAATTAGAACCGCGAGCTGTAAGTCCTTTTCCAGAAACAAAGAAATTCATATCTAAATACCTCTTCTTGATTTTCTATATTAATAGTATAGCACAATTAGAGATATTTGTCAACTAAAATTTCATTCTCTGGTAACTTCTTCCACGTATTCTTTTTCACCGCAAAGCTCTTCTGCTTTTGCACAAGCATCTGTGTCATCTTTTGCTTTAATAGAAACGTTTTTAAATTTACCTTTTTCTTCGTCATAAATAACTGCAATATATTTCTTCACTTAATAACCTCTGCTCTTAAAAACTCATCTTTTTTGCAAATATACTTAACCTTAATGTCGTTACTAATAATAACACCTGTAATTTTATGTAGTTTAATATACAATAATCTTTGAATTGCTTCAAGAATCTCTATATTTCTTTTACATTTATTTAGTGCTCTATATGTTTCTTCAACATCTTCTTCCTTACATCCAGCTAATGATACATACTGAATGTAAAGATCTGATGCTTTTTGTATTAATTCTCTATCTGTCATTTAGATATTCCTTTCATGCTCAGCAACCTTGTTTTTAAGTAATTCTTTAAGTTGCTCTTCTGTCATTTCTTCTGGTAATTCCTTTAGCTCTAACTGAATTGTGTTAAGCTTCTTTCCCTTTCCTAGAGTATATTGAACCACAGCAATAGCCGCATTATTATTTGTTTTAGTTAAATTATAATTGTCAATGTGTACTTCTTTATTTGTTTTAATAAGTACAGGACCAGTATATTGTGGTACATAAATACCAGTATCATAATCTTCATAAGGACTTTCTTCTGGTAAATATGGTTCATCATAAGAATAATCTTCATAAGGATCTTTCATAACTTCTAAAACAAGCTTGTTATTAAACGGATAAATATTAGAAACACCATAAATATCTGAGATAATATCTTCAAATACTACTTTCTCGTCTGTAATATTAATACCATCCTCTGCAACAACTTTAATTTCAATTTCCTGCTCGTCATTATTAGGATCGATAAGCACCGGCACCATAGTTTTTAATCTTAAATTAAATTTATACATTTATTCACCTTTTTATGTATATTTATTCACTTTTTACTAGTTAATTTTCTATTATTTTATGAACCTCTAGTCTCAATCCAATCTGGTTTGTGTATAATTTCCTATTTGTAGTGATTTGGATAAAATAATAGCGACAAAAATTACAGTAAATATTTTCATTTACTTTCTTTAGAGTTATCTTTTTTTGATGATTCTTTGTTATCGTGTGTATCTTTTTCATACAGTTTAGTGTAAGCAATATAGATAACAGTACTTGTGATTATTCCAAGTAGAGAACATGCAGCACCAACAAACATATATAACATATTAATTATTTCCTCCTTTGCCATTTATGATGATAGTTCCAAACAAAGTCTACAAATTCATTCCATCTGTATTCTAGTTGATCCCATACATCAATTTTAGCTTCTTGACCATATTTAGGATTGATGTGTTTGAGAGCAAAACCACTCCAATCAAAATCATTCTCGAAAGTTACATCAATAGCATAACTATTATCTCTGCAACCACACCAAGGTTTAAGTAAAACTCTTTTCTTACTGTTTATAGTGATAATAAGTTCATACTCTGCACGAGACCAATACTGGGACATGCACTTGGTTCTAAGTTCTTTTTCAAACTCTTCCTTTGTAGGAAAATCCTTTTTAAGTTTTTTGATTGTATCTTCTTTGTACCTAAGAACATTATACTTTTCAATCTTTTGTTTGTTACAATCGAAATTGGTTACTAACCATTTGAAATCTGGATTATTTTTTATCATTCGACATTTTCTCCCATTTTATATACCAAGCTTGCTACCGTCAAAACTCCAACACCCTTTGGAACAGGACTAATAAACGAGCATTTCGGTGCAACCGATTCAAAATCAACATCTCCGCAAAGCTTTCCGTTTTCATCACGATTAATTCCTACATCGACCACAATTGGTTTGTTATCGCCGATATAATCTTCTGTAAGGAATTTAGCTTTGCCGACCGCGCTTACAATTAAGTCTGCATTTTTCGTATAAAGCGACAAATCCTTTGTGTGTGAGTGGCAAACAGTTACGGTACAATTATATTTCAAAAGCAAATCAGCCATCGGTTTGCCTACGATTTTAGAACGACCGATAACAACCGCGTTCATTCCATCGAGTTTATCAAGTCCTACGTAATAATCAAGCATTTTAATAATTCCGAGTGGAGTTGCTGGCGTTTTAAACTCCGTCGATAAATCTCCATCGAAAGCATCAATATCCATTTGAGGAAATGATTTCATAAGGCTATCGAATTTACTTTCGTACTGTTTAAGATGTTTCGGAAGTGGCTGTTGAATAATGATATAAGGATTGTATAATTTTTCCCAATTAAGTATTCTAATATCCGCCAAATACCCGTCAACATCTTCTATCGTTGCGTTTGATATATCATAAACAATACAAGGAACACCGAGTTCTTCACATTTCTTTTTCTTATTGTTTACATATACCTTACTTGCTGGATCTGCTTGATTTGAAAAGATATAAAGGCAAGAACCTTCTTTTGCTTTAAAATCTTTTAGCATATTATCCGCGACTTCTTTTCCATACATTATAACTGGTTCTGACATTATCTTACTCCTTGCAATATTAATTATTTATTGCACTTAACTGGCTCTCTTTCTCTGATCTCTTTGCACCATTTTTCATACCAAACTTTATAATCATCAGATTCATAGCAACAATCATCTTTTACATCATCTGGAAGACTCATTCCAATATTATTATAAGGATCATCTACTATATCATCAGGAAGTTTATTTGCATAAATAGTGATATTAGGATCTACTTTGCCTGTAACACAACCCGATCCAAGCTTATTAATATCTCCTATAGTAGTGACTGTATTTGGGGTTACATATTGGCCAGTTGTAGTTCCATAGTTATAACCGGCATCACCAACTTCAACTTTATAAGGTGTTGTAGTTGTATGCTTTCTTATATCATCTACATTAATCTTACCCGTATCAAAATTACATGGAGTTTTGTCTTTCCAATCTATTTTGTTAGTTTTACCGAGTTCCATTTTAATTGCCTTTGATCCTACATGTGTGATCGTTGTATGGCAATACGGGCAATCAATATAATCTAAACCACTTAAATCGCTTAAATCATACTGAAATTTACAACCACATCTATCACAAGTTCTAGTAAATGTTTTTTGACCTTGTTCAATTATTTTTATCATTTTCTACTTTCTCCATTGTCAATAAATAGTTTATACATTTCTCTTTTCATTTCTCTATCCGTCTTTTTATTCCAAATACGTAGATAGATACCATAAGGAAGCCAAATCAAGGCTGTTAAATTCCACCAGGCATAGTTATCATAAATAAAAATGCCGCCAATAAATTTTCCAAATTCTTTAACTATCAAATTATACTGATGAATAAAAGAAATAACAGGCCCTGTTAAGGATAGTGCAGTTATTAAAATCAATATAATTATATTAAAAATAAAACTTAAATTATTCTTTGTCCACTGATCCATTTTCTTCTTTCCTTTTTAACTCTTCTCTAAAATCTTATCCAATGTTTTCCAATATTCAACGTCTTTGACTTCTTCTGGAAATTCATCTCTGAAATATTGACAACCATCTCTTGCTTCTGTATCATTTATACCATCACAAACAAGAGATGTGCACCATTTACAACGTCTATCACAAAAATCGTTATATTTATCAATCTTCATTTTCTTCCTCTTTTATAAATAATATTTGGCACGTAAGCCCACGCTAAGATAGTATCGGTTATCGGTTCTAACATTCCTTCCCATCTAAATTCATCGTTTTTATAAACAGCCGTTTTAAAATAACATCTGTCTCCGCTCTTTATATATTCGTTAACGTATAAAACGATGATTTGTGAATTATTTTCTGGAACGAATCTTTCTGGATCAACCCAATGTATTAAGGTACTATCAATCTTCGTCTTCTTCATACTCTTCGCAAAGTGGTTGACATCCTTCGTAATCACAAAGACAGTACCAATCGGGATCTTCCCAACAATATCCGTCGCAATAATTCTTACAAAGATCGTAGTTTACTTCGTTGTTGTCTGCTAAATATTTGTCCATTTTATCTATCCACATCCCACCAAAAACCTTCGTAAATACAGATTTTAGGAATCTCCGTTTCAACTACAACATCAAGAGAATATGAATTTTTAGAATGTCTTTTCAGTTCACCGTTCATAATTGCTATTACAACTTTATCTCCGAAATAATTATTCAGATAAGTAATATAATCTTCGTAAATAGAAAATTCTCGGATTATTCCTTTATGAAACTCTTTAATTTTTGAACCTTTATTTTTATCAAATAATTCTTTTATCGTCATAATTTTTATCTCTTTATAAATTATCTCTTCCAACCATCATATACTTTCTTGCCGTTTTCATAATCAATATAGCTGCAACCATCTTTGATTAGAACAACACTTGCTTCGCCACATTCTTCACTTGCAACCTTTGCACACTCACAAGCATCTTTAAGGTTTGTAAAAGAATCTCCGTATTCTCCATAAACAACCCATTTGTCTTTTCTCATAATTGTTACCTCTCTTTGATTTACATATATATTATAATACATTTTTAGAGAAATGTCAACTAATTTTGGCAGGAAATAATAAATATTCTTATAAAGAATATCGTTTTTGGTTATTTACTTTTTTCTTCACCTTCTAGCTCTCTCATGAATTTTTCCCTATAAAAATTGCATTGAGACTTATGCCCACCACAAGTACAAGTTTCTCTTTCTTTGGTGCCTAAACATCTTGTAACTTCTTCGGTAACATATTCAATCTTTTCGTTGTGTTTTCCATAATAGTAGCCTTTTTCATATTCGGTGAGATAGCGCCTTTCTTTGGTTACTTCATAACAATTGCAAGTCGGCTCATCAATTACTATGGTAACTATACCTCTAGCAAGAGGATTATTATCAGCAGTCACAACTTCAAAGTCACCAAATAAATCTTTTAGATGCTGGGCTGTATACAATTTATCTCTAAGTTTAAATACAGATCCATTTGTAAATGGTTTTAAAAATTCTTTTACTTTCATATTATTGCTCCTTAAATTGTCTCAAAAAAACTAAATAAAAAAGAAATGTCAACTAATTTTGGGTTGGGTTTTTAGAATTTTTAAAAATTTCGTCACTTATACAATGTTTACATAAATTTTTATTAATAAATGCAACATCTTTTTGTAACTTTTTTATATCAGCGGACAAACCATCTTTTTTAATTGGATACTTTGCATATTTATATAAAAATTTTATTGAAATAGATTTCAAATACTCCTTATCTATAAATTGATTAAAATACCCTTCGATACTATCCTCACAAATTTCATTTGATATAAATATTTTTAATATTGATTTAAAATCATAATACTCCCAAATTTGAAAATATGTATTAAATAAAAATTTTGCTTGTTCTCTCTTACCGTCAATATTATTTTTAATTGCTTGTAATAAAACAAAAAATATTGTTATAGTAGACAATATAATTGAAAAGAACCCTTCGTTTGCATTTAAGAAATCCATTATAATCACCTTAAATATTTTGATGTTATTATTATACACCAAATAAAAGAGAAAGTCAACTAATTTCGTCAACTTTCTTAAAATTTTTCTATTTAATTTTTATCGTATATCCCAACCAGTATGATTATTTACACAGCCTTCTAATTCTCTCCAAATCTGAGGTGAAATATTTTTAATAAGATTATTATGTGAAATTATTTTCCAAACAACAAGAGTATCTTCGTAAGTAAATCCTTCTCCAAAAGAGTTATTAAACCAATTAACTAACGTTTCATTTGTATCTTTTGGAAATGTAAATTTTAATGGTTCTCCCTCTTCTGTTTTTATTCTTTTACCGCAGAAAACATCGGCTACTTTTGTAAGCTCTTCATCAAACCTATCATAGCTCGCGCTACCTGCGTATGTATAATCCATTCCCATATTTTTTTTTAATTCCTTTAGTCAATTACTTCAATAACTTCATCACCTATAAAGATTAGATTATCGTACTCTTTGGTAAACTTTACTTTAATGCCGCCCTTTTTAGGTTTATAATCAGAGAATAAAAAACACAGATTGTTTGGACATATTATTTTGTTTACACTTTGTTCGTATGCCCATTCAATAATAGTATTTCTTACTAAAAGATACCACTCTTCTTTTGTGCCACTATATCCGCCAAGTCCATGGAAAGGAATTTTTATATTTAGAAATCCTGTTGGCTTTGGAATCCAGCCCATAATCACTTCTCCTTTAATAAATCTATAAATTTATTTTTCCTCCAATAATTCTGGGTTATCAAAAGTATTTCCTACTACACTACATTCCATAACTCCGTTGTAAACCAAATCACCCATTTCAACGGTTTCTCTGTTTGTTACAAAAAATGCGCCGTCCTCAAATTCAATCACACCACGATTTACAATAATGGTTTCTCTATAGTAATCGCTCGCTGGACAATCTTCATACTCTACAATGTCATGTTCGAAAATCTTATTTTTGTTTTTATCAATAAGACCAGTAAACTCACACATTGTTTTTGGATCTACTTGATAGTCTTTAGTTGTGCTATATTTTGTTTTTCTACCGTCCTCAAATTCATATTCGTGTTCGGTAAATACTCGGATATAGTTTCTATAAATTGGCAAGCCGCAAACCCATTCGCCGTTATCTACTCTTTTTGCCTTATACAAAATATCTTTACTCATTCTATTAACAACTCCACGGAATATCTAACGACGAATAATCTTTTGTAACAATTACTTGATAATCATCTATATTATCCTTATCTGATTGAAAAACTGCAATTAAAAGTCTCCCTGTGGCACTCATCGCATATCCACAATTACTCTGTTTATAACGTTTAATTGTTTCTTTAATTAGTTTTCTAATTTCTTCGTCGGATTTATCTAGACCGTCTTTAAAACTATAAAAACCTTCTGGATATAGTTCATCTGGTGTTTTAGGTTTTTCTTCTTGTTCCATATTCAACTCAACATTATCATTGAATTTAACTTGATAACCTACGTGCGCGTTACAACAAGGGCATGCACCAACCTTTTCTTTGCGTAAATTTAACTCATAAACACATCCGCAAATCTGACATTTATATTGTTGAATATCTATGTTTTCCCGTACACCGTTTTTGATAATTCTCATATTTAATCTTCCTCTTCTCTACACCAAGCACCTACAACATAATAGGTTTGTGGATTTCCATCAAAATCAAATCCTTTGATTGAATTGTTTACTACCTCTTTGCCATCGCAGTGCATTTGCCATGAACATTTAGAAAGCGCATCGGACCGATTATCAATCAAATCAGTTCTAGAATAAAAACCGTCATCATATTGTCTAATATAGCCTTTAATATATCTGATAATATCAAATTTCTTTTTCATTTCAGTTCCTTTAAAATCTTTTCTTCTTCTTCATTCACGGCTTCAAGTAATACTGCACTTCCGTTACCGCAAACCCACGAATATGAAATTGCTCTTTTATACAGTCTTTCAGCATATTCTTTAACTGCTTCCTGTGCATAAAGTTTAACGTAATTTGCAACTGGTTTTGAATACCAACCGCCGAAACCGTTGTTTAACGAACCGATTGTCGCTAAAGCTTCAATTTTTGCTTGATCTAAAATGTCTGATAATTCTTGTTTTAATTGTTTATCTGTTTTCATTCTTCCACCCCTATTCCAAATTGACCGACAAATTCATATTTCATCAGTCTGCTGTATAATTCCCGTCTAAATTCTTGGCTTCCAACGATTATAACTCTCGGTATATCAAAGAAATGCCATTTATCATCTCCTCTAAGGCTTATGACTTAAGTCATAAGATAAATTGATTATGTACCATTTGTGAATTTCTTGCACTAATTCTTTTACAATTATTTAATTTTGGTATTTTGAATCCTTTTGGCATACTAGAAAAATCGATCTTATTTCCATTAATATCCATAAGAAATACATAACCAGTTGACATTCTACCTTTAATAAAATACTCTTTGCCGAAATATCTTATTTTATCAAATTTTCTAAATCCACAAATCTTTTTAGTATTTAATTTTTGCTCAGACCGAATACCTTTTGTTTGTTGATAATCACCTTTTGGAATATGTTTCTTTTTATATAGATTAGATTTAATATCAAACTTATTTCCACCAGTTGCAATTACACAAGCATCTAAATAATGTTCTTTTCCAACATTAATATTTAATCTATTTTCTTTTGTTATATACCCAAATGTTTCTATTGCTTCTGGATAATGTCTTAATAATTGTTTTCTTATAGAGTTCATTTGAGTAGCATATTTTAAACTATTTTTCTTGCAACCTTTTAAATTTAATTTTATTTCACCCTTATGTAATAAACTATGACAAGTTTTACATAATGTTATAAGATTACTTTCATCATCGCTACCATTATTACTTCTAAAAACTATGTGATGTACTTCAAGTTTGCTATCTTTCCGTTTACCTTTACAACATTGACAAGTATAATTATCTCGATTCAATACCATATCTCTTGTATTTGCAAAAACATAATTCTTGCCTTTTTGATAACCCCAAGGTTTATATTTTAACTCTGGATTCTGCATTAATTGTGGATCAAATTTACCAGTTTCCAATACAAGATTTTTAATGGGTAAAATAGATTTAATAAATTCAATTTCTTTAATATGACTATGTAATTTACTTATCATAGTTGGACTAAATCTATCCTTTTTAATTGAATTTTTGCGGTTAAAGAATCTTGATTCTCTATAACGAGTTTTTCTGTTTCTTCTGTTTCTGCGATATTTAGCTCTGCGTTCCATTTTTTCAGAAATATCATTTCTAACTGCAACTTCAGAAATATATACAATTTTTCCATCCTCCGTGCTTACAGCGTTTCCAATTATACCAGAACCTGTATCTACACCAAGAGTTAAATTTTGTATGTAATTTGTAGTATCATAATTAAGTTTAATTGTAAAAGGTTGTTTTCTTTTAACATTTGCTTTTCCTTGTTTTAATAACAATCTTGCAATAGCATTAGAACAAGGCATAAGTGGTTTATTATCTTTTGAAATTACATAAACCATAAATAAGTTTCTCCTTATAAATACTCTACTCAATTGTAGGTAATGCGTACTACACTATACTATTGCCATATAGTTGTTCCGACCTCATCTCGACAATGATATAAAGGCTTTTACGTATATATCACAAGGCTTTTCTTACTCTAACCTAACTTAAATATATACAACAGAGCAATGAACTGATGCGTCATTCAAAGGTGTTATAACCTAAATATCGTAGCTATTATTTCTAATAACTTAGTCTGGTGAACCATTTAATAGAAGCGCATAACTTAAGTTATGCGAGATTCACCTTGATGGTGTGCTAACAACCATTTTTTATCTTCTTCAGAAAATGAAACACAATATTCTTTTTCAATCTGCTCGACCGATAAATTACCAAGATATATCATATTCCATATTCCTTTAACAATTCATCGATGGCGTCCACTCCAACAAAATCCATAAATCCAAAATCTCTTGAATTTATTTCAATACTATTTTCTTTTAGCTTTTCGGCAAATTCTTTTCTAACCAAATTGAAAATACTGAATTTTTTGTTTGTCGTTGTATTAAATGTAAATTGTTCTTCACAAGCTTTTAACAAATGAGCATTTTCTTTTTCAAGCCGTTTGATTTCAGCTCTGTACTCGGACACATTGCCATAACCTTTATCATAAAGAACTTCTGCTATTTGTAGCCGTTGTTCTCCATATAAATGTTGTCCTTTTGGGTTTGCATCATACGCAACTATTGTCTGTTGGACGTCAAGCATCATTTCGTCAACTTGTTCTTGTTTAGTCATTTTTATATTCCTCCAAAAGTTCGTCTATTTGCTCTACTAAAACAACTTTTTGAAATCCCATAAAATGGTCTAAGTTCTTTTGTGCACTCTCTTTCAGCCTTTCAGCAAAATGTTTTAATCCACTTGTTTTGCAATCTTTACTTATAAACTCTCCATTGTCAAAACCTCTTTGAATACTGTTTATAGACCTTTTTAATCTTTTATTTTCGCTCTCCAACTCGTTGATTAGTGTTAGAATATCGGCAAAACTTATCTTTATAGGCTTACCTTCTTTTTGGTGGTGATCTATCGTGTTAAATTGCACTTCTTCTAAAACTTTCTTAATCTCTTTTGCTTTTTCGCTTTCCATATTATTCTATTAAACTTTTTTCCTCTATGTCTTTCTTTGTTTTTTTTTTCAAATCAATTGCAGATGTTACCACAAATCAAACATTTCTATAAAAGAAACTTATATTTGTCACTTTAATTTTCACACCTTTTTCCATCTACCATCGCAATAGTAGCACCATTTTTTTCCATCCCACAGATAAAGGTATTGAATCCATGTATCGCCATGCAGTTTATTAATAAATTCTTCCATTGAGGAAGTTACGCTATCTGTACCCCAATCACCTCTATCTTTATACGCAGCACAGAGGTCATAATTCACCTTACTATAATTCCACTGATCTTTGTTACTTTCGGCTACCTTACCAAGAGCTGATAAATCTCCAAGAGCCATCAACTTATCAATGTTATCCTTTGTTGTATAATAGTTTTTAAGCGTTTCACCAACGCCATCCAAATAACCATCATGATGACAGTAGATATGTTCTACTTTATTATTGCCTACTTTTCTTCCAATCAAACATCTTGTACTCATTTTATTTTTTTTACCTCACTTAACTTTCTTACACATAGTATAACATAAAACTAAAAATAAGTCAACTAAAATTAGCTGACTTAAATTTTCTATTAATTTAATTGACAAAAACTTTCACCATATACGCTGGACAATACTTCTTTTATGATTTCAGTATCACCTTTACCAACCACTATCCCAATCTCATCAATAGTGTGGAAAACACCATCTCCTTGTGGTGTCATTACCTTAACAACCTCATAATCGATATAAGGACATTTTTCGACTTCTGGATGATTTACAAAGTACTCCTCATCATCCTTATTAAAAGAAATTTGCCAATCCATTCCTTTCCAAAGCAATTTATCTTCTCTCGTTCTAAGTTCGTCATCATCTATGAAATATCTCTCTTCATATAGAAGTACGGTGGAATTATGACCGACAAATCTCTCTACGAATTCTGAGAGTTTCATTAAAAAAGCCCCCACTCTGCAAATTTTTCAAAACCACCGACCTTGTTAATATAATTTCTTGCAATTTCTACAATTTCTGAATAAGGTCTACCATCAATTGTATTATCACCAATTGCACAGCAGAGTTTTACTGTTTCATTTAATTCCTGTGCCTTAAGGAAAGCATAAATGTTTACTGATACATCTGCTTTGGAGAGGTCCTTTCCAACTAGACCACCGCCTGTTGCAGAATCTGCCATATCACTTCCTAATTTCCTGTTCACAGCACCTGTATCTGTATCAGTCCCGCCTATCCATTCACCAAGAGGATTTACAATAATATTTTTAACAAGATTACCTGCAAGCTCTCCACAAAGTTTCTTAAGTTCCTCTGTTTTAGCGCAACTCTGACAAACAACCAATTTATTAGAAGCAAAATCTAAAATATATTTACCATCAGTTGGATACTTTTCATAAATCTTTCTGGCAATTTCAGATAACTTCTTTTGTTCATAAGTAAGTGGCACACCTTTAAAAATGCCATTATCACCACATCTGATTTCCTTACTCTGATTTTCTGCCAAATGTACATCTTGTGGCACAATATTAAAATTAACAGTCATGGAGCCTGCAATTCGTTTAACAATATTTACCACTTCTTCATATTCAATACAAACGGAACTTTCTGCAATGATTGTACAACTACCATGTCCAATTAAAGCCTCTACTGCAATTTTAGGATCTTTTGTCTTTTTATATGCCAGGTCTACAATTGCACCACAAACCCTGTCAGCTAATTTATCAGGGTGTGATGGATTACACTTTTCTATCATTATTTTTATATCTCCTTATAAATAAATTTTTAATTTTTCTGTGAATCACTATTCTTCATTCATTTTTTTTTTCTTATCTCCTAACTAGGCTCTATAAATATTCCCTTTTAAATTCACTATAATGGTATTTAGCTATATTACTTCCTGCTACTTTATTGATTAAATAATCAAAATCTTCTTCTGTAAATTGTTTTAGAATTTCATTATCTTGATTATTCATATATTTTTTCACACTGTCAGGCGCGTTGTCATAGATTTGTTTCCAATAATTATCCATTGAAAGCCTCAACACTCATTCCGTTTTTAATAAGTTTCTTCGCCATTTTTCTTGTTACGGGGAAATAAGAAATTCCGTCTGCGGTAATGCTATAAGACGGTTTCTTTTCACCAATTACTTGAAGTCTTACGTGAAATGTATTTTTTTCTACAACTGCGTAAAAGGTTATTTCCATCCAATCAAACAAATCTTTCCAACTCTTCATAATTTTACTTCTCCTCGTTTTTAATATCATTCATAAATTCTACAGAACTAATACCATCAAAGGCATTTTTAATATCAATTCTCTTTATTATTCTATCAGTTGCAATTCCAAGAGGATCTGATTCCATTACCACGTCTTTTACTTTCAAATATGGAATATGCGCGAGAATAAACTTCGTAGCCTCTTCATTCTGCATCCGTGTCTTGCAGTTAATTTTAATAGAATAATGCGAACTATTCTGACGGTAAGGATTTGTTCCCAAAAGATTCCAAATCAATTCCTGTCCAATATAATCAATTGTCATTTCTTTTTCCCTCTATATCTTTCTTTTCTCTTTTCATTCTCTTGCTTGCACACTTACAGGCAGTTGAATTACAGGCATTGAGATTTATAGTCGGTTCGTTTTTTGCAGTTATAATAAGAATGAATACAAAGCTCACATTTTCTCACTTTAATTGGATTCCACCCATAAATAATTGATGCCAAATGCAGTGCAGCATGAACAATCTTAAGGCAAACGCAGCTAACCAGAACAAAAAACCAACAATCCTCATAGCGGAATTATCGTTATATTCATAAAACCCGTACTCGCCATCTGGTCCAAATCCTGTAATTACTCTGATTATCTCATCTGGCTCAACTCTAATTAGAGACATAAAACTACAAAAAAGTTCCCATAACATAATTGCCAAAGTCCCGTTCTCTTTGCCCCAGTTATAAGGGAGCATACAAATAAAGAAAAACGCAATTCTTGTCAACCATTTTAAAATTGCTCTAACTACGGACATAATTTATACCTCTTTTTTGCAAATATTATTTAAAACAGTCATTGCATCTTCTTGCTGCTTTAATGTTTTACGATCTTCTTCAATAGACTCCTCTAAATCTTTAATAAATCTATCAATGGGAGTAAGTTCATAATGAACATTATCATAGTCATCATCATAGTGTGATATAAAATAGCCATTTACTTTTTCTGGAATGTCATACTCCTTAAACCCATCAAAATATATTCTTGCAAGTTTATGGGAATCTTTATAAACTAAAAGATCATCTCTTGAATTTATTTTGATTATATAATACATATTGGATCTTCCTGGCAAGTAAAAGCTATCAATAGACATAAGTTTACTCTTTTGATGTGCTTCATAAAGTTCTACAGCATATCTATCCTCACTGGTACAATTTCCATCATCTGACTGATATGTAATTTTTGTAATTGTAGTTTCAACTAATTTCGTCTCTTTAATTTCTTTCATTTCTCACCTTTAATTTGTTTGAAAGGATCTCTAACCAAACTTTGATGGTATTCTTCTACATTCACATTAATGTCCAACTTAAGTTATTTTCTAGATATAGTATACACCATTTTCAACAAAAAGTCAACTAATTTTAATAATAAAACTCAGATTTTAAATTATTTTTCAATTTTCTGATTCATTCTTATTCTCTTTAATTTCTGGCATGGTATAAGTTGAAAATGTTACGGGATAGGTGGATTCAAAACATTCTATTTTTCCACATCTATTACAAATATGTTTATATGGAGGTCCTTCTCTGAGATCTTTTAAATCTGAAGTAAATCTTAATTCTCCGCCGCAATCACATTGCATAGTTTTTATAAATGTTTGGCATGGGACATCTATTTCTCTACTCATAATTCACCTACTTAATTTTTTTGTGGATTTAACTAATTCGACAGATTCAATCTTATCTTCAATATCTTCAAGTCTTCTATATAATTCTTCGTAAGTGATACTTGTATAAATTGGTTTTACTGGCGTTACTGCTATAAGCTGTTCAGTTTTAGTTAATCTCTTATATTTACTCATCTTCTTCTCCAAGTATAATTTTACGATATTCTTTTGAAGATATTTTACCGCGCATATAATCAACCCAAGCAGATAATTTTTCTTTATCTGACATATAAGGTATGCTGACAATATTATCTTTGATTTCATTCAACGCACTTTCTGCTGAAATTTCTTGTTTGCTTGAACTTACACAGATTTCCCCAATCATGAGCATACTGTGCTGGTATCTCTGTAAAAGAAAGATAAGCTGTTCTTTTGATAACCCTTCATATTTATTCATAATCCACCACATACAGCTCAACGCCGTTATCGTTGATTTTTTTATATTTTACCGCCTCTTTAAGCTTTCTTGGAATAATATAGCAACATCCAAAACTTGATTCATCATTTGGTAAATCCATATAATCAACAAAATTTACTTTATGTTCTTTGAAAACTTGTCTACACTCTTTTAAAAATATCTTATATTTTCGACGAATTTCTTTTTCTTCTTTCTTTAATAAGTCGATTCCCCAATTAAGTCCCATACATTTTTCATCATAAACACAAATATCGTATCTTGGTCTTACATTATCGCCTTTGTCTACAATGAAGGCATCTTCGGGGTAAAACGGCATAACTTCGTCTTTCATAAAATGAAGAAGTTTTACTCGACAAATCTCTTTTGCTGAATTTTCTGCCATAAACTCTTTACGCCATTTATTATATTGATTGATAGCACTTCTTTTTGTATGCAATTCAAGGTTGTAATCCCAACCATAGTAATCTCTACAAAATGCCATTTCTGATTCTTTTATAATGAAATCTATAATTCTGCAAATAGTATAAACACCGCCAATATCAATTGCTTCCTCGTAGGTAAATTCAGTATCTTCTTCTGTAAAAATTCTTAATGTGCTTTCATCTCGATATTTTGCACGAGAATATCTGAATTTATCTACCACATCCCAATATTGTCCCCAAAAGCGGAAGTTAAAATCAATATAAGTCTTCTCCACAGATTTTTTCACACACTCTACACCGAACATCCATCCTGGGTTTTGCTCAATTCTAAATCTAATATAGAAATAATCTTTTGAACAATTACTATCTTCCATAAAGAAATCAACTTTTGGAACACCATATCTATCTTTATATCCAGCACAAAACTCGTTATTTACTTGGCGGATTAAATTCTCCCATGTTTTTTGCAGTGTGATATTTAAACCTTTCTTACTTTCTACTTCTTTCAAAATATCCTGATTAATAAGACTCATCATATCCAAATCTATTCTCCATTTCCTGTCTTGTATACTCTGCCAAATTCTTCCAATATTCTTTATCAGTACAGCACATAAGTGTGAAAGGATCTTTATTCAATCCATATTTCTTGTACATCTTATTATAGATGTCAATTACACCTTGTTCTGATTTAGTTGGTTCGGAATTTCCTGGCAATCCCATCATCCATACTTCAAGTTCTGTTAAAATATCTACTGCTACCTGTTGTTTAGTTTCTGTGATTTTAAATTTCTTCATTATGGTAATCCTCTAAGACTTGCTCTAACGCTCTTTTCTTCGTCTCCAAAATAAACGTATTTCTTTGGTTTTTATCAGGATCTTCTACAAAAAGAGTATTAATCAGACTGTCATAATATCCAATTTTAAATTTAATTAAGCTTTCAAGTTTGCTCATAATTTACCTCCAAATTAAACTTGTTTTTATCGCCATTTCTTTGATTTTATACTCATATTATAACTGAAAACAAAGAAAAGGTCAACTAATTTTGCTGACTTTTTCTAAAATTATTTTTCAAAAATATTTCCATCATACGGATACATTTCGAAACAACCATCTACTACTGAATCATAATCGATCATTTCTTTGAATACGCGTGTCGCTAAATCTTCATTTTCGTATTTACCAAGGAAAATTTTGTCTATAATTTCTCCCCTATATCTATTACCGTATATCGTTGCATTTTCAAGATCTACGAAATAATCTGCTATTTCATACTTATGTAATCCATCTTGCGAAATAATTTTCATTTTTAGTCAACCTCCAAAGACTTACAAGCTATACATCTTTTGTTATCGGTGAGTTTGCATTTAAACAAAGAACAAGTATACCAATCGTTATAGCTTTGATAACCAACCTCTTCACTATGATATCTTCTGAACTGACATTCGTTACAATTATTCTTTGGTACATCTATTATCAATCTAATTTTTACTGTTTCCATATATATAATTCCTTCAATATTTATCTTATGTCGATTATTTTAAACAATTTCTGTCTTTTTGTCAATAATAATAAACATTACGCAACCAAATAATAAAACGTGCTTTTATTATACCTTTTCGTAATAATCAGACTTACTCCGACAACACTCATAACAAGGTACAAAACCTGCTATTCTTGTAACGTACTTGCAGCCTTCGCATGGCGTTCCAATTGATTGCTTGATTAAACAATCATCTCTGTACTCAGAAAACCATTGCCAAACTTCTGTTGCTGGTAGATTATGTTCATCAGCATAGTCATCTATTTCGGAATTAGTTTTAAAAGTTTGTGCTTCCAATAATTTGATAAATTCCTCTTTCCAATTCATAATCTTTCTTCCTTATAATATGGACATCTCGCTTCTGTCTCCGATGAGTTTTGGCAGCAATGATAACTGGTGCATCCGTCGCAAACATAATCGTATTCTTTGTCTGCGCAAGTATCTGGATTAAGATGATTGTAATAGCATGTTTTACAAGGGTTATTTGGATTTAATATTCTTATCATAATTATGTCCTCTCGATGAAATTATTTCTCTACTTCAATTTCTGGTAATTCTGCCCAATAATCTACGTTATAACACATTCCATTATCATCTGACCAATCAGTACCATCCCAAGAAACCACCGCGTACGTTTGCCCGTAATAGTCATATCCCAAAATATACCAATTACCATCTGGCAATTCTTTCTTTGCATCGTGCCAAACTATTTTCTGATAACCGAGTTTAGTCAGATTCTTCGCGGTTTCTTCGCAATCAACTTCTGCTTCACGTTTGGCAGGTTTAGAATCCATACAATTTTCAAAGTCATTTATATGATGACATGGCTGAGGTGGAGTACCAAATACTTTCTCAGCATAATGACACAAGCCATTCCCATAATGATTACAAATATAATCAGAATAAAATTTACATTTCCTCATAATACTCCTCATCTGCACCATCTGCTACAGTATAGTGTTCTGTTTTAGTGTAAAAATATATTGCATCTTTACCTATATAGTTTAATACTATTTCTGTGTGGGTATGATTTTCACGATCAGTTGTCCTTTGAGGAATCTCGCTTAATTCCTCGAAAGGAATTTCTTTTCCATTAAAATAAAATTTTATATTTTTCATTTACAGCCCCCAACCATTTTCCTGAGTAAAATTTATATTGCATCATATTAATTATTTTATTTCTTTTATATTTTTTGTTTTGGCTTATATAGAGAATAATATTTTCCTGGAGTACTCAACGAACGTATCATATTTTGAATTTCAAGGTGAATCAATTCTCGTTCTAATTCTTCTTCTGTATAAGGTGACTCAATTTCAACAAGCGTTCCGTTTTCGATTTTGTCTTCCAATTCGGCAAGACGATTTAATAACTCTTCGTAACTTGCGTCGGTTGCATTTTCGGCTTCTTCGAAATCATTATTATAAGGATCTACCAATCTTTTAAAGGTTAATCTTTTATAATTTTCCATATTTAATCCTCATCATCTATAAAATCTGCATAATAGCTTATTTCATCGAGAAAGTCTAATCTACTCCAAGAAATTTCTTTAAGTTCATCTTTCTGATCGTCTGACAAATATTTATTTTCTGAAATTTCATATTGAAGATCATATAACTCCGATTTACCTAAGCAGCTGCTAATGCTATTTTGAAAATAACTAAAAGTACTTTCATTCAGATCTTTCATACTTTCCTCCAACTATTTTTCCGAATAATTCTTCTCATATTCTATTTTCTGACTGAATTTGCAGTCCTTACAGCGTTTATCCATCACCATCTATCCTTGTTTTTCAAATATTCTTCATAATTAGACGGAACATTTTCAACAATTAATTCTGGTTTAACATATTCCTTTCGCAATCTATTCTCTAATTCTTTGACTTTCTCTTCCAATTTTTCAATCTGTTTTTCTTGTTTTGCCGCATCTTCACATGACCAGTAACACCCAGAACAGTAGAGCATAAAACCAAAAAGATGCAGTAATCTACTTGCTGTTTCTGGGCAATCGCAAGTAACACTTGCAATCATAAAAATAAGTCCTACGGTGTTTAAAAAATACTTAATCGAAGATTTCATTGCATTTTACCTCTCGTTTGATTTTGTACGATTATTATAGCATAAAAAAATATCCTTGTCAACTAATTTCGCAAGGATATTCTAAAAAATTATAAAATTACTGATTTATCTTCTTCGTCATAAACAACACAATTTAAAAAATTACTATATGTTACACCAGAATCCAACGCTATAATACCATCATCAATAAACGGTTGAAACGATTTTTCCCAATTATTTCTGTTTTTCTGTGGAAACTCTTTGTATTTCTGTCTTATTTTCGACCAACCGTAACTACAACACCAATGTCCACACCAAATGATTTTGTCTTCTAAACAATAACCATTCTTCCACATCTCCATTCCGTTATACCAGCGAGCACGCTGCCAATTTTCTTTCGTCCAATTTTTTCTGAAAGTTGACGGAATCCAGCCGTGAACAAACACATTATCATCGAGTTCGTAACAATCAACCGATTTTTCATCAATCCAATCAAGAATCGGTTTCATAACTTCCCACGTTGTTTGATTTACACTTTCCCAACGAACAAATCCTCGAAACACATTTGTGTTCATTTGCGTAAATTCAGCGATAGTGCCTACAGTTCTATTATGCCAATGATGTTCCGATACTTCTCTCCCAGAAACTATTTCTCTAACGCACTCTCCTAGTAAGTCTTCATGATTTCCTCGAACGTATATAAATCTATCTCCGAGCGATTTTACAAATTCATAAACTTTTCTATTGTCTGGTCCTCTATCAAAAAGATCTCCAAGAATAATCAGTTTATGATCTGAATTATTCACATCAAACTCTTTTGAATTTAAGGCAACCATAAGCTCATCGAAGAAGCCATGAACATCAGAGCAAACAAAATATTTCATATTCAAATCCATTTTACGATCGTATCACCAGTATATCCTTTTTCCCAGACATACCAGGCATAAGCGACTGCGGAACCACCGCCAGCTTTCATTCCATCAAAGTCTGCATTTTTAGCACACAAAACTCTCTGTGAAAAAACATAAATCTTTTTAGGTGGATATTTAGAAAACAATTCATCATATCTCTTTTTCCCTTCAAGAAATGTTAGTTTTAAAAACATAAATACCTTATTTCCGTCTGGAACTAAATCAAGTGCTTTTAATGTGAACTCTGTTGCATATTTATAAGGGGGATTAGTTAAAATATCGCCATCGAACTTATCTTTACATGCGAGAAAGTCAACACCACCTTCTCCATAACCCCTGTCAATAAGGTCTGTCGCTTTTACATTATAACCATATTCAAAAAGTTTTTTAGCCAAATGTCCCTCACCACAAGCACATTCCCAAATATTCTTGCAAGTTAATTCATCTGTATAATAAAGCTTATCTAACGCCATTGGATCTGTTGCATAGAAATCATTCTCTTCTCTCTCTTTTTCTGTGTGATTACTTGCTCCAAGTGTCTTAAAAATAGAATTAGTGTTTCCTTTCCAATCTTTCATTTATTTTCATCCTCATTTTTAAAATAATTTTTTACTAATTTTGTTATTTTCTTTTCTACATCATCATTGCTTCTTACTATATACAAAAGATTGTACAACAACTGTTCTTTTGTTAATTTTTTACATTTACACCCCACCATAATTTACCTCGCCAAAATAATTCCGACTCCATCTATCAAAAATAGAAATCCAATTATAAAAATCATAAAAACTATGAAAAGAAAAATTCCTTCATACTGATAGATTTTCTTACATACCCAATCAAACCTTACAAATATTCCTAAAAATCCTATTAACAAGAATATGATTCCGATAATTAACTCAACCATCCTTATCCTCCAATATTTTGGCATATTTAATAAACGCTATATAATGTGTAAAACCTTTCATAAGACTCTTTTCATCAAAAATATTACCAACAAAATATCCACTATCATTTACTAACATTTGCCACTCACATAACTGATATATCTTATAACCATCAATATATTTATAATCTCGATTATATATGGGAACATCTGGTAAATGCAGCTCTTCTGCTGGAATTAATTGTTTTAAAGCTCTATTTACAACATCTTCTGGTGAATCAAAATCTCTTACACCAACAGAAATACACCATGTTTCAAGTTTATATCTCTCTACATTTTCACCATTAATAATAGTGACTTCATTTCCACAAACATCTTTCTCCGTTCTTGATATAGTGAAATCTTTTTTCTTTATTTTTTCATTAAATAAATCTGAAACTTCTTTCAAAAATCTGTTATTCATATACTCTCCAACATGCTCAATAAACTTGATCTTTTTCCTAACTTACATGCTCTGTCGATGGATGACCTTATATTGTTTATTAGATTTTTATTTTTCATATTCTGCTTATCATACCTAAATCCTAGTTGGCAGTAATAACTCTTTGCAGGATGGTCTGATAATCTTATTTTTAAGTGTCTATATCCATCTGTTGTATATAAAAATATTTATATCACTTATAAGCTCTATAACAGCACTTCTTTCATTTCCTCTTATCGGCATATACTATCTCCTAAAATCATCAATTAAAGGGCTACGCTGTATACTATTTCTAACATCTTCAGTTAGTGTTTCCCAAGCCTTTCGTAATCGTTCTTGACAAACATAGATATAATCTATTTCTTCTTTCTTAAACAATGTTGTATCTTCATTTTTTTCTATTCCAATAAAATTGCGACCTTCTTGCAATGCCGCCACCAAAAAAGAACCACTGCCACAAGCATTGTCTAAAATTATATCACCAGGATTGCTATATGTCCTTATTAGATATCTACCCAATGAAATGGGCTTTTGTGTGGGATGATATACTGTTCCTTCTGCCTCTGCGGTCTTGCAATAAATAATATCCGTAGGATACCGCAATCCGTCACTTTTGACTCTAACAGGCTTAAAATCGCCATAGCTTCCACTTAATTGATCTTTTCTTATGCCTTTGTCATACGCTTCGCCTTGCACCATTTGGGGATGATAAACAGGTTGATTTTTATAAAATATACATACATCTTCGTGCTTTCTCAATGGTTGTTTTTTCGCATTAAGAAAATTTGTTGGTTTAGATTTTTCCCAAATCCATTTATATCGATAAAACTCTTCATTACTTAGTATTAATTTTGCCGTAAATACACCTGCCGAAGTCAAGGCAATAACTCCGTTGGGTTTAATTATCCGCATATACTCATTCCATAACTGCGGTAACGGAATATAAGAATCCCATTTGTTTTGCGTCATTCCATATGGTAAATCACAAAGGATCATATCTATTGATTCACTCGGTATTTCGCGCATTTTTATTAAACAATCAGCTTCAAAAACATTATTAACAAGCTCTGAAATAGGTTTTTCGCATGGTGCAACCTGCGCATACTTTCCACTTCTGATACGCGCATCATTAGGACGCTGGGCAATATCTGGAATAACCCAAGTTTTTCCGATAAGCTGTGCACCTTTAACTCTATTCTCTGAACAAAGCTGCACAACTCGTCTTTCTGATATACCCCATTTACTTGAAACTTCGGCTGTAGATATATATGACATACAAACAAACCACCTCAATTATTTTTAATTATTATATACTTTATGCGGAAGAAAGTCAATGCTTTTTGCGGAATGAAATCAAATATAATCATTCTTCTTCCAAAATCGGCACAGCACCTACACAACTATAGATAATTTCTATCGTTTGCCTATGCCTTCCTTGTGCCACTTCTCCTTTATGAACGTAAATTTTATCTATAAACGTTCTCACGATTTCAGGTTTTAGTTCGGTGATTTCCGTGTAACTTTTTACAAGTCGCATAAACTTATTTATATCTGCCGTTTCTTTTTGCCACCACGCTTTTTTCTTTGCCTTTTCCGCCATTTTCGTACTTCCTTTGCGCTTGTATTTTGCGGGCGTTGCCGCCGCAAGTTTATCGCCGAATGAAAACAAACTTATTGCTTCAAATTTTTACCGATATTCTTCATATTTAATTGTATACTCTAATTTTTCCATTCTTTCTTTTTGTGCAGAAGTCAGTTTCCCTATCGGTGTATTTTTAAGAGTTTCAAGAGTTGCAATTTGATTCTCTCTTTGCGCTAAATAATCCTCTCTTAATTTCTTTTGCTCTGGTGTTTTTGTTTTTAGGTATAGTTCATTCCAACTGTCTTGATAAATGCTCTGCTGTAGTGCTATACAAAAGACAGTAATACAAACTAAAGGAATTTCAGTCAATAGAAACACCGTCAAGGACAATTTAATTAATGCAATTAATACAATACAAAAGCAAACAAGACAGAAAGCAAGCACACTTAGCCAATCGCTGTTACAATACTCGTGCTGTGAATCTTTATAGTAAACTCTTGGTTTTATAATACCATTCTCAGCAATTCTATAAATACAAATTTCTTTTATTTTATCTTTCATTTGTTAAGCTCCTTCATAATCTGTTCGTGATTTTCATAAGTACCTGTTGCCTTCATATCACACTCTCCGAACTTAATCAGTAACTCATATAATTCGTCCCCGAAAAGTTTTCTATACTTATTTTCAGCTTTCGGTGTTTTAAAATCCTTATGTGCTCTCATGTGATAATTTACAAGGAAAAGAGTTAATAGAGGATCTTTAATATCCTTATCAAAAAAGAATGTTCCATAGTGTGAAACTATATAATAAGTACCAATAGAGTCGTGGTTATAGTAGTGTGCAATCCCTTTATCATCCTTATTTTTAGTAAACAACTTACCTACATCATGAATTAAGCCTGCATAGAGTATAGAAGGATTAGTTATACCGAGCTTTTTTAATTCTATCTCTAATGTAAGACAATGTTTACCTAAACTAAAGATATGATGTGGATTTTCTTGATCAAATTCTTTCATCCTATCCATCACATCACTTAAAGGTATACTATGCGTTTTCTTTTCCGTGAATTTAATAGAGTCAAATCCCTCAAATTTCTGTGGACATTGAAAACCACTTAAAAATCTGTTTATAACCTGTTCACCTACAACTCTATCTCTACTACTATCTCTCTTATAACACTCAAGTACAGTCGGATTTACTACAATAGCTTCTTTACTACAGAGAACTTTACATTCCGACATAATACGCAAACGAGATTTTAAAGTAGTATTAGTAGCATCTATAATTACACTTTTCCCCTCAGCTAAATAATCGTTCATTCTTTGGTACAGCAATTTAAATACTTTATCATTTACTGTTTGATTACTTTCATCTCCAGTAAGCTCTTCTCTAATAGCATCAGAAGATAATACAATATCGGCTTTTCCTTTTTTAATTAATTCCTTAGCGTAGGTGCTTTTTCCACTGCCAGGAAGTCCTACCATTACAATAAGTTTAGGCTTTTTCATATTTTCTCCACCCAATCCTCTTTCACCCAAGTATAGCTATCAATTTTATAGTAGAAATCACCATGCACTTTTTCTACAGCCTCTACTTCATATACAGTACTATTAATGTAGTTAAGAGGCAGAAAGTATATGCTATTTTTCTCACAATAACCAACAAACTCATTTTGTTGATAAAATTTAATATAATTACCATCAAAATACTCTTTAGGTTTAATTATTATTTTTTGTCCAACCTTAAGCATAATTCACTCCTCCCATTTTTCTTGCAAACATATTATAGCACACTATAGGTATTATGTCAACTAATTTTGCTGTCTAGTATGTAATCATAAAGTTTTTCTGGTGTTGATAAATCAAATGTCTTATTATCAAATTCAACCGCTTTATCAGAGCCCTTATTTTTACCATAATCAAGTTCATAAATAAAGTACTGAATTTCATCCCCAATATGTCTGTCTTTATTATACTCTATTTCAACCAAATCACAAAGCATTTCAATCATCTTTGGAACTACTTCATTGAATACAAATATAGATCCTACATTTTCTTTTCCAAAACAGTCCTGTAAACAACTTTGTAATTTTGCTTCTTTGTCATCTAATTCTTTTATAAAATTAATATACTTAACAAACTTCTCTTTACTAATCATCTTATTTTCCTATCTTATTCAGTTATCTTTGTGGTGTTCTATCTTTCTTCTTTCAAATTTGTTCTTCATCATACAGCAAGTTCTCACTACGTATAAACTTCTTTAAAACCTTAATTAACTTTTTATGTTTCTTATGTTTCTTTTGTAATACAATTAAATATTTTTTAGCTAATTTCAACTGTTGTAGATATTTTTTCTTTCTATATGACTGTGATTCAGATTCTTCTAAAACACAGTAAAAATTATTCCACCTATTTTCATCCATAATTGCTTGTATAGCACCAAAAATAACAGCAAATAAAACTAAACCACATTCTACATAAAGAGTATAATATAACAAAATAGGTGATAATAAAATTGTAAATAACATCAAACCAAGAAATACAATTTCTATACCTTTTGCCCAACCACAAGGGAGTCTATCTCTTCTATACTCTCTAGGTGTATAAAAACCATTTTTATCTTTTGCATAAAGAATTACTCTATCTTTGTATTCCATTTTACTTCCCACCTAAATAACTGATAATCTTATCTCTTCCATATTTCGGATTAGTATCTGTATCAATACCATATTCTGTTTGTAAGTTGTAGATTAATGAATCAATCAAAATATCTCTATCTTTTTCATAATGATCATCTTTATAAAGTTTTTTATACCGATTCATAATTTCTTCTACAGCAGACTCATCTATAGTTACTGCACCTTCTTCATTACCACAAAGTTCATCAAACCATTTATTTATTTTCTTACCTGCAGTTTCAAATTGTTTTGTAGTAGGGGATGGTATTTGCATCCAAAAGTAATTATTTTTAATGTCAACCAATACAACAGCTTCTGATTCTGGAACTCTTAATATTTCACATAATTCATCATAGTGGTCATATAAATCTTCATAGTCTTCAAGAACTTTTTCTACTACAGATTGCGTTGCTTCATCAGATGATACTTTACTATATTCATAGCCAACCAAATCACCACAAACAGTAAAGAAATCATAAACATCTTTAATTTGGTAGCCATTAATGTTATTCTCATTATGTGTTAATTCAATTAGCTTTTTATTTAATTGTTTACACTTACTTTTAATATCTGAAAACTTCATCAAATACCTCTAAAAAACAATTCTCTTATCATATTTGCTACTTCCTGCGCTTGTGGGTGTGCATCGTGTGCACAGCGTAAGTCAAAGAAATGTTGCCAATCTTCTTCAAAACCAGTCATAATTAATTCTGCTGCACAGCTATTAGGAAGAACTTCTCTTGCTTTTTCTGGCGTTGCACCCAATTCAATAAGTTTAAAATAATCTACTTCATCTCTCTCACAGGCATTCTTCCAAACAGCATAAAGGTCAGATCCCTCTTCAAAATAAAGAGGTTTAATTACCTTAATTTCTTTACCAAACTTATCTTTAAAGTAATTTACATATCTCTGACTCTCCATTGCAAAGGAGAAAGCACGGTGACGAACAAATTCATGAGTTACTCCTCTATTACATGTGATTCTAAAGGTTCTTCTTCTATAAAAGTTTGGAGTATATTCTGTCTGATATTTATTCATCAGATCTTCGAAATCATTCTCTACAATAACTCTATAATTAGTAGTTACATAAGAAGTTCCATCATCTCCAATCTTGTATTTAGTATATTTATTTCTAAGAAGATTAATTATTTTGAACTCTAATTTTTTGCCTTCCGAATCTCTTTCATTAAAATCTGGAATTGCTAAATAAACTGTTCCATGTTCAAGCATTGCTCCATGAGCATGATTACGAAGCATATTTACAAATTTTTCTGCACTACCTTCACAGATTCTATCTTCTGATTTGTAACAAGTTCTTCCACATAGTTCAATATGTTTAAATAAATCTTCTTGAATTAATTCTTTTACTTCTGGTTTAATTATTTTCAATTTATTTCTCCTCAATGTATTTTTCATATACAAGTGAATTTAGTCCGGTATAATGAATGTTTACAATCCCCATGTCTCTTAATGCTTTTTCACATGCCTTGCACGGCTTTGCTAATCTTAATAATCCACCGCTCTCTCTATAAATAAATATATGACATTTTGAATAGTCATATTGCTCTTTTCTAGGTAATTTTTGTATGGCACTCATCTCTGCATGCATACAGTTTGGGAATCTGTCCGTATCAAATTTACCAACTAGTCTATTATAGTTCTTTTGCATAGTAGACGTCTTCTGTGTGTTCCACCCAACAGACAAAACGTGGTTTTTATCTATTACAACCGCGCCTATACTCTGTTTATGAAAGTCTGAAAACTTAGAAGCATTCTTCGCAAGCTCAAAATATTTATTTATTTTCTTTTCACTGAACATAGTTAATGATGCTTAAAATAATAATGCTTCCCATTGTGGGTATAATGACCAACTTGAAATATATTCATTATGTTTTCCATACAAAAGCGATAATAATACTTCCAATCATCATAGTATTTAGAATCAGGATTCATTTCATCCCACTCTTCTTCAGTCTGAATACCGAAATCCCAATCATCCAAATCCCAACCTTCGTCCCAAAGTTCTTTAAAATCTTCTACACCTGTTAATTTTTTTAGATCTTCATCAGTTTCAAAAAATATCACCTTTTCCATAATAATTCACCTTGTTTTATAGAGATAAGTCTTTTCTAAATGCCATTTTATATGCTTCTACTTTCATCTCGTTTAGAATCTTATACATTTTTTCGTCAATGGAATCTTCTTTGTGATACTCACAATATTTATCTTTAATTTCTTTTGTAAAATTATCAAACTTTTGAGCTAAACGTCTTGCTTCTTCCAAAGAAAATTCATTTAGTTTTGCTTTGTCCATATCGATTCGTTCATTTTGATTTACTTTCAAACATAACTCAAAGCTTTCACCATAATAATATCTATTAATAAAATTAGCAATACGCAAAATATGATGTAACTGCTTACCATCGTAACCATATTTTTCAATCTTATCAATAATTGAAGGGTATGGGTGTTCTAGTGCTTTATATTTTTCCATTGACAAACCAGACATAGTTCTGAATGTTTGACACTTATTCGCACTACAAATACGTTCTCCATAACTACGAAGTTTTTCAAACCAGTCTTTGTAATCTGGTTCAACAATATAATATTTTGAAAATAAGATTTCAAGAATATTTACATTGGCTTTCCTAAACAACTCAAATAATGTTTCAACAGCCTTTAAATCAATATGTTCATTGTTTGCTCGAACATACGTAGTGGAAATTCTACCTTTGTTAGAACAAAAATCATCGAAACTAGGAATTACGATACATTTTGTATCTACATCAGAATGATATTCTTCGCGATCAATTTCAAGACCATAATTCTGTGAACCTTGAAGAATAGTTGCAACTACATTGTATCCTAATGATTTAGCTTCTTCGTGGTGTTCTTTTACTCTATTAAAAATTTCTTGTCCTGTCATATTTGTTATCTTCCTAGTTCGTTAAGTTTCCACCTGAGTTCCTGTAATTCACTCTCCCTTTTTGTTATCTCTTCACACAATTCCTTTGCTTTTTGTGCGGTAGGTAACATATCCTTAATCACTCTGTAACCAAACAAATCAAAAAGTTTTGCAATCTGTTTCTTGCCATCAACATTATCAACGCAAGGGTGCCAAGTATATACAAATTCTATATCATTATACATGTTATCTGTGATTACTTTTGTATCATTAATGAATTTTTTACTTACATTTTTAAGCTCAACAATAAATTCGTTTTTAGTCATAATAAGAACACCTCTCTTAATTTGTAATATAAATTATTCTATGGTAATGTTACTAACAGTATTATCGTTTGCAAGTTCTTTCAAAGTTTTTTCAAACAATGAATAATTAGTTGTTTCATATTCACATCTGCTCATTTGTCCTTGTCTATTATAAGTTATTTTAAACATTTTCTTTACCTCTATTAATTTTGTACCATTATTATAGCATAATATAGAGGATAAGTCAACTAATTTTACAAACCTATCCTCTACTTATTTTTTATTGGTGAAACATCTCTAAAAATCTATTACTAACTGCTTTGAAACTTTCTTCACCTTTATTATCTCTGAATACAATTCCTTCACGTGGTTTGCCGTCAATTTCTGAATTACCCTCAGCAAGTTCCAGTAGTTCCTCACAGGTGTTAGGAAGTTTAAATTCCGTATCAAGAATAGGTACGATTTCAAGATTTACACCAATAGCTTCGTTAATAGAATTTATTTCATCTTTCATCTGTATCGGATTTAATCTTACAGGTGCTTTTCCATTAACTTTATAAATATAATTGAATATAGCTAATCTATGCTCTGGTCCGTAATTTCTCTTTTGAATAGTACCCCCGTAAGTTTCACCTTGAATAGTAATAAATTCATAATCAGGATGTTTATCAAGAATAAAGTTTAGTACCTTATTAATATCATATTTTTCAAACATTTCAAGATAAACATTACCGTCAGTGTCTTTATAGAAACATCTATCATTCTTTTCAGGAGTATTAAATACTACATTACGAGAACATACGTAGCTTTTTCTATTCTTTTTGTGTGCCTGTTGCATAGTAAAAGTAGTAGAAGTACCATCTATCTTTTCTGTAGCTATATATAATTTATCGTTATTAATAAATAGCTTTGGCAGGTTTTGACAGTTATGTGTAAGTATTCCACCTGCAAAGAAATTGTGATTATCTTTTACTTCAATATCATATGATTCCATATACTTGTTTACATACTTAATTTCTTTTATTTTTGTTGGTAATAATCTATAGTCAAATGTATAACAAGTATTACCAAGATAATTTTGATTTTTTCTTAGATATTCTGGCAGTTTATATTGCATACATGGCACAATATATGGTGCAACATTTTCAAAAAACCTTTTTGATGAATTACAATCAATTCTTATACACTCATACTTTTTATTTTTATTTAATCCAGCATTCAATCCAAATCTGTCTTTTAATGTTTTCAGAATTAATAACTGTTCATTATGACAATATCCCTCTGTGTGAAGATATGCTACCGGACTAGTCGATCCATTGTTGATTGAACCATCATCCATATACCAGGTGGCAAGAGATTTCCAAGTTAATAAGTTACAGAACTTATTATTTAGTGACCAGTATTTGCCATTAAATATACCACATTTATTTACAACGTTGGAAAGAAGATCAGTATTTACAATCCAAAATCTATAATTAGTTTTTTCTTTATGAAAGCCACTTTGCATGGAAACATAGTGACTACCATTATATGCTTTATAAAGTGTGTCTAAATAATCTTTATGTGATTCACCTTGGTTGAAGTTAAACCTAACTAAATCTCCCTCTCTGTAAAGATGTCCATCACCAAGTATATTACCATAAACAAACTCAAGGAACTCATCCTCTTTATAGGTATAGGCTGATGTATAAATAATGTCATCGGTGGATAATTCGGATGCTTTTTTATATATGCCATTACCAACATAAAACTTGTGGTCTGGTGTGCATTTAATTGTTTTATTTCTTTTTGTAGAACCTATACTGAAAGGTACTTTTATCTCAAAATATCCAAATTCTTTATTATAATGTTGATAATCAGTGATTGGCTTATATTCAATTTTATCTTCTTTTTCGTTGTAAGATTTTACCTTAACTGGTAGTTTTTTCATTACAATATCAGCAATTCTTAATAATCCTTGGTCTGTGTCTACTTTTGTAGATGCACCTAAGCATCTTTCCTCGTCTGTTTTAACAACCCAGGAGGGCCAGTCCGTCTTCTTCTTCCGTTGGTTTTTAAAGTAATGCTTAAGCCACAGCTTCTTACGTAGATTATAGATAAATTTAATCTTTGAAAGCAGCTTATGCTTCTTTGTCCATTTAATCATGAACTTATCTACTTTCATTTCTGCGAGCTTTTTATTATCTGCTTTTCTTACATTATCTTCTGGTTCATAGTAAGTAACACCAAGTTTTTCTGTTAAGAAGTCTCCTTCATTAACATCCTTAAGACATAATTCTTCTGGAGTCATGATTAAGCCCTGCGATAAAACCTGTCCTCGTAAGAATCTCTGTGTTTTGACATGATACTTATACTTACTTAAAAATTCAAACGGCTCCGTTGCAGGTACTTTAGAGTCAATTTCAAAATAGATTGCAAGATCACCTACTTTATAAATATCTTTTCTTACCATTACATGCCAACCATTAACATGCGCTAACTCTACCTTATCTGCACCTTCAATCGGTGTAACATCGGTTACTCTCACTGCATAAACTAATTCTCTTTGATTTGTTTTTGGATTTAACATAAATATTTTACCTCACTTACAAAAATTCTCTGTGAAATGTTCTACATCATCAACGGTGTAGATGATTCTAAAATTACCTTTCTTGATCTCAATAATCTCCCTGATACTTGCACCTGCTTTCTCATATTGATTTAACACATGAGCAAGAGTTTCTGCAGTTGTATCATAAGGTGAATCTTCTGCAGGACCAATACAGTAATTATCTACTTTCCAAACTTTCATATTTTATACCCCATTTCTCTATTCTTATTTTCTGCGATTTCTTCTGCTTCTTCTTTATCAAATGTCCAGCAACTAATAGCACCAGATGTTGTACTGGTAATATTTCGTAAAAAGAATAAATCACAGGTACCATTACAGTCATCATGTTGCCAAACAAGTGGCACTTCTTTATCTGCTCTCTTACTGTATCCATAAGAATCTGCAAAAGGAAATTCCATTACACCATATCTCACCCAACAAGCAACCAAATAAATTTTTGTAAGTGATGCTAAATAATGCTTAACCCACGATGTATTGGGAAGTACTTTTATTTCAGCAGAATTAACTATACTGACAATCTCGATGGAATTTTTATCTACCTGGAAACAACCGATTCCGCAATTCACAGACCACTCGCCGTCTTCTGTATATTGGAAGATTTTATCTTCTCCGATTAATATACCTTGCACATATTCGTCTTCGTCAACAACTTTTCCTCTGTAAACTTCAAGTCCGCTCATTATTCTCACCTTTAAAATATTTTTTTATTGCTTTATTTTCACATTTGATGACTAAATTATAAATATCTTCTGAACTTATTTCTTTCCCGTTCATTTTTTGATTTATAACGTATTTCTGCATTTCCCACTCAACAATTTTCATAAATTTTTTAAACTCATAAATATCCATAAACTTCCCATCCAAGTTTTTCTAATTTCTCTACACAGTTATCACAAGTCCACTTAATATTTTCTCGTAATTCTTTTCTTTCCGATTCATAAGGAGTAACATTTGCAAGATATTTTTCAATGTGTCTCTCGCAAATTGCAACAGCCCTTCTGTTTACATATTCTGGTTCTTCGTCTTCATATTCAAAAATCTTTATCTTTAAATTTTTAATTTTGTTTATAATTCGTATCGAAATAGATTTAGATCTTTCCATCAGGAATTGGCGTCCTCCTTTCCGTTAATATTGTTTTGTTGTTACAAATTCTTTTAAGTTTTTTATAACTTATTGAACCATCATTTACTTTTTCTCCATCTAGATTTCTTATGTCTAAAAACCCTGACTTGCGTTTACCAAAAACAAAATATTGTTTATTCTTATATTTTACAGTATCGAATAATTCAAATCCAAAAACATTTCCATTTAGTTGGTTATTCTTTTTGTAGCTACCTTTTAAGAAATTGTTTTTATGAATTTGCCTGTTCTGTTTTCTAACACATTTCTGATAAATGTAATAATCTAACGGTTTTGCTTTTGGATTGCCACTTATGCATCGAGAATCTATATAATGTTCTTTTGGTAAATTATTCTCGATACGAGCATTTTTAGTTATATAACCGTACGTTTCGCAAACATTTGTATATAATTTACATAACCTATTTAATAATGTTTTACGCATAACCCACATAAATGTTGCATCTCGATAACTCTTACCACGTTTGAAATTTAGTTTAATACCGCCACTATGATAAGCTTTATGACAAGTTTCACATAAAGTGATCAAGTTATTTGGTGCATTGCCACCTATTTTTCGACTTTCAATATGATGAACGTTTAAGATATTGTCTTTTGATCTTCCGTGACAATGTTGACATTCGTGATTATCTCTAAATAATACATATTCTCTTACATTCCAAAAACCTGATTGTTCACCTTGCTGATATTCTTCACCTTGAATTTCAGGATTATTTATTTTCTGAATATCAAACTGTGCAGTTTCAACAATTATTTTTGTAATTGGCAATACTTCATGTAAATGTTTAATTACTTGAATGTGTGTGTTTATCTTTTGTTCGATACTCGGTGCTAACCATCCTTTATGCTTTGATTTTACACGATTATTGAATCTTGCAGGACGATAACGTAATCTATTTCTACGCGTTCTTCTTGCCTCTCTACGAGATGATAATTTGCTTACAATATCGTTGCGCAATTCAACATCTGTTTCATACAAAACTTGCTTTTCTGTCGTTGCAGATATACCAATATGTTTACTACCAGTGTCTACACCCAAACTCACATCTTGAACTTGATTTTCGCATTCAAATAATAACTGAATTGTAAATGGTTCATGTTTTGCTATCTTTGCTTTGTTTTGTTTTAATAGTTTTCTTGCTTTTGCTTCTTTACAAGGCATTATTGGTTCGCCTTGAATATTTAATACATATACCATTGCTTTTACAGCCTCCTATATGTTAGAGTGGATACTCCACGACAATGTTATTCAAAGGTTTTTCGTATGCAACACTATTCCTACCCATCAGAACTGTTTAATCACATACCGCAGAGCGTAAGACTGGAGAATACATCCTACGGTGCCTATATATTCTTTGATAACGTAGTGCTTATGCACTTAGTCTGATCAACTAATGGGTATCAAAACCATGCCCCTTTAGGGGCTGGGTAGTTGACCAATCTGTTTATGATATTCTTCTGTAATATCCTTTTTAATTAGATCTATAAGATGTTTTATGTTATTATTTTGAATTTCTTCGATAGTATTGATATAAAGATTTAAATCATAAATTTGTTTTCTTAAATCACGGTTTTCTTCTTCCGTTTTTATCAACTTGTCTAAAAGATTTCTGACAGTTGTTGACGTAACTGGCAGGTCTCCCATCGGGCTAGTGATAAACGGTACTGTATTTATGTGTGCAATTAAATCATTGTATTTTTGTTTGTAATCAATTTCTTTTTTAATCTCTTCTGTATTCATCGATTTATAAGCACACAATCCGCTCTCTTTTTCTCCATTCATTTTTTCACTTTTGGATAAAGCATCCATAAACGCATCTGCTTGTTTACCTTTTAATTTCATTTTAAATTTCTTCCTCTTTTATCCTTCCTTACTTTTACCAACTAATTCTTATTTCCCAATAAGTATCTAAACTATAAAAAGGTCCACGAATATTTACTTTATAACCCAAATTGTTTAAATCAGTTTTTAATCTATCTAAAATCTTTCTTTCACAACCAACATCAAAACTTCCCTTTTTACACGCCTTAATAATTTTTTTATTTAAATATTTTAAAAATCTTTGATAATCTTTTTCTGTATTATCTTTTTTACATTTCTTTCGTTTGCGTTCAGTAGTCCTTACAGCTGTATTAATATCAATCACTTTTCATCCTCGCAAATTTAACTTCTTCTCTTTCATTGCAAAACTCTTTGAATCTATCATCGCAGTCATCTGGTGTACACGGAGAAGCCCATTGATACTTTCTTTTACAAACTTCACATGTGAAAGTATCTTTATTTACTTTCTTCACACTATTAATTTCACAGGTCCCATAGTTATCATGACAATAATTCTCTACTACTTCCATAGCATTATAAATATCTGCTGCTTCTACAGTTTTATCAAGAGAATAAACCACCCCATCTTTACAGGAGTCAAATTCTACATAATAATTTTTCATAAAACATACTCCAAGTTCTCTTTCAGATCTCTACAAAGGGACTGTTTATAAGCATATAATTTACCTCGAATAACATCCGCTTTATAGATAAATAATTCATAGTACTTTTCTAAAAATTCTTCGACTTCCTTTTCACTACTAAACATGTCACTAAAAATCCATTCACAATCATACTTTACAACAAGTTGATAGGTAGGATCTCCGGGTACGGTTAATCTATGTAAGCTAAAAGTCAAATGATTGGTGTTGTATTTCTGAATTTCCATAATTAGTCTTCACTCTTCTTCCAGGGTAATTTTTCTACGGACTTAAATTTAATTTCACAAACTCGTATACTATCTCTATCATAATCACCCCAACTATAATAAAGAATATGTAAATTTTCCATATAAACCTTTTTAGCATCTTCTGCAGTTTTAAAAGTTTTAGCATGACAAAGATCCATCCAAGTAGGGTAGCCTGTGCTATATGGACCGTCATATATATCATACCCAAAATATTCATATTCTGGTTTCTCTAATCTGTTTCCTGAACAGTCAAATATTCTCTTTATACTTATTACAAACATATTATTTTACCTCGATTATAATGTAGTCAATTCCATATTCATCAGTACCAAAATCAACACCAAGTGGTACAATTGTTCTGTCTCCAAATTGATTAAGCATTTCTTTAACGTAAGTTCCGCCATCCCGCAGATATTTAAATGTTTTGACGCTTCTTGAGTTTGCATCGTCAACAATATGAATATCAGGGTAGAAAAACCTCGTATCAATAACTTTAAATAATTCCTCAACTTTCATTTTAAACACCTCTTTCTATTTACAAGTATATTATATCATATATATATCAAATGTTTTTACAAGATTTTCAAAAAATTTTTAATTTCTTTTTTGCCTGCTTAATTTCTTGCTCTGAAAATTTGTCTTCAATGGATTTAGCAAAATATCCATCACCGTAACAAATATTCGACCAATTATCATAAGGCGGCAGACCATATAATTTTTTAAGCATTTCTTCTAATTCATTCATAATACTCTCCCGCCTCCTCGTAATCGAACCAATTAGACATATAAGAATTATAATAATCTTCTACATCAACTTGATTCTGATTTACTATGCCAGAGATTTCTTCTATCTCAATCTGTCCAATCATGCGACCAACGCTGCATTCCTGTAACATCTTTTTATATTTCTCAATTATACTTCCAGCCTTACCAATAAAAACTCCAGGTCTTTCAGTATACAAAGTAAGTTTATAACAACTTGATTTAGAGTCATATCTAGTATTAATTGCTACCTGATAAATTCCAACTTCTTTGCACCAAGTGGCTATTACGTTATAGACTTCAGGGTAAATATCTGCTAGATTTGGTTTAGTATAAGCATTAAGCTTTGACTCAATCTTATCTTTTTCATCTTTAACGCTAGCCAACTCAGCTGTAGTGTGAAATAGTGCTTTATTAGTTTTAAGATAATTAATTAAAAGCACAGTCAAAAATACTACAAGAACTACAAGGGCAATAAGATTTACAATCAAAAGTGTTTTCATAAATAAAACCTCTCTTTTTTAATTTACAATACTATTATATACTAAAACAGAAAAAAAGTCAACTAATTTCGTTGACTTTTTTCAATTTATTATTCAATTATAATTTTTACAATTTAAACTCTAACAAGTTTACCAGATTTTATATCTTCTAATAATTCAGGAGTTAGGTCGTGTTCATATATAACATAACTACAATTGTGCCTAATCGTATAATTATATGGATCTATAGCGCGATATTTTGTAAGTAATTCTTGAATTAATTCTTTATTAGGCTGAGGTAAATTTTCTTTACGACTATAGACATTTACAAACTGTCTTAAATAAACTTCTATTTCAGGCACAGGATCATCACTACTAAATTCACTTGATCTATTTGCAGTATATTTTATAGATTCTTCTATAGCATTATCTATGTAATCTTTTGAAGCATAACTCTTCTTTATAATTCTACGTTTTGGCTTATTTTTAGATAGATAATAAGTACAGAAGAATGTGGGTTCATTATTGAAGTCTTCATCAATATCATAAGCATTTACAAGCCAGTGAAATTTCCTAGGTTTATCATTTATAACTATAAGTTTATCATAGGCTCTATCATTGACCTCAAAGTGTTTGAAATATCTATCGCGTGAGTTAAGTTGATAAACACTTATATACTCATAAACTTCACCAAGATATAATTCTGTATATGTTAAACTTCCCACAAGATCACCTGGTTCATATTTAACAGTTGTTTTAGTTTCTTTAATCTTTTTATCTTCTAAAGCAGTTTTATATGATGGCATGTTTTCTGTTATAGCCCAAGTAGAATTTCCGCATCTTGCAAAATATATTTTATTCTGACACTTACCATTTATCAAAGTATTATTTATGATAAGTTCAGCAAGACAATCCGATGAAATTCCAATCAAAAATTCCTTCTCACCTTCTGTTCTAATTTGACAATTCCAAAAAGATAATTTGCCCCCTTGAGATGAATAACCAGCAGCGTTAGTAACCTTTAAAGTAAAAGTACCATTTTTATATTTATATTCTTTAGGTTCCCAATCACTTCTTTCAGCCCAATTTCTTGCATTATCAAGACTACTACCTTCAGATACTACATAACCTTGACCATATTTATTTTCTACAATTATTACGTTTTCTGGAAGATTTATTCCTGAATATTCCATTATTTACCTCACACATATAATTTTACCTCATAGATAATAGCATCCTTATCTTTCTTCTTTATGTCCTCATCATAAAAAGCATACCTATAATATTTCAACACTGTTTTTATTTCATTATAGTCTTTTTTAGGGCAATCAAAGGTGATATACTCTTCACCTGTATCTCTAATTTCCATTAATTTATCTTCCACCACATCTAAAACATCTCTATGCTTTCTTTCTAATTTAATTATTTTCAAAAGATCTTTAGTTTCTGGTGCTCTAAAACTATATCCATCGTGTGCGTATCTTATAGAAGTATCATAAGTATTTTTGCTAATCATATTTCCTCTTCAAAACTATCTTTCTTCACATAGTAATCGTCAGCTTCGCAACAATTATAATAACAGTAATCCACATACTTAAACAGTGAAGGATCTATGAGATCTTCTGGAATTACTTCGCTAAATAATTTTTTATATTTTTCCTGCTCGGAAGTATTAAGAAATCTCGATCTGCCAAATTCACCACTTTCAACTCCGTAATCACTATCAAGCTCATAAGCTAAGTATTGACTGTAGTTTTTTGTGCCGCTATAGTCAATAAAACCTTCAGCATCAAATTTACTTCCTCTTGGAAAATCAAGATCAAAAATATTACTTATATTTAATCTATCCAATAATTCTTTTGTTACTGGGTATAATACCTGTTTATTTCTTACATAATCACTCATATCTGTTTCCCCCCCCCTCTTTATCTAACACAATACTCGCACTTTTCTTTGTTCCCGCCACAATGACAAACTTCACGGTTTTTCGTCCCTAAACAATAAGCTTCTTCTTTGTCGGTGTACTCAATAGAAATACCGCCGTGTAATGCAGCATAATACCCCTTTTCGTATTCACTTAAATAATGTTGAACTGTTCGAACTTTATAATGAGGACATTTACTTGAAACATAAAGAATCAATAAATCCGTATCGTCTACTTGCTCAACGCTCTTCAGTTCGAAATCCCCGTAATTTTCTTCTATACTTTCTTTTGTTCCATACGCCGTGGTGTTACCGTCTACGACTTGAATATTTTGTGCGCTACTAACTACACTTAGCCAATCTTTTACTAACATATACTTTTCTCCTTAATTACTGAACCATAAAATTAAAAACAAATCAGTGTCATATCTTCTAAAAGGAATAATTTGATAGATATTTCCTTCTGTACCTACACTATTTATAACAGTTGCTACTTGTTCAGGATCTGTAATTATTTGATGCATCATATTTTTTACCTATTAATTAACTCTATTAATTTTTCTTTATCTTCTTTATTTAAATAGAAGCTATGATCTACAACTTCGTAGTTGTTGCAAATAAAATTAGCAACTTCTTCTAAAGAATTAAAAGTACGAAGTTCATATCTAACTCTCCAACCTCTAACTATATCACATTGAGTTAAATTAGTTTCTTTTACCGTGATTGAGTTATTTTGATTGTCCTGTTTTAACTCAACTAAATACATCATTATATATTTACCTCTGTTGCTACATCTATCTTTACATAATCTGCAGGCCTTATCTGATTTGTTGCTACTAAGTTGTCATAAACTTTCTTTTTAGCATCCTCTTCATTTAAAGCTTCAACTTCTACGCCCGTAGTTATACTTACAAATACATCATATTTCATTTTAAACCTAATTTTTCTAAAGCTATGATTAGTCTACTCATTTTAGAATCTTGTTCTTCTCTCTCATAATAGTGCCACCAGTGTTCAGGTCCGCATTCGCTACAAAGGTCGCTACTTTGACAATGATCACACATCAAGCAATCAGGTTCTTCATCGTCTGCAGTATAGATTACACAATGATCCAAAATTTTAGCCATTGTTTTCCGCCTCGCTTTTTAGCCATTCTATCCACGCGCATTTACAGGTCTTTTTACAACAATTGATACGACAACCATAACAGTCTACCAATCCTGCAAGATAGTCTGCTAACTTTTTCATGCTCATATTCTTTATTTTTTCAAAGTTAGTCATTATTTGAATTTTACCTCCAAAGGCTCTTTTTCTTCAACAACTTCAACATCATAAGATATTTTGATTTCTCTATGATATTTTAGTGTGCTACCGCATTGAGGACAAATATACTCATCGTCCTCATCCGAAAGTTCAAAAGAATCCCTTTCCTCATATCCACAAAATGGACATCTTAAATTATCATTACAGTAATCTTCATCCATTCCTGGAAGGTAATAATCTAAAAACCTTACATACAAAGAATTTTCTTTAAGGTTTACTCTGCAACAATTATAATATTTGTTATTAAACTTTACAAGCCCTCCAACATCGATTTTTTGATCTGTTTCACCGATATAAGTTGCTTGTTTATCATCAAAAAGAGCATTAGGTAATTCATAAATTTTCATAATTAAACAATTAAACAAACCTCTCAATGTAATTTCTATCTTCAGTAAATACAGGAATTTCTTTGTCTATTTTCCAACCTTCTTCTGTTTTTACGCAGCAAATTCCTCTTTTAAATTCAGTCAATTGATCGTTCCAATTAATTCCTTTTTCATTTACAAGTTTGTCTTGTACCTGATTTACATTTAATCCTTGAAGTGATTTATGAGAAAAATTAGCTTGAGCAAGAGAATTTATAGAATTTCTAGTTGCGTCTTTTCCTCTCCAAATAAAGTAGTTTACACAATCTTCTTTAGGAATACAAAAAGCTCTTGAATCAAACATAGCTTTAAACTGAGATTTCTTAAGTACCTCAAAATATTTATCATCTTCTTTATTAGTATTCCAAGATTCCGAATAGCTTTCACACCATCTATCAGATAAATCTTTAAATGATGTGTTAAAATAAAGAGTTGTCATAGAAGCACTAATACTTACAATTTTTTGGAGATTTTTATCAAACCAAGCTTGCGTTTCTAATTCATCATAATCGGTAAGAAGTAGAGAAATTTCATCTGATTGAGTGTAAGCTAATTTGCAACCTTCAATATTTTTACACAAATTAAGTGCAGTAGTTTGCATTGATTCTGCAAATATTCTATCGTAAGGTTTCTTAAATCCTCTACAAAATGTATGAAATGCTCTACCGTCAATTCTTATAATTAACGGCATTCTTCTTGTTAAATAATAACGATTGATGTTTTCATAACCTTTCATTCTATCTCCAAGCCCTGGAGATTTGTTAGTTTTTCCCATTTCTTTCCTTCCTACTTCCACATATTTTGAAATTATCACCTGTAAGTAAAAATTGTTCAATCACAAATCTACGATGGTTGCACAGTGTAATTTTCTTCAAATAACTCTTTGCATCTTCCATATCTGTTACTTCACAGCTACCAAACTTTGCTCTAACTCTCATTGGATAAAATCTGTCCTCTGTATCATCAACATAATACTCTACATCCGGATACTGCTCGTCAACAATATTTACTCTGTAAACGTTCCCATTTGTCTGATCCTGCTCAAACCAAAATTTGCAAGTATCAAACCTATATCTGTAAAATACTTTATTATCTTCTTCTGCCCTTTTAAGTTCAAGTTTTACATCGTATTCCATAATTTTTCTTCCTTATTTTTAATACTTGATAGAAATATATACACCATTTATTCTCAATGCTTTAATGAGTTTAACATCAAATCCAAGAGAAGTTCCTGTATTATAGTAAGCAGTAACAGTTACATCCCCAAAAATTTCACTCTTAGATTTTTTAATAGCTCTTTCAAGATCTGGGCAGATTCCTTCATAATCCTCTTCGTACATAGACGGCATTACACAATGAATTACTTCCGAATCTATAATTTCTTCTTCATATCTTCTTACCTCAAGGAATTGAGCTTGTGAGAAAGGGATAAATTCACCTAAATCAGTGATTACACCACTTTCTTCTCTTCTAATTTCTTTCTGTAACTTAGTTTTAAGATTACCAGAAACAACTGCTTCTATTTCTTTAAGTTCATCTAAACTAAATTGAATCATATTCTACCACCTTCCTTTATGCCATCAAATTAGTTACTTTAATATAGAGCGGAATAATTCCAAATAAAAGAATTATATCATATTCTTTCTTACTGATGATACGAGTGCCAAAATTAGTACTTTTAATCTTAATAAAATGTTTGTGAAGGATCATAATATTTACCTCTTCTTGATTTTTTACAATTATATTATATAATAAAAAGAAGAAAAAGTCAACTAAAATTAGCTGACTTTTTAAAAATTTTTTAAATTATTATTTTTCAATAACTTCAATAATAGCGTTATAATATACGTATCTTTTCCCATCAAGGTCAAACATTACGCTTCCATTAGAATTATCGTCAATATCAATCTTTCCTTCATAGGTAGCAATTAACTTTCCGTCGATTGTATATACGTTCAAAATTCTATCAAGACCGCCATTCATATCGGAACTCCAACTTTTCTGTGTTCTTGCAAAACTCGCACATCCACAAAGAAATGCGCCGCTTAAAAATCCTATTACAATTAACAAAACTTTTTTCATTTCTTTTCTCCAAAAATCTTTTCTTCGGCTTTCTTTTTGCTTTCGTTTTCCCACTCCTGCGCTTTCGCCAACGCCTCTTCTCTTGTAGCATAAACGTGTGTTACGGTAGTTACATAATGATAGTCTTTAACACCGAGATTGTTTTTGTCTTCAATAGTTCCGTAGTCAAATCTAGTTTCTTTTGCTTTATCTGTAAAGATGCTAATTGATTTGATATATCTACGCTCCACGTAATATTTATCATATTCCGCTTTTGTTTTTCCCCACTCATTATTACAATGTGGGCAGATACATTTGAGCGTTCCATAAACATCGGTCAGTGTGGTAATATACCCTTCGCCATTACACACAGGGCATTTCACCTCACCTCTATCGTCATACTTTCTATAAGGAACCCAAACCTCATCACCAAGTGCAAAAGGTGTTTTAGGAATCAACTTATCACTTCTTTCAAGCTCTTCTTTTACTTTCTTTAATTCAATTTCGAGCGCATTGATTTTTTCTCTTTTTTCATAGCACTCTTTCTGCAACTCATCAGATCTTTCTTTTGCTTTTTCATAATTTTTTTTATCTTGCTCGATTTCCGATTTTACGTTTTCATAAATCAAATCTACAAACTTATCTTTTGCTTCGTTTATAATTTCGTCTGCTTGAGATTCAGTATCTCCATCAAATTCGTAATCAAAATAATCATTTACACTCATTATAAATCATCCTCCACTTCAGCGTTTTTATAAAAAATCCACCAAGGTTTACATTCGCCTAATAAACAAACAGTTGTAAACTCATTATTTACATAATCTTGAATTTCTTCATAATCTGATAAATCCATTTTTAAAACCACTTTAAATGTAAGTAAGTGTATAAAGCTTTCGATCATAAAATCAATCGCTGGAAGATTTCTATTACTTTTCTGACTCTGTTCTACAAAATAGTTTACAATTTTATCTGATTCAAAGTACTTATTAACAGTCGTATGTAAAATATCTATAACGCAATCACCATAAGGTTCCATCTCAAGATATTCTCTAATATAGTTTTCAACCGCCTGTCGTTTACTAATTTCTTCACGATTAGTATACCAGCCTTTGCAAATCATCATTATGTCTTTACTAACAGTTCTCATATAACTTTATAATCCTCCGTTATTCACCTGCGAAGAGTTTCTCCCATCATAACACCATCTGTAATACTATCAAGAATGTTCTTATAATGTTCAATTCTCTCTAAAGTCATTGTTTCGTACCATCTCTGATGATATAAATGATAACTATCACCAATATCATCATATGTTGAATCATATACGTAAACAAAATAGCCTTCTTCATCTTCGCTTACAGCATCAAGATAAGCATCAGGATGAAATTCTTTAAATATTTTTATATCACCCTTCTTAAAAAGATATAGAGTTGTAGATGTGGAAATATTAGCAACGATAGTTCTTCTTTCAAAAATCTCTTTTAACTGTCTTTTTTCATACGTTTCGATTTCTGATTGCGAATACGATTTTCTCTTTCCATCGTTAGATACGTAAATTGTTTTTGTTTCAGTTTCGGTTCTCATATTTATTTCTCCTTATTTGATCGTTTTTGTAAAAATAACTTCTTTAATTTCATATTTATCATAGGGCAAATACTGGTATGAATTCGGATCATCTTTATCAAAATCTTTATTCATCTGCATCCATTTATTATTATATTTGAAATAACATAAAAGTTCTTCCTTTCCATCAATCATAGCAATTATTTCAATATCTAACCACTCTTCATGTTCCAAGTATGCACTTACTTCTTTTAATTCCCCATCCTTAATGTAAACCAATTTGCCTTCTTCTTTAATCATATCTGAACCGCCTTTCTTTATTACAATATTATTATATAATAAAATAAAAAGAAAGTCAACTACTTTTCATAGTTGACTTTAAAAATTTTTAGTTTAATTTTTACTCCATAGAATATTCTTCTTATTTCCCAACCAACAACGAACAACATTCATAACTCTGCCCATGGACTTCTGTTACAAGCCAATCTTTCTTAGACAAAAGAAAGTCTCTAACCATTTTCATTGCAGCATAAGCATCATCGCAGACAACAGTTGTTTTTATCTCATCTTCAACGCCGTTTTGGAAAGTTACTTTACTGGTGACTTCATAACAAACTTCTTGTGTGAAATCGGGAAAATCAAGATATATATGCCTGTTTGCTTTCATAATTACTCCCATAAAAATTATTCTAATGTAACATTTACCTTTGGCTTGTTGTTCATATAACTTAAACTCTCATCTTTGTTCAATTGCGCCACCAATACCGACTTCAGTAAAAAGCACAACTGTGCTGCCTTGTTTTCTCCGTCAATGTCAAATTCTTCATAAAGAACATCAAGTTCCTCTTCTGTCATTTCTTGCTCTAAATTAATCTTTAATTTCATTTTTTTCTCCTTATAAATCATTTATTTTATTACAACAAGTAAAACCCAGGTAATAACAATCTGAACAATATGAATTGATTGATCTACAATTAGATTGATTTTGTGTTTATTCGCTTTTAAATCATCGATTATTCCGTGAATAATTGTGTTTAAAATTATTGCAACGGCAATCCACTTTGTAAAACCAAGGTATAAAATCGGTAAGGAAATCATAAACGACCAACTAAACGCGTGCATAATTAGTGCGACAATATAGTCATATTTGTACATTGGTTTATAACTTTTTTGATTTTCCCACCAAGTTTTCTGTTTTAGGCTTGCCAATATTCCTTGTAAATAATAATCGTCTACAATATGGGCGAAAATCATTACAAATAGTATAAATAATTTCATCTTTTCCAATTTGCCAAATTCGGCATAATATCATTGCCGCAGCAACGTAAAATAAACAATCTTACAATTTCAAGCATCTCATTATAAATCGCATTACATTGTTCATTGATAGTTTCTAATACTTTTGGATCTGTGTATGAAATCGTTGGTGGAACCGAGCCTTGTCTATAAACGATTACCTTTCCAGAAGTAAATCCATCTTCTGCAAGTTCATCGATATCTACAGATCCATCTTCAACAACAATTACTCCAGTAGAAAGTCTATTTATATATTCTGCGTATCTACCTTTTAAAGCATTATAAGATCTTTGACACGGGATAAGCATATCTACTAAACCATTATCATCGTAAATAATTTCATCAAGATCATCGAAATTTTCGTTATTATCTTTTTCGGTGATTCTTTTTAAATATCCTTTAGCAGATCCAACCAAGCACCCCGTGATGTTATAAATCGGTCTTTGTTCCCAATAATAACGCAACTCATTATCAACGATATTCCCTTCTGGATCAATGTGGCGATTTTGTTTTCCAGCCGCAAACTCCTTGCGGAATTTAATTCTAATTTTCTTTTTAGTCTTTTCTGTCATTTTTTATACCTTTTTAAAGACACCCAAGTATTGGACTTGCCTCTGCTTTAATATTTTTACAATTATTATCGTCGCTTGTACTGCACGTTACTGGAGTTTGATAAACAAGTGGCATTGTTCCCCCGTAATACGGACCAAAACTTGTATCTTTAGCATCTTTAACAAGTGGTTCACCAAAATTCGTATCAAGCTGATAATGGAAACTGTTGGCTTCCTGCCATCCTTTTGTATAGCCGTCCGAATTTCCTTGATCATAAGCCTTCGTAATCAACTCTTCCAATTCTTCTTTTGTCAATTCAACTTTGTTATCTTTCAATTCCATAAAAATAATAAAAGGTTTCATTCATTTTTCTCCTTAAATTCTATAGTCCACGGTCTTAAAATAAATGGACTTATTTGTAATCTTACAAATTTTAATTACTCTTGCACAATCATATGACCATGGAATTTCTTCAAACTTCTCCTTTAATTGTTCAGGTGTAATTTTCTTATCATCTAAATAGTAATTCATTTTCTATGTCTCATCCTTTAGCTATTAACAAGAAAGTTCTTGTCCTTAATCGTAAGTGGCTCATAAAACCCATAATTAATCTAACGCCGGTCACGAAAGTTGCACGGGTTCTTCTTTTACCACTTTCACCCAGCAACCTCTTGAATCTCTTACTTGCATAGCAATTTCATTTGCTCTATTCCGGTCACTATACTTTCCATATTCATACCACTTATCATCTTCATCAGGATAATTCATATAAATAGCCCACATTTTACTTACACCTCGTATAAAGATTTAAATTCTTCACAGAACGATTTTACATCATGAATGGTTACTTCCCAAACAAACCCATCATTAGCAAATTTCTTTATAATAACTTTATCTGACATTTTTGTAACAGATAGTTTGCCATCATATCCATCTATATTGAAATCATCTACATAGGTATATACAGATTCATTTTCAGAAGAAGTCAAGTCATCTATAAACTTCCTTAAATTTTCCACATTAAAAGTAAACCAAGCTTTAATAGCTGGTACTCCAGAAACAATATTTCCAAAGAATCTAATAAAGCACTCATCATTGATGTCGTTCGGCTCTACATTTCTACAAAATTGCAGTAGCTTATCTCTGTCTTCTACAAAGAAACCTTTATCAACAGTATTACCGATAATTCTCATTTTTACACTCCTCACAAAAATTATTTAACGCTTTTTCTACGAGATGATCATTTTTATACCATTTTTGAATCTGTTTTTCTTCGCATCTTAAAGAATGTAGACCACCTAACTCTTTTAATCTCTTATTAGCGACATCATAGAAAAGCCACTCAATAAGATTACCATTATCTTCCATAGAGGCAACTACATGATATTTCCCGTATTGATCTCTGTACGTATCTGTTAGATAATCAGCATAGTAAAATTCGTTTTTCATTTTGTACACCTATTTTATCATAATTATTTCTAAAAGTCAACTAAATTTGCACCTAAGTATATAATAATATAT
>ERZ1034855.85-NODE-85-length-51380-cov-13.031096_pt1 | contig 51380 bp, 69 predicted proteins | sample MGYA00520699_ERZ1034855 | MGnify/ENA primary metagenome ERZ1034855 (study PRJEB33766, sample SAMN09781730) | gut metagenome | biome: gut microbiome | host: Homo sapiens | place: Madagascar | study: EMG produced TPA metagenomics assembly of the PRJNA485056 data set...
ATATATATATATAAAAATAAGCCTTTTTTATTCTTAGACTCTAAAACTTTATCTAACTGTGACATTTGGGTAGCTTAACAATTGTTATAAGTCGTTTACTGAATTTTAATATTTATTCACCACGCTGTTTGCGTAACATGGAGTCGGCTGTAGAGAGATATTTCAGAGCATTGTGGATTGCTACTGATGCTTTGTTGAGGTACTTGATACTGTTACCGCGCAAAATTTCATCCTCGATTGTTTCTTCAATGTACTTGCGCTGCTGCGTGAGATAGTTGATGGCGTCAGTGAGTGCTGTAGGCTCAATGTTTACCTTGCAATACTCCGCTACAAGCGCGGGGTCAACAGTGACACCTTTCTCTTGCAGAAGTTCAATCCACTCCTGTACGGTGTAAAAGTTGCTACTCTCCCTGCAGTATTCGTCGAATGGACATTTATCGCACTTGAGTCCCGAGCAATCAAATGGCGCGCTTCCGTCTAATTTTTTTGCTCTTTCCGCTGTAGCGCGGATACAGTCGTTAAGTGTTTTCTCTTGTTCACCTTTGTACAACATTTTATATTATCCTTTCTGTTATTGTTATGTACAGATGCTTTCGCATGACTATTGACCTACCTTGAATAGCTGTTTTTAGAATTAGTCTTGTTAGTAAATACACCTCCTCTGTAGGAGTAACTGTGCGGGAGTAAAATATGCGCCGCGTGTTACTTTACAGCGTGGTATTTTATCGTATGTTACTCTACTACTTCTAACACATTCAGACAGTCACGGTAAAAGTCATTGCTGATATAGTAGTAGGTGTTGTCGCGGTTGTTGTAGGCGAGAAGTCCGAAGTCGTTGCGGTAAATTTCAAGTAGGTCGTCTTTACGGATACCCCCTGTAGCAGAGCTGTCCTCAGTAACCCGCGCAGTAACGAGGTAGAAGTTTTTAGGTATCCTGTTCATCTCTCTGACTCTCCCTGTAGTTATGACCGTAGAATGCGGTGTAGATAGCGTCGCACTTCTGGTACTCTTCTTCCCAGTAGTCATGGAAACGGTCGTCTGCATACTGACGCTGTTTGTCAAGTCTTTCGATTCTGTCCATGACGCTCATCATCATCTCTACAATTTCGTCCTCTGTGACGAGGTAGCCGTCTTTTACTCTTTCCATGAGTCAAGCTCCTTTTTAGGCATATAGTAGTCGTACTTCTTAGTGATAACATAAAAGTTATCGTCGTTCTGAAACGCGTAGGTGAACGCGAAAGTGTTGTAGCTGACAATGCGTCCGTTGTAGCCGTTTTCACGCTCCATCAGCTCTTGACAGTATTTGAACGCTCTGTGTTTCTCTATAGAGCATTTTCCGTAGACATCGGACAGCTGTGTCGCCGTAGAGCGTTCGTAGGCGTTCACATAGCTGTTTAAGTTTTTATGTGTCATAATTTCCTCCTTATAGGTTCGCAACCTAAGAATTTCTGTAGATTGCTACAGTTTTGCTTGCAGGTTTGCAACCTAAGAAAATAGCAGGACAGGCAAAAATTGAGGGAGCGATTGCCCCCTCTGTAGGTGTTGCTGTTTCTTCCGCTGTAGCGGTTGCCTGTTATCCCTGCATTGCGCGCAGCTGTGCCTGCAATTTTTCCAGCTGTGCAAGCTGCTTTTTGATTTGCTCCTGCAGGGCGTAGGCGGGCGATTCCATGCGTTCGATAGCCTTTGCGCGGATTGCGTTGTAGGTTGCTTTGTCGGCGTCGTCCAACGCGTCAAACCAGTACGGCAGGCGGTCCTTGCTTGTTTTACAGGTTGCAAGGTCGGCGCTCCCCGTGTATCCGTAGCGCGGAACAAGTGTAAACGCGTTGCCCTCTGTGACCTTGTAGGCGGCAAGGAATTTGCGCCCCGCGTCGTTTTCGGGCAAAACAAGGTCCACGCGCCCCGTGCGGGGGTCTGTCGTCGTGTCCGTTATTTCCTCAGAGGTCACGGAGCCGTCCGCCGTGTTTTCGCGGACAAGGTAGTATTTTCCCGCCGCAAGCGTGACTTTTTCAATATACGGCGTTTCTCCGCCGTGCGTGCGTTCGATGGTAATTTTTTCCATAGATAAATTATCCCCTTTCGTATTTGTCAATATCTGTGCTTAACGCGTTGATTTTGCGCGCAAGGTCGTTGTACTTGTCGCGGTTTTCGGCGTCAATGATACACGCCGCGGTGATAGCGTTGTACAGTCTGTCGATACAGTCGTTAATAATTGCAATTTCCGCAAAGTGCAAAATGGTAGATTTTCCCATAGGTCATCCCTCCTTTATATTTTGGGGTACAGCGACCCCGTTGTGCCTAAGCGTTATTTTCCCCGTGTACCCGCTTAACTGTACGGGTAGCGGTGCTATGCAATTTTCAAAGAACAGCCGTAAACCATGGGACGGACGGCACCAACCGCCGCGACCCGTGACCCGTTCCCCGTGTGGCTGTTTCGGTCTGTCCAGTTTGGGATGGGGTGGTTTTCCTTGCACATAACTAATTTTGAATCATATTAAAAAACGGGGGTGAGCGCTCCTCTCGTTGGCGCTGGTAGGAGATTTTCACTCATATCTCTCTAAAATTTCCTAAAATACCTGAACAATGTACTATTATTCCGTATCGGTTGTACTATTATTCTCTATTATCTGTCAATATTCTCTATCATCTGTCAGTATTCCGTATCGTTGTACTATTTCACCACCAACTTTGAACCATATTAAACTCCCTGTTACAACAAAAACTGTAAAAAGTAGTACCTTGTAAAAATATTACGGTAAAAATTAGTATAATGCTACCCCTGTACTTATTATATAGTAAAAATTAGTTGTAAAAATCATAATTATGGTGTATAATAATAGTAAGATGTGTATAATAATAAGATACATAGTAATAACACACGGAGGTATAATCATGACTGATATTGTAAAAAATAGTGAGTACAAAAGCACGGTAAATGCTATTCCTACTATTAAGAATAACACTGCAGCGAGTGCTATTCCTAATAACGCAGCAATCTCCCCGATTCCAACGAACAGGCAGATTTCTCGTAGAGAGGTAGCAGAGATGACCGACAACGCTAAGATTCGTAAGCAGTGTGAGGCAAAGAACCTGTTTGCTGACCCTAAATACGCGCGTCAGGCATGGAAAAGTGTCGGTACAGCTATCCTTGCCAGTCCCGCTGTTGCTCCTGTTGCAGATATTGATACATTGCAGGGCGCTATTGAGGACTACTCGTATAAGAGCCTTGTAGCAGACATGGATAAATTAAAGGCAGCCTACGCGCGCCCTGGAGAGATACGAGAGCCTACTGAGATAGAGATGATAATGCGCTGCCAGATACTGCGCGCGAGATTCGACACTGGTGCTGCTGTGTTCGTGCGTGACACATTGGGTGCTAAACCTGTGGACGAGAGTAAGGTGGAAGCTACTGTCAGTAATCCTTACGAGACGATGACGGACGACGAGCTGGAAGCACTGGCTGCGTACCGTGAGCGGAGGGATAGAGAAGCAGTACAGACAGACGCTGTAGACGCACCCAGTACAGAGGGGTAAACTAATGTTGCTTACTGATAAAATAACAGAGGTAAGAAATTATGTTACTATTGTATAAACGGAGGCACTAATGTTACTTGCTACTATTGCAGGAGCAGTGTCTGTCATTGCCGACATTGGTGTTCTGATACTGATACTTGAAATATATAAGAGGTAATGCTATGATTAACGCACCCACATATAATCTTAATAAATACCCTGACACTGCATACGGCATCAGTCCGTGGAGCGGTAAACCGCTGCCTAACACGCTGGACGGAGAGCTGGAGCGCCGTAAGTGTAGGAACGACTACGGTGAGTATGTCAGACTGTCTAACGACGGATTCTACATGACGCATATGCACAGATATGTGTGTGACTGCATACAGGAATTTATTGAAGCGCCGACAGATAGAGCGATGGATATCCTACTACTGAGTATCCCGCCACGGAGCGGTAAGTCGTTCACTATTACTGAGACACTGCCGTCATGGTTTCTCGGTAAGAACCCCACTGGTAATGTAATCATCTGCGGCTACGAGGGTACATTTGCTGAAGGATTCAGCCGTCGCAACCGTGACAAATTCAATCAGTATGCTAAAGACGTGTTCCGTGTGAAAGAGAACCCTAATGTACAGGGCGTGGCGCAGTGGGAGACGGAGAACGGCGGGCGTTGCCGTGCCGCTGGTCTGAAAGGTGGTATCACTGGTTTCGGCGCAGAGCTGTTCATCATTGACGACCCTATCAAGAACCAAGAGAGTGCAGAGAGTGAGACGGTACTGGCTAAGATACACGACGAGATGGGTCCGAGCGTGCAGTCGCGTATTCACCCTGGCGGGAAACTTATTGTCATACAGACCCGCTGGGTGGAGAACGACGTGATTGGTTACATTCAAAATAACTGGGCGGACTATATCTGGGCGGATATCAACCTACCGTGCGAGTGTGAGGACACTGCAACAGACCCGTTGCATCGGCGCGTGGGTGACTCTCTGATGGGTGAGCACATGGGTGACTATGACTTGCCGCAGAGAATTCGTAACGACAACGCGTGGCTGAAATCTAAAAAGATGCTCGTATGCGCTGGAGAGGGCGAACGCGTGTGGAACGCACTGTATCAAGGGCACCCGAGCGCGCAGAGCGGTAACCTGTTCCGCGACGGGTGGTGGAAACGGTACTGCCGTGACATTGGTGGGGTTACTGAGGACGGTAGTACTCGTACCCGTGAGATAGGTATCGCTGACATGGAGTATACTTGTCTGTCGGTCGACGCTACTTTTAAGAAAACTGACACGAGTGACCGTGTAGCTATTACTCTCTGGGGGCTGAGTCAGAGTCATGCCTACCTGTATCGTTTGATAAATAAACGCATGGGGTTCACTGAGACAGTAGACCGCATCAAAGCGCTGTGCAAGGAGTATCCTAATATTGACCAGCTGATAATCGAGGATAAAGCTAACGGGTCGGCTATTATTGATACACTGCACTACACTGAGGGTATCCCTCCTATTGTTGCGGTAAATCCTATGGGCGGTAAATATTCACGCGCGCAAGCGGTGAGTCCTTTCGTGGCGGGTGGTAATGTGCACATCCCTGTCGATTTCACTGCACGGGAGCGTGAGGAGATAGAGGACGACAATCATATCGACACTGGGTATGGGCGGTTCCTGTACCAGATGAGTCACTTCCCGTTCGCTAAAAATGATGATATGGTGGACTCCATGTCGCAGGCGATGAGTCGTATGATAAAACTTGTCACTGGTGAAGAGCCTATGCCAGAGCGCAAATGGACGCGGTTCACTAAATGGTATCCTGATATGTGGGAGGACTACGAGCAGATGAACAGTGCTCAGCAGGAGGAGTTCATTCGTACTTACGGTGCGCCATTGGAGTGGGAGGATATATAAATAAAAGTAGTCACATATTACGAGTAAATTGCATATAATATAGTATGTAAACTATATGGAAAGGAGCGTGTAGCTTATGCCGAGAAAACCGAGCAGGATTGACTTGTACCTGCACAGTGGCAGTTTTAAGACATACGAGAACACGGACAAAGAGAACGAGCGCGTCAACTGCTTTGTCACGCTGTACAGTATGGCTAAATCTGCGCGTGATGCAACAGAAGAGTGCAATCCAGCTAATCTTGAAAAATGGCGTAAAGCGTACAACGGTACACTGAACGCGCTAAAAGCGGACGGAACCGAGAGTCCTCGTAAATCAAGACAGCTGCGCAAGATGTGCTACGAATTGATTGAGAGTAAAGTGGACAACAGTATCCCGATGCCTAAAATCACACCGCGATACAAGACTGATTTGCCCCTTGTTGAAACAACGGAGAACTTCCTTAAATTTGAGATGGATAGAGTTCTTACTTGGTATGACAACGACAAGAGTGAGCGGTCAACATATATCGACGGTACTGGATGGTACAAAGTCTGGTGGGACAGTCTGGATAACACTCATGAGCGGAGCGGTGATGTAAGAGTTTCATTCTGCACTGCTGACCAGATTATTCCGCAGCCTGGTGTGGCGGATTACCGCCAGTTGGAGTATATTTTCGAGAGAGAAACCGTATCGACGGCGCGTATTTGGGACTTGTATCACAGATATGTAATTCCGACACAGCAGGACGGTAACACGGTTGACATTGTCACTTGTTACTATCTGAACAGCGACCGCATCGTCGGTCGATTTTCGTGGGTTGAAGCATCGAATATTGTCATTGCCGATGATGAGGATTGGCAGATTCGTAAATTGCGCAAATGCACGGTGTGCGGTACAGTATCTCCTCAGAGTGCTGTTTGTCCAGTGTGTGGAGCGGAGACATTCCGCTACGAGAACGCAGATACTGAGGTATTGACTGAGCCGTTATATGAAGCGTATAACCCTTACGAAGCTGGAGATACTGACGACGAGTCGCAGAACCAGTATCAGGCTAAAATTTTCCTCGAAGAAGGTACCGAGATACCGTTCTATCGGGTGAGGCAGTTGCCGTTTGTACCAAGACCTGCAATTAGTGTGCCGAACAGTATTTACGGCGCATCGGATGTGCGTGTAACCCTTGATATGCAGGATTCAATCAACAAGGTTATGAGCAAAGCTGTTGATAAAACGCTTAAATCTGGTGCTGTAGTTACTAAACCCGAGAAAATGAAGGTTGGTGACACGGATGATACATTCAAATTGTTCGGTGTCAGGTCCCCCGAGGAAGCAGCAATGGTTCAGTGCCGACAGATTGTTGCTGACACAAGTCAGGACTTGTTGATTGCTAACCTGCTGTACGACAGCGGTAAGGCTTCGTCTGGAATTACGAACAGTTTTCAGGGTATTAGCGACACAACTGCTACCTCTGGTAAGGCGAAAGAGTTCTCAGCGATGCAGTCTGCTGGTCGAATCGAGTCGTTGAAAGTCACTAAGAGCGCTGCATTTGCTGGAACATACGAATTGATGCTCAAATATTTGCTTGCGTTCAGCGATGAACCGCGTAAATTCGTCAGAATCCTGCCAGATGGGAGTAAAACTGAGGAAACTTGGAACAAATATATGTTCCTGAATCGTGACGATGTTACTGGAGAAGTCTATTACCGTGACGATTTCACATTCAGCAGCGACCCTGCAGCGACATTTAGTCAAAATAGACTGCAAATGTGGCAGGAGACACAGAATAAATTCGTTCAGGGAGCGTTTGGTAACCCGAGCGACCCGAGAGTACTTAAAATTTTCTGGAATATCATGGATTCGTTGCAGTATCCTCTGGCGCGTGTTGCTCTTGCTGGCATTGAAGAGACAGAGCAGCATCTCCCCGCTGAAGTAGAGCAGGCAATTATGCAGAATCCGCAATTGTATACGATGATAACTGCTGCTATGAGCGGTGACGGAAGAGGTGGCGCAAGACCTAATAGCGGTCCAGACGGTAATGGCGCAACACACGCCGCTAATGTGGAGCGAACGAACGAGAGAAACAGAGCGGAAAAAGTGGATGAGGCGTTTTCGCCACAGACCATATAAGGAGGCGTAGTATATGAAAGTATATAATAACGAATTGTACGTCTCGCAAGGTGAAGAGTTTACTGTTGATTTTGAAATTCAAAATCCAGACGGTACTCCTTACATTGTTAGTTCTGATATAGAAAATCCGTATTTCCTCGTTACATTTGCCAATTCGAGATACACTCAGCAGAATCAGTACAAATTGAATTTGTGGCTGCATATGACTCAGCCGAGATTCAAGAGTACGAATGCCATGAAATATCCTGGGACTTCGTGGAGCACTTATCCAGATGTTAATTATGGAGATAATAATGAGTACGCCAACGCTGCTTTGTATTATATTGGCGACGATTACCGTTATTTCAAGTTCACTAAACCAGGAGACGATGCACATCAAGGAACATGGTTGAAATATGATGGTTCGCATATTCGTTTCACAGTTGAAAGCGAAGATACAATGCGATGGAACGAGCAGGAGTATTTGTGGAGCATTTCGCTTGTAGATGTTGATGGTTTTGACGTAAATGAAAAACCGACTGGGTATCGTATTCTGCAAACAATTTTGTCTCCGACAAAGATGCACGTTACAACTAAACTTTCAGATTAAGGAGGTGGAATAAATGGCAGAATATAATAAAGTATATGCTTCGCTTAAACCTGAACTGCCTAAAGTGATTCAGCAAGAGCAGATTTATGTATATGCTCCAAGAAGTAGCCGTGCGGGAATGAAAAGTATCACTGGTTTCAATATCACTGCTCCAGTGGCTTCTGTACAATATGATACAACAGACGGAATTACTGTTATTGGAGACTCCTCTCTTGTCAGTGAAGAGGTATCTGGCGAAAAACTGACGCAAAATTTTCAGAGTGAGTTTAGGGTTCCAATTCGTCCTGGGAAATATATCAATATTGATGCTACTGCTGACAATGATGCGGTTGAACTCAAAGCGGATGAAGCACAATTAGCGCTTGACTTCTACAAAATCAACAAAACATCTACTCAGTCGGTTCCCGCATACTCTCCTTCAAAGGGGAGAATTGACATACCATGTAGCTTTTCCAGTACTAGAAATACACTGGTACAGAGAGGACTGAATGGAGAAGCAGTCTTTAATTGGATATTGTTTGATAGCTGGAAAAAGGTAGGTTCGAGTGCGTCTTTGGAATTCAATCAGCTTTGGAGACAGTGTGGTAGTGGAAATGGTTATGTCTATATAGAAAAAACCTCTACCGATACAGGTACAATGTCTACTGATAATTTATACACATTGCGTTATATGCCAAAAATGAATATTGTTTATGACCATCAAGAGTATTATCGCATGGACCCCGTATTTGCATCAGATAGCACAATTAGCTACATCCATATTGACAGCATCCAAGACGGAAGTGGCGGCTACAAGGCAATAGTAAAGTGCTTTAGCATCACGGTATCTACAAGAGCTTGGAAAGTATTTGATTTAGACTTTGGTGGTAGTGGAAATGGTATCGATTCCATTGAGACGCTTAATCTTGCTCATGAATTATATAGCGGAGATGTTTATGGCGGCAAAGACGGTCAAATGTACAATGCGAAATCAACTATTCAATATAGAGATGCTGCAACGAACAAAGTCATAAACAAAGTATTTTATAGTACGGTGCACATCCCTATGGTTGGCTCTGATTATGTACAAATTACTGGAGATGCTGCTAACAATAGATTCGTTATCCGTCTTAATGACGAAAATATGTCGCAGGACTACATTAAGATTGACAAGACCAGAGACAGTGTTGTTCCTCAATATGTCGATGGAAAAACCGCATGGACAACAGTAACTAGTGCTCCTACTGGTTCTACAATAGTTAGTCGTGCTGGCGATGGTAGTACTTATGTCACCAAATTATTTGTTAATCGATTTGCTACGACGGCTGGAGAATACGATATGCCACTTCAAGCAGTATATTATGGTGGTTGGAGCGATGGATTTACAGTTGAAAAGACACCTACTGACACAGGAACACTGACGAGCACTGTGCTTGACGCAATGAGAGCGTACCCCAATGCAGGATTGAAATACAACAATCAAAGTTATATCCGTATGGACCCAATATCTGCACCAGATGGTACTCTCAACTATATCCACCTTGACAGCATTCAAAATGGAAGTAGTGGCTATACGATGACAGGTAAGTGCTTCAGTGTTACTGTTAGCACAAGAGCATGGCAGGTTGTCAGCCTAAGTCTCACCAAGTCCTACACGCATCAAATTTGTATCAGCAACGCGGCAGCAAATACCAAGTATTACTTTACGCTAATCAACAACAAATCAGCATCCTACCACGGCAACGCAGCAGGACTCATCAATGCTTTGAGCGACACAGATACTGAGTTTCAGCCCGCAACAAGAAGTCATGCTACAAATGGCGTATCTGCGGCACTTCTTTACCGCAGTGACCAAGGCTACCTCGTGGCGCAGTATGGAACTAATACTGAACAAATGACTGCAAACCAAATTGTTGTTTGGGATAATGTAATATAAATAATAAATTGCACAGCCCAAACAACTAATAGAGACTGTTGTCTAAAACAAGTAATCTAACTCGTAAGAGTTAAAATAAAAATTTATGGAGGAATTTATCATGGGACTTAAGAAAACAAATTATGAGGTAAAAGACTACGGAGTAACGCTTCCTGAAGCGTATGCTGTTATCACCAAGCTCGAAATCGAGGGCGATAACGGTCGTGCTGAATTTTCGGTTCAGGCTTCTCCGAGAGCGAACTGTTTCAACCTGCAGTCTTACGAAAGACATTTCGTTAATTTCAAATTCACAGACAGAACGAAAAACCCGTTCGAAGCCGCGTATCTCGCGGCAAAGGAAACAAGAAAGGGCGAACAGTTTGGTCGGGAGATTGAATACAAGATGCCTTTCTGGGATTGGGAAGACGATATCGTAACCACAGAGTAATTCTATAAAACCTTTCGGTGTATAGGCTAACCGAGTCACATAATACCTAATAGCTGCATATAATAGTAGTGTAAGGAGGTATTGAGATATGAATTATCAATTTCCGCAACCGTATCAGATTGTAAAAGTGAACGGAGAACGCGGAGCAGACGCGTTACCAATGTATCCGCGCTCGGAAGTATTGGCTCTCGATTCTTCTTGTACAGATATGATTCTTGCTTGGTATATCACGACAGATGATGCTGGGTGCAAGACAAAAACTCTATACAAGATGGATGTGTACAATCCGCCGAGACAACCAAATTTGAATGATGTTATGGAACGACTTCAAAGATTGGAGGAAAGATTGAATGAAAAACCCTCTTCTGGAAACATTGAATCGACCCAAATCAATACCGACAAACAATCCGATGCTGCCACAAATCAAACAGCTATGGAATATGGTGAATAGTGCTTCTAATCCGCAGCTGGCGTTGAATCAAATGGCGCAGAGTAATCCTGCTATTGCGAATATTCTTGCTGTTACACGAGGGAAAGACCCTCAGCAGATATTTTATCAACTTTGCAAACAAAATAATATCGACCCGAATACGGTGTTGAGCAATTTACGATAACATAATAGCAGCTGCAGATGCTATTGGTTATAAAAATTTAATAGGAGGTAGCAATTATGACTGGTTCCGAAATGTCCCCCGCTGATTATGCTGCTGTTGGAGGTAACTCTTTTGGCGGACTCGGCGGAGAATGTGGCGGTGGTTTCTGGATTTTTGCCCTCTTAATACTCTTCGGTATGCTCGGAGGCGGTGGTGGTTTCTTCGGGAATCGTGACGCTCGTGCAGCAACTGTAGAGGACCTCAACAACTCGGCAAACTTCACTCGTCTTGAAGGACAGGTGATGAATAACGGAAATCGTATCGAGAATAAAGCGGATGCCGTGTATAGCGGAATCTGTAATCTCGGATACGAAATCTCTCAGCAGTTCGCAACAACAAATGCACAGATGGCAAACTGTTGTTGCCAGACCCAGCGTTCCATCGATGGTGTAAACTATAACGCGGCGATGAATACCGCTGCAATTAACGCAAACACCACCGCGCAGACCCAGAAGATTCTTGACGCAATTTCTCAGAACAAGATTGATGCTCTTCAGGCACGGATTAACCAGCTCGAAATGCAGAATGCGCTTGGCGGCGTAGTACGTTATCCGACGCAGACTGTATACAACAGTGGAGCAAATCCGTTCTGTGGAGGACAGACTTGTAACGCTAACTATTAACCAAACCAACGGGGCGGTGGAGAAATCCGTCGCCCCTATTTTAGAAAAGGAGAAGATATGAGAAGACCGTATATTAAGACAGTCAGTTCCACCGCGTCCAGTGTTCTCGCTAACGGAGTTGTTCCGATTGGCAATACCCTTGTGACAGGATACTGCAAAGCAGCAATGACGTTAAACGGTAACTCGAGCATTAGTGTCAATGATAGCTGTGTAAACGGTTATCTTGTAATAGTAAATGCCACATTCACCGCTCCTGCAGCCGGTACAGTTGCGTTGAATGTTTCTCGTAATGGTACTCCGATTGATGGCGCAGCTGCATCCACTTCTGTTGCTACAGCGAACACTGAAGTTCGTTCGCTGTCTTTCGCGACAATTGTGAAATCTGTTCCTTCTGCGCCAGATACTCTAACTCTTGTCAACTCTGGAGTTGCTGCAATATTTAGCAACGTAGAGTTCGACATTTATCGTCTGTAATATGACGGTAGGCGAATACAAGACGAAGCTGCGGAACGCTCTTGATGCCTACTATAAAATGGACGTTTGTGAACGTTCACTCAATGTTATAACTGCTATCTTGACTTGTATGAAAGCAATGGATAGCGTGGATGAAGAAGGCTCTCTCACTACAAAAGACATCCAATCCTGGAACGCAGCTATGGTCAATGATGACGGGACTACTGGCGGTCACTGGTCAATCAGTGATACATCTCCGCTCATGCGTGACCTTGAAAAGTCTATTACACCCGAAATTTGGAACGTAACAATGAACATGATGTACAGTGATTACTGCGAGGTAGCGCGTCGTTATGGCGTTGATATTCCCGAATTTTATGGGTCGCTTGCAAAGGCTTTCTTGTTGGATAAAGACGGTCCGAAGCCAGAAAAGAAACTGGCGGAATACTATGAGCATATCGTAGTATAAGTTTTAGGAGAGTCGAGTGTATAACTTGGCTCTCCGTTTGAAATCGAGGTCACATATGAACAAAGATGATATTAAAATTATACGCGCCCGTAGAGATGTTGAATGTTTTCCCGTTGTGAATAGAGGAAAACTCTGGTATGAGTCTTTGACACAGGACCAGGCGATTGAACTTCGTTCGTGGTATTACGCATGGCTTAATGCTCCAGAGACTGGTGTCATTCCTCAGCCTCCGTGCTGGCTTGACCAAAAATTAGAAAGAGAGGAAATCTTGTTATGACTGCATTTTTTCAAAATATTTATGCTTGGGTGTGTGCCAATGGTAATAAAATTGTTGGCGTACTGACATCGACTACCTTCATTGGCATGTTGACGATGCTTTTCAATATGATTCGTACTATTAAGACGAATAAGTCTGTTAATCAGACTGGCACCGAGTTGAAAGCAGAACTCGTGGAATCGTCCAAAAACCGTACTGTTATCAATACGATTAAGGATGTATCGGACAAGATTAAAGAAGTGTCGGAATCTACGAAGAAAGCTCTGGACGAAACCGCCGAAGCGCTGGACAGGCAGGTATCTATTGTTATGAACAAAGTCAACGCCATGCTTGAAGTTCAGTCTCTTGTTTATTCGACAATTCGCGATGATAGCCTGAGACAGACTGTCAGTAACCTGTTGAATACAGCAAGGTATAACGATACGAATACGAAAGCGCAGTTGCAGGCAGAAATCGATAGTTTGAAACAGGCTTTGAACGAGAAGATGGCAGAGGTCAACCAGACAATGAGTGAAGCTATTGATAAAGTTCAGACCGTTGTGGAAGCGCCGAAAGATACTACTTCTGACACCGCGCCTACGAGGTACTGAGTATGAAACCAGTAGCCAAGTATAATACATACAAGGCTATCTCCACACTACTCACTTGTGGTACTCCAATGGCTACGCTGTTAGCCTGTGGAGATAGTTTCTTGCAGTCGCCGAAATCAACCGTATCTGCCGCAGGCATTTTCATGTTATTGTTCACAATTTTATTGTTCAAGGATAAAATGCTTGAACATTTCAAAATGCCCTCTGCGACAGTAATTGCGCTGGTTATCTTGATTCTAATTCTTTTAATTGAGAACATCCTTGCTCCTATTAAAATCATGTGTATCATGACGATTGCCGCGTCTGGTATTGATAAATTTACTTTCGACCCTGCGTATCACGCATTAGAAAAAGCACTGGGAGATGAAGCGCAGATTTATAAGCACTTCGGATTCCTGTTCTGTAAATCTGAAACTATTGAGGGGTTAAAGAATGCAAGTAGATGTGAAGACAAACGTAACGAAAATAGTTAAAGACCGAGCGTTCGATTTAGTAGGTGCTGGACTTATTATCGCCGTAGGCATGATTTGTTTGGGGGCGGTAGAACTCCGTAATATTACTCTGCGAGAAGCGTTGAATATTCTCGCAGAGGCTCTACCGTTTTATCTTGCAACTGTTTGTCTTTGTACGAATTATTATCAAAAAGGTGTGCAATATGGTAAGATGACCGATGGGTTCAAAAATATTGTTACTTTTTACAGTGATAAGATTAACAATCTAACATCCAAACAGTTGCAAGTCATGCCTACTTTTTGTGAGCAGTACAACGATAAAGCCCTCCGTCAACTGCAGGAGCCGATTTTGAAATCGGTAGCAATTACATTTGAGGAATTTAATGAGAATCATTCTGTTGACGGTAAAATTATTCGAGCCTTGAAGACATGGAGCGCTGACGCGTTAAAAGAAACATATGGCGAATTTACGGCGAAGCATATAATTAAGGCTCGGAACCAAAAGATTCACGGTATCAATTCTAACATTTTAATGAGTAGTTTCTCGAACAAAGATATGACTGATATCGGCGTAAGTGAAGCGCAGCTGTTGAAACGTCGTACTGGGATGTTTGCAGCAATGAACGCAGTATCTACTGTTGTTTTAACATTGCTGTCCGTGAAGAGTTTCATTGACTGGGGATGGGCTGGTGCGGTTCTTGTTGTATTCAAATTGCTGTATATTCTTTGCAGAAGCTATATGAAATATTATGCTGGATACAATGATATTACCATACGAGTTTCTAATCACATTTCACGTAAGTGTGATATTTTGAAAGAATTTGCACAATGGTTTGAAGAATCGAGTGACTGCGTTCACAATAATGAAGAAACTTGAATATAATAATGATAGAAGGCTGATAAACGGAGTTGCAACCGAAATTCGCCTCAAAATTGCAAAGGAGAGCATTGAATATGTTCGAAAACGAAAACGACGTTGATGGTATCGATTTGGATAAGCTGTTTGCCAACGATGACCAGCAGGAATCGTCACCTGCACAGGACGAAGCAGCAACCCCCGTTAATGGAGATAGTGCCATTGACAATACCAAGGCGTTTGCAAAAAGGCTCCGCGAATCTACCGATAAAGCGCGCTCGGAGGAACGTGAATCCATTGCAAAGACTATGGGCTACGGCTCTTATGATGAGTTGATGAAGAGTCGAGAAAAGAAAGTCATTGAAGAAAAAGGTTTTGACCCCGAGGAAGTAACACCCCTTGTAGAACAGCTTGTAAAAGAGCGTATCGACAAGGACCCCCGTATGCAGGAACTTGAAGAACTTCGTCAGTTGAAAGTTCAGGAGTTCGGGAAGAAAGAGTTAGCGGAAGTTACCAAGTTGAGTGGTGGCGAGATAACGTCCTTTAACCAGCTCAGTCCAGAAGTGATTTCTGCGTGGAAGCAGAAAGGCTCGTTGAAAGCCGCCTACCTTGAAGTAGAGGGCGAAAAGCGTATTACTCGCATGATGAACGAGCAGAATAGAAGTTCCACAGCTCATCTCACTGCAAACGGTGGTTCGGCTGCAGTTCCTACTGGAGAAAGAAACCTTACAGCGGACGAAAAGAAAATGTATAAATTCTTTAATCCGTCAATGACCGATGAACAACTCAATAAAATTACAATAAAGGAGAAGTAAGGTTATGGCTAAGACCTATTTCAAGAAATATCATGCCGAATTCCGTACTGCAAAAGAGCAGTATGAAATCGTAAAAGACCTTACCGTTTCGGGTAAGGGTGCTGCAGCCGCTGGTAATAGTGCGGAAAGTAAGGCTCTTCAGGTCGTTCATGTTGGCGACCTTGTGAAGATTTCTGGTGGAGCACTGCAGCTGGTTGTTGGAACGAATGCTACTTCTGGTAGCGTCGTTACTCCTACTGTTACTACCGATATGTACATTGTCGCACAGTCGGATATGACGATGGAATTGGGACATGTTCCCGTGGAGAATCGTGATTATCGGTACTCCGATGTAGTTGCTGATACTACGAGCAAGAAGCACGTTGCACTGTTTCCTGTAATCTATCCCGACGATGTTATCCTCACGCCCAGTGCTGAGGGTGATTATGGCGCATAAGGAGGTAATATATCATGGGAATGATTATCAATATCGATAAGGCTCTGGAACTCCGTTCTGACTATAATGTCCTGAAAGAGCCGTTGAACAAGATGCTGGCTGACCAGCAGGAGGCTTGGGAGCGTCAGAATCCGATTGACCTCCTGTTTGCAAGAAACACGATTTCCTCGTTCCAGGAAACCTATGTGTCGTCCATTGGATTTGACCATGCGTTTACCGAGACTTCGGATTATGCGATTGGTCCGATTTTCAATACTGCAGAAGGTTTCTCGGCAACCTACCGCACGAGAACATTCCAGGGTTCGTTCATCATTTCTCAGCAGGCTATGGAAGACCGTATGTACGGTCGTATCAAGGATGACGCTAACGCGTTCGTTCGCAGATGGCATGGCGACATTGTTGAGTATGCTTTGAAGAACCTTGAAGGTGGTTTCGGCGCCCCTGGCGCTACTGCCGACAGAGTTGAGTGGACTGGTGGTGATGGAACTGATTCTCATCTCCAGATGAACTCCGCAGATACTATTTCGGGTGACATCAACGACCCCGTGAAGTGCTCTCTGTTCAACAAGGCGCATAAGACCGTGAAGCGCGGTGATTCTACTCCGCTGTCTCAGGCAAATATGTTTAAGACGGGTACTGGTGATACGTCTGACATTAAGTTTGACGGCTCTGACCCGCTGTACATTGCTAAGCTGGCAGACATTGTGAACCAGGTTATCGTTAAGATGGAAAATTATCGTGACGATAACGGTAAGCGCGCTGGTGTTATTGGTGCTAAGACCATTGTTGCTCCGAATGAGCCGCACCTTGTTGCTGCTCTGAAAGCTGCGCTGTCTATGCCTGAGATGAACGGTATGCCTAACATGGCTTACCAGAGAGCGACTCTGGAAACCACGCCGTACCTGAACGACATTGGTCCTTGCGCAGACGGTGCTGGATTCTTCATTGTCGATAAGGCATACAACATGGCTAACCATGGTCCCGAACTGACCGAGCGTGTTGCGTTCACTCTTGATGTTACCGAGACGAAGCGTCCGAACGGTATTGTTTATGACGGTCGTCAGAGATTCGATATCAACTGCGCAACTTGGAGAGGTATCACTTACGTTCGCGTTAAGGATACCGTTGCTGGCAATCCGAAGGCGTACTCCAAGAAGGAGAACTTCGAGGTTCTTACGCCCCTGGCGGTTGGAAAGCCTGTCGCTGTGGTTGGTACTGTTACGACCAAAGCTGGCTAATAAAGTTCGTATATGTAGACCTGCCTACTTCGGTGGGCGGGTCTATTTTGATAGATTAGTATAGCACACATAATATGTGTATTACGTTAATCCATTAAAGGAGGATGAAAGATGTATACTTGGGGATATATTGAGGATGTGACTCTTGCTAAATTGGATATGGACCCGAATGACCCGTTATATGCAAAACTTGCAGCGTCGTTCAAATATTACGCAAACGAAGTAATGACGCAAGTTTGTTCTACAATTAAACCGAAACCTGAGCACGCCACTATTGTAGTAGACAGTACTAATATCTTGCAACCGATTAGCGTGTCGGAGCATCTTGAAAGTGAGTTTGTGTCTTTTGGAGATGATATCAATACTGTTACTTACGAAGGATATAGCGACGAATGGAATGATGGTATCGTTACAGTTTCTTCTAAAAACAACAAGCATTATATTACTCGGGAAGCATACGATAGCGATTTCAAATACCTTGGGTATGATAAAATCGTATGCTATCGTGAGGGAACATTTGAAATCTCCTGCAATGCTCGATGGATTGATTTTACATCGGTAACTGATAAGAGATTACCTTTGAATATCCCTACAGATATTCTTGACTGCATTCCTTCGTATATTGCAAGTCAGTGCTTCAAAATTGACGATGAATACAAATCGTCTGTATTTAGAAACGAGTATGAAATGATGCTTGCTCGTATTGATAATACAAACCGTAATACAACAAAAACATTTACGATTGGTGGTGGTTGGTGATGGCTCGCACTTTTAATCGCAGACCTGTTACAATTGATGGTCCCGATAATAGCGACATTAAAAATTACACATTCAATTACGAGCAGTGGAAAGGTATCGACGACGGGAAGAATTTCTTGTCTGTAGACCAGTTTACTTTTTCCGATGCGCAGAATATGTATATTGACTCTGAAGGCTTACTGTCGAGTAGACCCGCTGTTGAAGAAACACTGGTGGATGGATGGAATCAATTACCACAAAAAATTCTAAATTATTACGAATATCCGAACAATAAATATGCTTCAACAATTAGGTTATTCGTTGGTGTTGGTGATGTTCCAAGCATCGCAAGTGATGTACAAATGCTGGTTTTATATGATACTTACAGTTTTTTTAAGGTACGTCATTATGTTACTTACACAAATTCGGCGACGGCGCTTTTGAAAATTAAGTGCATTGATTCTTTTGAGAAATTATATATATTTGCAACGAAAAATGCTGAAACATGGACGAGTAACGTATCGTTGTATATATATGATAAATTTGCAGGAACAATGTCTTATCCCGCGAACAACATTAAATCTATTTATGTTCCTACTACTAAAATCTTTACTGGAAGTAACGAAGAAGAAGGTGAAGCGGTTAATCTTTGGACTACTTCAGAGAGATATCTGTATTACTACAATGATGTGACGGGCATCAATGGAGATGCTATTGGAAAAACATTGACTTGGGATGAGAAAACACTTATTTGGAGTGATAATTTCAAAAAATATTTAGTAAAAGATTATTATAATATTGGAGATAGTACTATAGCGAGTGTTGCAGCTACTGGTGCTGTTGCGTGGGTTCAATCTAATATACTGTATTACGCTGTGCATGGAGCAATTATTTATTCATGGGATTGTTCTTCTTTAATTGACAGCTCTCACGCAATTACGAAAATTTATTTTTCAGACGCAAGTGATATTATATTGATTCACGTCTCCGATTCTGATAATATATATCACGCGACTTATATCGTTTCTTGTGTTAGTACTACTGAAAATAATACATTAAAATATCCAACTCCAACAGAACTTCTATCTCTTGTCGGATTAACGCCGCAACCTGATATATATAGTATTTCGTGTGAAAAATTTATAGATGAATCTGCATGGATGATAGCTGCATTAGCTGCTGCGACGGGTATTGACGGTGCTGTTGCATATGGTATTACCACCAATTATAAATATAATGATTTGCAAAAAGAAGTAACGACAAGGGGTGATGTTATAGGAGTAGATTTTACGGCAAATCTATTGGCGATACTTTCAACTTATAAGAAGGATTCAGACCAAAAAAAGTATTATCGGATACAGTTATCAAAATGGAGTGAAGACGGAAAAACAATTGTAGCTGTTGGATATAAAGATTATTTGCTGAATAATTTACCAAATCCGACTAATCGCTCCAGTCTTGTAATATTCAAATTTGTAAATGCGAATATAATCGCATATGTTCCGCATATAGCTATAAATCCAGATAAATTAGACTACTATGTAATATGCCTTCCGATGACAGATTTCATTAGTAAAAATATTGCGGTTCGTATAAATTATAACAAATTGTATATATATCCCCCTGTAATATTACGAGACGCACCGTTAATTGCCTTGTTCAAAGATAAAAGCTATGACTGTAGAAATTGCGATTTTGTGAATAATACTATTCAACCTAAAGAAAACAGTTATTTGGTTAACGGAATTACACCATTAGAATCTACAGCGTCATTATATAATTATACAAAGCAAGTTGGCAATGAAAATCACATTTTCACTCGTTTCTCCACAGATACATTTGAATTATATTATGACAAAGCTGGCGAAGTAACGTATCCGAAATCTATTACCGATATTCTGTATCTGAACAATTATTTCTTTGCTGTCGATAATATGTTGTATCATACAGAAAACAGATATAACGATGACGGTGAATTCTTGTTCTATTTGCCAAAGAAAAACAGGAACGAATTTGACAGTACTATTACAAAACTTCATCAAATTGGTGATGATATTATAGCCATTTTCTTTGAGAATGAGATTCATTATGCGAAATATGATACTGATGTTGGAACATATCGGTATTATAAAAGTAAGTTGCAATTTGGACTTCCGAAAGGCGCTGATGTTGTAACCTCTGACGATTCTATTACTACTTATTTTGCTACAACTCGTGGTATCATGGCATTATCTTATCAGAATTTTATTGCGACGACAGAACAAGCAACGGTTCCGATTAGTGACCCTGTATTTAATTTAATTAGAGATTTCTTGAAAGATAAGGCAATCAAAATTTACAAAAAAGATTATTGGGTTGCTTTCTATAATGGAACGAGCATTCTGTGGTTATATGATATTCGTAATCAAAGTTGGTGGGTGCAAAAATTTAGTAAAAATCTCACATTTATCGGAAGTAAAGAAAAAGAGCCTTTGATTATTTTGGATAAAAAATTGCATCAATTGATGAAAAACGATGTGTATCTTGATGATTACGAAACGGAAATCGATTGGTACTTCAAGAGCCAGAAGCTGCATCTTGGTGCGCCTAATTATTTCAAGAGCGTTCAGGGTATGACATTCTTTGATTCTTCCGAAGAAGATTATGAGAATATTTTTGACCTTGAAACATATGCGTATCGAGACAAACCGTATGTAAATGGGGAACAGAATGTACACTATGATGTAAGAATGATTCGCACATATCTGTTGAGAATGCACACTATGAAAACTAATGAATTCCAATTCAAGATTAGTAGTGACAATACGATTGCACAGGAAGAGCTAAGACATCAATTAAAATTAAGTAGTATTTCGATTCGTTACCGAATTACAGGGGAGGTGAGATGATATGAGCGCATCATCTGGACGAATGGTATTAACGCAAAGCAGTTTAAAATCCGACCTTGAACGGTTGAATCGTAATATTTCTGGTCAACGCACTTGGGGTTCTATGTACGGTGCTGTAAATTACGCAGAACAGGCAGCAACTGCTCCTCTTATGCAAAATTACGCCGAAAGTATGTCTGAAGCATATCGTTCAGCGTTACAGAATCAGGCAGCTTTGCAGAGTAGCAATGTTGGAACTGGTTATAAAGAGTATGCTCTCGGAGAAATCGATGAAGCATTGAATCAAGCATATGACCAGTATCTGCAAAATTATATGCAGAGTAAAGCTAACGTGACTTCTCAGTACGATAAGTATCGTTCCGAAATTAGTAATACTCTCGGCGAACAGGGTGATTATGTGAAGCGTTATGAGCAGGCACATCTCGATTATCTGAAGGAATTGTATCGGATGCACGAAAAAGGAGAACTTGCAGAGAAAGGTTATTACGACCCATTTGAAGAAGCGAACTGGTCGAAATACCTGCAAACCGATGCTGAAGGAAATGTTATCGGACTTCTTGATGAAAATACGATTCGTAGCAATTTGTTTGATGCTGAAGGCAACCTTACTGACGCTGGAATTGATTTCTATGAGCAAATGGAACTTGACCTTGCGCAAAGAGAAGAGAATACCTACAACTTGCAGGATTATCTCAGGAATAGTAAAGATTATCAGGATGTTGCTGATTGGGTTACTGGACAGTATGCGTTCTCGTATGACCCCGATAAGTTTGGCTCTACTACGGGACAGAGTGTGTTCAATACCTTGTTTGGTCGCATGAGCGATGACACAGCATACACATTTGCCGAGCGTAAGTATGGTATGAGTGAAGGTCAGTTGAGTTCGCAGTATGATACATTCAACACAACTGTGGAGAAGATTAACGGATTGATTGACGAACGTGCTGACGCGAAAGATGTCGATGCTGCTATTGATGAATTGAAGGCAGAATATGAGAGACTTGCCCGTGAATTCGGTAAATCGTCTGAGAACTTTGAGGATGCTCTTGAACAAGTCAAGATTCTCTATCGTGAGTATCGTGAACAATCTGTAAGTACGTCGAGGACTGGAGGATTGTCAAGCGCTTTTGCAACTGCAATCGCTGGAGCTGGTATCGGTACCGCTATTGCTCCTGGAGTTGGTACAGCAATCGGAGCACTTATTGGTGTGATTGCAGGAGGAGCTGGTGGCTCGATTTATAGTACAGAAAAAGATTCTGATTACGAAAAACAAATGCGCGCTTCTGCAAGAGATGCGTTCAATTCCGCAATCGCATCGTTCATGAATCAATGACTTTTTGAATATAATAGTAATAGAGACACCTTGTCTTGGCAGGGTGTCTCGTGCATTATTGGCAAGATTCGATATAGCCAGTAAAAGGAGGATAAATTATGCCTGTAAAAGCAATACCCCAAATGACCGCGTATGAGAAAATGTATAACGAGGCGGCAAGTCACACTGGTCTATTTGACCAGAAGCAGTGGACTTATGCTGCTCGTAAAGGTCAAGCGGATATGTATCTTTCTGCGCTCCGCAAAAGTGACAGTTGGAACATGGACGAGTTCAACAAAATGTACAATAACGAATTCTCGTCGACTGAACGCAAACTGAACGCGTTGTACAATGAAGCGTATGCTGACCGTATAACTAAAAAACCGCGTGAGTATACTACTATGGATGGCACGAAGCATAAAGCCGAGATGACAGACTATGAGTATACCAAGATGCTGCTCCTCGAAAGAAATGACTACGAAATGAACAAGTACAATGAGGAACTTGCGGCTAAAATTAAAAGCGAGAATGCAAGTTTTTTCGAAAAACTCGGTAAGACTGTTGCGTCTCCGTTTATTCAGCTTGGTGCTGGTTCTGCCGACATATTAAATACTATTGCTACCGCTGGAAGAGCAGCTATTGATACAGTAGCTGCTGCAGCGGGTGGTGGCGCTGTTGGCTATCGAGATTACCCCGTTGGTATTAGAGGCGGGGATGTAGCTAAAGCGCAACTGTCATTCTTAAATATGCTCCGTGGAAAAAGTTCGGTCGAAGATTATGCAGAATCTACGGTTAATGTTGCAGGTAATGCTGCAAAAAATGCTGGCGACCATTTTATGGCGTATTTTCACGACGTGTATACGCCGAATACTTTCTTGTCCGATTGGGCATATGAGATGGAACGCAACTCGTTCCTTATGGATGCTCAGGGTAACTTGAATCCTGTTGGAGAGGTTGTCAATGGAGTTATGTTTACCATTGGTCAATCTCTCCCTGGAATGGTTTTCGGTCAGGGAGCAGGTCAGTATGTGGGCGCTCTCACTGGTAGTGCACGAGCAGCTTCCGTTGCTGCTACTGTTGGCTCTAAGGGCGCATTTTATGGCGCAATTACTATGCAGAGAGTCGACGAAGCGTATGCTAATATGCTTGCGAATGATACTTCTGTCGATACTGGTAAAGCAATTCTTAACGGCGTGATTAAATCTGCGGTTGAAATCGGTGTTGAAGAATTGTTAGAGAGAGTTATATTCAAAAACGTCACTGGCATTGACGCGATGTTCTTTAACAAAACAGTCAGTAGCGGTAAAGGCGGTCTTACGTCTGCTGGCATTCGTAGAATTCTTCTTGACGCTGGGCAAGAAGGTCTTGAAGAAACGCTTCAGGATTTTTCTACATACTGGGTTGACGTAGCGTTCGACGCATATCTTAAAACCGATTACTGGAAGAATCTTACAAAAGGTCAGGCTTCTTTTGAAAACTTAATGACTTCTTTCGCAATGGGCGCGTTGACCTCCATTGTTGGTGACGCTGCTCAAATCGTGTCGAAGAATGTTACTGCTAAAATCAATGACCAGATGGTCAAGTATTACGACAAACAGCTTAGTGGAGACATTCGTCTTACTGATGCAGAGACAAAGCGGATTCGTACTGAAGCGGAACGAGAAGTTGCAGAAGGTAGTCGTAGACTTGGCGCAGATAGAGTGTTGAATCCTACGGTTATTGACGAACGAGTAGCGGCTAAAACAGAAGAAGCTCTTGTTAACAAACGTGCTAATCTTGAAGCGAAACGAGATGCGGCGAAAGCGCGTGGTACGACAAAAGTCGTTGTTAAAGTCAATGACGACGGTAGTATTGTAGAGAAGGCACTTAATCCAATTGCGCGATATGAGTATGACCTTGATATGGAGTCGTTTATTCAGAATATCGCTTACGTTATGGATAACTATAACGGCGTTCAGGCTTGGGTGAATGATGTACTTGCTGGTAAAGAATCCAAATCTGATTTAGACATGAAGACTCTTAAAACCGTTCGAGATAGTACAACAGTTGCTGCAATGAAAGCATATGCCGCTTTTAGAATGATTACGCAGATTTACAGCGGATTGAGTCAAGACCGCATTGATGCCGCCAATCAGATTCTTTCGCAAATGCAGGAAGCTGTGAAGCAGAAGAATCTCGATAAAGGTATTAAGTATCATGAAGCGTTGTTGTTATCTAAAGAAATGCTTTCACAGCTCAGAGGAATTCAGGCTGACACAGCTGACAAAATCGCAAGTCACCTTGAAAAGTCTGGCGCTCAGGTAAAAACGGTTATTAACACCGATAGCGACCCTGCTGATTTTGATGATACTGATAGCCCGATTACGAAAGAAACTTACGAGAAACTTAAAAATCTCGTGAAAGACGATTCGGTTGAGAATGTAGTTGTTACAGACAAAGACACCGAAACGAAGGTTATTGACGACACCCTTGTTGTTGATGAGGCTACTGCAGAGAGTGCTACTCCTATGGAAATTATGAAAGCGGCAGCAGAATCTCACATCGTCGAGACTGTTCGAAATATGGATTATGCTGTTCGAGAACGCGCTACAGTTTTGAAAGCATATCGTAGTATGCGTGGAGACGATTCTCTCACCGAAGAAGAAGCGTTCCGAGCATTGCTATTTGATAAAAAATTCTTCAGACTGATGCTGTTTACTTACGGCAATCGGGATATGTACAAATTCCTGCGTGCGCTGTCCGATATGACACTTGAAGAAGTTCATAATACGAAAGACCGTGCAACTGTTGCTAAACTGAACGACATTTTGTCATCTATGAGAACTGCTCTTACTGATTACGCAATCAATATTCCGCAGGTAAACGTTGAGGAAATCGTTGAATTGTATCCTGCAAAGCAACAGAACAGTATGAGAGAGCATATTATGCGTGGTCGTTGGATGTGGGATGTTAAACAGAAAATACTTGCTGGTACAATGTCTGACGACGACCGTACATTGATTCGTACTGTTATTGGAAATCTGCCTAATATCAACGCTAACAAGAAGACCGAGTTGATTAAACAAATTGATAGTGGCGCACCTTCGCAGCGCCTCTCTGCTGTAAAATTACTTGACCTTGCTACCGACAATGTATGGAATCATGGGTATGACGGGACACTGTATTTGAAACCTATCAGTCTCGCAAATAACATCTTCAACGCTTATTTGCAAGCGAACAATTTAACATTAAAGAATTGGCTTGACGATTCAAATGTCAATCAGAGTACCCGTGAACTTATGAAGATAATGGGCATGGATATGCTTGCTTGGCACAAAGGACGGTTTAACGCATTTGCACCAAAGTATACATTCGATTTTCAGGATGGTGCGCTTACTGTTTACGGAAAGAAACAAGTTATTGAGGGATTCACTGGCTATATCGGTGAACTGGCGACTGCAGAAAAAGAGCGTAAATTCGACGATAGAAATGTGAGTCGTCTTAAAGGCAAGAGTACTGCTGAAATCAAAAAAATGCTTTCTGATAAAGTGGATATTGGTACGGCATCTTACGTAACAGTGAACGACCTTATTGCTAATCCGAGACTTCTTAACGATGATATTCGTAAAAAAATTACAGAAAAGTATCATAGCGTAAATCAGGATACTGTTAGAACATATCTCGCTACAGATTATTTCCCCAACTTGTATCCCGATAAACTGCTGACGGTTGCTGAACTGCAAGATGGCACATATGTTCTTGCCGAGGGAACCAATATGCTCGATATGTACAAGAAGAATGTCAAATGGGATTTCCAACCTGACACTTCTTATCCGTTGAGCAAGTTTATGAAAACGTCGGTACTCCCTGGTGTAATGAAAGATACTGTTGTTCAATTCACAGAAGATGTTAGCGCTGGCGCTGACGGTGAATTTGTTGGATACCAACAGCCGTCCAAAGGTTTTCAGAATGTAATTAAACTTTCAAACAAACTGCTTGACGAGGGAATTAAGTATCAGAAATTTATTCTCGCACATGAAGTACAGCATTGTTATCAGACGATTAACTTCATGAATAACGGTGGCGGAAATGTGTTGAGTAGTGTTAAAGACCCTCGTTTCGACAAACTGGTTGCCGAAATCAAAACGCACGCTCCTGAAGTTATCATGAAATCGGATGGTACATTCTACACACAGAAGTCAGAACTGCTTAGACGGATTAACGCATACCTGTATCACGCTACCGCTGAATATGACGCAAACGGCTTTGCTGGTTCTCCTGCAATTAAATTCACACCTGTCATTTCCGCTTATGAATATAACAGGGGCGTATTACAGCACGTTATTAAACTCTCGTGGGGAACTGTTCTGATTGACGAGATAAACAGTACCTTCAGCCCGCAATACAAGAGCGTGGAGAAGCACGACAGCAACTGGGAAGTAAATAATCGTACTCACAGCGTTTCTCTTGTAAAACGGGATGGCGCTACTATCACATTGAAAGACAATGTGACTGGTAAAGAAATTTTGTTGAAACCTGACGAGTTTGGTTCTGGTCTTGCTGAGAATATCGCTTCTGCAATCGACGAAAACAGCACGCTGCAAGATGTCGTTGATGTATCTGAGAAAATGTTTTGGGACAGTGTTACTACTTCTTCCGATGGCGCGAGACGGTATCTTACATTGCGTGAAGACTTTAACAACGAAGTTACTCAGCGTGAGTTGATTGACCTTGCGAGAAATAACACTGAAGCGCGTACTCTGTCCAAGCTTTCATTGTATCTTGGAAGCGGGCAGTTCTTGAATCCCGATATGACGTTTGAAAAATATTTGCAGACGACTGTTCCGATTGTTCGGGTACAGTATGGGGACAAAGTGTATCGTACTGATGTAGTTGGATTCAAAGTAATTGATACGCAAACTTATGACAATTTCATCGCCGACAATACTCAGGCAATCCAAGAGTTCGCAGATGCTAATACCGATGGCGACGAGGCTTCGTTGTTCTATGGCGAAATCAAAGTCGATGATATTTATCTTGCAAACGACGACGGGAATATTCTTATCCCGTCAGATAAAGCGACAGACTTCGACAAGATTGATGTTGAGTTGAATGTACAGGATGATTACGAGACTCGTACTATTCAAACTGCACAGGCGAAACGGATTCAACGTAACGGCAAATGGGTATGGACACAGGATGAGAATGCTCCTACCAAAATAGTTGTTGATTCTGAATGGACACAGCTCAAAGACGGACGCTGGAAGCGTATTGTAATTGGTGGAAAAAGCAAGGGCTATTCCAAAAAAGTTGAATATTATACTATAAAAGGCGGAGGTCCTAAAGAAAGAATCGGTGAACCTCATTACTATTACACTGGTGATAAAAAAATAAAAGGTAGAGGTGTAGCTAAAAGTAAGTATGAGGGTACGGACTTACAATATTTCAAGAAACCTGGTAAGCGCTTGCAGATGCCTATCCCGTTGCAGAATTTTATATTAAGCGCAAAAGAGCGTGGAGTAGACCCTTACCTGCAGCGTATGATTAGCGGAACGAAAAAAGGTACGCTTAATACCCAAAAAGTTATGGACTACTTCGTTGATAAAGATGATATGGATGACGCTACATTCTCTGCAATTAACGACGCGTTCTTCCAGAACAAGTACATTAAGACGGCTAAAGACTTAGAAAAGTGGGTTGGCTACGGAATAAATTTTGCTGCTGCGAGAGACATTTTGACTAACGTAGACCGTAAATTACTGGAAACGAAGAATGTTGATAAGATAAACGACATATTTGACGCATTGGATAAGGACTATAAATATCGAGAATACAAAAAATCTTACGATGAGCGTGTATCCAATTACGGTCGTATGCACAGCGTTTCAGAATCGTATATGAAAATGTCGTTCATGAATCGTTTTGATGGTTCGATTGACAGTGGTGCATCCAGTTTCAAAACCGCATTGTGGTTAGCATACAATCCTAAATTTATTGTTGGACGAAAAAGTGCTGAAGCATCTGCTTCGTTTGATGCCGCAGCAAGTACGGATAGTCATAGTAACAAAACGCTTGGCGATGTTGTTGGTGATAGAGTTATGGAGTCCAGCGATGTAGAAGACAATATTGAATATAATTACGCAACAGAAGATTTACTTGCGGCGGACCTTGAAGAAAAGCGTAATATTGTTGAATCGCTGATTTATACTGCTAATGAAAACGCTCTCGCTCGTTTATGGATTATACGCGAACCTAAATTGACAATCGAGGATACAAAGGCGTTAATGTATTCCATTGATACGGAAAATATGAAACGCCTATTACTGAATATGCTCATTAACGCTAATGAAAGCACAATTGACAATATCATTAAAATGTTAAGCAAAGCGAAAAAATCGAGAAAATCTGGTTCAACAATTCTGCAAGAAACAAAGAAAATAGAAGAATCTGCCGATAAACTTGCGAATAGTATCAATTACACATTAAATAAAGTTATCGGTACTAAATTGAATCGTGAACAGAGAAAACTTCTCGCTAAACAGCATCCAGACTTGTTTGACAAAAACGGTAATTTCAGAGACGAACTTCGGTATACTCAGAAAATAGGCAAAAGGGGGAAGCCTACTAATCATATGATTCTGAAATCCACAAAAGAATTAAGTGAGTTGAATGACAAACTTAATGCTGTTCGTACCGAAATCAAGAATGGTGTTTACGCAGATAAGGATACAGTAAAACGTTTCAACAAGTTTCTCGACAAACAAATGAAGCAGCTCGAAGACTCCATGAAGGCTAAGACGGAGAAAATCCCTGTTACAGAGCAAACTATCAACGCTAAACCTCATAATGTTAAAATCTCCAACGAACAAATCTATGTCAGCACTGATAGAGATATGCCTGAACTAATTAAGCAAGTGCTGAATACTGAGTTCACCCGTATGGAAAAAACGAACGTAACGTATCTTAGTGCTGAAAATGAGGAACACGTTGTAGCAAGCGTCAAGGAGATTCGTAATCAAAACGGAGAGTTGATTGACAGTATGGATAGTGCTACCGCTAATGATATTGTCGATTATTATCTGCATACGAGCATCATTCCTGAAACGAATCGTGCCAAATTGTATATCACCGTTGAGAATGTTCTGCTTGCTTATATCGTTGAATCGGCTAATAAAGGTATTATCACACTGACACCTGAAAATGATAAAGGTGTGAGAGAACGCGTAGAACTTAGCGCAAGTCTTCATGCTACAGGTCTTAAAGTGTTCCAAAGCGTGATGAAACAATTGAATCCTGTTATTACGATTCAAAACGCACTTATGATGAGCCTTGACCTTGACAGAAAAGACCCTGAAGTTATTGCTGCTACAGAGAAGATGGCAAATTATATCGTTACTGGCAACCCCTTGGAAATCAAGAAAGCAGCTAATGAGTTTTACGAATTTGCATCGAAACGTGCAAAGTACACAAAAAGTTTTACTGAGAAATGGCTTGCATGGCAGCGTGCAGCAATGCTGAGTGGTCCTGGCACATGGGCGCGTAACTGGGTAACAAATATTGGCATCGGTGGTCTTAATATTAAAGGTAAAACGGTTATCCCTGGACTCAATCAAGTGAACGACGCAATTCTTCGAGAACTGTCAAAAACCAATAATGGCATCGCGAAACTGTTCCAGTTATTGTTTAAGACTTCCGATAAAGATGTAGAATATGTCGATGTTAAGACTCCAGAAGAATTGAAAAAAACTCTTGGTGAAACTCACAAAGTTCCTCAGTATAATCTCCCTGTCATTAAAGCAAGTCAGCAATCTATCGATTTCGTACACGACAATGTTATTAAAAGCGGATTGCTAAATCTCATCAAAGACGGAGCAATGAAATATACCGAACCTGGCAAGAACGCGGCATCTGGCTCTGGTATTTCTCAATTGATTATTGACTCTACCTACATGAGGCTTCAACGTGACCTCGGATTTTATAAGTACGACAAAAAAACGGGTGAGCGTATTAAAAAGAAAGCTGGTAAAGTCGGTAAAGACGGTGACGAATATGTCAAAACTGTTCTTGGACACGTTCAAGAGTTCGTGTACAATAGACTGAGTGATGACCCGTGGGTGGATAGACGATTCTCCGAAGTGCTTGCTAAAACGCTCACTGCAGATAACGTTGATTTAACGAAAGATATCACCGATGAAGTTGCTACTCACATTGTGGATGCGTATGCGTTTGCGGCATCAGAGTTTATGCACAAAGATAACCTCGTGTTTTATCTTGAGCGTAAAGCGCGTACAAATCTCCAGACTAAATATGGTACAAAGAAAGCAAACGCTATTCTGTGGGCATATAAACAATTCTTCCCCTTTGCAGGGGCAGGGTTCAACTGGGCTATGGAGGGATTGCAATTCACACCTATTGGACTTATTGACAATATCCGTAAACTGAATCATCTCGAAGACACCATTGGTAAAATGGAATTCGCCGCAGCGAAAGGTCATCAAATCAAAAACATTAAATTCCAAAAGTATGTTCTGCAAAAAGGAATTACGAAAGGAATCGTTGGTACAATCGGTTTGATTGCTGGAGCGATTCTTGCTGGAATCGGAGCAATTTCTCTCAAAGACGATGACAAGTATGGTTCTACAATTATGATTGGTGATTTTGGTATCGATATTTCCGAATTGTATGCTACAAACGGATTTATGCTTGGAGTTACTATCGCGGATAATATCCGTAAGGGTGTAAAAAGCGGTGACGCTTTTAACGCAATTGTTAATTTCTCTGGCGATGTACTAACGGAGTTGTTGCATCAGTTTGCCCTTGCAGATTTGTATAATTCGTTCCGTTGGGCGGATAGTCCTGGAGACGCAATTATGAATCAGGTTGTCCGTATCCCGAACACGATGGTTCCTAATATGTGGAAAATGATTGTTACTATTACTAAAACTCGTAATATGAAATTTACTTCGGACTTTGAGGGCAGAGTATACAAGTATCTCTCAGACATCGTACCAGTACTCGGTAACATTACAGGTACTCAAATTGACCCGTATACTGGCAAAGCACAGATAAAGTATCTCGATAGTGAGTTCGGTACAGTTTTGATTAACGCGTTCAACAAAGCGCAGAATGTCAAAATTTATCCCAACACAATCAGTGCTGCCGAAAAAGAAGCAGTCCGTCTTGGGATTACAAAGACCGCGCTCACTGGTAGATACGATGTGAACGGTGAGAAGATTACACTTAGTACCTCTGGACTGCGGCGAGTTAATACTTTCTACGGGCAATTGAATGAAACTGATTTGAATGCTCTCTTTGACAACAAGAGCCGCTATATCGTAGAAAACGAGAACGGTAAACGCGTATCCAAGAAGTATAGTCAGATGACAGATGACGAGAAAAATAGCGTTATCAAACGAATCATGTCTAATAACGCTACTATTTCTAAAATCTACGAATTGACTCAAAATCAAGGATACACTTATTACGCTTCGGAAGAACAGTATAAGAGACTTGTTGCTCTTGGTATTCGTAAAAACATTTACCGTTCGACTGGAAAGTTACAGGGATTTATCAAAAAATGATTTTCTCTCTGCATCTGTTAAAGCGTACCAATCGTTTTTACGAAGTTCGTTGTCTAACCAATCTAATTCCCATTCAGTTCCAGTGACATCTAAAATATCTCCTATTATAGGGCATCTTATCAATAGATGCCCTTTCTCTTTTCTTAATCGTGTTAGCGAACGTTTTCCTGCGCGTTTCGTCCGCTGCACGATGAATTCATAAAACTCATTGAGTGTGGAGAAACACACTGGCATGAACAAGTCGCTTTCACTTATGAACATTTCACCCTCCGCTTCGACCAGATGTTTCTATTCTGTACATCAAAATAATCAAACTGCGAAGTGCGAACTACACCAGAACCGTCCATGTCAAGCCACGAACCTGACAGTTTGTCTTTCGCAATGTTGATGTAAAAATCGTAATCAAGGTGATTTCTATATTTTGACAGGGATTCATTGCGGATATCGTGACTGAGCAAAAGAATATGGTCGGGACATCCTGCGGTATGCTGATACGAACGAGAATTACCATCCATTTTGACTTTATACAGGCAGCCCAATTTATTATCAGTAGATGCGATGCCTCTGTTGTTTCGCAAAGCGGGCGTTTCAAATCCGTTTTCATAACGATATACGCATTCGTCGAATGTGGAACCAGTGATGAATGTCATAGCGAAATCCTCCAGAGTAGTGTTGGATTTAATCGATTCAACGACATCTTTACCAGTGGTTAGGTAACTAACAATGGCTTTGCCAACCGCATACGAGCTAAGCGGAGCAAGTCTCGGATAACCCTTGACGACTTTGGTACTGTTAAGCCAGCTACCCTTGCACTTAATCTTTCCGTGTTCTTTAACCATGAGATAGTTATTAACATCTCTCTGCCAGATTTCCTCTGCGAACTCTTCTTCGAGCGTAATCCCACTGAGGTCATGCCATTCTTGCATAAGTTTTTTAATAACAGGTACATCCACTCGTCTGCAATAGAACAAGACACCATCCGTGTTGGTCTGGATAACGCGTACATTTCCTTTCAGAGTGGTGTACACCTTGTTTGCGAATGCTGCAAGGAACAACTGACCATATCTGCATGTGCAGGTGCGCATATACGGGTCATACAAATCAAGACCTTCACATCCACTTGCGCCGAACGTCGTATTAAGAATCAACTTGTAAACTAATTGGAGCATAATATCTTCTGGTGTCGGGTCTTCCAAATGTTTTATTCGTAAACGCTCATTGTATATCTTAATAAACAGCTCAGGATTCTGAATCGCGCGGCTCAATGTCTTCAAGAATATCATGATTGATGGATAATACGAACCCGCATCGGCGTTCATCAATACCCATTCAGCATTACTCTTAATGTGCAACACTGGTCGGTCTTTCGACTTCAATATCATGAAATTCGTAGTATCGTATTCGGAGTGGATACCCCCATCAGCGAATTTAACAACATTTTCGAACAGTTTGACTTCCAACGGCGACGTGTTGTGGAGAATATATTCGTAGATATATTTCGGCAGATTTGTTTCACAATAAGAACGAATCTGTACTGGCAATTCAATGTCAATTTTATTCTCATCGCCGAAATACATCCTCTTTGCGCCAAGAACGAGGCTAATCAGCGAGGCGTTGGTTTTCTTATAACCGTATTCTTCTGGCAGATTGAATACCTTGCAAAGACTTAATCTCGTATCGACAAAGGGTTTAACCGTATCCAGATACCAGTACATAGACGACCACACATCATGCTTGTTGTACTGAATAACGTCATTCTTCTCCGCGTCCGTCAGATTCTCTTTACCGAACGGGACATTAGATTCACGGATATCAAGACCGAGAATCGCCTCCTTGCCCTTCAAAGAACCCGCGCTGGAATCGAACAAGTCAAGATATGTTGCGCCGTTATACCGTTTCGTCACAAAAGGCTGTAACCGTTGAGCCAGTTTTTGATTCTTCGGCTTGCCTTTTTTAACAATCAGCTGAGACAGCGTGTACAAATCCTCACAGTCAAACGAATTGTAAATGCCATTCGCTATTTCAAGGTCATAACTCTTAATGTTGTATCCAGTCATGACCATGTTCTTGTCACGAAATTCATTCATCAACGCGTCTCGCGCATTAGGCATATCACTGCTTACAACTCTGAATGTATCTTTAAGGTCGTCGGTTAATTGCGCGATACTGGTACAATCTTGCGGAAGTTCGCCGAATGTACAGCACCACCAATCGGGAAATACCTCAAAGTCGAAAAATCGTAATTCCATATTTCCTCCATATTAGAATGGGAAGAAATCCAATTCAATCCCTTCTGGTATTTTGAATGTTTGTACAATGCTCCCAACAGTATCCATCCGTCTTGACCCGCTAATAAATGCGTCATACATATTGCAAATATCTTCTCTGAATGTTACAGATGATACGGGTCTATCGAACCCATTCATTGAACACCACTCTCTGAATTGCATATACATCGAAGACGGATTCTTTCCAGCCAAATCGGCGCGTGTAATATGATTCTCATACAGCCATTCATTGAGCGGCGATTGCTTGCGCTGGAACTTGCGGAGCATTTCTGCCTCACTCGCCGTGATAGCGAAATGACCAGTGTCCAATACCTGACGAATACCCTCTACAGCTTTGAACAAGAAATACTGCATATCCATTTCCGTTAACTTATCCATGAATGTTGTATCGGGATGCTCGATTCTGTGATTCAATTCGATTAGCATCATTCTGCGGAACAGACCAGCGCTTTTATCTGCGATACGAGGAAATGTATTACAAGAGAAAATACAGGTGCAGAACGGACGATACTTTCCAACCGCCTCATATATCTGACGAACAGAAATGGATTCTCCAGTAACAATAGATTTGAACCGACCCGTATCATTCAGCATTTTGTTTGCCGCGAGGTCGTCGTCAATGTTGACCAGTTTGTTCTTTGTAGACGCGATATAATAATCGTTATCGAACTTATTCAGCCCTACATGAGAACAGTTATTTGAACCGCAAAGGCGTTCAATTAGACGAGTATACGTCGATTTACCAGTACCGCCGTTCCCTTGGAAAATGAAAAATTTACCCATGAAATTCTCTTTTACAAGACAATAGCCAGCTACTTGATACATAAACTGCATACGGAGCATATCTCCATTCGCAAGCTCCTTCATAAACTGGTCAATACGCGGCGAATACGGAGGGTCTGGGTCGTACTCAATCGGAATAGCAACAGTATTGAACTCCATCTTATTTGCTGTTTCAAGAGTCCCATTGCGTAAGTCAATTACTCCGTTCGGGCAGGCAATCTTGAAATGCTCACGATTCAAGTCTTCGTCGTCAATTTGTGTTTTAACCTTCACGAATTCAATGATTTCTTTACGACCCGCCTTACTAATATTTGAGTTAATGTCGGCGTAAATCATCGCTTCCAAATCGAGGCTTGTAATCGGTTGATAATATGAGCCGTTGAAACTGTAAATTGAATCTCCACTGCAGATTAAATCACGTTTTCTGATTAGCTCATCTGCAAATTTGGAATATTTGTTGACACTTTTATCGTTGCTTGTATCTTCTTCTGTATTCAGTTCACGAAGAACAGTGCTGTAGAGTTCAGTATTTTGCAGAGGTACTGCAAAGAAATTCTCGTTGATAGCACGAATTGTTTTCTCAATCTCTGATTTACTAAGCGAATGCGATTTCTCCAGTACATTACGCCACCGCCACAACGCATCATTTCTACCGTCACCGTCGTCAAAGCCAATGAATGATTTGGTGTTATTAAAGCCAATTGGTTTTAAGAAATACGGAATCGCTTCAACCGAATCTGTCCAGTTGCCCCACCGTCTATGCTCATCGTTGACAGGGAGAACAATGTAACCTGTACCGTTTGCGCGAGTATCAATCTCGATGTTCAGCCCGCACTTTAATTTAGACGCAGTTTTAATAATCTGGTCTGGGTCGCGGAACAGCAGATGAATTCCACGGTATGTGTAATTGTAATTGTATTTGACTTGCCAGTATTTCAAAAACTTCTCCACAAGTTCTCCAGAACGCGGATTATCATGGTTATCAATATCGACAATGCAATATCCTTTTGGAATAATCCAGCCGAGACGGTATCCCTCTTCTGCTGCGGTTTGCGCTTCATTGTAGCCAAGAGCCTCTGTTTTCCATTTTGTTTTCGTGGATTTACAGTCTTTGGAACTATCGTATGGTTCATTCTTAAAACGAGCTGCATCGTATTTTTCAATCAGTACATATTTACTGCCAGGATAAAGTCGTTCAAGTCGTTCCAAGTATTTATCCATTATAACTCTCCTTTACTCTCATAAACAGGTCTGCAAGTTTCTCTTTGTTCTTTACCGCATCCCAAATATCTTCCTCAATTGTGTTTTTCGCTACTAAAACATAGATATCAACCTGCTTCGTCTGTCCGATACGCCATACTCTATGAAGCATCTGGTTATACTTGATATAACTATAATCCATGGTGTAAAAAATCAGTGTATTGCACATCTGCAGGTTAAACGATTCACAGCGGGAGCATTGTAGGAGAAGGGTGTCAGCTTTAGCTTGCTTGAATTCTTCGGGGTCATCGGTATACGTGTACCCCATGAATGTATCTAACAAGCCCATAATGTCGCTCTTGTCTTGCTCGAATTGATATACAACGACACTGTTAGGTTTCAAGTTACTCATCAGCCATATCAATTTCACGTTCTCGTTGACATACTGAATGTGTCTTACATCGTCCAAATCGTTATAGTACAGATATCCATTCGCCAATTCATGCAGCTTTGTAATAGCCGCAAGTTTCGCCACGGTTGTTTCTTCATCCCCAATAGCAACGATGCCTTCCAAAGCGTTTGCGTATTCTTTTGTTCGGATATAGTCTATCGGAATTACATTAACTTTCAATTCGGGCATCTCAACATCGCCGTCATCGTAATTCACTCGCTGTGTAAACTGTGCCAGATTATTTTCCCATGCCGATTTATAAATATTCTTAATCCCTGTCGGTAATTGTACAACACGAGCGCCAGTATAAATGTTCTTAGTATCACACATCAACGATACAAACTTTGTATAGGACAGAGAACCCCATTCTGATACATTGAGATTGTGCAGTTGACAGAAAATATCAACATCAGTATTCCCGCGAGGAGTACCAGTAAGACCAAACACATATTCAATTTTCTTGGTCAATCTATGCAGAAGACGAGAGGTTTTCGTATTGATAGCCTTGCAACGATGAACTTCGTCAACAATCGCTACATCCCAGTGCGTTCTCAATAATTTATCCGCTGTACCGTCCTGAATCGCCTTGTTAAACGTCATATACACCGTATCAACTGGAAGAATATTCTGCGGTTTAATCTCCGTCAACCACATCTTTTTAATAGCATCGGCGGTACTTAGAACAAGAACTTTGTTCTTACCCGATTTAACAATTTCTCGCGTTGCCTCAATTGCAGGATATGTCTTGCCAAGACCAGGCTTATAAAACAGGCAGGCGTGTTTCTTTTCAAGCAGAAATTCAGCACCAAACGCTTGGTATGTTTTTCGTTTCTTCAGATATTCAGTGTAAAGCATCTTTTCCTCCCATGTACATTTCCATAATACGCTCTATATCGGCAGGATTATCAATTCTAATCCATTCGCCATGCGCGTTGTTAATCTGTTTCGCTACAACAATTTGACCTTTTGAAAGACCGCCATTCTTTTCATTTCGTCTTCCAGGACGTTTTACTTCAATACCACAGTAAAGACCTACCGTAGCATTCTCGCCAAGCAATTGAACTAATGTTGATAGCTTAGCGGGGATGCAGGCTGTCAAGTCTGGTCTGCCTACTTCAGTCAGTGCCGACTGTGGGTTCTTATACACATAACCGCCATGCTTTCGGATAGCATTCATTATTTTGCGCTGTGTTACCGATTCTAATTCTTGTTTCATATTGCAACCTCAATTGCGACTAATTAAAACTAACTTAAAACTAAATAAAACTTATACCAGTCTCATACCAATCTCATACCAGTCTCATACCAATCTCATACCAGTCTCATATCAAATCCGCGTGAGTTGCACACACTATACTCTTGATTCGATAAATATAGGGGAGCGATTAAGCTCCCCATTTGCATTAGAACGGCAAATTACCGTCATCGGGTCCGACAAGACTTCCTGCGGGGGCATACTTGACAATCTTGTAAGACTTTCTCGTTTCAACACGTGTATCAAATGTACCGTCATCTCTCGGAGATTTAATTTCTTTCTCGTAACTCTCCTCATCCACTTCCCCATCAAACTTCGTATCGATGAGCTTACGCCCAATTGTCTCGTAATCGAGTTCGAATGTTTTCTTCTGCTCCTCAGTGAGATTCAAGCAAGCGGCAATCAGCTTGTTGAAACTCCACTTCGTGGTTGGAAGAATCGCGTGATACAAGGTGGTCTGCCCCGCTTCACTATCACAAGTGAACTTCCACATCGGGTCACCTTTCTTCGTGTTAGTCAGTTCAGCGTTGGTAATGGTGAATGTAAATACACCAGTCCTATCCAGATACGCGCTCTTCTCAAAATCGGCAAACTTCTCAATCATCGTTTTCTACCTCGTTTTCTTCAGTATTATTATTTTGAACTACCACATCGGCAGCTTCAACCTGTTGTTTCTCAATCATCTCCTGGAACTTGTCATATGTGAAATTCTCCACAAAGCACCCATGTTCCAGAATCAAATCTCGCGTCCCTGTATCCATTACAGGGTTTGGTCCAACATAAGTCAAGAACTTTGTATCTTTTACTTTGTTCTCTTCGACAGTTTTACGGCAGCAATAGAAAATATTGCTTGCGTCTTTCATGAACTTCACTCCAGTGTTAATTGTAACATCGGGAATGATTCTCATTTCTTTAGCAAGACCGCTCGTTTCGTAAACTTCATATTCTCTCGTGTGTGTCACCCAGACAATAATCGTACCCGTTTCTTCCGAATACTTTTTCATATTGTCTTTCATGCTAACCATCATATCCGCAACAGTTCCCCATTCCTGCTGCGAGAGATTAGCACCGCGTTTGTTGTACACGAGATACTGCTTGTAATCTTCCTGAAACGAGCCAAGTGTATCAAATACAAGAGTCTTGAACGGATTCCCGCACTGTCTCAGGTCACGCAAAAGTTCCGCGCACTTCTCGATAGAAGTTTTTGCGATACGACCGTTGACGATAGGGTCGTTGCGGAGATTCTTTACCTTGATATTTCCGTTCTTACAATCGACGGGATACTTTGCTTGAAGAACACGACCACCGCCATCGTTACCTACAGCGCAATAAAGCAGCGGCTTCGGGTAACTTCCCGCGATAATCGTCTTGCCAGATTTTGGTTTACCCATGTACATATCAATACTATGGGTAGTGAAAGTATCAAATTCCATATTTGTTACCTCTTATCTGTAGAACCAAACGCACCGTCGGTACGGGTTCCCTCTTTCTTTATTTTCCCAGCTTTTACAGGAACAAACGGCAGCACTACGATTTGGCAAAATGCTTCTCCAATACCGTAAGTGACAAGTGCATCAGATACGTTATGAACAACAGCGCTCACACTGCCACTATAATTCGGGTCAATAGGGCACGGTGCTACAATCAGTCCGCGCTTAGCAGCAGATGTTCTTGCAAACAGAAAGCCTGTTTCCCGTACAGGGATGTGCGTCTTAATTTTCAAATCAACAACGGTTGTACTATGCGGTTCAAACTGCACAGGTTCGATAAGCAGAATATCTGCGCCAGCATCATCGGTATAACCTTTAACCAATCTGTTGTTTTCCATCTGCGGATTCCTCCTTTGTCCCTGCTTCGGGCGCAGCATCATCTACCTCGTCATACTGCGGGTCAGTCAAATACTTGTGAATCAAATCCTCAAAATCTTTCGTTTCTTTAATAAAGTCATTCTTTACGAAAATTTTTGCAAGAATTGCACAAGCGAACGCGCATTCGTTCACATTGCTTCCTTCTCCAGCGGTAACATAATATTTACCGTCCTCTGGATTAAATGCGACATCTACAATCTTTTTCATTTCATAACTCCTTTCTTATTCGGGTACTATCATTATATGCTGTTCTTTTGAGCATTCGCAATAAGCAAAATTACCAAAGTTTTCGCACAAAGTCTGGTGATATATTACAATCATATATAGCATCACCTCCAATAATGTCTTTTCAGCAAAGCATCTTTCGTAACACCAAGAGCATTCAACGATTTCGCAATATGCAAACGTCTTGAACGACCCCACACAGAAGTATTTCCAGTTAATAACTCCCGAAACAATTGAAAACAACCACGCTCTCCAATACGCTCTATGACATAATCTTGAATCTCTGTCAGCATATCTTTCATCGATTGGTCGTGTAATTTATTCTCCGTATCATATTTGTATTCCAAATCTTCTAAAGAGTCTCCATATGATAATTCTTCTTCGTTGTCAAAAAAATCATCGATAGATACGCTTTCAACAGATTTGTGGCGGCAATCGAGTAACAATTCGTTTCGAAAAGCATTTGCTATTAGCTGTTTGTGCAAATAATATCCTTTGTTATACAACAAGACAACCACATATCTACAAGTCTGATATAAATCATCCAGCTCGTATTGCTTAAAGTGCTGTTTAGCACTTGACGCAAGTTTCATAAAAAATGGGTCAAAAATTTCTACAATTAAATCGATTGACGGTTGTCCAAAGCAAACAATACCATCGGACTTTACCAAGTCTGATTCAATTATTTGTTGTACTGTTTCATATGACAATGTATTCCACGATGGATTATCTGAAATGTAATAAACCAATTCATACTGTTTCGTATACCGTATATAGAATGAATAAATATCCAAATGTGGCATTAACAAACGAGCGTTATTCTTTGGATTGTCCCCCAACCATAATTTGGTTTTCAATAACTGGTACATTATATTTCCTCGCAAGTTCAAGAATAAGACTCTGCAAGTCTGCTTCAGACGCACCTCTGGTAATAAATGTGTTAATTACCCGTTCAGTCGTAGCGAACGCTTCTTCTTTGAATGCAGTAACCGTTTCACTTTTCCACGCAGGGGTGTTCCAGTATTCAGTCTGTACGAAAAACAAGAGTAATTTTCTCGGAGACAATCTTGAAATCCCACCGACTTCCATCTCGGGATTGATAACATAATAATACTGGTTCAAAATTGCAGCAGTCAAAGTGCACTGCGGGCAGTCAGGGTCGATTGGCTCAGTGTAGATTGCATTCTCCGCGAGAATTCCTTTACGCATAAGCTCAACCATCGTATTTACAACAAATGTTTCTCCGCCATGCACGCGCACAGCTTTGATATATTCAGATGGAAATCTGAATCGCAGATTCTTACAATCATTCATTACCGTTTTCCTCCTTAATCATTGAATCCGTCATTTCATCATACACCCAAGCTACAGTTTTATCCAGTTTCGTAATTTCAAATCTTGTCACGGTCGGAATGCAACTTTTCATTTTTACGAACTCCTCTCTTGAAATTTTGTCAGGAACAGCATCGTTTCTTTCTACAAGGACAGTCGGTTTCTTTGTGCAAACTACAGTATTGCTATAATTTTCGATGCCATTATTTTTTGAGCTGTAATCCCACACCTTCACGCCATTCATTTTCTTTCCCCCCATTTATAATGTTCAGTTTCTGTCATAATTTGTCTATTATCAACAAACCAACCTTGTTTCGCGTCAGGACTTATTGATACTTTTGACTGTTTTTGTCCAACTTTTATGATATACGATATGTCACCACGCAACAATTCATATTGACTATGTGTCAATTCATTGAAGCGTAAATTTCGCCAATCGCGCAAATAGCACCGTTCACCTTTATTCGGCACACTCAATCGATATTCACCTCCTTATAATACAGGCGCTTTGCTTTCATTTATGCAACCTCACATATATTATCAGAAATAAGCATCCGAATACTGCTGCCGATAGGAATATCATTTTACAACCTCAAATTCTTGTTCTTCCGACAGCCATTGAATTAACGCATCTTCTGAGCGAGTGCTACGGAACAGTACTCTTCGAAGTGAAGCTAATATTGTAAAATCTGAATCATCCATATCATATTTACAAAGTAATCCATTTGTAAGAAATGCGGCGAGTTGTTTATCAGTTAAGGAGTTTAACCATTCACGATTCGTCATCTTCACCCTCCCAATCAATTGCCTGACCGCAAAGAGGACAGTATTGTTCTTCCAAGTTAATATCTATATGATAGCCGCACGCAGGACAATAGCAGCTTTCTATATTCCGCGTGATGGGATAGCAATCGCATCCCACATTCCGTACAACGGGTTTTGGAATCTGTTTTCCAAGTGCGATGATTGAGAGGTCATTTGCTTCTTTATAGTCTCGCAGTTCTTTATGTTTCTTCAAACTATCTTCGTTGAAGTAATCATTTTTCTTAATCAATTCCAACGCTTCTCCGTTAGTCATACCATGTCTCCTTTGTTTTATAATAGCCATTACAAGCATGTTCGATTCGTAACATAACTTCGTTTAATTCGAGTCTAAGTCTATGAATTTTTGCTTTACAACAAGTTTTCGGAATGTAACCCTTGATGTTCATTCTTTCGTTCAAAACGGCATTCAATTCTTCCTGCAAGCAATTCAATCGCTCAAAGTCACTCATATTTTATTCCTCCATTCTACAACCACAATTGCTACAATATTTCGGCAACACTACTTCATCACGGTCATCAAAATAAAAATCATTTGTGTAATGGTCACAATTCATACATCGTACGGTGTCGTTGTAGTACTCCCAACGGGAATACTTTACTTCTTGAGGATAGCAAGTAAGCCAATCACTGCAGTCTCCGGTGTCTTTATCAAACGGGCGAGATTGATACGGGTCCAATGCTGCAGTTCTTGCGTGCATACAGGCACTACAATGTATACAATCTTTACAACTCATCGATTTTTCCTCCGCTCAATATCTTTTTCTGCCTCCTCTTTTGTCAAGAAAATCTCTTTATCGATTTCGTAAAGGTCCCCGCATTCGTCGATAACACAGTATAGTCCGTTTTTAATAATAGCCAAGCCGCGTATCGGTTCTTCTATTACTCTGGCATCATTGCCATACCCAACAGCATAATATGCCGTTTCTCGGCCTTTGTCTGCAAAATGAAACCATTCAGATTTATCTGAAAAATATTCGCATAATTCTGCTTTCTGTCTGAACCCTCTACACCAATTGAGACATGCTGCTTGATGAATACAGTCTTTACAAGTCATTCTTCATCCTCCAATCCTTCTACACTTTCCATCTTTGCTCCACAGTGGCAATATGGATATTCTTCAACAACATACTCCGGAGAATTAGTAAACATCCAACGCGTACATACGGAACATTGGAATGCGTGACCCATCATCTCATGATGACCCTCGTAAATCCATTTTCCGTGTCGAACTTCTTCTACATCAGCTGCAGGAACATCTGCAAGGTTATCCATTGCTTCAGCATAGCCCTTAACGAAATCTTCATCACTGCCATAGATACCAACAAGGTCATTGTACCAGGTACCAAGCTTTCGTACAGTAATATCAGAATCAATATACTTTGCCATCACTTATCCTCCTTCTTATTCTCCAACTCATCGATGCGGTCTTCAAGTTTGCTGTACTTCGATGTTGCGTAAGCAGAAGCGCAAAGATTTGCTACGACCGCAATTAAAAGAAACACCAGTACAATAGCGCTCGGCGCTTCCTTTGTGTAAGCAAAAGAGATAGCAATTGTTATGAAAACGATAAATATATGATTCAGCATGTAATACATTTGTTATACTCCTTTCACCATACAAAATCAGGATGTTCTTCCATGAATGGTTTGATTACTTCGTCGATAGCACGTTTTGCGGCTTCATCGGACGAAAAATATACTTCTTGTCCTTTGTAGTAATATTCGTTAAATATAATGAAATTCCCAGTGTCACAAGACCATCTGATGAACCAATGTTTATTCGTCCCATTCCACTCTGCAGTATCCTCACACTCATTATCATACGCGAACTTTAACAGTTTACGATAGAGCAACTGGTGGAGGGCGACTTGTTGCGCGAATTCTTTGTCGTTGAAGTAGTTGATGTTTGCATAAAGATGTTGATCCGTAGAGTCATTATTTTCTACATAATCATCAACCGCACTATAGTCTGCAATTCTATAATACTTGCTAAACTGTTCAACTCTCTCGAACGGATTCTTTCTCGTTTCAATCCTCAATGCCTTTACCTGTTCATCCGTCAGTTCAACACGCTTGCCGTTGATTACTGCGTAATTGTCACTCATTGTTCCTGCTCCTCTCCATAAAAGCTGTACTCAACCCACAGCTTTCCAGTTTTGTCGTTCTTCGCACAACCAGTAATCATGCAATCGCCATCAATCAGCTTTCTCAAAAAAGTGACAACAAGCACCTTTCCAAACGGTTGATTCTTTTCGGATTCCCGTTTCTTGATAAAATCAATCAGTTCTTTTTGCAATGTAGCATCAATCTCTGTCAGCATTGTTTTTGCTCCTCCTTCACGCTTCTCAGTTTAGCTTTGCTGTTCCAATCTTCCACTGATTCTTCTTCGCTGTCGCAAAAATATCTGCAATTCGCAAGAATACACCCATCTGGGTTAATACAAACGGGTTTGTAGCGTCCTTCTCCACAATATTTAACTCTCGCAGCACTTCCACACACAGGACATTTTACCATATGTTCGTCACCAACAGTACGAAAATCCACTTCTTCTTCCGCTTCTTCAAGCGTAAAGAATACATCTTTTCCAAGTTGATACATATCGTAAACGGGGTCTCCAACAATATCGAGGTCGGTAACAGCCTCATACGGAAAAATTCCGTTATCGTCTACAATAAATCCTCCGACTCGATAGCATACGACTTCGTATTTGCCCCTTGCAAATGGTCTAACAAGATACACTTTTGCCAAAACCGCATTTGCCAAATCATGATTCGTTAATGTTTCGTATTTAGGTGTCATTAGTTTCATCCTCCATAGCATCTTTCAAGATACTAATCTGTGTAATCTCCGAATTAAAAATATCAGAGTTAGTAAGACCAAACTCTTTTGCAGCAGCTTTAATCAAATCGACTGATTCTTTAAGATTAGGAACATCATTCTTCAGCTGCTCTATCGCGCATTCAGCAATCCACATAAGAATTGCCAGCTCTTCTTGTCCACAATTGTTCGCATAGCAACGCACTTTTGGCACATCAACTCCATCTATACTCATAAATGTAAGATATGCTTTGCACGGTGTTTTCGTATGGTCTTTAGGGTCTAAAATATCAACGAGACAACTATTCATTTTAATTCCTCCTATGTTTTTCTTTTTCAGCGATTGCAGTTTCAATCGCGTTATTATAATACTCATACTCTTCGTCGGTCATATAATCAAACAATGATGTACCTACTTTCGGGAAGCCTCTTCGCTCCGATACACGCTCCAACAATTCGTACATGACTGACATATCAAGGTATTTTTGTAACGCATCTGGTATAACGGTAGCTCCAGGATGTTCAATCTCCATTGGAGGTCACCTTATCAATACCATTATCACTTACAGCGATTCTACTCTTAATCACTTCCGCGATTTTATCATATGCGCTCTGAATTTTCTCGCGTTTGAAAGTCAACAGATTCGACCTACTTGTGCCATCAAGAGCGGCGTAGCGTGTAAGTGTTGCTTTCAATGATTCCTGTACTGCCCAAAGTTCATCAGTCGTTAAATCAAGCATCGTGTTTCTCCTTATTCAAAATAATAGCCAGACAGCAAATCATCGGTAACTCTACCAAGGTCTGAAATTCGCTCAAAAATTTTCTTGCTAATATGAACACTAAAATGGTCTTTGCGGAATTTATTCAGAGTTACTACACCGAACTTCTTTGTCACAACCATAACCTTACAGCCACGAAACAATGCTTCTTCTGCCTGCTTATCGTTGATGTACGGTTCCATACCAAACTGCTCTCCAAGATAATAAATTTCATCCTTATCCCATGTAGGAATTTGAGTCACAATCCAGCGCAGTCCAGCTTCAACTTCATTCGGATATGTGGCATTTGCTACAGCAATCAGAGCTTTCAATCTTTCAGTAGGGATTCTCATTTCGTTTCTTCCTTTCTTAATTCTTCTGCAATATTGTTGCAGGTAATCAATTCCTCGTTGAACTGTTTCATAATCTTGTTAATATCGTCATTCGTAACTGCAAAATTCAACTTGTGCTGCATATCTGCAGTCAACATACGATAATATTCGTTAAGTATCGCCAGCAGACGGTGCTTCAATACGTTATTCACTATATAGTACCTCCATACATTCATTTACTTCTTTCAGTAATGCTTACATATTGTTAATTGTCTCAGTCTTGTAATGTGTATCGAGTTTCTTCAACCGTTCCGCTGCAGAGCAAACGATTGTCGCCCGAAAACTATCCAATACTTCCAGCATCTTTTACTTCTGTTCGTTATTCATCGTTATCTCCTGTAAATTGACCGTCGTAGCCAAAGAATCTATCCATAGACTTTAGCACATTTTCGGCGTAAGACGGTGTATATTCCGCAATTGTAAGAATAATTCTTCCGCTATTTTTTAACAGCTTCTTTAATTCTTCATCCGTAAAATGGCACTGACGAATCGCTTGCCGTACCCACTGGTATGTCGCAATGTAATCAGCAGAGTTCCATAAATCGTTCGCTGTCAGTTTCAGCATTGCGCTCTTATACTGCTTGAACTCTTTCTCTACAGATTCTATCAGTTTGTCTCGTAACTCTTCGTTCATATATCCTCCCTCGCGATACTATCATCTTTGAATACAAGACTGTTGTAGGTACATCCTTCGCTGTCGGTAAATACATTACGAACAACAGCTACAATATCACTCAACTGTTCCGTAGCCATATCCAATACATTATTCAGACCGAACGCTTTAATGTACTTGTCCAGATAATGCCCGCTGTAACGAAACACTACATCTTCTGGAGTGTTGCACTCATTGTAGCAAATAATACTGTTAATCATATCGATACAAGACAACTTATCATGTCTGTCGTCATTCAATCCGTTACTACGGATAATCTCCATCTGTTTTCTCGTCATTTCTTTTTATTATTCTCCTCACAAGTGAAATAACCAACCTCAAACCCAAAATAAATACAGCCAGCAGCAAAGATAATCACCTTGTATATTTGTACATCTTTGAATGCCCAAATAACGTAACCAATGACTGCGGCAACAATCAGCAGACCTTTTATCACATCCCACGCGTCCTTGATTTTATTCTTCATGTACTTACCTCATCTCAAATAACAATTTGCGCTGTTCTTTCAACTCCTCAATCTTGTTCTCCAGATATGCTACATCCGTCTCGTAGCTTTCACTCTCTTCGTCTAACGAGTCAAGTTCATCGCTGCATTGAACTAAATACATTTGCACGGCTTCCAACAACAAATATTTATTCATATCACACATCTTATATCTCTTACACCTCATCCAAAAACAACATCCCCGAAAAGTGCCAACTGAATGATACAATCGCACACTTCTCCGTCCATCTCGTCGTCGTACAGGACAATATCTGCGTCATGATTTACATCCCACCACACTCGGTCGTAGCAATACTGTTGGCCAATCGCCATGTTGATACCTTTTATAAGTTTCTCAAGTGTCAGAACAAGTACAGTATCAGGCTCTTCGACATCAGTCACAGACAGAGCACCTTCGTTGTACAGAATTTCTGTAAGAACTTCCTCGTACAGCGGGTCGTCTTTCCCAAGAGTAGTACGCGCAGCTTTATAATCATCAGGGTCAGCATCAATCGCGCCCCAATAGGCAATCTCACAATTAGAGAGAATACTCTCAATGTTTTCCCGCGTAATTACTGCGTTTGTCACTGTTATCACCTCACACTTTCCATTTACTTTCAATAAAATTGATTATATCAACACCTCCGATATCGTCAATCATTTCATTGTCCTCTGTACGATGCGAGTTAATCATCTGCTTGTACTTTATAACACGTTCTCCACAAACGCCAAGCATAAGACCTACTTCGTTCGTTGTAATAGTCAGTGTACGAACGAACTTATCGCCTTCGTTCATTCCATGCAGTCCAATCAGTACATCACCGTGTACACCTGCTTCAATCTTCCATCGTCTCATCAGCTGACGGAAGGAAATGTGCTTCGTTCCAGAAATATCTCTCGTTGCCTGAATATCGTTATTATCCATCTGTGTTTCTCCTTATCTCAATTATATCACTTATTTTGGTTCTTGTCAATACTCAATAGTGCATACAGTTTTAACAGTTTCACTGTTGTAATTTGGTTAATTTTATCAGCACTCAGCTTACTGTTCTTTGGTCAATTTACCACTCATCATCAATTCCTGCTTATATCGCCGTGTCTCGCGTGTCGCTCTCGTGCAATAATCCTGAGACTGTCTAAATTCACACCAATGGTCTTTGATATACTTATCATTTTTCGCTTTAGATTCAGGATTAACAGTGATAAGTATTAGCTTCTTTGATACATTGTACTCTTTAGCAAGCGTATTCAGCGATTTACCCAAAGTACGCTTCTCGCGTATCTCTTCCTTCTGCTCGTCAGTCAATTTACGCCGTCTGTCCTGTAGACCTACAAGTTTGATATGTTCACTCTCATGCTTGTACGGCATTTATTTCATATCCCTCTTCAATCTCTCAATAATATTCAACTCCAATGTAGAGTAAGTGTCTCCGAAGATTCTCGCTTCGTCCTCTTCACCCTCTCTCCATTTGTCAGGGAGGGTGATATCAAATTTTTCAAGTAGCTCCTCGAAGATATCAATAATGTCACACGCAAGTTCGGTGATTTTATCTTCTTCTACATAATGATTGTTTACAAACATATTACTTCACCTCCGTTACTTCTACATCAGGCAAGTAATCCATCATGCCGTTCTCTGCAAGATTCGCGCCGTAGAATCCATAGCAAGTATCTGCATCTATAAGCTCCTCGTGTACATTGTATTTAATCACTTCGCCGCAGTGAGGGCAAGTAAGTTCATCCCATACCGTCTCATAGCGTGACAGCTTGTACATATATACTTCACCGTTCAGGCAGTAGTTAATCTGTTCAATCTCGTTCAAAATAATATTAGTAGCAATTTCGCGCCACTTATCCGTAGTAGAGTAATTAGCTTCGACAGCAGATTTACTGTATACAACGAACCCGCAGAAGCCGCTGTCCCATTTGTCGTTGAACGGTTTAGCACTGACGCACATACCGCTATGAGAGTAACAGAACAGGGGATAGAATACCACGCTGTCGGTGTTAGCAAGTATCTGCATTAGCTCTTGCTCATCATTGTCTCCCTCATAGTCTATACCGAATGTTACAAGTACCGATACAAGACTGCCCCACAAATCACCCCTTGTACCGATATTACTGTACTCAGACAGTGAATCAGTAAAGTAATAACAGCTTTGAAACGACATAGGCATAGTTGGGAACTCGTCTATATTCACTTCCAGCAAGTAGCGCTTACCGTTCTCTACATACTCCGCTTTACAAGGTGCCGTCAGTTGTGAAAGTTTCATTTGTTATCTCCCATTTGTTATTTTAATACTATATGTTATTACAGCGCGTTAATTGTACTCAATCTCAAACTCATCCTCTGTAGCAACGATATCTGCAATTTCATCTCTTACACGCAGAATTTTGATAAGTTCATCTCTGACCTCATGATTGCACGAAAGGTCAACATTGAAATGTTCCCACACCTCATCAAATGTAATCGTCCACGAACCATCCTCCGTGTTTTCAAGACCTTCTCTTACACAGTAGTCAGCAATCTGCGAAATGTCTTTCATAGTTATCTCCTTTGTTATATTTACTCTCCAATGTAGTATCTGCTTACATACACGATGTCGTTGTCAAAGCAGTAGATATACGACACATCGTGATATGGCTCACACTCTGTACGAATTGTTACAGTTCTACTGTTTTCAGGAATAGACCTATTACTACATTCTCTGTCCCGCATGAACGCAGTAAACTCTTTCTTGGACATAGTGTCATAAAATCTACCATCGTCCTCTTTGTCGAGCAGTTCAAACAGCAATTTACGCTGTGCAGCGCGTCTCTCCTGATATGTCATAGTTTACTCTCTCCTCTCTTGTAATTAACACCACGCAGGTGTCTTGTCGGTGTCAGGCAGATTTTTCAACCACTCAACTACATCATCAGGCAGCGGCTCGTACAGCCAGCTACTACCCCATTTGTAGCCGCAGACAGGGCATGGTTTCGTCAGGATACCGAGCGGATGCTTGTCGCCCCAGTTAGTGTCGCTGTCCATTGGGTACAGGCTACTGATAGGTTTTGTATCCTCCTTGTACTTCTCATATCCAGCGGGAGGTGCACTATTGTAGCACTTGACGAAGTACGGCTGCTTGTAGAGCGACAGTTGCGGCTCTTTGAGCTGTACCATCGCACCAGCCAGCAATTTTTCTTCCACATTTTTCTTCACTCTGTTCTGCTCGTTGCGCAGTGCTTCACCCATCTTGTACTCATACACTGTAACCTGTCTGTCAGGGTCCCATGCTTCTCCCACCTGATGCTTGCAGCCAGCTCTCATGTCATTGAGGTGCCACTGCTCCCATATATCACACAATTTATCAAGCATCTCTCTGCTCCACATTTTAGTAGGAGTACCCCTACGGATATTGTCTACACACTGCCCCACAGTGTACGCATCACCACGCGGTGTAGGACCTACTACACCAGTAATAGACAGGACAGGACCTTTGTTGCTCTTGTCGGTGATAGTGATTTTACAGAACGCGTCTTTGTCGCGCTTTCCACCAGCGTCAACCGTGCAGGGGTGAATAATTTTAGTGAACATAGTTTCGTTACCTCTCTTTTTTAATTATGTATGTGTATATATGTTACCCAAGTACTTTCTCAATACTGTTCGTGATATCTGCCACATATGTACTCGTACCACAGTACGCGTCGTACAGTGTATCAAGTATGTAGTCATAGGACAGCAGCTTACGAATGTCACCAGTGCTCAGCAGTATATCCCCCACGCACAGGCACGGGTCGTCAGCAAGTGTCTCTCCAGTTTCACCCTCTACAGGTGTACCGTGTGTATCAATATTTATCTCGGGGTTGTACGGGTCGTCTGTGTTCACTGTCAGGTTCGGGTCTATTTCCCGCACCGCGCCGTCTATCAGAAAATATGTATCGTTATAGAACGCGTATCTGTACGCCGTGCGGATAGCAAGGACGCCGCCACGCATGAGTATATCATCAGCGCCCCGCAGCTCTTCTCTGCAGCGCTGCAGCAGTGTCTGCAACAGTGCGCGTGAATAGTCACTTTGCGCAGGCTGTCGTTCCATGTCTCCTACATACGGGAGCGCTGCAGTGTGTCTGTTTCTGTTGGTACTGTTACTGTTACTGTTACTGTTACTGTTACTGTTACTCTCTCTGTTTTTGTTCATATTTATACCTCACTTTGTTCATGACATATTTTACCATTT
>ERZ1034855.86-NODE-86-length-51133-cov-10.019441_pt1 | contig 51133 bp, 44 predicted proteins | sample MGYA00520699_ERZ1034855 | MGnify/ENA primary metagenome ERZ1034855 (study PRJEB33766, sample SAMN09781730) | gut metagenome | biome: gut microbiome | host: Homo sapiens | place: Madagascar | study: EMG produced TPA metagenomics assembly of the PRJNA485056 data set...
GTATCACCTTAAAATGATACATCCGCTTGGGGGCGCGGGGGGCAGGGGTTTGGGCCAAAGAACGACTCAGGGGCCGTATCCGACAAATCCTTCTCTAATTAATCCTACATAGCACATGTAGCAGCAATGTAGGCATAGCCACACATCGACAAGGTTGAGGTACAGGCTACAAGGGGAAAGCCCATTCTGTACAAAGCACTTATGCCCTCCATCCTTAGAGCAAGGACAAACATCGGCAGAAGCGGGATGAAGTACCGACCTTGCACACCCTGGATAAAAAGGTCGGTCGATTCCGTCCAGGTCAACCAAAGCGACAGCACAACTCCGGCAGAACAGACCAAAAACAAAACTGCGAAAAATAACCTGTTTGAAATCGGAAGGCACTGTCCATCGTCTTTGCTGCGAATTGACGACAATACTAAAAGAAGCAAAAAAAGCATGGGAACGTAGTCAGGGAAACTAGTATTCTGCTGGAACCAGCCCAGGCTATCGCCCGGTATATTGACCAGCCAGAATGTTCCGAGCGATTCAACTGTCCTGCATAGCATGACATAGCTTCCCAGTGGATCGCCCAGAATCGTAGCCAAAGAATAATAAGAAACCCCATCAGAGCTATCAGAGCTAACAGCCCCAGAAAGAGCGGAAGCCCTCACTATCAAGACAGAGAAAATAGGGGCAAAGAAAACGAAAGCGCGGAAAAGCCAACACTTCCTATTGGACTCAAAACGCTTGGCTGGTATAAGGAGAGCAATCAAGGCCGCCCCAAAGTATACGGCCTTACATGGAGCCATCAGAGACGCCAAAACAACGAAGCTGGCCAATTCCATCGGCTTAGCTAATCCCCTCCCTTTAATCAGCCGTAATGCAAACGCAATAGTAAGGAATGTAAAACCTATTGTCGCCGAATCATAGCTGTAAGAGCCCAACAACTGAAGAGTCATGGGAAACAGGGATACAACCATCATTATGTTTTTACCTACAGGGGTAATCACAACAGCAATAGCAATGAGCAACGCGCTGAACAAAAATGAAAAAACCCGGCCAGCATAAAACAGCCACACATGATTCAAACCCAGCAACTTCGCAGTTAAAATCCCAAATGAAGCAGGTATCCTTACTTGCGGGAGCTCACTTAGCAAACTGACATCAGAAAGAGCTTTAGGATCAATACCACCCAATTCGTTCAACGAAATATTGCCATCTTTGCTGAAATCAAACGCATGATTTTTTGCATACTCCCAGCCCCTGTTATCGATTGAAGACGACAGAAACTCGCCGTAGGTAAACGAGGGAACATCCTCAACCCGAACAACAGTAGGGTCCTTTCCAGCTAAAGCTGAAGAGTACTCATACGCATGGTAGAAATGGTATGGCTCATCAGGCACGCTCCCAGCAGGAAAGAAAAAAACAGAAAGAAGCCCGGAAACAACAAACACAACAGGAAAAATAATCCGTGATGCTGTTTCTTTTACCTTGGAGCCAAAAAACCTATAAAGCGCCGAAGACAGAATAAGTATCAAACCAGCTACCGCACAAAGAAAAATAGACTTTCCCGAAGAATGAGCCGCAAACGTATAAGAAGCGTATGCGAAAACGGAAAAAAGAAGAGCAGCAACCAATGCTTCAGTTTTTCCGAGCCTTTTTAGCTTCTTTGACACTGAGCTAGCCTTAAAATCCATTCCATCCCTTTTCAAAAAACAATATCACCAACCGAGCTCGTAATGCGTGGACCCTTTTGCAAGGTTGCAATTATAGTACGGATCCCCAATTGCGAAATACTTGGGGTATCGAGACATCAACGTGCCCTGCTCTTGCATGAGCCTAACAAGTTGCATCTCGTTTTTTTCATCATAACCGCGCGAAACAGATTCAAAATGATACAGCTGCGCACGGGGCTCAACAACAACAAGAAGATTCTTTTCTCGTATCTTTAAGCAAAAATCAACATCATTGTATGCAACAGGGAAACCTTCATCGAAGCCACCAACAGAATTAAAAACCTCAGCGCGAACCGCCAAGCATGCCCCTGTCACGGCGCTAACATTTCTTGGGAACTTGAGAAACCCAAAATATCCATTAGCTTCGGCGGACCTTAACTCGTCAACATGAACAGGCCCGGATTTGGGAAGAACAATTCCTAAATGCTGAATCGCCCCATTTGGATAAAGGAGCTTAGCCCCCACACAGCCAACTTTTTCCCTCTTAAGCTGTCCAACGATTCGATCGAGCCAAAGAGGTTCAATCACCTGCGTGTCGTTGTTAAGGAACAGTAGCAGCTCGCCATTCGCCGCCTTGGCACCCGCATTGCAAACTGCAGAAAAATTAAAAGGAGCATCGTATTTGACAACCGAAACGTTAGGGTGCTCCTTCTTTAGAGCTTCGTAATATTCAAATGTCTCGGGACGCTCGCTATTGTTCTCGACCACAATCACTTCATAATTAGAGTATATCGTCTTCTGAAATATTGACTTGAGGCAGCGATCGAGATAACCAATATGGTCTTTCGTTGGGACAACAATCGAAACAAGCTCCTCTTTATCGCCAAGCAAGTACTCGACATCATAAAAGTTTCCCATGCCGTCATGATCTGTGACCCGCGCAGGAATTCGACAACGATCAAGATGCTCCTGCACCGCAATCCTGCCAGACTCCTGAGTCCATGGCTTCGCATCGGACCCACTCGCAGTAGAGCCGGGGTGAATCCGCCAATGATACAAAATTTTGCGAGCGTGGTAGATGTTTCGAGCTCTTTCTGCAACCAGCAAGGTCATATTATGATCCTGCGAACCATCATATTGTTTTCCTGGAAGACTATCAAAAGAATCGACAATGCATCTCCTTACGGTAAGAAGATGGCAAACGTAATTACAAGCACAAATCAGATCCCAATCGAAATCAGGCTTGAGCAAACCGTCAATATAGCGGTCTTCAATCAGCTTGTCTTCATCACAGTAAAGAAGATCCGTTTCCGGATACTCATTAATACCTTTGACATACTCAAAGAGAATATCTGGCTCAAGAATATCATCATGGTCAAAAAAGCTCAAAAAATCGCCTTGAGCAATTTTAATTCCCTCATTGGTATTTAGCGTGATCCCGTAATTTCCATCGAGGTCGATATACCTAACTCGACTGTCTCTTTTGCAGGCGCTAAGCACTTCATGTTTTAACGCCTCATCTTCCGGCGAAGCATTTACGAGAATAAGCTCGAATTTGGAATACGATTGACCCAAAACGGATTCCAGCATTTCCTGAAAATACTTAATCGGAGTCTTAAACAAGGGAACAATAATAGAAAACAAAGGCTCGATATCGAACTTATGGCCCCTCTGCAGCTCAATCTTCTGTGCAGAGGTCCTGTGCTTACGCAAAAACCAGTCCTGATAATTTCCACCCATCCCTGAATTGTCAAGCATGAGAGAATCGCTCATGCCCTTTATTGCACCTGTCCTAAAGGGAAGAGAACGAATAAAACCATCATCAGTTCGAGAATCAGCGAATCTTATCCAAGCAATGAAGTCGTCCAGATCGTGCTTAACACAGCAAGATAGCTCAATATGGCGAATCGACTTCTGCGACTGCCCCTCAGAAAAAAGAGAGTCACGCAAAATGGTTACATCCTTAGCTTCGAGGGAATGTCCATCTTTCCCGAGAATTAAAAAAGTAAATTCGCTCTTAGCTCGTTCATCCGTAGGAGCATCGATTCGGAAATAAAGGGTTCTCGTATCAGATTCATAATTCATAACCGCGAGATAGCATTCAATAAACGACTCGTCATCTATCGGCGACCAATCTATATTTCTGATAGATTCAACTCCGTCTTTTTTACTAAAAGTATTGAACTTCGATGTCAACGCAGCACGAATATGCGCAATGTTTTCCGTCGCCGAATCAACGACAGAGCCAGTCTTACTAAGCAGTTCAAATGTAACTTTCTGAGAGCAGGACACGGCCGCAAGAATCAAAACATGAGATCCCGGCCTTCTTCCGTAGCTCGACAATACACAGGGCAACTCAGTGCCATCCGAGGACAGAGACGAGGCAATAAGTCTGGATCCATCAGGAATGTCGCATTTTACTTCCTGATAGACCTTCCCTTCTCCGCGCGTAATATCACCAAACTGAATGTGCATGCCTACCCCTATTACCAATCAAAAGATGATTCATCAACAATGCCAGATGTCTAAATAGAATGATCACCGAAACAGATCAGACAAGCATCGCCGAGAACATCTCCTTATCAACTTCATCAAAAGAAACGGATCCGTCTATGTAAATGATCTCGTTGATCGATTCTTTCCTTTTATCCAAAAAGTCGAGCCCAGACGCGATACTATCAAGATTTACCTGGTCAAGCAATAAAAGCATTCCAGAGGAACCGCCAACATAACACCCACTCGACAAAAGGTACGGCCATTGAGACGGAACATAAGGAGCAAGGATGGCAAGAACGTCCCGATCAGCAGAATCTATCCTGGCCTGATCGAAAACGAAAGCAGCATCGGCCAAAGCAATATCAGCCTGACCCGCATTTCCTTCATTCAACAGAGAAAGAAAATCTTGACCAACACAGAAGACGCCAGAAATATGTTTGTCCCGAACAACCTGAAGAGAGTTGTCGACAAAGCCTCGATTACCCTCGTCGATAAGAGCAGGGATTCCCTCGGCATAAAGAAAAGGGAGAGATACCAGAGATTCAGGAACACACTCAAAGGGAATTAAAGCAATAGATGACTCTCGCCAAATTCCCTTCGATAGTCCCCACTCAAATACCTCCAGAGAGTAATCAAAGGCCGTACTCCCAGCAGCCGCAAAAAACTCCACCTCGGGATCCCAAGGAAGAGCACTAAGTTCTCTCGACGCCCAGTCCGCACAAGCTCCTACGTCAAAAACAATAATTGAGCTCGGCCTCTTTTCGTAGAGCAAGCGCCCCACGGAATCATCCACGTCATCCGCCCCAACAGACACCAAAGGGGCATTGTATGCTCCTGCAACACTATTCCCTACTACAGCATTAAGATGAGTGTTGTTAACCGCCAAAATAAGCCTATCCATAGGCTTACCGCCCCAGCAATCAGCAACCATCTTTACGCTAAGACCAGAAGAAGAAGAAGAAGAAATCGAGCGAAAGCGTCCACCTTCGCCCCCTCTAACTTCTGAAGTTTTACAAAGAGCGTCAAATACTCTCTGCTCAGACGAAGCGGATCCGGCCCTACCGCCCAAGCCTCCGTAGATCCTGCACACGGTTTCTGCATCGCCCTGCAGGCGCTCATGGCCCTTCTCGATCCAAATAGCCTTGTTGCACAAACGCGCAATTTGATCATTATTGTGCGAAACGATAAGCACCGTTACGCCGTGTTGCTCAATCAGCTCAGTGATGCGATCTTCGCACTTCTTCTGAAACATGAAGTCACCAACGGAAAGAACTTCGTCCACAACTAGAATTTCCGGCACAATAACCGTTGCAATCGCAAAGGCGATACGCGCCACCATGCCTGATGAGTAGTTCTTTAGGGGCATGTCCAAGAACTTCTCAACTTCGGCAAATTCAACAATTGCATCGAAGTTCTCATCGATAAACTGCTTAGAGTAGCCCAACAGCGCGCCGTTCAGATAAATGTTCTCCCGCGCAGAAAGGTCCATATCGAAGCCAGCACCAAGCTCAATAAGCGGAGCGATGTTGCCGTTTACTTGGCAGGTTCCTTTCGTAGGCTCCAACACGCCAGCAATGATCTTCAACATGGTGCTTTTACCAGAGCCATTAGTGCCCATAATGCCGAACACGTCACCCTTGCGCACCTCAAACGAAACATCATCCAAGGCCTTGAACTCCTCGAAGAACAGCTTTCGCTTGGCAATAGCAACGGCATATTCTTTCAGGTTATTCATTTGCTCTGATGCCATATTGAACGACATGGAGACATGATCAACCTTGATCATGACTGGACGGTTATCTTCGGCTTCTTCAGCTTGATCTATTACGAGCTCGGAGGTATTAACGTTTTCGGGCATTTTGACCGCCTCTACACGTAGAGAATGAACTTTTTTTGCTGGCTGCGGAATACCAGCACACCAATGATGAGGGCAATTGCGCCGCATGCGAAGCAAATAAGATTCTGCTCGAAGCTAGGCGTTACGCCATACAGTGCAATATCACGGAAGTAATCCACGTAATAGTACATGGGGTTCGCATTCATGATAGGAACTGCCCATTCGGGAAGGATTTCTACCGGGTAGAACAATGGCGTCGCATAAGTCCATGCAGAAATGAACACACTCCAAAGATGCATAACGTCACGGAAGAACACCGAAAGCGCTGCCAGCAGAAGGCCGATGCCTAAGCTGAACGCAAACAAGTACAGCAACAATACCGGCAAGAGTAAGATATTAACCGTGGGAACGATACGGAAAAACACCATTACCGCAACAACTGCAATTAGAGAGATAACAAAGTTTACCAGCGCAAATACCACTTTTTCCACTGGGAAAATCATCTTGTTGATACGAATCTTTTTGATAAGCGGCGCCGATTCGATGATGGAACCCATTGCGCTTGACGTCGCTTCCGACATGAAGGCAAACAGCGTTTGGCCCAAGATGAGGTACAATGGGAAGTTCTCGATATTGAAGCGGAAAATAGTGGAGAAAACAACCGTTAAAACCACCATCATCAACAGCGGGTTTAGCACCGACCACAGGATGCCAAGAACACTGCGGCGATATTTTAGTTTAAAGTCCTTGGAAACCAAGGAGCGAAGGATGAACCAATCGCGTTTAAATTGCTCTTTAGCGGAGCTCATAGAGTACGTGCGTCTCCTTGGGGTTGGGTATAGTACATAGAGAGACATTATAGCGTTGGTGTTATCACGAATTCATTTGCATATAAAGGCCACATGCATTCCTGCATGACTCAAATGCGCCTATTTGGAGAAATAGATATGAAACTTTACAATCGCGACTTCAACTTCATCTCGGAACACGAAAGGCTAGCAAAAGAAAAACTAGATAAAAAAGCATGCGAGGGATTGTCCCTCGGCAAAAGAAACTGCTATCCCGATTATCCGATAGCTGTACGACACAATTTAAGCCTCTTCCCAAACAACCATCTCGATTTGATAGAAATGAAAACACCTAAATACGGCATGGAAAAACTAAATAATGACTTCAATGTCCTAATACACGCAACCGATACGTCCGAAAGAGATATCCTACGCTTCATAAACGAAACTCCCGCATATCACATTGCTGGATCAATTCTCCGTGCAGGCGGATACAACTTTGGCCATCACGGAACCTATCTTTTTCCTGAATTTAGAATCGGAAGCACTTTTAGGCCCGATTATGTCATAGTCGGAGACAAATCAGGCGGACACGAGTTCGTCTTTGTCGAACTAGAAAAGCCCAACGGAAGAATAACCCTTAAAAGCGGATATCTCGGTGAAGTCTATCGAAAGGGCATAGAGCAGATTGAGGATTGGAAAACCAGAATTGATGGACATTTCAGCGATGAGGTATCCTCAACGTTTGAAAAAGCGAAAAACAAAAACTCCAACCTTCCCGATGAATTCAAAATATACGATCGAACGAGGTTCCATTACGTTGTTGTCGCGGGGTTACGCGAAAATCTTAATGAGAGCACGCGCGTCCTACAAAGAAGAACACGCAAAGAAAAGGATATCTGCCTTCTCCATTACGACAATCTTTTCGATGCGTCCCAAGACCTGTTAAAATCTGCAACTTTTTAATAACAATACATCGAAATACCCTATCGTTAAAAGCCACCGCTAACATTTCTAGAGACAAAATGACGAATAAATGGGCCTATAGCCACTCAAAGCACAATTCCATCCTCCCCGAGCCGTCGGCTTGCCAAGACCTCAATGACCAAGAGTTCATTATCCTGTATAGATTCTTTGTCCAACACTCCCCCTGCAACGCACAAAGCCGCCAGTCGATAACGTTCGAAGAAAGAGGATGGAAGGGGAATATCCAAAATAATGGTCTGGGCAAAAAGCTTGACGACGCGATAAAAGGACAGAAAGGCCCATTCTTTATTCCGAGGCAATACAACGGTGCGGGATTGGAAATTCTGTTCAGAAAAGCGAACCTCAGTGATGGCCCTCTGAAAGACACAACAACCGAAAGGGCTGCTACCAAAAGCGGAAGCGAAAGCAATTCTTGGCTACGACTTTTCAGGCATATCCGAAATTGCCTCGCACACGGCACTTTCGCAATTTTGCCAAGAAACGAGCAAGGGAAAGTTCCTGTTGTCATGGAGGACAAAGACCGAACCAGTTACACGGCCAGAATGGTATTTAGCGTCGAAACCCTTCTCTCTTGGGCGAAAATAATAGAATCTGGCCCGAAGAAATAGAAAGAATGATTCCTTGACATATTGCAATGGAGGACAAACATCCCATTCATCAATGCCCAGAATCGCACATTGATGAATGGGATTTCATAGGGCTGCGCTCAATCGTTTCCCAGAGGGGCCAACGCACGTGCTAGCTATAGGGGGCAGATAAGAGGAGGGTCATCGAGGCTCTTTCCTACTGCAAGCATCATCCAGGAAACATGGTAAGCTCTTGGCCTTTATAGGGTCATCTGTGTAACAGACCGAGACGTTAAGACCGCCTATGGCTTCTTCTACCTCCGGGTAAAGCTCCCTCGTTTTTCGCCTGTTCTCCTCTGTCCGGCATTTTCCTGATGGACTTTGATCCTTCAAGTACCACAGATAGATCTTGTCTCCATCCTCGTGATTTCTAGACTTCGCAATCCTCGCCCTCTCGGAAAGCGCAACCTCCCTGAAATTCAGCCGCGCCGCACATTCACCGATGCGCCGAGCTAAACGCAAAAACAGCTTCGAGGGAAACTTCCCTGGGGTTAGTTCGAAGAAACTCTTGATGGAGCCCTCCTCACTCCAAGGAATACATATCCGATCGTCCCCCTGCACATCGAATCGCAAGACTTCGCCCGTGACCGATTTTATCAACGTGATGTTATGCGCGTCCCTAGATGCGTTATAGACGACAGAGCAGGTCACATCGCAAAACTTCATCTGGAAAACGGCGAGCAGGAGTCCCTGCCGGGCCATTTCGCACCTGAGGTTGCTCAGGCCCACAGCACGAGGCCTGAGACCATTGTAGTCGTCGTAGCCCATTACGCCCTCCTTTTCAGCTCGAGCTCAGCCCTCGCCATGATCGCCAAACAATCGGTTGCCTCGCCTCCCCATCATCCAACATTCCAATTGTATGTCGCGCAACTGTGCGCCTGCAATACCCCACGTATGGATAAGGCTCATCGCCAGACAAGCCCCAGCCTCAATTGCGTTCAAGCGGCAATCACATAGATTAGATGGTGGATTCTAGGGAACGTCGCAACACCATGGATCGAAGAGAGGGTCTTTGGTGGGATACGAATACGCAGGGATCACCTACGAGAAGCAAGGCGAGATGTGGATTGGCTACACTATGCCGGACAGTTTTGTGAGGGCCGCGAGAGCGAGGAGGGGCCTATGGCCGAGGTGGAGGACCGCGCCGTGCCGGGCCACTGGGAAGGCGACCTTATAACGGGCGCCGCGAACAAGAGCGCCATAGGCACGCTGGTGGAGAGGTCGAGCCGGAACGTCATCCTGCTGCACCTGCCCGACGGCCACGACTCCGGCAAGGTGCAGGAGGCCATCGTCAGGAAGATGGCGAGGCCGCCCAAGCTCATGCGCAACTCGCTGACATGGGACCAGGGCTCGGAGATGGCGCTGCACGGCAAGATATCGGTGGCACCGGGCATGGACGTCTACTTCTGCGACCCGCACTCGCCATGGCAGCGCGGCGCCAACGAGAACACGAACGGCCTGCTGCGGCAGTACTTCCCGAAGGGCACCGACCTGAGCATCTTTCCCGAGGAGTACCTGGACGCCGTCACCGAGGAGCTCAACGACAGGCCCCGCAAGACGCTCGGGTGGAGGAAGCCCAGCGAGGTGTTCCTGGAATTGATAAACGATTCGCTGATGGCCTAGAATCAGATGACATCAACAGTGGGTGTTGCGACGCTCCCTAGAATCCACCAGATAGCGGAATTCGCCACTACCCCTCCCCGAAAAAGCCAAAGCGTCTCAGCTTTCACTGCCTTCCTTTCTCGCCGCAAGCCAAAAAGTCAACCCAGTCTGTCGTTGAGCCAATCGAAAAACTTCTCCGTATCGCCATAATGGTTGAATTTCTCAATGCCAATATAGGACGCAATCAAAACAAGAGCGATAAGGAAAACGACTTCATTCGGCATCCCGCCATCCGAAAGGGTGGCAATAGCAGCGATTGCGGCAATGCCAGTAAACACAAGCGCAAGCTTATTGTTTTTCCCTTCGAACGTTTTCTCCGCCTTATTTAGTGCAAATTGAAAAGCATCCTTTCCCTGACCACAAGAAAAGATGTTGTGACTATCATCTATTTCGCCCTTAAGTACATCAAGCTCTCGCTTCGTCAGCTCGCCCCTGCCTGCTTTCATTATCCTTTTAGTAATGTCCTATACTTTGGACGCGTCATTTTCACCAAGCTCGTGAGACACGGCAGAATCCGCTCGACTTCCCATGTTGTAGCTTCTAATTGCCCTGAATCGACTCATACCTACGCCTCCTTGTACACCGTCGCTCTGCCGCCGTTCTCCTTAACAAGACGGCCTTCTTCCACCATCTTCGCCAAATGGCGTCGCACGGTTCTCTCTCCTACCGAAGTCACCTCGGCGGACACTTCAGATGCGGAGACCTTGCCGTATTTCTTCATCAAGTCGTTAACCACAGCCTCGATTTCCTCAGAGCCCTTCCCCCTCTTATGCGCTGGAACCTTTTCGGAAGGCACATCGGGCACCGAGAGAGGAACGGGAACAAACGCCTCGAAGAAATCGCCATCTTCCATCTCGGGAGGCCTCCCCGAATAAAGCTGAGAGAACTTGTACAAATTCCGGACGCCACTTCCAAGCTCTTCGGAACGACCCATCTGAGTGAAGAAATTGGCAATTATCGGGTTCTTGGGAGTTGGATCCAAATTGCCGGGGGTTACCGAACCCACATACAGGGCGCGGCTTGCATTGTGGGTATGGATGCCATCTGCATCAATAACGATTCTTGCAATATGGGGGCTCGTGTATTCGCGGTGAATAAGGCTGTTCACCACAAGCTCGCGAACAATAACGCCTCGAACACTTATACGATTGCCTTCTTCATCGAGCGCAAACACATCGGGCATCCACTTTTTGCAAAAAGAGGAAATCTCCCCATATGCCTCCACCAAGTTGCTCTTGCAAACAAGCCGATCATCGTATCGGTCGGTATCGGCACGGCGAAGAACGACATCCGTGCGGTACACGGGGGCAACATCCAGGATGGTTTCTTTCTTCCCAATGAGCATAATAGCCGCAAGGTTGAATCCGTATTCGCCTGTCGTGGGATCCCGGGACCAGAGTCTCGAAGCCCTAAGCAGCTCTTCGTCGTCAAGGGAAAGCCAAGGGTGGCTTTCACGTGCGGCCCGTATTTCGCGCTTCACTTCGGCCAAGACTCCCAAGTCAAGGTCTTCTTTCGTTACCCAGGGATAAACGGTTTTCTCGGTATAGAAATTTTGTTTTCGGATGATCATTGCCGCACGTTGCGCATCGGCTTTCACCTTTACATCGACATCGGCAGCCCTGTCGTACACGATGCCTTTAAAGGAATAGAGCGATGGGCCCATGGGAACCCACACTCTGATAACGATTTTTCCGTTACCAGCATCAAGCTTTTCAAACTCAAGTGCCGGTGGAACATTAAACAGCTTTGGATTGTTCGTAACGTTAACGATGTTGCGCTCTATCGAAACAGCTGATTCAGTGCTTATTCCGGCAACTGAGCCGTCATCAAGAACGCCAAGAAGAATGGAACCACCTTGCCTATTGGCAAAGGAACATATCGTTTCGAATGTATCGCTTTCGACTTGGGAGCCGCCGCAGCGCTTGAATTCAAGACTTATGCCTTCGCCCGCTTTTAAATACTTTGCCAGCTTTTCATCCATTGCCAGGCCCCAATCCCGTTGCGTCTTTTCTGGACATTTTATCCCATGTCCAGAAAATGTCCAGATTTTGTCCAGATTAGTGTCCAGAAAAAGGAAGATGGCCAGAATACAGGTCTTTAGATGGACGCAATCTGGTAAAAATCGACGGTAGCAATCGGATAAAACAGTGCACCAGATGACGCATCCAGAGGATAAACGCCCTACCGTACGTTAGTCTTCCGCATCGAGAAAAGGCTCAACCGCCCAAACCGCGACCCTCCACCCGCCTGGCTCCCAGTCGCAACGCAGTGTTCCGTCTTCCCCAAATCCAATGAGTAAAACCGATGCCGGCCTTTGCGCACTTCCTTCAAAAAGCCCAGCTCCTTAATACGCTTGCGTTTCTTGTCCATGGTGGGCTCGGACATCTTTACTGCCACGCACAGCTCTTCAGTTGTTGCGCCGTTTTCCGAGAATAACGTGGCCTGAGCAAGGATAAACGCCACACGCCACAGGCCCGCATCCTCTTCCTCCGTTGCGATTGCGCGGTTCACCGCAGCAACGGCATCCGCTAAGTCGTTCTGCTTTTCCTGCAATGAATCGAGCATGCTTTCCATCGCGTCCACGATCAGTTCAGAAAACGAGATAAGGAACGGCGTCAAATCGCCCCTGTTCAGCGGGTGTTCACATAAGGAAAATCCCTTGTAGTACTTTCCGATTCCCTCCTTCACCAAATACGACAAACGATACCCAACAATCGGGTTAAAACTGCGCGAAAGCACATAACTGCTGATAAACCTGTTAGTGCGCCTATTTCCGTCATAGAATGGATAGATATAGGCAAACATGAAATGAAACACCAACACGCGCACCAGAACCGGTAGCTCGGTGTCGCCCAGAATCAATAAAGCCCGATTTATGAGCTCGATAATCTTCGCCTCAGGCTCAACGCCATGATGGATGGGCTCTGTGCAGCATCAAGAACGCTCCGGGGCCCGTGCTGAAAATCGCCCATCAGGAGCATGGTTTGGGTCTCCAGCCACCACTTCGTCAAGTATCAGCTCGTATCGCCGCAATAGACCAAAAAATTGCCTAATTTTTTGGTCTATTGGCTCGAAATCGGCTGATTGACCAAAATTCTTTGGTCAATTTTGGTCAATTTCAATGATATGAAAGCGTCAAGGACGACACCTTCTGGCGGCAATCAGCCCGCTAAGCGACACCCATTCGATAATGTCACGACAGTTTGGCGACATTGTCGCATGGGTGCCGTCACTGCCATGGCTGCCGCTACGAACAATCCAACAGCCCCACTGATTCCACTTTCGCTCTGACATCCTCAGCAACATCGCGCGCCCATGATTGCTTAAGGCCCGCCTTCATCCCTACGGCCAGCAAATCGGCAAGCTCTATCCCCTTGCCTTTGCCGTTCACTGTAGTAGCGCGTTCTCCATATGTACCAGGGTTTTGAGTCAGATCATACGCCGGCGATAGGGACCACTTCCCCGCTGTCTCGTTATACAAAAATGAGAAGTTCTTCGCATGGTCATCCCTGTTTCCAATGAAAACGTTAAAGCACATCAGCCGATAAAGCTGATCAATATCGCACGCCGAGTCAGTCAACAAAGATGTCAGCCGCATAAGCAGTTCGTATTCCAGATTTGGAACCCTATGAGACGATTCCAGCAACGCGCCAGCTGAAGCCATATGAACTTTCCGGGAGGGGTCTGTGCCAACACGATCAAACCGCTTAACCCCAAAGTATCCCGAACACCGTTTTGAGGGGAACAAGCGAGTTTCAGGAACGTCCAGGCCGCACCGCTTAGCAAGCTGGGCAATACAATATTCCTGCTCGCCAATGTTCTCTGTATCAAATGAAGAAGGGAATTTAACTATCCACTCTTCGCCGTCAACCTCCGTAAGCACTTTGGGTCGCGCACCGCCAGACGAACCACCCAGAGCAAGCAGTTCGTCAAAATCGTCCGACTCATTTGTCGCAAGAAGACGAGCACACTCTTCCGCAATCACGTCGAAATCCAACCCACCGAACGAAGCAGCAATTGCAGTCTCTGGCTCATATTCCAACGCGCCCATGCCGTTTGCTCCAACGAATGATAAACGGGCAAGAAAACCAACCTCACGCGGGTTCAGCCCGTGTTTAGCCAGCGCTCTGTCAACCAAGAGCTTCCCCCACCCATCGGGCAAGCTATCGTCGAAAATGCCAAAAACACCGCCGAACGGGCGCCACCGCGCAATAAAAACCCGCTTCTCCAAGGGCAGGCTGAACGGACTTATGCTGAATCCGCCGGCAAGCCACCCATCAACATATTCGAACGCCATCAGACCCTCGGGAGTCGACGCAATGGTGCCAACTGTTTCTCCATGGAAGGAAACACGAACTCTGTCAATTTCAGGAACTTGCACAAGCTACCTCTTCCGCTTGCTTTCCGCGATCACATCTTCGATGGAAGCGTACTGCTTCTGCGCGAATAAACCAGTGAAATCCTCTTCGCAATGAAGAGCGAAAGCAATGTTTACCAACGATGCAAGTGAGATTTGGTGTAGACGCTCGAATCTTTTAATTGAGCCCAGGCTTACACCTGATTTTTCGGCAAGCTGCGCCTGCGTAAGCCCCTGCTCTTTGCGACGAGCCACTACACGATAAGCAATGTCTGCCAGGACTTCGCCTGGAAGCTGATGTTCAAGAATGTTTATCATGATTAATATATTAGCTAATTTTCGGTTAATATCGCAATTTAATTAATATATTAGCCGCAATTACCAGCCACAAGCCACAGCGACATCCTCCAATGCGACACTAATGCGACAATGTCGCATTAGTGTCGCATTGGAGAGCAGGGCGTCTGCATCCCACTTCACGGAAATTACCTGGGTACATAGGGGCAAAGGCCACGTTCCGACTTTCTGGACATCTTTGCCTTTGTCCAGAAAATGTCCAGATTATGTCCGGATTAGTGTCCAGAAAAGAAAACCAGTAATCCCCGTTGTGTATGAAATAATTCCCCTTGAATCCTCAAATCAAATGCAACACTTCTGAGCAATGGACCTCGTACGGCGTCCGGTAGCCTAGGCGTTTGCGCGGCCTGCGGTTGAGCTTATCGTACGCCTCCTGCACGCGCTTCTCGCTCATGCGCGCCAGCGACTCGCCCTTCGGGAAGTACTCCCGCAGGAGGCCGTTGGCGTTCTCGTTCGTGCCGCGCTGCCAAGGGTGGTGGGGCAGCGCGAAGTAGAACTCGACTCCGATCTCGTCCGTGACCCGGGCATGGTCGGCGAACTCCTTGCCGCGGTCGAGCGTGACGGATCCGAGCGGCTGGCCTTCGAGGGCCCTCGGCATCTTGTCTCGGATGCACTTGGCGGTCTTGCGGCGGCGCTTGCCGCCGACAAGGAAGCCGTTTTTGCGGTCGACGAGCGTCAGCAGGCAGGCGCGCCGGCTTTGCCGGCAACCGTGTCGCCCTCCCAATGCCCGGGCTCGCCGCGCTCATCGGCGGCCGCCGACCGCTCCGAAATCTCGTGCGATACCTTGATCTTGCCGCGTCGCTCCGACGGGCAGCGGCGGCGCTTGACTCGATGGCGCAGCCTCCTTTTCGCCTTGCGCCCGCCGATGCAGCCGTCGAAGAGACCGCCGCTTATGCCGCGGTAGATGGTCGTGTCGCTGACGGAGCTTCCGCCCAACTCGAGCGCGAGCCTGCCCTCTATCTGCTCAGGAGACCACTGCTCTTTCAGGAACTTGTCCCTGACCAGCGAGAACACGTGCTCATCGTCGAGCACGCGCCGCCTGCGGCACGCCTTCCTCCGCTCGGCGTAGCACCGCTGCGCGGTCGAGGCGCGGTGGAACCGCTCGCACGAGTTGCGCTTGAGCTCGCGCGACACCGTCGACTTGCTGCGCCCGATGGCGCGGGATATCTCGCAGACGCCCCTCCCGTCGCGTCGCATCAGCATGATGCCCTCGCGCTCATGCAGCGTAAGATGGACTTGGTGGCCCATGGCTCCCTCTTCCGTATGATGTTCTAGGCAAACACCATTCTACCGAGGACCGTGGGCCGCTACTCGTCGTAGCTTGTTGCGTTTAGAGTGAAGATTCAAATACTAAATGGCACTTTACGCAATTAGTTTGTACAAACTACTAAATAATTCGTACTAATAATTTAGTATTTAGTACGAATTGAGTGCTAATTCGTGATCTTGATTGCTAATTAAAGGGTAGTTTATACAAAATGCCACCAAGAATTACAAATTAGCGTTTCTGGAACTGTCAATTTGCAACCATACAAGAACAAAAATAGGTGGGAATATAGGGACAGGTCCCGTTTTCCCAGTTTTGGAAATTTACGCACAAAGGAAGGGCCTCACTTGCGGAATCTATCGCAAGTGAGGCCCTCTTAAGAAACTGGGAAAACGGGACCTGTCCCTATATTCCCACCTATTTCCCCGCAGCTTTCAGTGCAGCTTTGGGGCCTGCCACCAGCAGATAGTACAAGCCCTTGCGCAGCGGCGTGGGGTTGTCCGGGAAGAACTGCTCAAAGCGCTTTGGGTGCTCCATCAAATAGCGCAGGTTCGCGTTCTGATAGTCGCTGAACAGCGAGCGATCATACGCGCCGCCCCTGAACCCGGCACGCAAATCCTCATGCATCTTAACCACAAATTCACGACGCTGCTCCGGCGCCAAGCGCGCAAAGTTCCACATATAGCTGTCATAACGCAGCCTGAACAGGACTTTTCTCAAATCATCGCAATCAGGGTCGTTCTTGATGAAGCGCTCGGCCATGTCGAATTCTTTGCACACGCACATCACTTTTTGCGCGTCGTTCACAGAAGACGCCTCGTTGTCTTGGCGGTAATGCAGAATGGCCTCTTCAGACATAACAACCTTCTGCGCAGTTACCCACACTTTGAACTGAAAGCCTAGATCCTGGAAGCTCGCACCCGCCGTTTCAAGGAAACGCACGCCCTTATCAACCAGCATTTCGCGACGATACAGCGCCGACCAAATGGAAGGAATGCAGTAGAACACCTCGCGAACATCGCGCGGATTGAAGGGGGCGTCCGTCATAGGGGGTTTGCACACACTTATAAGCTGGTTGCGTTCCTTGGGCGTGCTCCAATAGAACCAATAGTTGGCCTTAGCCACATCGACAGGAGAGTCGGCACTTGCGTCCTTCACCACGCCATACAGCAACTCCAGCGCATTCGGCTCGAAGAAATCGTCGGGCTCCAAAATGCCGATGTACTCGCCACGTGCGGTGTCGATGCCCAAATTCATTGACGCGCCGTAACCGGAATTTTCCTTATCAATCAGGCGAAAACGCTGGTCTTTTTCCATGTAGCGCTTGATGATGTCCAGAGAACCATCGGTACTACCGTCGTTGATGCACAGCGCTTCAAAGTCGGTAAACGTCTGAGCAATCAGCGAATCAAGCGCCTGCTCCAAATACTGCTCGGAATTGCAGATGGGCACCAGCACCGAAATAGTAGGTGCAGGCCCTTCAGGTGCAGGGCTGATCTTCGCGCTCGCACGCGCTGCATTCGCACGCGCCTGCTGCTGAGAAATCTGGTTCTTACCCTTTTTCTCGGTCTTCGCAGCGGCGTTTCCGCCACCGGCGCTCTTCGCGTTATTCTTCTTAGCCATTCCCTGCCCCTCTCAAATCAATTAGGTAAAAGTATACCGTTCAAACAGGAAGCAACCACAGGGCATATTTCAGCTGCCGCAAATCGCGGTGGGCGCTCCACGCCTCCGCCAACCCAAGCGTTCAACGACACGCACGGACATTCGCCACCCCGCCCATCGCGCCACGCACTTCACGACAAAGCTTCAACACTTAATTAATTCCTCGCAAACGAGGTGCTTTCCTCGAGCGCATCGCATAGAATCGATCTAATGTAAAACGCGTTCACAAAACGGCGCCAGCAGAGCGCAACATTATTCGCTTCAACGCGTTATTCAAGCCCGCCGCCAACAAGGAGGTTCTTATGAAACTTGGATTCATCGGATGCGGAAATATGGCCAAAGCCATGATCAAGGGAATTGTCGCTAGCGGTGCTGTTGCGCCCGGTGAAATCTATGGGTCCAATGTCACGCCGGAGCACGCTGCTGCCGTAGCCGAAGAATTCGGCATTAACGCTGGCACCAACAACATCACCGTCGCCGAAAACGCCGACATCCTGTTCCTTTCCGTAAAGCCCTACCAGTACGAGGCCGTTATTGCCGAAATCCGTGGAGCAATGCGTCCCGAGCAGACTGTCGTCACCATCGCGCCTGGCAAGACTATCGCTTGGCTGGAAGAACAGTTCGGCGCGCCCGTCCGCATCGTACGCACTGCGCCGAACACACCCGCACACGTGCTGGCAGGCGTTACCGCCTACTGCCCCAACAGCTTGGCAACCGCCGAAGATGTTGCTGCCGTCCAGAGCCTGCTAACCAGCTTCGGCACCACCGTTGAACTGGAAGAATCGCAGCTCGATGCCGCAAGCGCCATCGGCGGCAGCTCGCCCGCCTATGTATATATGTTCATCGAGGCCTTAGCAGACGCAGGTGTGGCCGAAGGCCTGAAGCGCCCGCAGGCTTACCAGCTTGCCGCGCAGGGCGTACTGGGTGCTGCAAAACTCGTGCTCGAATCCGGCAAGCATCCTGGCCAGCTGAAGGACGAGGTGTGCTCGCCTTCCGGATCCACTATCTGCGGCCTTGAAGTTCTGGAAAAGGGCACATTCCGTGGCACCGTCATCGATGCACTGCGTACCACCATCGAAAAGGCACGCGCTCTGTAACGCAAACGGGCGCGGTTGGGGGCTTCGCGGCGCCGATGCGCTGCGGCAAGCAGCGATTGGCGGAATCTAGAGAAAACAATTCGACATCAAGGGCATTAGGGGCAGAGCAGCGGAACTGTTTCTGATTGACGACATCGATTAAGCCCGAAGGGAATATGCATGGTCCCTCTGCGCTGATTCTTCAGAAGGACCATGCCGGCGCACAAATCGAACGTCTCTGACCAAAAAAATAGCCGCACTTGCTTACGCAATCGCTGCGAATCATCACCCCCGCAAACGAGCCCTCGCTGCATGCGCCAGGGCGCACACCGCACCTACGCCCGCCCGCACAACACCGAACAAAGACGAAGCCCCGCGCCAGCGACGACATTTACCCGCCAGAATTCAACGTAAACGTACCTAAAATCCTACATAATTCCTTATCTTTTTAACAATGTACCCAGGGGGGGTACATTACTATGGGCTTATCCATCCCAGTTCAAAGGACAAATAGAAAGGCAAGGTGGGATCGAATGGCAAAAGCGTCAGCAAAGAATAAAACGCTTTCCACTGCGGTAGCACTTGCGATGGTTGCTTCGCTGAGCGTTCCTTTCACGGCATATGCCGATGAAGATGCGAACGCTTCGCAAGAGGCAACCCAGCAAGAGGAAACGACAGCGGCAAACGACGAATCCGCAACCAACAACGAAGAAACTGCAACAGTTAAGGCAACCGGCGAAACTGAGGCAGACGCGAAAGGCACAATTGCGCTGCATTCCAACGAATCCGCGCAGGCAGTGGCCGAGGTTGACGGCATGAAGTACGCAAGCATCGCAGCGGCAATCGCGGCTATCGATGCTAAGGGCACCGTTACCCTCCTGGGTGATGCAACAGAGGACGTCACCATCCCTGAAGGCAAAGCCATCACGCTCGACCTAAACGGCAAGAAGCTCACCAACAAGGCAAGTCACACCATCACCAACAATGGAACGCTCACGGTAACGGACTCCATTGGCGGCGGCGTGGTTGACAACATCACCCATGCAAAAGCTGCGCTCTCCAACGCAGTAGGCGCAACGGCCACGCTTGAGGGTGGCACATTCATGCGCAGCAAGGAAGCCGGCAAGGACGGCAACAACAGTGGCGGCAACAGCTACTACACCATTGAAAACTATGGCTCCATGAGCTTCGGCTCTGGTGCATCGGTGGAAAACGCTGGTCACTTCTCCAGCATGATCCGCAACGGCGGCAAGAACAGCGCTGAAAGTCCCGCTGAAATGACCATCAATGGCGGCACGTTCAGCGGCGGCATCAACACCATCAAGAATGACGATTACGGCAACCTCACCATCAACAATGGCGACTTCGACAACACGTCCCAGTACGTAATCATGAACTGGAGCAAGACCACCATCAATAACGGCACGTTCAAGACCTCCAGCAAAGCCACCTCTGCTGTTCTGTTCAATTCTTCGTACGGCAACGACCCCGCTGACAGCGGAAGCCTGGTGGTAAACGGCGGCACGTTCACCACCAATTCCGCCGCCCAGCCCGTGCTGACGAACTACTACGACGCCAACAACACGGCAAAGTCCACGGTGATAAACAATGGCATCTTCAACGGGGATTTGGTAAACGAGTCCGCGCATAAGGGCCCGCTTTCCGTTTCCGGTGGTACGTTCACGGATCCGGCAGTCGCAAAGCACCTCAAGGGCGGCAAGGCAGTTTTGTTCAACGACGGCAAATATGCTGTCGGTAACGAGGAAGCCGTGAAGGGCGATGCGACCTATTCCGTAACCAATACCGACGGAACGGTTGTTTACTTCACTGATGCTCAGGCTGCAAACGACTATGCTAAGGAATCGGGCGCTCAGGCTCCTGAGGTTTTGAAGGTTACCGTTACTTTCGATTCCAACCAGGGCACGGCAGTCGACTCTCAGCTTGTTGCCGTCGGTGACAAAGTGGCAAAGCCGGCAGATCCTGCCAAGAAAGGCTATACCTTCTCCGGATGGTTCACTGACAAGGACTGCACCAATGCCTATGACTTCGATGCTGCTGTAGACGGCACGCAGCCTGAGTTCACCCTGTATGCCGGCTGGAAGGCAGCGGCTCCTTCTACCGTTCAGCCCGGTGCTGGCGACAACGGCAATAACGGAGACAACGGCAACAACTCCTCCGCCAATGCGAACGTAAACGTCAACACCGTTAACAACAACGGCGACAATGCCGCAAGCGAAGCAAAGGCGACTACCGTGAAGACGGGCGACAACCTTGCCCTTATTGGTGGCGCAATTGCCCTGATTGCCGTTGCGTCTGCTGCCGTTGCAGGATTCGCACTGCGTCGCAGGAAGATGAACTAGCTTTTTGCTCACTGCGTTGCACTGACCGTAAGGCAATACGGCGGTAACGCGTACGGCAAAGGGTCGGGCCTGAGGAAATGAACTGCACCCCAAAACTTGGACGGCTTCAATAAAGACTACGCCACTAGGGACTGGCTCCGGAACTCCTCCGGGGTCAGTCCCTTCAGTTTAACCTGGCGCCTCCTCGTGTTCCAGTGAACCACGTAGTCGTCGAGGTCCGCCTTGAACGACTCGAAGTCTGGCCATGTCCTTCCGCGGAAGAACTCGTCTTTGATGTGGCCGAAGACCTGCTCGGTGGCGCCGTTGTCGATGCAGTTGCCCTTCCTGGACATGCTCTGGACGATCCCGGCGGCCTTCAGCCGCCCGCACCAGCCGGCATGCTGGTACTGCCAGCCCATGTCCGAGTGCAGCACGGGCCTCGCGCCCTCCGGCATCCTCTCCAGCAGCCGGTCGAGCAGGGCCGCCTGCTGCTCCATGTCGGGGCTGGTGGACGTCGACCACGCCACGATCTCCTTGCTCCCGAAGTCGTACACGGGCGCGAAGTAGGCCTTGCCCCAGGGCTGCTTGAACTCCGTCACGTCGGTTCCCATCTTCCGCCACGGGCCGTCGGCGGAGAAGTCGCGCCCCACGATGTTCTCGAACGTCTCGCCGACGACGCCCCTGTAGGAGTTGTAGCGGTGGTAGTCGGTCTCGCGGCGTATCCCGCAGCGAATCCCCATCTCGCGCATGATCTTGAGCACGGTCTTGTCGGCAACGCGCGCGCCGAGCTCGGCGCGCAGGCACATGGCCACCTGCCTGTGGCCGCAGCCGTTCGCGGTGCGCATGAAGATCTCCGCGACCGCCTCGCGCAGCTCCGGGCGCGTCGGCCTGGCCGGGTGCGACAGCGCGTAGTAGTAGGTGGACCTCGCGAGCCCCGAGCACGCGAGCAGGCGCCCCAGATCGTGCCCCTCGGCGCGCAGGGCGCTCACGGCCTCGGCCCTCGCCCTGGTCAGAGACCGTCCCGCTCCACCAGGGCGCGCAATTTTTTTAGGTAGGCGATCTCCGTCTCGAGCCTGCGGCAGCGCTCCTCGAGCTCCTGCTCGCGGGTGCGCTCGCGCGGCTTCGACCTCGAGCCCTTGGGCCTGCCCTTCGGCTTGGGCTCGAGCGCCTCAGCGCCGCCCTCGCGGTAGAGCCGGCGCCACCTCTCCAGCGGCGCAAGCGACATGATGCCGAACTCGGCCATCGCCTCGGCCTTCGTCGCTCCGCCGTCAACCACGGCCGAAGCCGCGGCCACCTTCTGCTCGTACGTGTAGCTTGCCTGCTTCCCGCCCATGGACAGCAACGCCTCTCTTCCGAACGCGCGGTATATCTGCTGCCATTTTTCCACAGTCTGGCGCGGAACGCGAAGGGCCTTGGCGGTCGATATGCGCCCGTAGCCCCGCTCGAAGAGCTCGGACGCCCTCCTCCGCGCCTCGACATCGTGCTTCACCCTAAGATCGGTGCGCATAAGAAAAGCCTCCCATTTCTCGATGTCCAAGAAATGGGAGGCAGTTCAAAATCTCGGACCCGACCCTTTTGTTTTGCTTTGGGACAATGGGGGCGGGTACTGTTTTCTCGCGCATTCTTTCGCATTGGCCTTTTGGGCCCTGGAGAAATCCAGGGCTTTTTGCTTACCCGTCTAACAAGCAGAGCCCTGCTTGCGACCAATTACGCGAGCAGGGCTCTGCTTTTGTGCGTGTTGCCAAACAAAAAAGGGCGGTCGCTTTTGCGAACGCCCTTAGTAAAGCTGGGAATTTAGTATCAATCCCCTATATTCCCACTTATGCCATGAATTTGTAGACGGCTTGAGTGTAGGCCACGGGGTCGTCGATGGGCAGGCCCTCGGTGATCAGTGCCTGGTCGTACAGAACCGTTGCGTACAGATGCACCTTTTCGGTGTCGCCATCCTCGAACGCCTTCTGCACTGCCTTGAACACGGGATGCTCGGCGTTCAGTTCGAGCACTCGGTCGCTCTTTACGTGCTCGCCGTCGGGCCCCTGCGCCAGGATCTTCTCCATTTCCAACGTGATGGGGCCTTCTGCGGTTACGCATGAAGGGGTATCGGTCAGGCGGGAGGAAACGGCAACGCGCTTAACCTTGCCATCGAGTGCCTTCTGCATTTCGGCGAACAGGCCCTCGTTTTCCTTCGTAATTGCTTCGGCCGCGCTCTTTTCGTCCTCGGTTTCAAGGCCCAGGTCGCCGCCGGCAACATTCTTGAACTGCTTTTCGTCGTATTCGCTCATCGACATGAAGCAGAACTCGTCAACGTCCTGCGGGCACAGCAGCACATCGAAGCCCTTCCCCAGCACCGTGTTCACGATGGGGCGCTTCGCCAGACGGTCGATGGCTTCGCCTGTTGCGAAGAAGATGGACTCCTGATTTTCAGGCATTGCTTCGGCGTACTCGGCCAGCGTAACCATCTTCTGCTGCTTGGCGGAATAGAAAAGCAGCAGGTCGGCCAGTACATCCTTCTTCATGCCGTAGCTGGTGTAGATGCCGTACTCCAGGTTGCGGCCAAAGCCCTTGAAGAACTTTTCGTAACCGTCGCGGTCGTTCTTCAGGAACTTCTCCAGTTCGCTCTTGATCTTCTTTTCGAGCTTGCTGGCAATAGCGCGCAGTTGGCTGTTCTGCTGAAGCGTTTCGCGCGAGATGTTCAGCGAAAGGTCCTGCGAGTCCACCACGCCCTTCACGAAGCTGAAGTAGTCGGGCAGCAGATCGCCGCACTTTTCCATGATCAGCACATTCGAGCTGTACAGTGCCAGGCCCTTTTCGTAGTCCTTGTTGTAGAAGTCGTACGGCGGGCGCTTGGGGATGAACAGCAGCGCGTCGTAGGTTAACGCACCTTCTGCGTGAACGGAAATGGTGCGGGCCGGATCCTCGAAATCGTGAAAGTCGGTCTTGTAGAAGGTGGCGTATTCCTCGTCGGTTACCTCGGATTTGCGGCGCTTCCAGATGGGGATCATCGAGTTGATGGTCTTAACCTCGCGCACCGTTTCGAACTCGGGCTTGTAGTCGTCGCCGGCATCTTCGGGCTTGGGCAGGGGCTTGCGCTCCTCCATTTCCATGTGGATGGGGTAGCGCACGTAGTTGCTGTACTGCTTGATGAGAGCCTGGAGCTCATACTGGTCTAGGAATACGTCGTACTCTTCTTCGTCGGCGTTGTCCTTCAGGTTCAGGGTGATGCTGGTGCCGTGGTCGGCGCCCAGTGCGGCGGCCTCCTCAGCGGTGGCGGGCTCGATGGTGTAGCCCTCAACGCCGTCGGATTTCCAGGTGAACGCCTCGGCCTCGCCGTATGCGCGGGAGGTTACGATAACTTCCTTGGCAACCATGAACGAAGAATAGAAGCCCACGCCGAACTGGCCGATGATGTCCACATCTTCGCCCTGCTTTTCGGCGTTTTCAGTCTTGAACTCAAGGCTGCCGGAATGGGCGATGGTACCCAGGTTGGTTTCGAGCTCGTCGCGCGTCATGCCGATGCCGGTATCGGAAACGGTGATGGTGCGTGCGTCCTTGTCGAAGGCAACATCGATGGAAAGGTCGTCCTTCGAAACGGCGATAGAGGTATCAGTAAGGCTCTTGAAGTAGAGCTTGTCCACCGCGTCGGATGCGTTGGAGATAAGCTCGCGCAGGAAGATTTCCTTGTTCGTGTAGATGGAGTTGATCATCAGATCTAGGAGCTTTTTGCTCTCAGTTTGGAACTGCTTCATTCAGATCCTTCCTTCTTTGGGCGAATGGCACGCGCCACACGGTACAGACGCGGCAACACCCTATTTATATTGTAGGCAAACGCAAATTAGCACTCCCGCAAGAGGAGTGCTAATACGAATTCTAGTATGGGAATTGCACCTGTCAAGGAAGGCGAAGGCCGCCCGCCCGTTTGTAACGCGGCTGTTGCCTTTCGGGCGGTTTACGGCAAACGGGCGCGGGCGATGGTAGTGCGCAGCGCGTCAATCACCGTGCCGCGGAACGCGCCCTTTTCCAGAACCACAACTCCGCGAATGGTGGAACCGAAAGGCGAGCACACCTCGTCCTTCAACTGGCCAGGATGCTTGCCCGATTCCAGCACCAGCTTCGCAGAACCCAAAACCGCCTGCGCGGCAATCTGCTGCGACTGCGGGCGCTTCAGCCCTTCGGCCACGCCGGCGTCGACCAAGGCCTCAATGAACATATACACATAGGCAGGGAAACTGCCGCCGATGGCGCTGGCCGCATCAAGTTGCGATTCCTCCAACTCAACCGTGCTACCGAAGCTGGTCAGCAGGCATTCCACCGCGGCAACATCTTCGGGCGTGGCGTAACCATTGCGGCAATAGGCCGTAACGCCGGCAAGCACATGGGTCGGAGTGTTCGGCGCAGTGCGCACAATGCGCACGGGCTTGGCGAACTGCTGCTCCAACCAGGCAATAGTCTTGCCGGGCGCAATGGTTACGATGGTTGCTCAGAGCGCACCGCATCGCGAATCTCGACGATAACCGCTTCGTACTGGTAGGGCTTCACGGAAAGGAACAAAATGTCGGCACGCTCAGCCACCTGAAAACAGAGCACACCCTTCCGCACACTGCGGCCTTCCTTATTGCGGTGCCGCACTTAAATGCGCAGGAAACCGCGTGGAACTACCAGGTAACCTCGCTGCCTAAAATCGAGCAGCTACCCGCCGATGCCGAGGATCCCAACAAGCCCTCCGCAGAAGACGGGCAGCGGGGCGAAGACATAAGCTCCCTCTTGAAAACGGGAGATGCCGCGCCCTTGGCCATAGCGCTTCTGCTGCTGGCCGCCGCAGGCGTCGCAGCCTTCGCCTATTACCAGCGAAAATAGCAGCAGCCCTAAGCGTTTTAGGCGCTATTCCTTCTCTTCGCCTTCTGCTGTCTCGGGCTCTTCCTCAAAGCGGACATCAATCTTGTCGATGCGCAAACCGTCCATCACGCGGGCCATCATCGTGATCTTCGTGCCCTCGTGATGCAGCTCGTACGAATCGCCCTCGGCGGGGATCTTGTCCAGCAGGTCGAGCATCAATCCACCTGCGGTCTCGTAGTCGAACACGGGCACGGGCTCAAAGCCGATGAACTCGACGAACTGGTCAACCGGCAGCGAACCGTCTACCAAGTAATGGTGCTCGCCCACCTTCAAGATCTCGTCCTGATCATCATGCAAGTACTCGTCTTCCATGCGGCCGATAATCTGCTCGACCACGTCGGTCATGGTAACAATGCCGGACGTGCCGCCATGCTCGTCAACCACCACGGCGATCTTCGTGTGCTTAGCCTGCAGCACCTGCAAAAGCTTCGCGATGGAAATGCTCTCCGGCACCGCCTGGATAGAGCGAATCTTCAGGTCTTTCATCGTGGAGCCCTCGGGCAGCAGATAGGCGTCCTTGATGTGCACGAAGCCCACGATGTTGTCCTTATCCTCGCGGAACACGGGGTAGCGCGTGAATTTGTTCTTCCCCATGAAATCGAGATTCGTTTCAAGGTCATCGTCGTAGTCGATGGCCAACACCTCGGTGCGGGGCGTCATGATGGCCTTCGCGTCCTTGTCGTCCAAGTCGAAAATGTTGTCCAGATACTGGTACTGATCCTGCTCGATGGATCCGCTCTCGGCGCTTTCTTCAAGCAGCAGCTTAATTTCTTCCTCGGAATAAGCCTCGGTTTCATTCTTGGTATCGTGGCCGGTCAGACGCATAACGCCATTAGTGGTGGCGTTGAACAACCACATGATGGGGTAAGTGATGCGATAGAACGCATGAAGCGGGCCCGCCGTGTGCAGCGCGTAAGTTTCCGTCTTCAGAATGGCCATGCTCTTAGGGATGAGCTCGCCAGCAACCACATGCAGCGTGGTCATGATGAAATAGCCAATGCCCACCGAAATAACGGTGACCGCCGTGTCGGGCAAGCCGAAGAACACGAAGATCGGGTGGAGCAGCGCGGCGAACGCAGGCTCGCCCAACCAACCCAACGCCAGCGAAGCCAGCGTAATACCAAGCTGACAAGCCGAAAGGTACTCGTTAACGTTGTCGGCCATTTCGAGCGCACGCTTGGCGCCCTTCTTGCCTTCATCCACCAAAATCTCAATCTGCGATTTACGCACGCGCACCAAGGAAAACTCGGCGATAACGAAAAATGCGTTCATCAGCAGAAACAGAACAACCAGTATCAAACTTAACCAAATAGGCATCTAGGTACAAAACTCCTTGCGTAAGCGAGTGGAAAATAGAGTCGCCATTTCCCCTTGCGGAAACGGAATCGGAAAAGAGGGCCAGCCTGCTTTTCCGCTAAAAGGGATCGGTGCGCTTTGCGCCCTTTCCGAGAAAACCGAAATTACACGGCAATCTCCCCCTTGGGGAAGGGCATAAGACGCGTCACGTCCGCCAGCAGGGAAAGGTGCTTGCGCACACCTGAACGCAAGCGGCGAACAAGGAAGAGCTGCGGCGTCGCAGTAGCCGAAGGCGCTGCACCATCCGAGGGCGCTGCACCGTCCAAAGCCGCGCCATCCGAGGGCGCCGCCTGCGCTGCATCATCCGAAGCCGCCGCCTGCGCCGCAGCACCTGAATACAGAAACGCAGCCTTTTCTTCACACGAAGACAAAGACCGCGCGGGACAAATAAGAGAGTTATTGCATTGTTCGGTGCGTTTTCGGGCCGAGCAACATCGACCGCCGCCGTCGGAGTCGTTCACGACAGCTTCATCTCCTATTCTGATGGCCGCCGCCATCGTTAGTCCCACAACCCGTTTTGCGTAAACGGGCACGATATCTTTCAGAATAGTACCGCGGAACAATGACAATTCAACGAAACACCATCACAGCGCCATGTTTTCGACGGCAAAGGTACCAAATCTCGCCGCTTCGGCCGCAATGCGGACAGGGCGATGAAGCTGCGGGCGAGAAGAGGCTGCACGCAGGCGGCGAGGCAGGCAGACCCAGCGACGCGGAGCGAATGCGCTTACCCCGCGCGGGACGACGCGGAGCGGGCGGCGCGGGAGATCCCACGGAATACATTGGCCTGGTGGCGCCGCCTCGCACAAAGCGGGGTATCGGCGCACGAGCCACAAGCGCCGCCCGTCCCTCCCTCGCCCCGCCCGCGGAAGATCAAAAACACTCAAACGAAACACCCAGGAATGGCAAGATCTGCGCGCTGTGTATGATTCGAGGGATCCGTGCAGCGAAAAGGGCCCCTTCCTGGCAAGATCTTCGCGCTATGCATTCCCGAAAGGCGATTTGTGGGGCTTTTCGGATGCATGGCGCGCATATCTTGCCAAAGCCAGCTCATTTTGGATGCATGGCGGCGATATGTTGCCAGGAAGGGGCGCTTTTTCCGTCCGAGGGCGCTTTTGGGACGCATGAAGCGAAATAATTGCCACGGATTGCCGCTTAAGAATGCATCGGAGCGATATCTTGCCACAGATGGCCGCCAGGAACACACCACGGCGAAATCCTGCCACGTCAAGGCACCCAGGAACGCATCCGCGAGAATATCGCCACTGCCAGTCGCTCGAGAGCGCATTTCGCGACGATCTTGCCATAACTAGCCTCTTAAGGACGCATCGCGGTGAAGTATTGCCATCGACAAGCCCTCGGGAATGCGCCATGGCAACATCTTGCCGTGGCCGCCCCCTTCGGGAATGCATCTCAGTGACATATCGCCAAGAACGCCCTCGGCTACCCGGGCTTGCAGCAGCAGACGTCGGGAGCACGCAGGGAAAACGAGCTGCAGCGCGGATAACGGCAAAGCAAGCAACCCACCGTCTGGAGATGGAACCGTGCGACCCACCCAGGGACTTAACCTAGGCCACAAACGGATATTGCAGCGAAATCGTAGGCGGCGCCGCAGGGTCGGGAGGCACCGCGCGAACGAAACGTCAGCCAATTCAACAACGTGCGACGACGCGTCCAAGAAACCGTGAAAATCTTTTGGTGCCTTCCGCCGAGAAACGGCGCCGAAAACATGCTCGCGTACTATGGCGATCATGAGCGAAAAAGATACCTACACCAACAACATCAATGACACAGACGAGCATGGCGATACCGCCTCGCGGGAGCGCGGGAGCGCCGAGCCGCCCGAGAGCAACGATGCACCCGCGAGCGCCAGCGACTCCCAACCGGAAAGCGCCGCCACCGAACCCGTCGAGCCGGCAGCAGAAACGGCATCCGCATACCTCCAGAAAGCCGGAGACTTCCTCGGCCTGCACAAGAAAGCCACCGCCATCGCCGCAGCCATCGCGCTGTGCGCTGTGGTGGGCATCGGCGCTGCCGTGGCGTCGAACAGCAAGCCCTCCCCTAACGGCGCCCTCCTCGGCAGCGGCTTTGCGAGCTACGCAGCAAACGCCGTTGCAACCACCACGGATGCTGCCGCAGACGAAGCGGCGGCGGGCCTCGTCGCTCAACGCCTCACGCCTGACGCGCTTAACAGCGTCGATTCCTTCGCCTCCACCCCTGACACGTTTTCCCTGATAGAAGGAGAGGAAGCCGCACCGCTTTCCGAAGAGCAACAAGAATCCCTTGCCGCAGCCACCCAAAACATCGAAGGCGGCGGCTACACCGTTGGCTTCACGCTCATCAATTTGAACACCGGCAAGGGCATCGCCTACAACCTCGACTCGCGCGTATACGGCGCCAGCTCATTCAAGGGCCCCTACGCCGCCTACCTGTGCCAGCACCTGGGCGACAACGACACTTCCTACCCATCTGGCAGCGAAGCAGCGGGCTCCGGCGTTTCGTCGTCTATATATTCCCTGATGCAGCCCATGATTCTCTACTCGGACAACAGCGCATTCAGCAGCTTGCGCAACACCTACGACAGCGCAGGGTTCGCCGAATGGCTCAATTCCTGCGGCGTGGATTCCGAGATCATGCACGACACGCACTTCCCGCGCTACTCCGCGCGCGAATCCGCCTTGCTGTGGCTGCACACGTACCAGTACCTCAAAACCAATACGCCCACCGCGCAAAACCTGGCATCGCTCTACGAGAAGACGAACGTATCGTTCATCCGCTCTGGCGTAAGCGACGACGAAGAAGTCGAAGCCGTGCTCAACAAGGCAGGCTGGTGCTCTGGCAGCGAGCGCTTCACCGGTCTGTGCGATGCGGGGCTCATCAAATGCACCGACGGCACCACCTACCTTATGAGCACCATGACCAATTCGCCCGACGGCGGCCTATACACCGTTCGCCTGACGAACCTGGCATCCACCCTCTTTGAGTGCCGCGACGTACTGGAATAGCGCCTAGCGAACAGGCAGACGCAAAGCAGGGAATGCGGGGCAAGAGGTGCGAAGCGGTGTAGTTTTCCTGCCCCTTTCGCCCGCAGCAAAGCGCGAGGGCTACAATGAACAATACTGCGCAAACGCTCGGCGAGTGCGGTGGCGTCTGCGGGATACCGCGCAAACGCATGCCGAATGCGCCTGCCTCTGCGGAGCGTCACGCAAACGCGCGGCGAGTGCGCCGCTCCCTAAAGGAGATCGCACGCAACCAGCACCGCGCCAGCGGCGTACAACGCAGGGCACTCCCCCTCCCCATCAAAGGGAGCCGCACTGCCAGCAAATAACAAACCCCGAACGAAAGGATTGCCGTGGTGGAACTTGCTCGCGAACTTAACCGTCATGCCGCTTCGGCAACCCACGAACAAACGCATCTTGCCGAACACCCAGGACAGCTGGTGTGGATTTTCATGGGCATGTCCGTTATGGGGCTTATAGGCGAAACGCTGCAACACCTGGTGGCATTCGGCGAATTGGAAAGCCGCGCCGGCTTCATCTGGGGGCCGTTTTCGCCCATCTACGGGTTAGCGGCCGTTCTGCTAACCATGCTGCTCGAACCCCTGCAGGACAAAGGCGTTCCACTGCTTTTGGCGGTAAGCGCCGTTGTGGGCGGCAGCCTTGAGTACTTCGCCAGCTGGGCCATGGAAACGTTCTGGGGCGTGGTGGCTTGGAGCTACCTGAACATCCCCCTCAACTTCGACGGTCGTACCGATGTGTTCCATTGCCTCATCTGGGGCACCATTGGCGTGCTGTGGGTGAAGGTTGGCCTGCAATTATGCCAGCGCATCTTCAACCGCGTGAACACCACCGGCGCTCCGTACCGCGTGGCAACGGCAGCGCTTTCCATTTTCATGACGCTCGATATTGCAATGACCATCATCGTTTTGCTGCGTGCCGATGCCCGCACCGACGGCATTCCGCCGCAAAACCCCATCGAGCAATTCTGCGACACCGCCTACCCCACCGACATGCTGCAAAAGCGCTTCCACAACATGGGCGGTCTCGGCATATAGCTGGGAAATAGGGGCAGGCGCCAGATTCCCACTTTCGCTATGGCACACAAAAGCCGGGCCTTGCTCGCGAACATCATCGCAAGCAAGGCCCTGCTTGTTTGGTGAGAATCTGGTACCCGTCCCTATTTCCCATCCTAAAACGCTTGGCCCACTATGAAGCGGTAGCCAGGGTACGGCACCTTGCCGAAACGTCCGTGGTAGTCGGATCCGCCCGTGCAAAACAGGCTATAGCGCGCAGCAAGCTCTTCGCACAGCTGCGTATCGCGATAGTCGTGATCGGGATGATACTTCTCGATGCCAACAAGCCCCGCATCAACGAGCGCAGGCAGCGCCTCGTAATTATCGAACTGGCCAGGATGCGCCAAAACAGGCAACCCTCCATCGGCCGCAATGGCAGCCACGGCATCGCACATGTCAACGTACTCGATATCGCGCTGCGCGATGCCACCGCCCTTGAACAACGTCTTGTACAAGAATTGGTACTCTGCGCTGCTGAAATCGGCATCGGTCAACGCCGCCATCAAGTGCTGCTTGTAGAACCCCGTCGACTGCCCGGCCAGCTGTGCCGCGTACTCAACGTCCACATCGTAGCCGGCATCAAGCAGCTGGCGCATCTGCCACGCCGTATTGGCGGTGCGGCGCTCCAACGTAGCCGAGCACAAGTCACGCACCGCCGGGGCGTCGGCGGGCATGCCCAACCCCAAAAGATGCACGCGTCGCTTTGCGGTCGAATCCCACGCGCTAACCTCAACACCGCACACGACCGAAAATCCGTGCTCTGCCGCCTGCTGATGAACAGCATCAAGCCCCACGGTGGTGTCGTGGTTCGTTACCGCCAGATGGGTAACCCCCTGCACGCGAGCCTTCCCCATCAGCTCCAAAAACGAATCCGACCCATCGGAAAGCGTTGTATGTGCATGCAGATCGGCGCGAAATTCCCTGCCGGGCTGCACTCCCAGCAAATCCCACAGCGGCTCCTGCCGAAATGCCTGCGCAGTGCGTTCTTTAGTGCCCTGCCATTCGCTCATTGCACTATCTCCCCTTTTTGCATATTGAACTCATGGTCGCACAGGCCCTCCATGAACTCGAGGTCGTGGAAAATCCCCAACATCGTAGTCCCCTGCGCTTTCAATTGCTCGATCAGCTCACGCACCTTCACCTTCGATGCCGCATCCAACGAAGCGGTAGGCTCGTCAAGCAGCAGCAAACGCGGTTGCTTGATCATGGCAGCGGCTATGTTCAAGCGAAGCTTTTCGCCGCCGGAAAACGTACGCGGATACAGCAACCACAGCGATTCATCGATGTCAAAATGACGCAGCATACGCTCGGTTTCCCACGTTGCCTTTTCCTCCTCATCGGCACCGAAGGTTTCCAGGGCGCTCTTCAATACGATGTCGTATGCGGTTTGACGCGGCAGGGCATTCAAGAACTGCGAAACATAACCCATCTCGTATTTGCGCAGGTAGATCATCTGACGTTCACTCGCCTGGCACAAATCAAGCGCCCCAAACGATTCCGAGTCGTACCAAATAGCGCCCGACTCCGGCAAATTGGTGCGATAGATGCACCGCAGAATGGTCGATTTGCCCGACCCGCTGCGCCCCGTAATGCCCACGAATTCGCCCGGCATAAGCGAAAGGTTAATATGCTGACAACCCAAAATGCGGCGCTCCGCACGGTGCATCACAAACGACTTGGAAAGATCGTCGATTTTCAGAAGCTCTTTCATGACAGCCCCTAGCGATCGTAGCCGTGGGGCTGATCGGGGTAATGCGAACGGTACACCGAATTGCCGCCCACGAAGGCGCGCGTAATAACCGGCGTGGTGGTTTGCACATCGGGCGTGCACCCAATCTCGCGCACCAGCAGAATATCCGCGCGCTTGCCAACCGTAAGCGTGCCAACTTCGGAATAGATGCCCACTGCCTTGGCAGGATTAGCCGTCACCAGCGCAAACGCTTCGGGAAGGGGCATGTCGCATTCGCGATGAAGGATAAACACCGCATCAATAAGGGCAGCCGGATAGTAGTCGCTGCACAGCATGGTGATCACACCATGAGCCACACCTTCACGCGCCGAAAGGTTGCCCGAATGGCTATGCCCCATCATCACGTTCGGGGCGCCCGCCAAGGTAAACATGCCTCGCTCATGTGCATCGCGCGCCGTTTCCATATCAACAGGAAACTCGGAAATCGACGCACCCAATGTGCCCATGTAATCGAGTTTTTCCTTTGAATCGTCATCGTGTGAAGCAAGCGAAATCCCCTGCTCATGAGCAAGTTCAGCAAGCTCACTCAGCTGCTCGGGGCCAATTTTGTCGGCAGCTTGCTGCTCCTCAACAATGGCGGCAACCTCTTCGTCGGAAATGCCGTCACGGTACCCCTTGATGGTATCGCTGAATACCAGCAGATCACGATACTGACCCTGGCCCGGCGTATGATCCATGAACGAGATCAAATCCACCTTGCCATCCTGCAGGTAGTTATACACTTCGTCCACGCGGTCGACGGAATCAAGCTCCAAGCGCAAATGGAAACGATGGCGAATTAGATGGTCGTGCTCTTCGCTTTCGCGCATATCTGAAATGCCTTCAACAAGCTTGCTCACATTCTCGAAATTGCGAATGGGCTTGTGGTCGAAAATCTTAGCCCCATACACCGAAAGCGAATGATAGATCGTGGTTACGCCGTGGGAAACCAGCTCGCGGTCAACCTTGTACAGCGAAGTGGGCAGGTCCATAACAACGCTCGGTCGCGGCGACGCCACCGACTCGATGTAATCGGAATGAACGTCGATCATGCCCGGCGCCACATACGCACCGCGCGCATCCACCACAGGGAAACCGGTTTCCTTATCAACCACCATACCCGACGTGTTCTCGTCAAGCTGAGCATCAACCGTGCGAGCGTTGGCAAGCGTCGGCGCAATGCGCACAATGGTTCCGTTTTCGACAACGATGTCGTGGTTGGGCAGAATCGCATCTTCGGTAACCACGTTACCTCCGCGAATCACAAGCGAATTTGCTTCCATAAATGCATTTCTCCTTGCATTGGGTCATCAATCTATGCGGCGCCCAGAAAAACGCCGCTGGGCAAAGGCGCCCATTTACAGCAGCGAATACACCAGCTGCTGGGTGTAGGAATGTTGAGGATCTTCCAGAACCTGGTCGGTAAGACCGTGCTCCACAACCTGCCCGTTCAGCATCACGAACGTGCGATCGGCCAGCATGCGAATAACGCCCAAATCGTGGCTTACCACCAGCATGCTTACGCCGAAATCGCGTTTGATCTGCAGAATCAGGTCAAGAACGCTGGCCTGCACGGAAAGATCGAGGCCTGTGGTAACTTCATCCAAAAGCAGCACAGGAGGATTGTTTGAAAGCGCCTTGGCAATTTGAACGCGCTGCTGCATGCCACCGGAAAACGTTGCCGGCGCATCACCTGCGCGCGAAAGGGGGATGTTCACCTTCCCCAAAAGCTCATTGCCGCGAGCGCGCATCGACTCCACGTTACGATTGCCGGCTGCAATCATCTGCTCAGCAATATTCGAAAGGGAGGAAAAATTCATGCGCAAGCCCAAGTACGGGTTCTGGTACACCATGCCCAGCACCGTGTTGCGCACCTTGCGCTTCTGCTGCGAGGAAAGTTCCAGCAAATTCGCCTCGCCGCCATCGTAAGCAACAGCGCGCACCGTGCCTGTGGTGGCAATCTGGTCGAAGTACAGGCATTGCATAAAAGTGGATTTGCCGCTGCCCGACTCACCCACGATTCCCACGATTTCACCAGGATACAAATCCAGGCTCACATCGCGAACCGCGTGCACTGTCTTGCACTTCGGGCAGATGTTGCGCTCCAGTTCGCCGCCGCCCAAGCAATGGTCGCAGCCTTCGCCAAAGCGCTTCGACACATGACGCACCTGCAAACAGGGCTCTTCATCCATAGCGGGCACCTTATTCATTGCGCCCCTCCTCTCGCCTTTGCTGGCAGTACGCCGTGTCGTTGCACTGGTAATATGTCTTGCCCGTTTCCTCGTCCACCAATTCGTCCAGGTACACATCGGTGGCACCGCACAAGCGACAGCTCTTCCCCTCAAAGCTCTCTACCGCAAAGGGGTAATCTTCGAAATCGAGCGGATGAACATGGGTAAAGGGAGGGACGGCATAGATCTTCTTTTCGCGACCCGCGCCCAAAAGCGTCAGGTTCTGAGCCATGTTGAGCCGCATTGTGTCGAAGCGGGGTATAGGCGAAGGAGCCATTACATAGCGCCCTTCCACCAAACACGGGTGATCTGCATTGGTAACGGTATGGCCGTAGCGCACAATCTGGTCGAACAGCCCTAGCCACGCCCCGGTATAGTCCGCTTCGGCATGAAGCACGCGCGTTTTTGCCTCACTTGGCTCGAAATTTCGCAGGGGCTCGGGCATCGGAACTTGCAGAACAAGTATCTGATCTGCCGAAAGCGGCTGCTCTGGGATACGATGGCGCGATTGGATAAGGCTTGCGCGCTGCGTTTTCTCGGTTACTTCGACATCGGTGGTTTCGGCCACGAGCTTCTTGATGTTCACCGCATTCACGCTGTCGTCGGCGCCCTGATCGATCACTTTCAGTACGTCATCCTGACCAATAAGCGCCAACGTTACCTGCAAGCCGCCCGTGCCCCAGCCTCGGCCAATAGGCATCTCGCGCGAAGCGAAGGGAATCTGATGGCCTGGAATGGAAACGCCTTTGATAATGGCGCGGCGTATCTCGCGCTTCGAAGCCTCGTCGAAAAAGGCAAAATTATAGAGCTGACGCATTACTGCTCATCCCCCTTCACCGTGGAACGCACGCTGGAAAGCTTCGATTGGAAGGTTACGTAGTGCGGCAGCTTTAAGTGGGATACGAAGCCGGTAGCCTCAACGCCGTCCGCGTGGTACAGGACGAACTCCTCATCCTGCGTGGGGTAGCGCTTGTCGCCTTGCTCAAGGCAGAAATCAAGCACGCTCATCGCGATCGCCTTAGTCTCCTGATGCCCCATCACCATGCCGTAGCCCACCTTGAAGCCCATCTGCGACTTGCCTTCTTTGGAGCGGTCCACCGCGAATACGCTTTCCACTTCCGTCACGGGAATGCTGCCCAAATAGTAGGCGTCGCCTTCATCGGATCCATCAGCTAGAGGATGATCAACCAACACCTCAACCGATCCAGAGCGCAATTCGCCTACCGTAGGATGCGAGGGGCCAAAACCCCTGATGGCCGCATAGCCTAAGGTGGTTACACCCTGAGTCATGCCGCGGGCAAGCGTCTGCAAACGAGCAGACCGCGGCGCGGGAAACACCAGCGGCTCCATAGTCACATCAACAGGGGCATCGTTGTTTTCGGCGCATTCGTCGATCAAACCTTCTTTGCGAAGATAATCCAGCACCTTCGGCATATGCTTCAGCTTTGCCGCAGCAGCACGATGCTCTTCGCGCTCTTCTTCGCTGAGCGCCGCCCACGCCGCATCCAGCTCGTCGTCGTAAGCACGGCGCACCTTCGCCGCATCCCCATCGGTCTCGCGCTCCAAATCGAAGCGGATCAAGCGGTGAGAATAATCGCGTGTTGCCCCCAACAGCTGGCCTCCAAGAACATCTTTGAAAGCCGCCGAGATACGGCGCTCAACCGCCATGTTCTCGCCCTTGATCTCGCGCGAGACATACGGGCGTTCAAGCGTCGAGCGAAACGCGCGCAGCAGAAACACCGCCTCTTCGGGTGAGCCCTGCGCCTGCTTCAATGCCACAGCAGCAAGACGAGGCGCGTAAAGAGAAGCCTCGCCCATCACCTGTTCCACAAGACCGGGAAACGCATCTTCCACCGCGTCAACGGAAACACTATTCGAACCCTCAACGCGCTCGCGCTCAAGAAGCTTAAGGCTTTCCTCGATAGCAAGGCCACCGCCACGCACTGCAACGTATCCCATTACGCCACCTCCCCTTTGCTTCCACCCAAGCAGGCAAGCGTGTTTTCGATACGGGTAGTGCGGGGAAGCGCCGCCACGTTGCCTTCGCCGTCAACAAGCAAGATCTCGATGCCGCAAGGGTACTCATCTGCTCGTTCCACGCGAGCGTGCGCCCATTCCGCTTGGCTCACATACAGTTCGGCGGTCTTTTCGATGCCAGGCCCCGAAAGCTCCAAGCGCGTTAAACCCTTGGCGGGAGCTGCGGAAATGGAATCGACCAGCAAAACAACCGTCGCGCCCTTTTCCGGTTCCTCAAGCGTGCCCGGTTTTGCCTGGGCAATCGCTTCAGCATGAACCGCGTCGCTTGCCACGGGAGCCAACACGAAATCAGCCTCTTGCGCTTGTGCTTGCTTTGCGTGGGTTTGCACGGTCAGCCAGCGAGCAACATCCTGCGATGCGGCCCCAACCGCGCAAAAGGTCACCGCCTGATCAACGAAAAGGCGCACCGCTGTTTCAAAGCAATCCGGCACTGGCGCAGTTTCGCCGCTTTTCGGAAAAGCATCAACCTGCCCAATGGTGCCAGGACGAGCAAAAGCTTCCAGCACCTGCCGAAACGCGCGCTGAGCCACATGGGTTTCTACGTTATTCGCAATCATCCTTAAACTTCCATCGTCGAAAAATCTACCTGGGTACGGAGCAACGCCTCCGCGTGCTTCTGCTCCGATTCAGCCAAACGCTGCCGCTCTTCCTCGAGCATCTCTTCCCAGGCCAGCAGTAAAATCTCGTTGCCGCCTGCGGCATACACCGCATCGACAATCGCCAAATCACGGGCTTTCTTGCGGTCCTCTCCCAGCACCATGCCGTAGCCATGGGCGCCGCCGATGCGAACTGCGCACGAGGTCATAAGCGCTTCGCCCAGATAGAACAGGCTGCACTGAGCGCCTTCGCGCACCTTCAGCATCACCAGTTCCTCTGCGGGTTCTTTCACCATCGCAACGGCGTAAAGCTGCTCCGCTTCGCACGCCATACGGGAAAGAACCTTGCGATTGCCTTCCACCAAAACGCGCGTACGTTCTTTTCTGTTCATCTTTTCTCCTAGTTCTGCACGATGAAGCGCTTGCGCAATTGAGTCGAAAGAAGTTCCAGCGCAACGGCCACCGCGAAGCAGAAGTACACGATCAGGCCCACTTCATGGATGTCGTAGTAGAAGCTGCCCGCCAAAAACAGCTGATAGCCAATGCCACCCGCGCCTGCAACGGCGCCCACAGCAACAGCGTTGACGAAGTTGATTTCGAAGCGAATGAACATCCAGGAAAGAATCTCGGACAACTTCTCGGGCACAACAGCGGAAAACACCACCTGCCACCATGAAGCACCCGAGGCACGCAGAGCTTCCACCACGCCGAGGTCAACCTCTTCAAAGCTTTCTGAATAAGCCTTGGTCAGGTACGCAATACCATGGAACAAAAGGCCCGCCACCGCTGCTTCCGGACCCAAGCCGATAGCAACCGTGAAGATGAGCACCCATAAGATGGTGGGCACGGCGCGGAACAGCGACATAACCGCTTTGATGGCGTTCGAAGCGGCGCGGTTCGACAAATTCATGGCCGCGCAAAGCCCCAAAACGAAAGAGATAACCGCACCCAGCACCGTGGTAAGCGTTGCAAGCGCCAATGAAACGAAGAGGCCGTCCACCAAATCGGCAAGGGTGAAATGCCCGCCGAGCCCCGGCTGCGTAAGCATGGTTGCAAAGTCGCCCAGAGCATTTGCCGTTGCCTCCAAAAGCGGCGTGTCGCCGTAATCCATCAGCACGAAAGTCAGCACCGTTATCACAGCCAGCACACCCAGCGTTGCCCCAAGCACCGCGTTCGACTTGTTCATGCAGCGCGTCTTGATCTTGCCGGTTCGCGAAAAGCGCGCTCCGGCGCAAGCTGCGCCTTCGCTAGCTGAGCCTTCGCAAGCTGCATCCTGCCGAGCTACAGGCTGGCAAGCCGCGTCTTCTTCGGCAAACTGTCTCATAGGATGCGCCTCCTTACATAGTTGGAAACGCTTTCGCAGCAGATAACCACCACCACGATCAGCAGAATCACCAGCCCCGCCACGTCATAGCGGAAGCTCTTGTAAAACAGGTTGAACACGAATCCGATGCCCGTACCGGTAAGGATGCCTACCAATGTGGCGTCGCGAATGTTGGTCTCCACCATGTACAGCATCCAGCTCACCACCGAAGTGATCGAAAGGGGAATTACCCCCTGCGCCACAATTTGCAAATAGCTCGCGCCCGTGGCTCGAAGCGCCTCAATGGCGCCCGAGCTTATTTCGTCGATGCTTTCCAAAAAGCAGCGGGTTAGGTAGCCGAAGCTGCCTAGAAACAGCGCCAGAAAACCGGTGAACTCGCTTTGATGGAACGAGAACAAAAGGATAAACGCCCAGGCAACAACGGGAATATTGCGAAACAGCGACGCAATGCCGCGCGCCAAAACCTGCGCCACGCCACCGAGCCCCACCGAACGCGATCCAAGCACTGCAACCACATAGGCCAACAGCGCCGCCGTAGTGCTGGCAGCAATCGAGTCGAGCACCGTGGAAAGAAGCGCAGGCATAATCTGCGGCAATTTTTCAAGCGATGCGGCACTCGGCAAAAAGTTCACCGCCATCCAAGCAAGGCCACCAGGGATATCGGATGCCGCTTCCATGAAGTCGAAATCAACATACGCACCGGAAAGCGCGTTGATGGCAAGAAAGCCCGCTACCAACCCCACGATGCACAGCGCTCGCTTCCGGAAGAACCAACGAGCGGTATGGACCTCTGCCGCTACTCGGGTTTCGTTGCCAGCGAAAGCAACCAAGCGGCCTTCGCCGGAAGCTGCCGCCTTAGCAAACTCGACGGTCATACGCCCACCTCAACATGAGGGGCGTCGTCAGTCCGCGGCTGCAGCTTGCCGGCATGCGCCCACGTAATGGGCTTCGGCTTTTCAGTCGCTACAGCATTGGCGCGGGTGACAGCTTTCGCCTCTTCGATCGCCCCGGCGTTCGCCCGTGTGACGGCCTTTGCCTCTTCGATCACCGCAGCCACAGCAGCCCGGTCGAGCTCGGCGGCATCTGCCGCGCTGATTCCTTGCCCTGCCGCGCCAGCACCTGCCGCGCCCATGCCCGCCGCGACCGCAGCCGCCACACCCGCGTTCTGCGCGCCTGCGCTCTTTCCCTCCACACCATGTGCGCTTTCATGCACATACGGCGTGCCGTAGATATCGGAAATGGTTTTCGCATCCAGCTCATCGGGCGTGCCGTCGAATACCTTGACGCCCTTCTTCAGCGCAACGATACGGTCGGAATACTCGATGGCGTAGTCAACTTGATGCAAATTCACCAGGCAAGCAACGCCCAGCTCATCGGAAACCCAACGAAGCATTTCCATCGTCACACGCGAAGACTTTGGGTCGAGGCTCGCAATAGGCTCATCGCACAGCATCAATAGCGGGTCCTGCACCAACGCACGCGCAATGCCCACTCGTTGCTGTTGGCCACCGGAAAGCTGATCGGCACGCTGATACGCAAATTCTGCAAGGCCCATTTTGCCCAGCAGCTCGAACGCACTGCGCTTGTCTTCTTCACTGTACAAACCGAAGATGCCACGGAAGTTCGACAGGTAACCCAAGCGCCCCTGCAAAACGTTTTCGATTGCGGTGGCTCGATGCACCAGGTTGTAATGCTGAAAGATCATCCCGATATCGCGACGGGCTTTGCGCATCTGACGCTTGTTCATGCTGGTAATTTCACGCCCGTCGAACACGATGCTTCCCTCTGAAGCATCGATAAGGCGATTGATGCAGCGCAGAAAAGTGGATTTGCCCGCCCCCGAAGGCCCGATAACCGTGACGAACTCGCCACGACGAAGGGAAAGCGACACATCGTGCAGCGCCTTCCCCTTGCCGTCGTAGCTTTTCGTCAGGCGCTCAACGGTCAGCAGTTCCTGACGTTGCTCCATGCTTTATGCACCAAGCTCTCGAACGGGGTTGTACCATGCGTCATCGCAAGCGACAAAGCAGGTCTTGTCGGAATCCTTGTCGAAGATTGCCTTGGCGTTCTCATCGTCAGGGTCAGCAAAGATTTCCTTGTTGGATGCGGTTTCCTCAGAGCAAAATGCTTCAGTGATCTTCTTCTGCTCATCATCGGAAAGCTTGTCGGTGTTGTAGCAGAAAGGTGCGTTCAGCACGGGAGTGACGCCAATGATGGTGAATTCCTTACCGCGAACCGAGTCAAACGGTGCAGCCGCATCGTCCTTCACCTTGTATACGGCGCCAGGAGCGTTAGCACTGCCAGATACCAGGTCGAAGTACATGTCTACGTCAACGTCGTCGAATGCAGCAGCATCAGCCTGACCGGAAAGCAAATTCACTGCAGAGCCCTGATGGGAATCGCCGAACATTACTTTGCTGAAGAACGTGCCGTCCTGCAGAAGGTCGTCGGAAGACTCAACGCCGCACTTCTTCATGATGGCATTGGAGGGAACCTTGAAGCCCGAAGTAGACGTTGCGGATACGAACGAAAACTTCTTACCCTTCAGGTTGTCCAGGGAATAGCCGTCGCCGTCCTTGTAGTTGTCGGCCTGGTCAACGGGAACGCAAATGCGGCTATAGTAGCAAGCGCCGTCGAGCGTTCCGTTTTCATCGCTGTTAGTGAAAGCAGCCTGAACAGCACCGTTCTTCGAATTTGCCTGAACGTAACCCTCGGCACCAAGCAGTGCCATCTGGGCAGAACCGGAGGAAATCGCCTCGATGGCCACGTTGTAATCGGTGGTGGTCATCAGTTCAACGTCGCGACCGGTTGCCCCCTTGATCACATTGCCGATAGCCTCGCGAGACTGGGTAAGGTCGGCAGACGAATTATCAGGCAGCCAAACCATCGTGATGGGGTCGCTCGACTCCTTTTGATTGCTCTGCGATGAACACCCCGTAGCGAACAGCAAAGCGCTTGCGGCCACCATCAAGACCAAAAGCATCATTCCAACGCGCTTTGCGTTCCAAGCTTTTTGTTCCATTCGGTTCTTCCTCTTTCCTCTTCTTCTTTCGAACCTGCCCGTCGCCCATGAGTACGCGTAGACGACGGGCACGGCGCTAATATTGCGCCATCGAAGAGAAAATCTGGAGCTGAGAATCGAGTTCTCAGACCGTTTTAACGTCAGCGCTTCAAATGAAAAAACCACCTGAATCGTTGTTAATTCAGAAGTTACGCCCGAACATGTTTTTAACGTTTTAGATACTGGGAAAATAAGGACAGGCACCAGATTCCCACTTTCATGCTCGGGCAATTGCCTGCAGCAAATGCTAAAGGGCCAAGCGCTCTGCGCATCCTGTTTGACGGGAGCCTAGCGCCTGCCGCATTTTCCCGTTTTCGCAATAAAGCACAAAAGCAGGGTCCCGCTCGCGAACCGCATCGCAAGCGGGACCCTACTCATTCGGTGGGAGTCTGGTGCCTGTCCCTATTTCCCTTCCCTACTCGTAGAAATCGGCGGCATCCTCGAGCAGCTCGATGATATTGATGCCTTGCGGGCACATATCCTCGCAGGCGCCGCACTGAATGCAGGCGGAAGCGCGTCCGTCGCGGGTTTGCCAGGCGTACTGGCTCTTCGCAAATTCGCGATTCTCGGTCATCTTTTCCAAGTTCAGCAAACCCAAAGCTTCAGGAATCTTCACGCCTGCGGGGCAGTCTTTCACGCAATAGCGGCAGTTGGTGCAGGGTATGAGCCCTACGCTCTTCAGAGCGTCAACCGCATCGTCGAGCGCTTTTTCTTCGGAAGCGTTAAAGGGCTCGTTCGCCTTCCATTCGCGCACGTTTTCCTGAATCTGTTCCAACGTCGAAACGCCCGAAAGCACACTGATAACGTTAGGCAGGTTGTAGCAGAATCGATACGCCCACGAAACCACGCTCTTGTCGGGGTCGGCTGCTTTCAGCACGCTTGCGCCGCGTTCCGGTAAATCCGCCAAGCGACCGCCGCGAGCGGGTTCCATAATCACCACAGGCACACCGTGTTTTTGCGCAACTTCCATGCATTTGCGCGATTCAACCACAGGATCTTCCCAGTCGAGGTAATTCACCTGCAGCTGGACAAAATCCATATCAGGATGATCGGTGAGCAGCTTGTCCAACGTTTCGGCATTGTCATGCATCGAGAAACCCAGGTGCTTGATAACACCTTCGGCTTTCTTCTGCGCGGCCCATTCCCACATTCCGTACTCATCGAATTTCGCCGTGCGAGCACCGCCCATGTTATGCAGCAGGTAAAAGTCGATGTAGTCGGTGCCCAAACGCTCCAACGAAGTATCCAAGCACGCTTTCGCATCTTCAGCGGTAGGCTGAGCCCAAGCCAAACACTTGGTGGCAATGGTGAACGAATCGCGCGGATAGCGCTCAACCAGCGCCTTGCGCATGGCAACTTCCGATTCGCCCTCATGATACACATAGGCGGTATCGAAATACGTGCCGCCAGCCTCTATAAACGTGTCGACCATTTTCTTCACATGCTCGATGTCGATGCTCTTCTGATCCTTAGGGTCGGTAAGAGGCAAACGCATGCAGCCAAAGCCAAGCTTAGGGGTATCCAAAAGGTTGCTCATAGGGGGCTCCTTGCCTGATCTTCTACAAATCCTCTGCGCTCATTGTAACGGAAATCAAATTTTAGTAACGTGGCGTTACTTATTTTTACGGGAAAGCAATAACGCAGCACGATGCGCGGGCAAACGCCCGAACCCGCAGTGCCCCTCCGTGCTCCACGGCACCACCCGCGTTTTCGCAACGCCGCACTTGGGTCACGTCACTATGCCACACGCGTGCAGCACCCTGGCGCTGCATTGGGTCCGCCCAGCCCTCACCCAGCATCGCACCAAGTCGGCCCCGCCCAGTGCTGCCCCGGGTCCACAACGCCCGGGCCTGCGCCGGGTCCACAACGCCCGTGCCGGGCCCACTCCGGGCCTGCGCCGGATTCACCCCTGCCCTACACCGGGTCCGCAACATCCCCCAGTACCATCTCGGGACTGTTCCAGGAGCTCAAAAACAAAATATCGGCTCGGATTGCAACTTTTTTGCGATTAGGGATTGTTGCACGGTGCCAAAACGTGGATTTCAACCCCAAAACGCAGCAAAAACGGCATATTTCAGGCCTTGAGGAGCGGGGAAGAGTCCGCAATCGCAAAAAAGTTGCAACGATGACGAGTTTTTTGTTTTTGCAATGGGCTCGATCGCCGCAGTCAGGCAGCTCCCGCGAAAACGCGCGGAATATCATGGCAAGCAGACCAAACCCAGAAACAAGAAAAGCGCCCGCTATGCGGACGCCTCCAGAAAAACCAATTTGGCTAGAATCTACGCTTCCTTGGCACCATACTGCTCGTAATAAGCATCAAGCGCAGCCTTCAGCGTATCATCGATCACCACTTCGCCCTGAACTTCGTGGTTGTACAGGAGCTCGGTAACTTCAGCCATGCTCACGATGGAAGCGACAGGGAAGCCATACTTTTCCTGAACTTCCTTCTGCGCAGTCTTCACGCCGCCCTTACCAACTTCCATACGGTTCAGGGAAACAATCAGGCCCTTAACCTCAACATCGGCGGCACCCTTCAGGATGGGGTAGGTTTCATCGATAGACTTGCCCGACGTGGTAACGTCCTCAACCATGACCACGCGGTCGCCGTCATGAAGCTCAGCGCCCAGCAGATTGCCGGCATCGGCGCCGTGGTCCTTCACTTCCTTGCGGTTGCAGCAATACTTAACTTCCTTGCCGTACAGCTCTTCCAAAGCAATGGCGGTAACAACGGCCAGAGGAATGCCCTTGTATGCAGGACCAAATACCACATCGAAATCCAGGCCAAAGTTGTCGTGAATGGCACGCGCATAGTATTCGCCCAGACGCTTCAGCTGACCACCCGTAACATAGGCGCCAGCATTCATGAAGAAGGGGGATTTGCGCCCGCTCTTAAGCGTGAATTCGCCGAACTTGAGCACCTGGCTTTCCACCATGAACTCGATGAATTCTTTCTTATATGCCTCCATGAGCGCACTCCTTCTCTGATGAAATTGCTCTTTCGATTCTACAGAACGAAACAATCGAAACAAACTTCTTTCCGCCAGCCGCACATAGCCGCCTCTTATCGGCGTAGCTTATCCCAGCTAGCACTGCACAAGCAACTCCTCTTGCTTCTTCTCGGGGGAGATTTCCTTATTCTCCCTGAAATCCCAGAACGCAAACAAAACGAAAAGCGGAAACGCCAAATGCAACGGAAGCATGTACCGGAAATCATTAGCAGGCGCCGCAAGTAGAAAAGTAGCCCAAATAGCCACAAAGGGAAGGAAAAAGATCACGGATTTGCAGCGTCCATTAAGAAAGGCAACAAGCAATCCCCCAAGCATCGACCAAGCCAGGAAGCCAATCGAATACAAGAACGGAAGCGCACTTTTTGCGGAACCAAAAGCAGCGACTAGGTCTTCCTCGGTCAACAGATTACCAAGATGGCTGTTTTTCTTCTCTCCATCTCCCAAATCATACCCTGAGCCTGCTATGTACCAGGTACTTGATTCGAGACTCCAATAGTCACGCGTCTGGGCAATCCACGCGCGGAAATAAATACCCGGATTCTCAAGCCCGATGGTAAGCCAACGGGAAATAAACTGCAGCTTGTCCCCTTCTAGGGCCTCATCGCTGAAATTTGAAGAAAATTTTATCGAATTAGGAGTAGCGGGATTGTACGAATCTCGCCATTCTTCCATTGGAAGAATGGCATCCAAGTACTGCTCTTCTTCCTCCGAAAGAACACCCCCGTCATGGACAACTCTTGAAATCTGCTGCAGCGGAACCCCCACCGTTTCAGAAAAATGAGCAGGAGAAACGCCTGCAATACGGTATACAGGACCGATAACCACCAAACACACAACAACGGTAAGCATCGTCGAAACAACAGCAAGCCGCCTAATCGGTCCAGAAGTAACAATGCAAACAGCCAACAGAGAAGCACCGACGGCGAGAAAACCGTTGCTCCTCAAGAGGGAGCTGCCTACGGCAAACAAAATCAGCAGTACGACTCTCCATCGTTTTGACGAAAAGTCCATTGGACGCAAAACTACCTCGGCAAGAAGAAGAGCGAAGCACACGAACGCGGCTGAAAAAATAACGTCCTTCCAGGCCGTTACCGAATACCAAATCAGCAATGGATCAAAGAAGAAAAATACCCAGCAAAGAACAGCAACTATCTTCTTCTCGAAAAGCCTGTTTGCCTCACAAGCAACAAACCCACAACAACATGCCAAAGTAACAGCATGCATAAATGCAACAACGGACACGCAGCCCATCTGACCAAACCCTAGAACCTCACCGATCCTGACGGCAATAAAGTTCAGAAAAATATAGAAGGCAGGATGGTGATTGTTGAGGCCGTCGTAACGGAACCAGTCCGATTCAAACGGAATGCCCCAAATCATTTTCAGAACGTCTGCACTATCAGTTGAAAAACAGCCCGGAAATAAGACAAAAAACCCGACCGTCCAAATAGCCATAAGGGAACCCGCGACACAACAAAACAGAACTAGCGGATTATTAAAGGCTCCACCATCAACACGCAGCGAGACGCGCGACAGCAGGTAAACAACCACATAAACCAATGCAGAAAAAGGTATTGCGGCAATGCAGCAGTACAGAACATTTTTCCCTTCCAGAAGAAGGGGAATCGTTAACGACAAAGAACACGTAAGCGAGAATAGCAGCAGGCAGAGATGCTTTAAGCATCTCTGCCTAACCCCCCCCCGGAAAGCAGAGAGAGGCGTAAAAGAAATCCTATTCACGATAAAAGCCGTTCAGCGCCTTGTACACGTCGATCTCCCACTGGCGGCGGTGGCTCTTGGCAACCGTGTCCAGGATGAGGCCCGTCACGAAGGAGAGGGCGCCGCAGCCGGCGAGCGCCAGGCTGCCCAGCATCGTTGGGATGCGGGGCACGAGGCCGGTTGCCGCGTACTCGGCGACGACGGGGATGCCCGCCACCACGGCAAGCACCAGCAGGAGCAGGGCCAGCCAGCCGAAGAACGCCAGCGGGCGGTAGTCCTTGAACAGGCTCGTGATGGCCTTCAGCACCTTCGCGCCGTCGCCGAACGTGGACAGCTTCGAGTAGCTGCCCTCGGGGCGGTCGCGGTAGTCGATCGGCACGTCCTCGATGCGCCAGCGCTTGTCCACCGCGTGGATGGAGATCTCCGTCTCGATCTGGAAGCCCTCGGAGAGCACCGGCATGGTCTTCACGAACACGCGGTTGAACGCGCGGTAGCCCGTCATGACGTCCTCGAAGGCGAAGCCGTAGATGCGCTTGATCAGCCAGCGCACCAGGTCGTTGCCGAAGCCGTGGAACGCGCGGTCGTTCTCCTCGCCGTAGGAGCCGTTGGACAGGCGGTCGCCCACCGTCATGTCGGCGCGGTCGGCGCGCAGCGGCTCCAGAAGCGCCGGCGCGGCCTCGGCGGGGTAGGTGTCGTCGCCGTCGACCATCAAGTAGTAGTCGGCGTCGATGTCGCGGAACATGGAGCGGACGACGTTGCCCTTGCCCTGGCGCCCCTCGAACTTCACGATGGCACCGTGCTCGCGGGCGATGTCGGCCGTGCCGTCCTTGGAGTTGTTGTCGTAGACGTAGATGTCGGCGTCGGGCAGGACGCGCTTGAAGTCGTCCACCACCTTGCCGATGGTCACGGCTTCGTTGTAGCAAGGTATGAGTACTGCGACCTTGTCTGCCATTGGGCTCCCTTTCAAACAAGCAAACAGCAAGCGCAAAAAGCGCAAAATGTATCGATTGCCGGCTATGCACCTACGGCGCATACCGCCCGATACCCCTCAGGGCAGCAGTCGAAGCGCATAGCCATAAGCCACATTAGTTTACTCGCTTTTTACGTTGAAAGAAATGGCTTCGGCAAGCGCATAAAACTCTCCACGAATAGGCGGGAAAATAGGGGCAGGTGCCAGATTCCCGCTTATCCATAGTGCGCAAAAACTGGGCCTCGTTTGCGAATTTCATCGTAGACGAGACCCAGTTTGTTTGGCAGGAATCTGGTACCCGTCCCTATTTTCCCATTCAGCTAGCTATGCGTGCGATGATCGCGGTAATTGGCTAAATACGTTGCGAATTCAGCCGAGGTGTCGGAGTTGCCAGAACGCCACATTTTATGGTCGATGATAGTGCTTTTGCTGCCATAATACGCATCGATATAGGCAATAAGTCCGTCAATTGCCTCAAGCTGCGCTTCGGGATAAGCGCCCTGCCCGCCCACGTGCACTATTTCAATACCGATAGAATACGAATTCATGCCGTAGTCGGTAATGCTCTTCGAAGGAGCTTTAGTGGTTCCCTTTTTGTCATCGCGCCCGTCTTCCGGCACACCATACTCGCTGTTGTGGCCCGCATCGCCATAGCCGGCATGATGGGCTATGGCGTCCATCGGCACACATTGCACAATGGAGCCGTCTTTGTTCACGATGAACTGCGAGGCCACTTTGTTGCCACTGCTTTCCCATGAATTAACGATAGAAGCCGCGCTGCTATCCACTTCGGTGTCGTGCAGCACGATGTACTTCTGATAGCTGGCTCCTTTTTCGCCATGGTCGAAATCAGAACGATAGTCTTCCGTGATATCCAGCTTCGCGCGCAGCTCGCTTGCCGTCGGCTTGGCTTCCTCGGCAGAAACGGTGGCCTCTTCACCACCCCGAGAACCCTCATCCGAAGAAACGCCTGCGTCATTTACCTTGAGCTGAGAATGGTCGGGTTGCTGCTGTTGCGGAGCTGCGCAACCCGCCAGCGTGCACGCCAATGCAGCGGCGGCAAGTATCCCAAACAGTCTCATACGCTTTCCTTTCAGCCGAACAGCGCGCCCCAGCGCAGCGGCGCCAACACTCTCTTCAAGCGGCATCCCCCTGCGCCAAGAAAGGGTGCTGCCAAAAGATAGGCCAGCCTTGAAGGGGCATGGGACCGTCGCGGCGATTGGTCTGGACCAGCCTCGGGGCAACCGAAACCCCAGCGGGTAGCCAAGGTGCGCTTCGCCGGCCAACAAACGCGCCGCCCCGCCATATCCTTCAACAGCGATCTAGGCGCAAATCACAGCGAGCCTGGCCAGCTGCCCTTTCCGGCAACCATACCAGGCTCGCGACACATCAATGCGAGAAAACGGAGCTCAGCCCTATTTTCTCAGGTCAACGCCAAGTTCAGCATTCACCAAATCAAATGCTGCGTCGATGGCCTTGTCCATGTCGTAGTACTTATATCCGCCCAAACGACCAGCGAACACCACGTTGCCTTCCTGCTTGGCGAGCTCAACGTACTGCTCGTACAGAGCGCTGTTGCGCTCGTCGTTCAGAGGATAGTACGGCTCGTCGCCGCGCTCCCAGTTTGCAGGATACTCGCGCGTAATGATGGTAGTTGGCCGCGTGCCGTACTCGAAGTGCTTGTGCTCGATAATGCGCGTGAAGGGCACTTCGCGCTCGGTGTAGTTAACCACCGCGTTGCCCTGCCAGTTCTCGCATTCAATGCGCTCGGACTCAAAACGCAAAGAACGATACTCCAGCGCGCCAAGCTGATAATCGAAATAAGCGTCGATGGTGCCGCAGTAAATAACGCGGTCGGCAATGCCTTTGTTTTCAGAAATGAACTCACGATATTCGGTATTCAGCAGAATTTCCGTATCGCCGAACATGCGCTCAACCATTGCGGTGTAGCCGCCCATGGGGATGCCCTGCCAGCGGTCGTTGAAGTAGTTGTTGTCGTAGATGAAGCGAACGGGCAGGCGCTTGATGATGGAAGCGGGCAGCTCGGTGCAGCTCTTGCCCCACTGCTTTTCGGTGTAGCCTTTGATCAGCTTCTCAAATACATCCTTGCCGATAAGCGAAAGCGCCTGTTCCTCGAGGTTGGAGGGCTCGCCTTCGCCGATCTGTTCGGCTGCTTCCTGCTTCTGACGCTCAATGATTTCCTTCGCTTCGGCAGGGGTCTTGATTCCCCACATCTTCGAGAAGGTGTTCATGTTGAACGGCAGGTTGTACAGCTCGTCCTTGTAGCGGGCAACGGGGCAGTTCACATAGTTGTTGAACTCAGCGAACTGATTTACGTAATCCCAAACGGGACGAAGCGACGTATGGAAAATATGGGCACCGTACTTATGCACGTTGATGCCATCGATTTCTTCCGTGTAGATATTGCCTGCAATGTGATCGCGGCGGTCGATGACCAAGCAGGTCTTGCCGATCTTGGCGGCTTCATGAGCAAAAACGGCGCTCGTGATGCCAGCGCCAACGATAAGGAAATCGTAATGGTTGCGCTGCATGCCATGCCTTTCTGTGTGTAACGTTTCAGCCGGCAGGTTGCCGGCCACTCTAGTATGTTTAGAATGCACCGCACGGGCGCACTATTTTTCATTTTAGACCAAGTCCCCCAACGATTGCATTCGGGAGCGCGCAGAGCCCGTGGAAATACAGGGACAGGCCCCGTCCCCATTACAGTCTGAGATAGACCGTCGATGAACTTCGGTGGCGATCATCCGGCGCCTGGCCATGGCAAGGTATCGCCCCGATGCGTTCCCATGCTGCCGGCCATGGCAAGATATCGCCCCGATGCGTTCCCGAAGGGACCTCGGACGAGAAAAACACCGGTTCGTGGCAACATATCGCCTGCATGCATTCAGATTCAGCTAATTTTGGCAAGATATGCGTGCTATGTATCCAGAAAGCCCCGCAAAGCGCCGCTGGGGAATGCACCGCGCGAACATCTTGCCGCCAAGGGGCGCTTTCGCCGTCCGAA